>Ga0307408_100000499_pt1 | contig 34156 bp, 29 predicted proteins | sample 322Cmetagenome_FD_202116 | JGI IMG/M metagenome (GOLD analysis project Ga0307408, IMG submission 202116) | Maize rhizosphere microbial communities from greenhouse at UC Davis, California, United States - 322HYB-C-3 | ecosystem: Host-associated > Plants > Roots > Rhizosphere > Soil | place...
GGCAAAGGCCAGCCGATGCAGGTGAGCGCGGTGTCGCACGGTTCGTCGACTTCCCGCTTCAACGGCATCAATGTGATCAACACTGCCCGCAAGATCGGCTAAGGCGAAAGGACTACGAATGAAGATCCTGAATCAGGAAGAGACCAAGCGCATCGCCGACAAGGTCATGTCGCTGAGCAAAGCCGATGAGTGCATCGTCACCATTAACGGCAGCCGCACCGGTAATATCCGCTATGCACGCAATGCCGTGTCGACTGCGGGCCTGGTGGAGAATACCCAGTTGTCCGTCGCTGTCGCTTTCGGCAAGAAGCAGGGCACGGCCGTCATCAACGAGTTTGACGACAAGTCGCTGGCCAAGGCCGTGCAGCGTGCGGAAGAATTGGCCAAGCTGGCGCCGGAAAATCCGGAGTTCATGCCGACGCCGGACAAGCAGGCTTTCAAAGGCTCAGATACCTTCAGCAAATCGACTGACGCGATCAATCCCGAGTATCGCGCGCAGGTGGCTGCTTACAGCATCGAGGCCTGCAAGAAGAAAGGCCTGGTGGCTGCCGGCTTCTTTACCGACCAGTCTTCGTTCGAAACCGTCGCCAACTCGCGCGGTGTGTTCGGCCATCAGTCGCAGACCGGCATTGACTTTACCTGCACCGTACGCACCGAAGATGGCCGCGGTTCGGGCTGGGTGCGCCGTGACGCGCAGGACGTAACCCGCTTCGATCCGCGCGCAGCGGCTGAAGTGGCGATGGAAAAGGCGATCCGTTCGGCGGAAGCCAAGGCGCTGGAGCCCGGCCGCTACACGGTGATCCTGGAGCCCGCCGCAACGTCGGACCTGCTGGCCTTCATGTTCAACAGTTTCGATGCACGTTCGGCCGATGAAGGCCGCAGCTTCCTGGCCAAGAAGGGCGGCGGCAACCGCATGGGCGACAAGCTGTTCGACGAGCAGGTGAACGTCTGGGCCGATCCATGGGACAAGGAGATTCCTGTGCTGCCATGGGATAACCAGACCTTGCTGGCGCGCGAGCGCATGGACATCATCAAGAACGGCAAGATCGCTTCGATGAACTACTCGCCGTTCTGGGGCAAGAAGCAGGGCCAGCGCGCGGTTGGCCAGCCGGGCAACATCATCATGTCCGGCGGTTCCAAGTCGACCGAGGAGCTGGTTGCTTCGACCAAGAAGGGCATTCTGGTGACACGCACCTGGTATATCCGCATGGTCGACCCGCAAACCGTGCTGCTGACCGGCCTGACCCGCGATGGCACTTTCTACATCGAGAACGGCAAGATCAAGCATCCGGTGAAGAACTTCCGCTTCAATGAAAGCCCGGTGACGATGTTGAACAACATCGAAGAACTGGGCCGCCCTGAAGTGCTGGCAGGCGATGAGTCGCAATTCCAGTTGCTGATTCCCGCCATGAAGGTGCGGGACTTCAATTTCACCTCTCTGTCTGACGCAGTTTAAGCAATACCAACGCGCCGCCGCCTCCACGCGGCGGCGCATAAGATTCTGGAGTAAACGTGGAACGTAGATCCTTCCTGAAAGTCGCCGCTGCAGCTGGCGGCACCATGCTGGTCCCTGTCTTCGGCAACGCCATCGCCGCCGAAGACCTGCTGAACCCAATGGCCCGCAAGTTCAAAAAAGAACTGGCCGACGCCGCCCTGAACGCCGCCACCAAAGCCGGCGCCAGCTACTGCGACGTGCGCATCGGCCGCTACCTGAACCAGTTCATCACCACCCGCGACACCCGCGTCGAAAACATCGTCAACACCGAATCGACCGGCGTCGGCGTGCGCGTCATCGCCAACGGTGCCTACGGCTTCGCCGCCACCAACGCGCTGACTGTTGGCGCGGTGGCCGACGCCGCGCGCCAGGCAGTTGCCATTGCACGCGCCAACGCGCGCCTGCAGGCTGCGCCGGTGCAACTGGCGCCAGTCAAGGGCGTGGGCGAAGTCGCATGGCAGACCCCTTTCAAGAAGGATTGGCGTGAAGTGCCGATCAAGGAAAAGGCCGATATGCTGCTGGCCGCCAACAAGGCGGGCCTGGACGCCGGCGCCTCCTTCATGACCGCCAACCTGTTCCAGGTCAACCAGCAGAAGTACTTCGCTTCGACCGACGGTTCCTATATCGATCAGGACGTGCACCGCCTGTGGGCGCCGTTTACCGCCACGGCAGTGGACAAGGCAACCGGCAAATTCCGCACACGCGACGGCCTGTCCTCGCCGGCCGGCATGGGCTATGAATTCTTCGACGCCAGGCCGGAGCACAAGGTGCGTGCGGCCGGCGGCGTTACACAGTTGTACAACGGCGGTTATGACATCATCGAAGACGCCAAAGCTGCCGGCAAGCAGGCGCGCGAAAAACTGTCCGCCAAGTCGGTGGAGCCGGGCAAATACGACCTGGTGCTCAGTCCTGAGCACCTGTTCCTGACCATCCACGAGAACGTTGGTCACGCGACGGAGCTGGACCGCGTGCTGGGCTATGAAGCCAACTACGCCGGCACTTCCTTCGCCACGCTGGACAAGTGGAAGGGCAAGAACTTCAAGTACGGTTCCGACATCGTCAACATCGTCGCCGACAAGACCACCCCGGGATCGCTGGGCAATGTCGGCTACGACGACGAAGGCGTGGCGTCGAAGAAGTGGGACCTGATCCGCAACGGCATCCTGGTGAACTACCAAGCCACGCGCGACCAGGCCCATATCATCGGCGAGAAGGAATCGCATGGCTGCTCGTATGCGGATTCCTGGAGCAGCGTGCAATTCCAGCGCATGCCTAACGTCTCGCTGGAAGCTGGCAAGAAGGCGATGTCGGTCGACGACATGGTCAAGGACGTGAAGAAGGGCATCTACATCCTGGGCCGAGGCTCTTATTCGATCGACCAGCAGCGCTACAACTTCCAGTTCGGCGGCCAGTTGTTCTATGAGATCAAGGACGGCAAAGTCGGCCAGATGCTGAACGACGTGGCCTACCAGTCGAACACCCAGGAATTCTGGAATTCCTGCTCGGCCATCTGCGACCAGCGCGACTGGCGCATGGGCGGTTCGTTCTTCGATGGCAAAGGCCAGCCAAGCCAGGTCAGCGCCGTGTCGCACGGCTCCTCGACCACCCGCTTTAACGGCATCAATGTGATCAACACTGCCCGCAAGATTGACTAAGGACGCGATAGATGAAACTCCTGAGCAAAGACGAAGCAAAAAGCATCTGCGACAAAGTGATGGCCATGTCCAAGGCCGACGAATGCCGCGTCAACCTGAGCGGCAGCCGCAAGGGCAATGTGCGTTACGCGAACAACAGTGTTTCCACCGCGGGGCAGATTGAAGACACGACCCTGGTGGTCAGCGTCGCCTTCGGCAAGAAGCAGGGTTCCGCCACGTGCAACCAGTTCGACGCCAAGTCGCTGGAAGCTGCCGTGCACCGCGCGGAAGAGATCGCGCGCCTGGCGCCGGAGAACCCGGAATTCATGCCGGCCGTTGGCAAGCAGGACTTCAAGGCGACCAATACCTTCAACCGCAATGCGGAGGCGTTCAATCCGGAGTACCGCGCGGACGTGGCATTCGCCAGCATCGCCGCTGCGAAGAAGGCGGGCCTTCAGGCAGCGGGCTTCTTTAACGACAGCATCGGCTTCGACTGCGTCGCCAACTCGAACGGCGTGTTCGGGTTCCAGGAACTGGGTGGCCTGAACTTCACCGTGACTACCCGCACCGATGACGGCCGCGGTTCGGGCTGGGTCAATCGCGCTGCCTATGATCCCAAAGCTTTCGATCCGCGCGCTGCATCCGAAATCGCGATAGAGAAGGCGCTGCGTTCGGTGGATGCGAAGGCACTGGAGCCGGGCCGCTACACGGTGGTGATGGAACCTGCAGCCACCAATGACCTGCTGAATTTCATGTTCAGCGCCTTCGATGCACGCTCCGCCGATGAAGGCCGCAGCTTCCTGTCCAAGAAGGGTGGCGCCAACCGCTTGGGCGACAAGCTGTTCGACGAACAGGTGAATGTCTGGACCGATCCGTGGGATGCCAATGCTCCGGTGCTGCCCTGGGACCAGGGCTCGATGCAGGCGCGCGCACGCCGTGACCTGATCAAGGGCGGTGTGATTACTTCGCTCGATTACAACCGTTACTGGGCGCAGAAGCAGCGCAAGGAATCGACGCCGCCGGCGGGCAACATCATCATGGCGGGCGGCTCCAGGTCGACTGAAGAACTGATTGCGTCGACCAAGAAGGGCATCCTTGTCACCCGCACCTGGTATATCCGCATGGTGGACCCGCAATCGGTGGCGCTGACCGGACTTACCCGCGATGGCACTTTCTACATCGAGAACGGCAAGATCAAGCACCCGATCAAGAATTTCCGCTTCAACGACAGCCCGGTGTCGATGCTGAACAACATTGATGAACTGGGACGTCCGGTGCTGATCGGCGACACCGATGCGCGCAAGCTGATGATTCCGGCGATGAAGGTGCGTGACTTCAACTTCACGTCGTTGTCAGACGCGGTCTGAGGAATGCCCGCCTACGATTTCTACTTTACCCGCCTGACTTACGAGTCAGGCGACTGGGATGTCGACATCCGCATGCCGAGCAATGTGCTCAACTCCCTGGTCGAATACACGACCCTGAAAGTTGACCCCGTTGAACGCATCGTGGCGCTGTCCGACCCGAAGATGCTGGAAGCGCCGTTCTGCTACCTGGCCGGACACAAACTGGTGCAGTTCACGCCCGCCGAGCGCAAGAACTTCGAGCGCTACGTGCGGGGTGGCGGATTTGTCTTCGTGGATGACTGCAACCATGACATCGACGGATTGTTCGCGAAATCGTTCGAGGCGGAAGTAGCAAAGATCTTTGGCCCTAAAGCGCTGCACAAGATCCCCAACAGCCACCCCCTGTATTCGGCCTTCTTCAAGTTTGACGGGCCGCCGAATACCGGGATGGAGTTGAATGGATGGGGCGACGACCTGGTGCACGACTACCTGAAGGCCGTGGAGTTCGGCGGCCGCATCAGGCTTTTGTATAGCAATAAGGACTATGGCTGCGAGTGGGACTATGACTTCCGCAACAAGCGCTGGCTGGCAATCGACAACACGCGCTTCGCAGTCAATATCATTCAATACGCGTTGGGAGCATGACCGTGGCTGAAAGCGGCTGGAGCGAAAACGAGATCGGCGTACTGCACGCCAGGGTAAAGGCACTGAAGGCGAGCATGGGGCGCGTCATCATCGGCCAGGAAGAGGTGATCGGTTCGCTGGTCATCTGCCTGCTGGCTGGCGGCCATGCGCTGGTGGAGGGCGTGCCGGGACTGGGCAAGACGCTGCTGGTCAAGTCGCTGGCGCAGGCCACCGACATGGAATTCCGCCGCGTGCAGTTCACGCCCGATCTGATGCCCTCCGATATCGTTGGCACCGAGATCCTGGAAGAGGACCATGCGACGCGCAAGCGCGAGTTTCGCTTCCAGCAAGGGCCGGTGTTCACGCAGGTTCTGCTGGCAGACGAGATCAACCGCGCGCCGCCGAAGACGCAATCTGCACTGCTGGAAGCGATGCAGGAGCGTTCGGTGACCTTTGCCGGCCAGACGCACAAGCTGCCACGTCCCTTCTTCGTGCTGGCGACGCAAAATCCGATCGAGCAGGCAGGTACTTATCCGTTGCCGGAAGCGCAGCTGGACCGCTTCCTGCTGCACATCGACGTCGGCTACCCGACGGAAGATGAAGAGATCGCGATGGTGTCGGCTACCACGCACGCTGGCCTGAAAGATGCCGAGCCTGCGATGGACGTGGAAACCTTGCTGCGCCTGCAGGCGCTGGTGCGCGACATCGAGATCGGTGATCACTTGCTGCGTTATGCAACGCGCCTGGTACGCGCCACGCGCCCGCGCGAAACGACCGTGGAAGCGGTAAAGAAGCACGTCGGCTGGGGCGCTGGCCCGCGCGCCGGACAGGCGCTGGTGCTGGCCTCCAAGGCGCGTGCGCTGATGCAGGGCCGCCTTGCCGTGACGCGCGAGGACATCGGCCACATGCTGCTGCCCGTACTGGCGCACCGCGTCCTGCGCAATTTCGAAGCGGAAGCGGACGGCATCGTGATTGCCGATATCCTGGCTGCGCTGCGCGACGCAATCAAGCCTGAATAAACAATGCTGGAAACACCTGCGCTGCTGGCGCATTCCGCCGACCTTGAACTGGTGATCCGCCATGTGCTGGCGGGTCTCGGCCACGGTATCCATGCAGGCCGAGAACGCGGCGCCGGTGTCGAGTTCTCAGAGTACCGTGCGTATGCGCCGGGCGACGAATGGCGCCGCGTCGACTGGAAGCTGCTGGCACGTGCGGACCGCTACTATGTGCGCGAGGCGGAGCGCGACAGCCACGTTGCGACCTGGCTGGTGCTGGATGCCACCGCTTCGATGGCGGAGCCAAGCCGGCGTGTGGATGGCTTGAGCAAGCATTGGTATGCACGCACGGCGCTGGCTTGCGTGGCAGCGATTGCGCAGCGCCAGGGCGACGCCTTTGGGCTGCTGGTGGTTTCCAACGGCAAGGTCGAATTCACTCCAGCCTCGCGTGGCCCGCGCCATTTGCAGCGTGTGCTGGCAGCCTTGCAGCGTGCCACGCCATCCGGAGTGCTGCCGGATGCCGAGACCTTGCGGGCCAGCCTGCATTTCGCGCGTTCGCAAAGCATGCTGTTCGCGGCAACGGACGCGCTGGACTGGCCATCGCCGTTGGGCGAAGCGCTGGTGCGCCTGCGTCATATGCGGCATGACGTGCGCTTGCTGGCCTTGCGTACCGAAGCGGAAGCCGAGGCGGATTTCGCCACCGGCCACGCCTATCGCGACCCGGAGGCGGGCGCTGGCCTGCATAGTTTCACGCGCGCCGACCGTGACGCTTACAGCGCGGCGCTCGAGTCCCACTTCGCGGCCGTGCGCACAGCGTGCCGCCAGCATGACGTGCCCTTGTGCGAGGCGCGGATTGAGCAGCCTTTGGGCGAAATCTTGCGTAAATGGTTGAGAAATCCGGAGGCGCGCAGGCCATGACCAGCATGCAGCCTTTGTGGTGGTTTGCCTTGCCGGTGCTGTTGCTGCCGGTGTGGTGGCATATGCGCAAGCGCGAGCGCACACGCACCGATTTGCTCGCCACCGCACGTTTCCTGCCCGCAGCGGCACCGCAGCAGCAACGCGTGCTGCGGTGGACGGATGTGCTGCTCCTGCTGGTGCGGCTGGCGCTTCTGGCAACGCTGATCGCCTGGCTGGCGGTCGTAGCCATGCCGTGGAAGGGCGACACGGTATTCATTGATCCGTCACTCGAAACATCGCCTTGGGCCGCGCAACAGGTGCAGTCAGCCGGCATGGGCGCCGCCGCCCGTGAGCCGCTGCCCGCCGACCTGTGGAACTGGCTCGCTCGCAACGAGCACGAATGGCGCCCCGGGGCCCGCTTCCTCATCCTGGCCCCCGGCGCAGCCATGCCCGCGCTTCCCCCGCGCCTCGCACATGCCACTGACTTGCGCCTCGCCCCACCACCCGCCGCCGCGAGCGAGCCGCCCGCCGCGACGCGCATGCAGCCCCGCGAACGCCACATCGTCGTCTCCGCGCCGGCCGAACGCTTGCCTCGCTGGCAAGCCCTTTTCACAGCCTTCGGCACCGCCGCCGACGGCGCCAACCGCTACGTCCTCTCAGACACGCCGACAGCTGTGACCGAGCTGATAGTCTGGGATCACGCCGACACCGACCCACCCGCCTCCTGGAAAGCGCCCCTCTGGTGGCGCACCACCAACACCAACGGGCAAACGCAAACCCCGCAAGGACTGACCTGGACCGCCCCACAATGGCCGGTGCAAGACGTCGACGCTGCCCGCGCCCTGTACGAACGCTGGCAAGCGGCAATCGCGCCAGCGCCCGCCTACCCGATGCGCGCCCAAGCGTTGAAGGCCGAACGCAGTCATCCACTACCGACGCCGCTCGCAAGATCGCCGGAATGGCTGGCGCTGGCCTTATTGGCACTGTTCGTAATCGAAAGGATCCTCACCCATGCCCGCCGCCGCTGACCACCTGGCCAGCGTGCGCCAACGCATGCTGCAAGCCCTGATCCGCCGCCGCACTGCAAGCTGGCTCCTGCCCCTGCTGCCTTCCGCGGCACTGGCCGCAGCAATCTTCGCAGGCGGTTTCGGACCGGCCAAGCCGATCACACTCACCGTCCCCCTCGCACTGGCTGCCGCCATCATGCTCTGGGCCGCAATCGACTTCGCGTTCTGGCGCAAGCGCATTGAAGAACATCTGCCATCCTGGCTGAACGACGCCGTTCCAGAGCTCGAAGACAGCAGCGCAATGCTGGCCGTCGCCCCTACAACACCCCTCGGTAACCTCCAGCGCGACCGCCTGCTGGCCCGCATCGACCAGGCGCTTGGCGACGAACGCCTGCGCAGCATCGCCAACGCAAAAGTCCGCTTCAACGCAATCCCGCTAGCCCTGGCCGCAGTGGCCGCCGCCAGCGCATGGGCCTACGCTGCCGCGCGTAGCCCCCAACACACCACGCCGTCCGGCCCCGGGCCCGCTGCGCAGGCAGACATCGCCGCCGCCGGCGTCATCCTGCATGCCGAACCACCCCCATACACCGGCGTAAAGCCAAGCGAAGGCGCGCCGCGCGACTTGCAAATTCCCCAGCACAGCAATGTGCGGTGGTGCGCCGTCAACGCCGACGCCACCATCGACCTGGGCGACGGCCAAACCCTGCAAGCCGCAGCAGGCAAATGCATCGAATGGACCGCCAGCGACTCCATCTTCTGGCGCAGCCGTCACAACGCAGGCCAACGCTACACAATCCGCGTAACGCCCGACCAGCCGCCGCAGGTTGCCATAGCTGCGCCAAACGAATCGGTCAGCGTCCTGAAACCCGACGCCCAAAGCGCGCAAATCAATGTCAGCGTCAGCGACGACTATGCAGTCGCCAAGGCCACCCTGCACATGACTCTTGCACGTGGCAGCGGGGAAAACATCCGCTTCACCGACAAGGAAACTCCTCTGCCGGCATCGGCCGACCCGCGCAAGCGCAGTTGGAACAAGCAATGGATGCTGAAGGAACTCGGCATGGAACCAGGCGACGAGTTGTACTTCTTTGTCCGTGCCAGCGACAACGCGCCGGTTCCGCATATCGCACAATCGCCAACCTACACACTGCGCCTGCCCGGACCCCAAGGAGAAGCGCTCGAGTCGACAGCTTTGCCATCGATGGTAAAGCCTGAAAACCTGCGCAGCCAGCGCCAGATCATCATCGACACCGAACAGCTGGTGGCCGATTCGCCACGCTTGGGCGCCCCTGAACTGCGCGCTCGCAGCGAGAAGATCGCGGGCGACCAGGCCAAGCTGCGCCTGCGTTACGGGCAATTCCTTGGCGAAGAATCTTCCCTGTTCGGGGACGAAGAGCACGGCGACGGCGATGGGCACGAACACGGGGGCGGCGCCGGCACCCAGGGCCCGGGTGGTTTCGGCACCGGCAATATCGCCGCCCAGTTCGGCCACGCTCACGACCAGGAAGGCAACGCCACCATCTTTGACCCAGCAACCAAGGAGGTCCTGCGCCGAGCGTTGCGCGCAATGTGGGACGCTGAAAAGCAGCTACGTGCCATTGCGCCAAAGCCAGCCCTGCCTCCCGAATACAAGGCACTTGGTGCAATCAAGGAACTGCAGCAGGCAGAACGCGTTTACCTGCACCGCACGGCCTTCGTGCCACCAGCGATCAAGGAAGAAAAGCGCATGAGCGGTGAAATGGCCGGTGTTGCCAGCTACCGTCGCGCACAAGGCACGGCGAGCGAATTCGTGCCGGCTGACGTGCGCGAACTGGTACAGGCACTGGGCGGTGACGGTGCGCTGCCGGCGCTTTGGAGCAAGGCAGCGCGTGGAGCAGTGGCACGTATCAGCGATGAACAACAACGCCTGTCGGCGCAAGCCGCAGTGCAGGACGTGGCCGACGGCTGCCTGCCGTGCCGCGCCCAATTGCGCGCCTGGCTGCGCGCGACGGTGCAGCAGCCAGCGGTTCTGCTGCAGGCACGCCCGCAAGCGCAAACGAAATTCAGCCAGGTATTGCAAGGGAAGGGCGCGCCGTGACCGTGGATATCAACTTCCTGTACGGTGGCGCAATGCTGGCCGGGACGGCGAGCGCCTTGCTTTACTTGCGCAAGAAGCGCTGGGTCGACGCAGTGCTGGCCTTCGCAGCCGGCGCATCGCTGGCGACATTGCTTGCTGCGCCGCCCGCACCGGTTGGCGGCCCGCAGCCAATTATCCTGCCGACCAGCGCAGCATCGCCAACGACACCCGATGACCGCCTGGCAGCAGCACTGGCGCAACTGCCATCGACACCCAACGGCGCCGCCGTGGAAGTGCAAGGCCCGGGCCTGCATGAGGCGCAGTGGCGCGACGTGCCGGTCCGCCCGATCCAATGGCGGCCGGCAACGGACGGCTTGCTCTGGCTGGACTTCCCGCGCAGCCTGCCGCTTGGACGCAGTTTCGCGCTGACAGTGCGGCGCGACACCCCGCAAGCCGGCTGGCGCCTGCAGCTCCTCGCGGAGAATGGCTTGGTACTTTCCGAAGCGCGTGCCGCCGCAGCGGCCGAAGCGTTGACCGTGCAATGGCAACCGCCAATGGCGGAATCGATGGTCCTGCAAGCGCGCCTGCTCGACAAGGAAGGCAAGGCCATCGCCCAAGGCCCGGTACCCCTGCGGGTGCTGGATGCCACGCCTTTGCAAGTGCAAGGCCGCTTCGGCGCGCCATCTTTTGACACGCGCGTGCTGAACCAGCTGCTGACCGACTCGAACGCCATCGTCGACTGGCAAACGACGCTTGGCAAGTCGCTGACACGCAGCGAGGAAGCACGTGCGCCGCTGACCCAGCCCAACGTGCTGGTCGCCGATGCCGCCTGGCTGGAGAAGGGCGGCCTGCGTGGCGCACTGGCCCAGGTTGCACAAGGTTTGCCGCTGCTGGTCCTCGGCGGCAACGCAGATGACAACGCCCTGTGGCAGCGCGAGCTTGGACTGAAGCTGGCACCGCAACCTGCGACCACGGAGCAGGAAGATACGCGTCACCTGGCGCTCGCGGGCGCCACCCTGGCTTTCGCGCCAGGCGCGCAAACACCCGCGGCCGGAGGAACTTGGCAAGCCCTTGCCCGCGACAAGGACGGCAAGCTCTGGCTGTGGCAGCGGAACTGGCAGAAAGGCCGCATCCTGTGGCTGGGCGTGCGTGACTGGCACCGGCACGCCATCAGTGAGCCGGCGGCGCTCGGTCAATGGTGGCAGCAAGTGATCGACCTGGCCTCGTTGGGAAGCGAACAGAAAATTCGCTGGCTCGATGCAGACCCAATGCCACTTCCAGGCCTGCGCACCGAGGTCTGCGCGCAAGGCGTTGCGACCGGCGCTGCCGTCACGGTGGGGCAGGAATCGATGCGTTGGCAGGCCCGCAGCGAGCGGGCGGACGCCGCGTGCGTAGCACTCTGGCCACGCGCTGCCGGATGGCTGCCGGTGCGCAGCGGCGACGCAGGAAATGCCGTCTACGTGTATGCGGCAACGGACTGGCCTGCATGGCAGGCCGCGCTACGCCATGACGCGACTGCCCGCTATGCCAGCCGCAGCACCCAGCCTGTTGCCGCCGCCACCGCGCAACGCAGCAGCGGCGCGCCGCAAGCCACGCCTGGGACGCCGGAATTGTGGGCCACGGCGGTGCCGCGCTGGTTGCTGGGCGTAGCGCTTGCTGTCAGCCTGTTGCTTCTGTGGTGGCGTGAGCGCCGTTGAGCTGCAAGCTGTGCTAATGTCAGCGCATGAAAGCAACCGACGAATTCCGGGCCAAGCCGGGGCTGCGCCTGCGCGACAAGGACGCGAAAGCAGATGGCAAGCCGGATCAGGACTCGCTGGACAAGATGCTGGACGACATCTCCGACCTGCAGGAGATGCTTTACGCCGAACGCAAACGCAAGCTGCTGATTGTGTTGCAGGGTACGGACACCTCCGGCAAGGATGGCACCGTGCGCCACCTGTTCAGCAAGATCAATCCGATGGGCCTGCGCGCTGTCGGTTTCAGGGCGCCGACCGAGATCGAAGCGGCACACGACTTCCTGTGGCGCATCCACCGCGAAGTGCCGAAAGCCGGCGAGATTGCGGTCTTCAACCGCAGCCATTATGAGGACGTGCTGATCACACGCGTGCTTGGCATGATCACGCCGCAGGAATGCAAGCGCCGCTATGCGCAGATCCGGGACTTCGAGCGCATGCTGTCCGAAAGCGGCACTACCATCGTCAAGCTGTTCCTGCACATTTCGAAAGACGAGCAGAAAGAGCGCCTGCAGGAGCGTGTCGACGACCCGCACAAACACTGGAAGTTCGACCCGGAAGACCTGAAGCAGCGTGAGCTCTGGAAGAATTACCAGAAGGCTTATGAAGACGCGATCACGGAGACCGATACCGGCCACGCGCCATGGTACGTGGTCCCCGCAAACTCAAAACGCTACCGCAACGAAGTGGTTGCCCGCCTGTTGCTTGAAACCCTGCGCGGCATGAAGCTGGACTGGCCACCGCCAGACAAGCGCCTGCTGAAGCTCAAGGTTCGCTAGCCCACTCGCGCACATACGCCGGCGCCGCGGCTTCGCAGTCCGGATCGGCTACCGGCGCAGTGCGCAACTGCACGAATGGCAGTTCGCCCACCCAGGCAGCGATGCCCATGTCCTCCTCGTCGTCATTCGGCCCGCCGCTGCGCACCTTGCACGCCGCTTCGGCCAGCGGGATGCGCAGCACGGTGGTCGCAGCGTGCTCCTTGTCGTTACCGCCGCGGACTTCAAAGCGCCGGCCCGGCGCCAGGTGATCCATGAAGGTATCCAGCGTGCTGCGCTGCTCCACCTCGTCCACTGCCTCGAATCGGCCGTAGATCATCACCGAGCGATAGTTCATCGTATGGTTGAAGGCCGAACGTGCCAGCACCAGGCCGTCCAGGTGAGTGATGGTGACGCAGGCATCCTGCGCCATCAGCTGCTTCAGCATGCGGCTGCCGTTGGAGCCATGGATGTACAGGTGGTCGCCCTCGCGCCAGCAGGCGGTCGGGATGCAATGCACGCCTTGCCCGTCGCTGAAGGCGATATGGCAAATGTAGGCGGCATCGACGATGGCACGCACCAGTTCAGGTTCATAGGCGGCGTTGACGGCGCCACGTCGCACGCGGGTGCGGTCGGAGGGGGGATGTGTTGTATTCATGGCATCGGACTATAATGTCGTGCTGGCCCCTGCAACAGGTCCAGGGGTATGCAAAACCATGGAGCCACCATTGGACTATTCGCTGCTGATCTCGAATTTCACCGCCAGCCACGGCCACCATGGCTGGCCGCGCCAACGCCTGCTGCACGAATGCCTGCGCGCCGCCATCCGTGACGGAACGCTGGCGCCGGGCACGCGCCTGGTCGCCACCCGCGCACTGGCATCGGAACTTGGCGTGGCGCGCAACACCGTGCTGTACGCCTACGAGCAGCTCACCAGCGAAGGCTATGTGACGACGGACCGCGGCGGCACCATCGTGGCCGCCGTGGCGCCGGCGCGCCAACGCGAGCCCAGTGTGGTCGTGCCGCACAAAGGCCTGTCGCAGCGTGCGCAGAACCTGCGCCACAGCACCGCATCTGCCGCCAGCGGCACGCCTTTCGTGCCGGGAGTTCCCGACCTGCCAAGCTTCCCGATCGGCCTGTGGCGCCGTCTGCTGGAACGCGCCTGGCGTTCGCTGCCCACCGAGAAACTGAACTACGGCGACCCGTGCGGCGAACCGGTGCTGCGCGAAGCCATCGCCGACTACCTGCGCGCTTCGCGCGGCGTGGTGTGCGAAGCGGCGCAAGTGTTCATCACCGATGGCAGCCAGAGCAGCCTTGACCTGTGCGGCCGCGCCTGTGCCGATGCCGGCGAAACGCTGTGGATGGAAAATCCCGGCTACGGCGGCGCCATGGCCGCCTTCCGCGCCGCCAGCCTGAAACTGGAGCCGATCGACGTCGACGATGAGGGCATCGCCCCGCGCGCGGAAGACTGGAAAGAGCGTCCGCCGCGCCTGATCTACACCACGCCTTCGCACCAGTACCCGACTGGCACTGTACTGTCGCTGGCGCGCCGCATGGCCCTGATCGACGGCGCGCGCTCCTGCGGGGCGCTGATCATCGAAGACGATTACGACAGCGAATTCCGCCACGACGGCCCACCGCTGGCTTCCATGCAGGGCCTGCAGCCGGACGCGCCGGTGCTGTACTGCGGTACCTTCAGCAAGACCATGTTTCCCGGCCTGCGCATCGGCTATCTCGTGGTTCCGCCCTGGCTGGTGCAACCGCTGGCAACGATGCGCCAGCAATCGGCCTCGCGCGGCCGCGCCGCCGACCAGATTGCGCTGGCCGAATTCCTGCGCAGCGGCCAGTTCGCACTGCACCTGCGCCGCATGCGCCGCGTCTACCGCGAGCGGCGCGACGCGCTGGTAGAAGCACTGGACAAGCACCTTGGGAGCATCGCCAGCGTGCAGGGCGCATCGGCCGGCATGCACCTCGCGCTGCGCTGGGCAGACCCGCGCCTGTCCGACGTGGAGATCAGCCGCCGCGCGCTCGAGCAGGAAGGCATGATTGCCAACGCCCTCAGCGTGCATGCCGTCGCCGGCCAATGCCAATGGCAAGGACTGGCGCTGGGTTATGGCCAGGTCGACCCAGGCAAGGTGGATGGCCTGGTCAAGCGCCTGGCCGGTGTCATTCATTTAACGGCCTACGAAAATTTTTACCGAAAGTTCAAATAGTTGATCGAAAGCCTGCGCCCCTTGTTTTTAGAATGAAGTAAATCTGGCCTGACCGGATGTAGTCAAAAAACAATGGACGAATACTGGGGCGTAATGAATCAACATTTCCTGAAGCTGCGGCAGAATTTCAAGGCCGACATGATGGCGCGCTACGCCGTCGACGAACAACTGTTTGACGAAACCAGCCGCTGCATCGCCCATCTGGCGGTGCCGTTCGCGGTGCGCCGCGGCGAGCTGCTGCAACGCGTGGGCCAGGCCTCGCGCGAAGTGTTCTGGCTGACGGGCGGCGTAGCCCGTGTCGGCTATGTCAGCGAGGGCGGCAACGAAGTCACGATGCGCTTTGCCACCGAAAGCCATATCGCAAACGCCTACGAAGACTTGCTGGAATTCCGTGGCGAGCTGCCGGCGCGCTCCTTCATCGTGGCCGAGACCTCGGTGCAGGGCTTCCGTTTCGACTGGGAGCAAATGAGCATGGCGCGCAGCCAGCACCCGGTGCTGACCGCCTACATGACGCGCGTGCTGGAATTTGCCGTGTGCAGCCAGGCGCGCCGCTTCATCACCCACACCGCATCGAGCGCCGAAGAGCGCCTGGCCAATTTCCGGAATGAGTATCCGAACCTGGAACGCCGGATTTCACAGAAGGTGCTGGCATCCTACCTGCAGATCACGCCGGCCTACCTGTCGCAGCTCATGCGCCGCGAACAGGAAGCAGCATGAAAGTCGGGGTCAGGTCTGGCAATCGGACATCCGCGCAGCGGATGTCCGATTGCCAGACCTGACCCCGACTTTCATTCCGAGCGCTCCTGCTCCTGGCGCAGGAGTGTCGACATGTATTGCGGCGTGATGCCGAGGAAGGAAGCCAGCGACTTCTGCGAGATGCGCTGCTCGAGCCCCGGGTATTGTTCGCGGAAAGCCGCCAGCCGGCAGTTGGCCGACGTCATGCTGCGTACCAGGCAGCTTTGCGAATAGCGCCGGATCGAGTGCTCGGACACCTTCAGGTAGTACTCGCGCATGATGCTGTGCTCTTCGCGCAGGCGCGCCAAAGTGGCCCACTCCACGCGGATCGCCGTCACCGGCGTTTCGGCAATGATGAATTCCTGCGCCGGTTGCCCATCCTGCGCCGCCAGCAGGTCATGGTGCGAACCGCAGGAATCGCCTTCCGACGAAAACGCCATGGTCACGTCGGTGCCGTCCTTGGTAATCATCCCGCGCCGTGCAACGCCGCGGTACAGCCAATAGGCCACGCTGGCCGGCACACCCGCGCGTTGCAGGTAGTCGCCTTTGCGGAAGTGCACCTCGACCACGTGCGGCGTGAGAATGCGGTTGAATGCATCGAACATTTCACGCGACACGCCGATACGGCTCATCGAGTATTCGCTGAATTCTTCTCGCTGCTTTAGGAATGCTTCGGACATTGCGGTAACTCTTGGTCTTTCTGACAATATTGTTTCTTGCCTGAAACCACAGGCCCCGCAATATAAACTACTGAAAGGGCCGGGGCAATGCCGCCGTACAGACTGTTGCGTACTCCCGCTTAATTTTAATAACTACTTGATAATCTTCAACTATTTAAACAGAAGACGGATGCCAATGTAGCTATACTACGCGTTGGCCATCCATTCCCGCATGCCATCGACCCATGGGCGAGCATTCAGGTTCAGCGATTTCCTGATCTGGTTGGCGCGGTCGTACAGCACCGAAAAATCGATCGACGGCGAGCGCTTGAAGGCGATGACCACGATATTGGCGTCGTGGACTTCGGGCAGCCACACCACGGCGTCGAACACCAGCTCCATGTGCTGCAGGTTCTTGCCGTAGTTATCGAAGTCGCCAAATACATTGGTGGTCATGATGCCATCCGGGCCCAGGCAGTCGAAGCAAGCCTGGTAGAACTCGGGCGTATCGAGCACCGGGCCGCGCGCTTCTTCGTCGTACAGGTCGACCTGCAGCACGTCCACCGTGCCATGGTTGCGTGGGTCCAGCACGAAATCCATTGCATTCATCTGGCGCACTTCAAGCCGCTCGTCATTCGGCGGCAGGCCGAACTTCTCCTCGCAAATGGCAATCACGTTCGGATTGAGCTCGATCGCGGTCACTCGGGCCTTGGGGAATTGGCGGTAGCTGAATTTGGTCAAGGCCGCGCTGCCAAGGCCGAGCTGGACGATGTGGCGCGGCGAGGGAATGAAGAGCGTCCACATCATCATCATGCGCACGTATTCAAGCTCGATCATGTCGGGCTTGGACAGGCGCATGGCGCCCTGCACCCAGGACGTACCCAGGTGCAGTGAACGGACACCTTCGAACTCGGTAATGGTGGCGGGAGGAAAACCAGGCTGGTCAAATCTACGGGAAGTCATGGCCGACAGTTTACCAGCCCGGCGCTCAAGCCTCCCGGCGGCGCTTGAGCGCCGCCGCGCCGACCACGCCGAGGCCCGCCAGCAGCAGGGCATAGCTGCCCGGCTCGGGGACCGCGCTGATATTCAGCGTGCCGGCGTAACTGGCCGAGGCGGGTGAGCAGCAGGTGTCCTCGAAATCAACGTAACCGAAGACAGTCAGTGCCAGCGGCCCCGTGATCACCGTCGGCAGCAGGTAGGCAAATTCGAACAAGCCCGGCCCGCTCAGCGTCAACGCCTGGCCATTGACGTAGGCGGCAGTGAACGTCACATCGGTCTCCGGGCTGAAGCCCAGGGTTGCCAGGCCGGCATTGACGGAATAGATGCCGGCGCTGGGCGAGAAAGTGAAGGTATCGGAGAAAGCTCCCTTCTCCAGATGGGTCACGCCGAATGCGGCGGATTGATCGGTACCGCTGCCGCCGAGATTGACATTGGTATTGAGGTCGTCAGCCTGTACTGCCGTGGTAGCGAGTGCAAGCAGCAAACCCATGGCTGTCTTCATGGTGTTCTCCTGAAATCGCAGGCGAAGCGCCTGCACATTCCAAGGTAGGCCGCACAATTGAGCTACTGTTTGATGTGGATCAAAGAGGCAAGATGATTGCCACCGCTAAGCCACCGCCTTCGCGGTTGGCGAGCGCAATGCGGCCGCCATGGGCTTCCGCGATCTCGCGCGCCAGGGCCAGGCCGAGGCCGGTACCACTGCGCTTGGTGGAATAGAACGGCACCAGAGCGTTGGCCAGCACCGCCTCGCTCATGCCCGGGCCGCGGTCCTGCACCTCGATGCGCAGCATGCCTTGTTGGCGGCGCAGTTCCAGGCCGACTTCGTCCGCTGGCGAACCCGACTCATGGGCGTTTTTCAGCAAGTTGAGCAGGGCCTGCTCCATTTGCGCCGCATCGAAGGCATGCGGTTCGGCCGGCACGTCGCCGTGCAGCTTGAACTGTACCTGGTCCGACAAGGCGGCCAGGAAGGTGCCCCAGTCTTGCTGGTCAAGCCGCGGCGAAGGCAGCTTGGCGAAACGCGCATAACCGAGGATGAAGCTTTCCAGGTGGCGCGTGCGTTCTTCGATGGTCGCCAGGATTTGCGGCAAGCGCTCGGTCTGGCCGCGCCGCACCAGTTCGGTACCGGAGTGGGCCAGCGAGGTCAACGGCGCCAGCGAGTTGTTCAATTCATGGCTGATCACGCGGATGACTTTTTTCCACGTCTGCACCTCCTGGCGGCGCAGCTCTTGTGTGAGCTGGCGCAGCAACAGGAGCTCGTGCGGACGGCCGTTCAGGCTGAAGCTACGGCGGGCCAAGTGGAACACTTCCTCCTCCTCGCTGTCGCCGATGGTGAACAAGCCATCGCCGCCGCGGCCCACGGCATCGCGCAAGGCCGGCTGTACACCGGCGAGCAGCTCAGCCAAGCGGAGCCCCTCCAGCTTGCGGCCCTCATTGACCAGCTGGCGCGCGGCCAGGTTGCCAAAGACGATGGCGTCGTTGTCCATGACCAGCAGCATGGCGACGGGCGTGTGCTGGACCATCGTGTCGAGCAAGAGCTCGCGCTGCACCAGTCCGAGGCGCTGTTCGCGCAACACCTGACCGAGTTCATTGTGGGCCGCCACCAGGTCGCTCAGCTCATCATTCTGTGGCCAGTGCAGGCTGAAGGAAAAGTCGCCATCGCGATAGCTGGTGACGGTACCGGTCAGCGCGCGATACAGCGAAAGTTGGCGCTGCAATTGAGCGCGGATGGTAATCACCGCCAGCGGAACCAGGCATAGCAGCGAAATGCCGACGACGATCGTTGGATGTTTCGGCAAGAGCTGATCGAGCCCGAGCGCGATCAGGATCCCCGTCGCCGTCAGCGTCCCCACCAGCGCCGACCACAATGTCAGTAGCGAGAGCCGCATATTCCTATACAGCTGGGTTCGTGTCACACCCTGGGGTCACACCCCAAGTGTGACACGAGCCCAGCAGGCTCACAGACGAGGCCGTGTCACACCTGGGGTGTGACCCCAAGGTGTGACACGGGCTGGACCGTAGGAGTAGGTGGGTCATGGGCGGGCGATGCCGAGGCGTTCCATGCGGCGGTAGAGGGCTTGGCGGGAGAGGCCGAGCTCGGCCGCGGCTTGGGCGACCACGCCGCTGGCGCGCTGCAGGGCGCTGACGATGGCTTCGCGGTCGGGTTCCTGGTCGGATGCCGTGCTGGCGGGGGCGTGGCCGTTCATTGTGCTGGCAACTGGCAGGCCGAGGTCGGGCACGGTGATGGCTTCGCCTTGCGCCAGCAGGGTGGCGCGGGCCATGACGTTCTTCAGCTCGCGGACGTTGCCGGGCCAGCCGTGCGACAAGAGGGCGGCTTCGGCATCGGGGCGCAACTGGCGTTCCTTGCTGAGGAAGTGGCGCGCCAGCGGCAGGATGTCGCCGGGGCGTTCGGCCAGCGGCGGCAGGCGCAGTTCGATCACGTTCAGGCGGTAGTACAGGTCTTCGCGGAAGGTGCCGGCGCGGATCATGGCGGGCAGGTCGGCATTCGTTGCGCTGATCACGCGTACCTGCACCTGGCGTTCGCGGTTGGAGCCGAGCCGTTCGAAGCGGCCGGTTTCCAGCACGCGCAGCAGCTTCATTTGGCCGGCCAGCGGCAGGTTGCCGATTTCGTCGAGGAACAGGGTGCCGCCGTCGGCTGCTTCGAATTTGCCTTCGCGGGCTTTGGAGGCGCCGGTGTAGGCGCCGGCGTCGGCGCCGAACAGTTCGGCTTCAATCAGTTCGGCTGGCAGGGCGCCGCAATTCAACACGACGAAGGGGCCTTCGCGCACCGAGGAGTTGGCCTGGATGATGTCGGCGATGCGTTCCTTGCCGGTGCCGTTCGGGCCGGTGATCAGTACCGGCACGTCGGCGCGCGCGACCTGGCAGGCGAGCGAGATCACGCGTTCGGTGGCGGGGTCGTTCCACACCATATCGCGCAGGTTGTAGCGTTCCAGTTCGCGCCGCTGGCGCAGTTCGTCGCTGCGGTGCTGGCTGAGGGCGCGGTTGGCCTGGCCCAGTTCCAGCAGGTTGCGTACGGTGGCGATCAGGCGCTTGTCGTCCCAGGGCTTGGACAGGTAGTCGGCGGCGCCGGCCTTGATCAGGTCGACGGCGGCGTCGAGGTGGGTCCAGGCGGTCAGCAGGATTACCGGCAGGTCGGGGTGGCGCTTGCGGATGGCGCGGAACAGTTCTACGCCTTCTTCGCCGGAGGTGGTGTCGGCGGTGAAGTTCATGTCCTGCACCACCAGGTCGATGCTGGCGCTGCGCTGGTCGAGCAGGGCGAGGCCTTCTTCGGGGGAGGCGGCGTGCAGGGCTTCGATGTCGTGCAGCGAGAACAGGACTTCGAGGGCGACTGCGACTGCGGCGTTGTCGTCGATGATTAGTACGGTTGGCATTTTGGCAGGATACATTAAAACCGGTAAACCGGGGTCAGACGGGGACGCCGAGTCCCAAGGGTCTGACCCCCAACGGTCTTCAGGGCGGTGGCCGGGGCGTGCGCCGTTGACTTTCGCGGAAGATCAACAGCGCACAACCCAGGCCCGCGGCAATGCCGCAGACTGGGTCAGGCCGAGCGAGTCGCCAGCGCCGGCGAGATCGAGGCGGCACGCCACGCCGGCCCATACACTGCCGCAATTCCAAGCGCCCATGAAGCGGCGGCGCCAAGCAGCATATACTCGGCCGGCAAGCGCGCCAGTTCCAGCTTCGACACCAGCAACTGGTTCAGCGCCAATGCCCCCAGCAGCCCGCCGACAATCCCGGTAGTGGTAATCATCACGTTCTCAGTCACGAAGTAGCGCAGGATGTCGATCTTGCGCGCCCCCAATGCCCGCCGCACCCCGATCTGTTTGCGGCGCTGCGTCACCCACAAGCTGGCCATGCCAACGATTCCGCTGGCCGTCACCACCATCAACAGCACGCTGACGGTAATCAGCATCCAGCACAGCGCATTGTCGGCGCGATAGCGCTTGTCGCGCTCTTCGGACTGGGTCGTGCTGCGCACCACCACCTGGCCGTGATGCAGCTTGCGGATCGCCTGTTCGGCATCCTTCATGGCGCGATCGCGCTGGCCCGGCTCCGCGCGCAGGGTGTACAGCGTAGAGCGCACGCTGTTGGTTATCCGCGCCGGCACCATGGTCGAATACTCGCCCTCGGAGCCCATTGCGGCGCCGGGGGTCTGCAGGGTCTCCACGACGCCTACCACGCTTACTTCGCGGGCTTCCGCGCCGGTGCCGAAGTACAGCTTTTTGCCGACGTAGCTGCCGGCATCGGGCCATACTTTCTCGGCGATCGCCTTGCTGACGATGACGACGCTGGGGAAGACCTTGCTGGTTTTGGCGTCGATCTCGGGCACGTCCTGCGCATTGAAATCGCGGCCTTCGATGAGCTTCAAGCCCCAGGTCTTGACCAGCGAATCGGGCGTCAAGTACAAGGTCGGGCTGGCAATGCTGCGCACCTGTTCGCGGCTGGAAGCCACGCCATTGTAGTTGCCGGAGCCCGAAAGCGGGATCTGGTTGATGTCGGCCGCCGAAACGATGCCCGGCACGGCGCGCAGCGCGGCGGCTTGCGCCCTTTGCGTTGCCAGTTGCTCCTCATGGCCGCCCTGGGTGAGCGGGCGCACGCTGAGCGTGAACACCTGCTCTTCGTTGGCGATGCCGATCGGGCGAGCGGCAACTGCCTGGCGCACGCTGACAATGTGCAGGGCGTTGGCCAGGATCGCGAGGCTGAGCGCCACTTGCACCGCCACCAGGATCGGGCCGGTCTTGTTGCGCATCAGCGCGGAGAAGATTGGTTTGATTTCCATGATTACCTCACTGCGATTTCAGTTGCAAGGCTGGCGTCACCTGGCAGGCGCGCCAGGTTGGCAGCAGGCCTGCCAGCATGGCGGCGCTGACGGACATGACGAAGGTCACCAGCAGCATCACCCAGTCCATTTTGGTGGTAACGGCGATCTGCTCGGAGATGCTGCCGATCAGGGCCAGTGCACCCAGTGCCAGCAGCAGCCCGAGGATGCCGCCGGCCAGCCCCACGACGGCGCTCTCGATCAGGAACTGGGTGAAGATTTCCTTGCGCGAGGCGCCCAGGGCGCGGCGCACGCCGACTTCGGGTGCGCGCACCGAGAATTTGGCCAGCAACAGGCCAATGGTGTTGACCAGGCAAAGCAGCAGGAAGCCAAAGGCCAGCATGGCGGACAGTCGGCTATCCTTGCCAACTACCTTTTGCTCTTGCAGCCATTCCATCACGTTGAACAAGTCGTTCGGGGCGGCGCGCTGCATGCGGCCCAGCTTGCGCTGTTCGGCGGCGTATGCGTCGAGCCAGGATTGCAGTTGCGGGCGGTCTGAGGCCGAGTGCAGTTCGAACCAGAACTGGATCCAGATGCATTCCGAGTCGAGGAAGGCCTGGTAGCCGGGGGCGCGCTCACTGGCGCAACTGGTATTGCCGTTTTGCGGCAGCTCGTGGCGGACCGCGCTGTGGAAGGGGATGTAGAACTCGTCTTCGTCGCCGAAGGCGCCGCTGCCGCCAATGATGCGGTGGTAGCGCGGCACAGGTTTCCAGTTACCGTACACGCCAACCACCGCGAAGTCGGAGCCGAACATGCGCACGCGCTGGCCAACCGGGTTGGCGTTGCCGAACAGGCGCTCGGCCAGCTTGCGGCTCAGGACTACCACGTCGGCGCCGGCCTTGTCCTCGGCTTCGCTCCATGGGCCGCCTTGCACGAAGGGCACTTCGAACATGGCGAAGAAGTCGCGTGTCGGCGACAGCCCTTCGGCAGTAAATACCGGCAAGTCCTTGCGCGCCGGTTCGATCGAGCCGGCCACGCCGCGGATGGCGGTGCGGCGGTCGCCCTGGCCGGAGGCCAGCAGGTTCATGGCGTCGCGGTAGGACATCTCGTCGCCCTCGCGTTCACCCGGCGTATAGCCCTTGGTCGGACCGTTATCCAGGCGCGGCACAATCAGGCGCTCGCTCTTGTGTGGGATCGGGTCGCCCGACATCACGTGCAGGATGGTCAGGGTCGACACGCTGGCCGCCACGCCGACCGCCAGGATCAGCACCATCAGCGCGGTCAGCACCGGGTTGCGGCGCAGGCTGCGCACGCCCAGCAGGAAATAGTACTGGAACATCTCAGGCCTCCTTGGCAACCACCAGCGATGGCGACTTGCGCACCAGGTCGGACACCTGGCCGTCGATGATGTGGACGTTGCGCTGGGTGCGCTGGGCCAGTTCGGGGTCGTGGGTCACCATCAGGATGGTGGTGCCTTCGGCGTTGATCTCTTCCAGCAGTTCCATCACGCCGCGTGCCATCTGGGTGTCCAGGTTGCCGGTCGGTTCGTCGGCCAGCAGCAGCTTGGGCGAACCGGCCAGGGCGCGCGCGATGGCCACGCGCTGCTGCTGGCCGCCCGACAGTTCAGCCGGGTAGTGGCGCATGCGCGAGGCCAGTCCGACCTTGGCCAGCGCGTCTTCAATGCGTTCCTTGCGTTCGGCCGCGTTGAAGCCGCGGTAGCGCAGCGGCACGTCGACGTTGTCGAACAGGCTCAGGTCGGGAATCAGGTTGAAGCCCTGGAAGATGAAGCCCAGCTTTTCGTTGCGCAGGCGGGAGCGGGCGTTGTCGTCCATGCCTTTGACGTTGATGCCGTCCAGGACGTAGTCGCCGCTGGTGAAATCTTCCAGCAGGCCGGCGATGTTCAGGAAGCTGGTCTTGCCGGAGCCGGAAGGGCCGGTCACGGTGACGAACTCGCCTTGCTTGACTTCGATCTCGAAGCCGCGCAGTGCGTGGGTTTCGATCATGTGGGTGCGATAGACTTTGCTCAGGTTATTCATGCGCAGCATGGTTTGCTTCTCCGTAGGGGGTTATTTGTTGATCGAGACGCGCTTGGCGTTCTCAAAGCTTTCGGTACCGGCGATCACGATCTTGTCGCCTTGTTTCAATCCATTGACGATTTCCACCGCGGCCACGCTGGTGGCGCCAAGCTGCACCGGGGTGCGCACGGCGACGCCGTCCTGCAGCAGGTAGACATAGCGGCCGCCTTCCGATTCGACGAAGGGGCCGCGCTGCACCATCAGCACATTCGGCTTCTCGTCGATCAGCAGGCGCGCCGATACGCGCTGGCTTTGGCGCAGGCCTTCCGGCTGCTGGTCGAAGCGTACGCGCGCCAGGACCTGGTTCTTTACCACTTCCGGCGACAGGGCCGACAGCTTGCCTTTGGTCTTCACGCCGCCCACTTCGATTTCGGCGGTCATGCCCAGGCCCAGGTCGTTGACGTAGGATTCCGGCACTTCCAGTTCCACCTCGAGCTGGGACAGGTCGACCAGCGTCATGAGCGGGGTGTTGGCTTGCACCACGCTGCGGTTGGCGACCGACAGCGTGCCGATGAAGCCATCCACCGGCGCACGCACGGTCAGTTCGTCGACGCGGCGCTGGGCGTTGGCCAGCGACAGCTTCTGGCGTTCCATCTGCGCGGTCTTGGTTTTCAGTTCCAGCGAGACGTTGTCGCCTTCCAGTTCGGCCGCTTGCTTGGTGTGCCTGGCGCGGATATCGGCGGCGGCCACGGCGTCCTTCGCCTTCTGCATATCGATCTTGGCGATGATGCCGTCGGTCGACACGCTTTCGTAGCGCTGCAAGGTGCGCATGGCGGACACGCGCTCGATTTCGGCGGTGTCGGCTTCGCGCTGCGCGGCCAGTTTCTGCTTGCGGGCCAGGATTTGCTGGCGTGCGACTTCGGCCTGCAGCTCGTTGAACAGGGTTTGTTCTTTTTTCAGTTCGTCGGTCAGGTCGGGCGATTCCAGCACGGCCAGCACCTGGCCTTTCTTGACGGTGTCGCCGGCGTGCACTTTCAGTTCGACCGTGGAAGTGGAGGTCGAGTACAGGGTCGGGCTGACGGCAGCGACGATGCGGCCGTTGACGGCGGCGTCGCGGATCAGGGTGCCGCGCGTGACTTCGCCGATGCGCAGGCGGGAGGCGCTGATCGATTGCTCGCTGCCGCTCCAGTTTTTGAGCAGGCCGTAGCCGGCTGCGGCCAGCGCCACGCCAACCGCCAGCAGCAGCACCTTGCGGCGCGGGAAGCGGCGGGTGGGGGCGGCAATCGCCTGGTCCTGGTGTGAGGTGTCGCGAATCATGTTCTTGTTCCTGGTGTTGGTGATTTGGTCAATCTTGCTATTGCATGAAGTGTGCCAGCTGCTAAGTGATTGATTTATTTGATGTCCGCAGCGTCGCGCACGGTGTCCGCGAGCGTCCACCATGTCCGCCTGTCCGCGTAGTCCAAACGGGACTACTTGATTTTTTGGTAAGCGGCTATACTTGGTGGCTTATCTTTATGGCAAGGAGTGGTTCTGTGGAGTATCCGTTCCCGGAAAGCGTAGTGGCGCGCTACGACGAATTGGCCGGCGCCAGCGGCAACGGCGCGGTGGATGGACAGACCTGGCAGGATTTGCTGCTCACGCCATACCTGCTGGCCGTCGGCGAGGGCGCCAGCATCTTTGGCCGGCAAATGCTGTACCGGCGCTTGCGCCGCGGCGCGGCGGCTGCGACGGCCGGCCGTGTCCGAGCGCTGCTGGCGGACGACGCCGGACGCGAACGCCTCAGCGCGCAGCTTGCGTCATTGCGCAAGGCCAGTGCCGAAGTCACAGAGTCGATTTATGTAGCAGCCGCAGACGCTTCAGGCACTGCAAACAGTGCGATGCGGCCTGCCGCCTCGCAGGATGGTTCGCCGTTACCGCCCGTGCCAGCCTGGTCGTCCTGGCTGTGGCTGATGCCCGTAGCCTTCCTCGCCAGCGCCGCCGCCAGCTTCTTCTGGCTGCCCGCACTGATTCCAACGGTCGTGCTGTCGCTGGTCCTGATGGCGACCCAAATCACCTTCCATTCACGCATCCAGCAGTGGGCAGCCATCGTCGAAGCACTGCAACTGCAGCTCGGCGTACATGGCCGGCAGCAGGATGCACCCGGCGCTGCGCTAGCCGCCCAGTTGCGTGGCAAGCTGGCACGCAGCGTCGTCTCCACTGCGCCAGGCGTCACCGAATATGCGGACTGGGTCATGCTGGACAACCTGAAGCACTATTTCGCCACACGCCGCCTGGTGCGCGAACACGCTGCCTTCCTGCGCAAGAGCTATGAACTGGTGGCGGCGCTGGATGCCGACCACGCCGTGGCACGCCACCTCGCCGCGCAAACCCAATGGTGCTGGGCGGAAGAAGGTTGGGAGCAGGAGGTCCACCTGCAAGCGGTTCGCCATCCATTGCTGTCCGATGGGCAGGCGCTTGACCTGGCACTGGATGGCAAGAGTGCCTTCATCAGCGGCCAGAATGGCATCGGCAAAAGCACTTTGCTGCGCACGGTCGGCCTGAACCTGCTGGCGGCCCGCGCATTCGGCTTCTGCTACGCGGATGCGGCGCGCGTGCCGAACTTGCCGGTCTATGCCAGCATGCAGAACGAAGATGCGCTGGACGGCGGCGAAAGCCTCTATCAATCAGAGCTGCGCCGAGCGCATGAATTGCTGGCGCTGGCGAAGGAGCCGCAACGCGCGGTCTTCATCATCGACGAAATCTTCCGTGGCACGAACCACCTGGAATCGGTATCGGCCGCGGCCGCCGTGCTGGAACAACTCGCCGGCCGCGGCATCGTGCTGGTGTCCTCGCATAATGTCGTGCTGGCGCAGTTGCTGGAGCAATGCTGCGTGCCATTGCTGGTGCAAAAGCGCGCCGACCGCCTGGTGCTGACGCCCGGCGTGCTGGCCGAAACCAACGGACTGACCCTGCTGGCGCAATCCGGCTTCGACGCCTCCATCGAACAGCGCGCCCGCGACGTCTACAAACGCCTCACTGGCCGCCTGCTGCCGGCATAAGGAGAGGGGGCGCGTTTTTGCGATTTGTCTTAAATGGTCTTAAACCGTCATTTTTCGTCTTAGCGGAACTATTTTTTCTATTTATGGTCATAGCCAAGGCGAGAAAACCTATTCGACGGAGGCCACCATGAGCGAGGCAATGTTTGTATTACCTGTTCCGTTCGCTACGTACGTTGTGCTCAACCAATTCTTGACCAGGCACAAAGTGAAGAAGGAAATGTTCGAAGTCGTGGATGAGGCAGTCAGGACGTGGATGGATTCGTTTCAAGCGGAGAAGGATTTATCAGAGGCGAGCTCACTCAATGGTTATCAATGGAAGCACCTGTTCCTTCCCGAAGGGGCCAGGCTCCGGACCATACGTGATGGTGCACATCACATTGCCCATGTCGAAGGGTGCAAGCTTTTGTACGAGGGACGAGTTTGTTCACCTTCGCAATTTGTGAATGGGATCCACGAGAGTTGCCGCAATGCCTGGAAAACGATCTGGGTCCTAATGCCATACGAAACAGAATGGAAACTGGCAAATGAATATCGGGGAGTGCGCGCCTCAATTCGGGAACGAATTAGCACGAATAAGGACAAAAAAGCACGTTTTAGAACGTTTAAGACAAACCCCGAAAACGAGACCACCCTACCAATGCCGCTACGAAAAGTGCAAAAGCAATATGACTACTTGCGAAGCGATGGCAGTTGCGTACCCATAGACCCGGTCACCTTCGTGGATAAGAATGGCGACACGCTACTGCACATAGCGGCCCAACTTAACGACCTCGAAACGATGGAGGCGCTGATGCAGGCAGGACTGAATGCAAACAGCGTTGGCGACATGGGCACAACACCCCTCCATTGCGCTTGGAGCGAGGAGGCCGCCAATCTCCTGCTCTCCTATGGCGCATTGAATACTATCCGGGATGAGTTTGGGCGGTTGCCGGGCGAAGAGTCTTGCGGCGCAGCCAAAGCGTGGTCAGGCAGTACATGATCGCGATCGCCGCTACCCACGCGGCGTAGACCACGCCCAGCGAAGGCTGGTAGCCGTCCGGCACGGTAAAGCCCCCGGGGCCACCTTGTGGCATCGCGCCGTAGCGCAGCATAAAGTACGGGACCGAGAGGAAGTGGATTAGGGCGATATGCACGACGTAGAAGAACATCGGCGTGCCGCCAAACAGCATCAGCATCGGCACCGGGCGCAAACGCTCGAACCACGCCAGCACCGGCAGGGCAATGCCGACTGTCACGCAAAGGTAGAGCAGTGAAGGCGGGTATTTGTGCACGCGGATGAAGGAGATGAAATCCCATACGAAGCCGCGCCCCTGCGGCGACCACGGATCGGGATCGCCATAGAAATTCCCGCTGCGCAGGACGACGAACACCAGCAGCAATACGGCGCCAGCCGCCAGCAGGAAGCGCTGCCGGCGCGCAGCCTCCCATTGGAAGACCGGTCCCAGCGCGTAGCCTGCCGCGATCAGCCCAAGCCATGGCATCAACGGATAGGCGAGGAACACACCGTAATTACCGGCCACCGGCCAGAATCCCTGCTGGTGCCAGGCCAGCCACAATGGATGGTTGGACTGGAAAGCGTCGAGCAGGTTATGCGGCACGATCAAAAGCGCCGCAATGACTGCGATAGCAGGCAGGGGCAGCCACGCCAGCCCGGCGAGGAAGATCATCCCCATGCCCAGCGCCCACAGCACCTGCAGGATGGTGACGTTATACCCTAACTGCCAACTGAAACTGATCCAGGTCGCCTCGAGCACCAGCAGCAGCAAGCCGCGCGTCACGAGGTAGCGCGACAGCGCGGGAATGCCGCACTTGGTCCCGCGCAGGTAGGCCGAGGTCCCGGCCAGCAGCACGAACGTCGACGCGCACAAGTGCGTGATCCAGCGCGTGGCAAACCACAATGGCGTGGTCTTCGCCAGGTCTTCCGGGTTGAACAGGGCGGGGCCGAAGAAGTCGCGCGTATGGTCCAGCGCCATCAATACAATTACCAGGCCGCGCAGCATGTCGATGCTGGCGAGGCGCTTCGTAGTCGACATCTCAGCCCCCCATGTTTATTTGCTATGCATTGTGGACGCGAATTGCCATCCAGGCAAATCTTTAATTTCTGTCTTGACAGAAATTAGTGTAAGCATAGAATGACAGGCATGGAACTGAAACCAATAGCCGAACGATTTGTACTGCACTGGGGCGAGATGGGCTCGCGCTGGGGCGTCAATCGCACCGTGGCGCAAATCCACGCCTTGTTGTATCTGGCCGCGCGTCCGATGGACGCGGAAGAAATCCAGCAAACGCTGGGCGTGGCGCGCTCCAACGTCAGCAACAGCCTGAAAGAGCTGCAATCCTGGAACCTGGTGAAAGTGGTGCACCTGAAGGGCGACCGCCGCGACCATTTCGAGACATCGACCGATGTGTGGGAATTGTTCAAGCTGATCGTGGCCGGCCGGCGCCAGCGCGAGATCGATCCTACCGCCGCCGCGCTGTCGGAATGCCTCGCCAATCCGGCGATGGCCGACGAGGACGAAGGCACGCGCGAACGGATCGAGGAAACGCTGAAGTTCATCGAAGTAATGGCAACACTGTCCGATGAACTTCTGCGCTACAAGCCCGAGACCTTGATGAAGACCTTGGGTGTCAGTGCAAAAATCAGCCGGGCCATTCGCGGCAAGCAGTGAACCGGCATCAGCGGAAGCGGGCAGCAATGCCCGTTTTTTTGAAATCATGATTTCTGTCTTTGCAGAAATTACTGTCAAAAGGAGATTGAAATGTTGATCGCATACGAGATCCTGGTGCCCCTGGTGGCCGGCCTGGCTATCAGCTCTTACCTGCGCGGCGCCTTGCGCAACCTGCTGCTGGACTTGTGCGGCACCGCGCCGCGAGCCGAGTTCTGGGTACGAACCAGCACGGTCCTGATCACTGCATTCCCCATTCTCCTGGCGCTGTGGTTCGGGCATAGCGGCGTCGCCGGCGCCACGCCGGCGCTTGTCCTGCGCACCGCGCTGATCATGTCCGCGACAGGCGTCGTCGCCGGCGTTGCGTTGATGGGCTGGAATATCGCGAAATCGATCCCGAAGGGCACGAAGTGAAGATCCTGGTTTGCGGCGCATCCGGATTCATTGGCAGCGCGATCTGCACCGCACTGGCTGCTGCAGGGCACGACGTGCTGCGTGGCGTCCGCGTTGCGTTGCAGCCAGGCGAAGTCGCCATCGATTACAACTTCGACCTGCAGCCATCCGCCTGGATGACGCGCGTGCGTGGGATTGATGCAGTAGTGAATGCGGTCGGCATTATCCGCGAGCATGCGGACGCAAGTTTCGAGACGCTGCACAGCATCGCCCCGCGCGCCCTGTTTGCCGCCTGTGCCGCCGCCGGCGTGCAACGCGTAGTGCAGATTTCAGCGCTTGGCGCCGGGCAGGGCGGAAGCGCCTATTTCTCCAGCAAGCGCGCGGCCGACGAGGCGCTGATGGCATTGCCTCTCGACTGGACGGTCGTGCGTCCGTCGCTGGTGTTCGGGGCGGATGGCGATTCGGCGGCATTGTTTTGCAAGATGGCCAGCATGCCGCTCGTCGTTGCGCCTGGCCTGGCGGCGGCGCGCTTCCAGCCGGTCCATATAGACGATCTTGCGCGCGCAGTGGTAGCCGCCATTGATCCCGCCACACCCGCGCGGCGCGTGATCGACCTGGCCGGCGGCAGTTCGGTGACTTTTGACGGCATGCTGCGCGCTTACCGTGAAGCCATGGGGTTCCCGCCAGCGCCAATGCTGCGCATCCCGGCACCGGCGATGGCCTGTGCCGCCTGGCTGGGTGGCAAGCTTCGCGGCTCGCCTTTGACGCCGGACAACTTGCGCATGCTGCGTGCGGGAAGCGCGCCGCCGGACGACGTCGCGGCCAACCGCGCCACAACGCGTGAGCTGCTTGGCCGCCCTCCGCGCGCTATCGGCGACTTCATCACTCCGACCGACCGGGAGTTATTGCGCCTGCGCACCCTCGCCGCATGGCGCGGCAGCTTGCTGCGCGGGACCCTGGCCACCGTCTGGCTGGCGACCGCCGTGGTGAGCGCCTTTATCTATCCGCGTGCCGACAGCCTGGCCATGCTCGCCCGCGTTGGCCTGGAGGGCTGGCCGGCGACGCTGGCGCTGTACGGCGCGGCCGCGCTGGACGCCGCGCTTGGCATCGCCAGCATCGTGCGCCCGCGCCGCGCGCTCTGGCTGGCCCAAGGCGCGCTCATACTCGGCTACAGCATCGTGATCGCGGCCTGCTTGCCCGAATACCTGTGGCACCCCTTCGGCCCCTTGCTGAAAAACCTGCCGATCCTGGCCATCCTGTTCATGTTGCTTGCGGAGGAAAAATCGTGGACTACCTGACCATCAAGACCATCCACATCCTGTCCTCGGTGCTGATGGTCGGTACCGGCTTCGGCACGGCCTTCTACCTGTTTTTCGCGAACCGTTCGCGCTCGGTGGAAGCAATTGCCGTTGTCTCGCGGCTGGTGGTGCGCGCCGACAGGTGGTTCACCACGCCGGCCGTGATCGTGCAGCCGCTGTCCGGCGCATGGATGATCCACCTCGCCGGCTATCCGCTGGATGCGTTCTGGATCAAGGCTTCGCTGGCGCTTTACGCCATGGCAGGTGCTTGCTGGCTGCCCGTGGTGTGGCTGCAGGTGCGGATGGGCAAGATGGCGCTGGCGGCGCATGCCGCCAACACCGCGCTGCCCGCGCAGTACTGGCGGTATGCGCGGCGCTGGGAACTGCTTGGCTATCCCGCATTCATCGCCATGCTGGTGGTGTACTGGCTGATGGTGCACAAGCCGATGTAAAGCTTACTTGTCCTGCGACTGCGGCTTGCCCTTGTCGATCACTTCGCGGCAATCGCCTTTGAATTTCGCGTTGTCGTAGTTGGTCCAGCCATAGCTGTCCACCACCCGCTTGTGCACCTGGAAGTCCTTGCTGAGGAAGCTCCAGGAAGGCTTGTCGTCCGGGTAGCGGATATTTGCCACGTCCAGCATGGTGTGGAAGATGTTCTCGGTTGCCAGCTTGGCCTTGCGGTTGCGCAGCAGGGCGCCCACCTTGGACGGGTAGCGTTCCAGGTACTGGTCCGAGAACCACATGAAGGCCGGCACGTGGAATTCGTAATCCGTATTGTGGCCGTGGAAGGCCAGGCGGCAGGAACCGTCGTACAGGGTCTGGCCGTGGTCGGCGACGTACAGCATCGACGCCAGCTGTCCGGTGCCTTTCAGGTCGGCGATCACCTGCGCCAGGAACCAGTCGGTGTACAGGATCGAATTGTCGTAACTGTTATTCAGTTGTTCCTTGATCTTCAGGTCGGTGTACGCCGGCTTGTCGACGCCGAACAGCGACGGCTGCCACTTGTCGAATTCCTTCGGGTGGCGATGGCTGTAGTTCCAGTGGCTGCCCAGCGAGTGCAGCACGATCAGCTTTTTCGGCGCCGGGTCGGCCAGGGCATGCTTGAGCGGCTCGAACAGCACGTCGTCGAAATTGGAATGGTTGGTAAAGCTGCCCAGGTTGAGGAACTGGATCACGTCCGCTTCCTTGGCGAACACCGATACCGGCGTATCGTACTGGCCGAACGAGATCTGGTTCGACAGCCACCAGGTCTTGAAGCCTGCCTCTTTGTAGGCGGTCAGGAAGGACTTTTCGCTGAAGCCGTCTTTCAGGCTCTGCGTGGCAGGCTTGCGTGAAATGATGACCGGCACCGACAGGCGTGTCGCCGACACGGAAGTGATCACGTCCGACAGCGGCACCAGGTTGCTTTCCTTGCTCAATAGCGGGTTGGTGTCGCGCTTGTAGCCGTTCAGGCTCCAGCGATCGAAGCGCGAGGATTCGCCCAGCACCATCACCACGATTTCCGGCTGCGTGCCGCCATCGACTTGCCGCGCGCCGAACTCAAAGCTGGCGCTGCGTTCATTCAGGTCGGCCAGGTAGCGGCGCTCTTTGTAGAAGTCGTAGCCGCGAGCGCCCAGGCCGAACGGCCAGGATTCGATGAAGGCGCCCGGATCGAACGGCAGGCGCGCCCAGTAGGGCAGGGCCGGGCCGGGCAGGCGCAGCATATGGGCGCCGGCCACTGCGGCGCGGGCCGAGGCGCTTTCGCTGGAACTGGCACTGTCGGACGCGCTTTCACTCTCGTCTGCGCTGGCGTTGCTGGCCGAGGCATTAGCCGATCCGCTGGCCGCCACGCGCGGCGCCGGCGCCGCATCGATGCCGAACTCATAGCCCCAGGCCGCCGCCACCGCCAGCACGACCAGTGTGAACAGTGCCAACCAGCGCGAGCTGCCATTCCAATCGAGGCCGCGGGTCTGGCGCGCGGCGCGGAAGCTCAGTACCCACCAGACGGCCACGGCCACCATCACGGCCAGCATGGTCCACACTTTGCGGCCGAGGAATTCCAGCGCTTCCTGCGGGCTGGTCTCGGCCAGGATGCCGAGATGGTGGGTGGAAATGCCCTGGCCGTAAAATACGAACAGGTAAATCTCGGTCGGCAGCGCCAGGAAGGCCGGGATCAGCAGCCAATGGAAATAGGCGGGCCGCTTGAACAGCGCCCACACCGTGACCCAGGCGACGAACTCGATCCCCAGCAATTGCCACGGCTGTTCCACCGGTTTGCCCAAAAGCAAAGGCACAAAGGGCACCGCGGATAGCGCCAGGTAGCTAAACAGGATGAACAGGTGTGAAGGGCGCGGCAGCATTGCTTACAGGAAAGTACAAAATGATCGCTATTATGCGGCCAATGCAGCGCCGTGGGGCGTCCAAATACTGCCACTTTATTCAGCATTCCGGTTGACTGAGCTGTTAACCAGGTATATACTCGCGAGTTCTCAATTTAGTCTGCGCATCGTATACGCCTCGTTTTGAGTGACGTTCGGCGCACACTGAGAGATACCGTTTTAGCCCCCGGGCAGAGCTGCCTGGGTTGTCAATGCTGTAATTTTGTTGGATTTAAAACGATGCCAACCATCAACCAATTGATTCGCCAACCACGTACCAAGCTGGTCGTGAAGAGCAAATCGCCGGCACTTGAAAACTGCCCGCAAAAGCGTGGCGTGTGCACCCGTGTGTACACCACCACTCCTAAGAAGCCTAACTCGGCACTGCGTAAAGTTGCAAAAGTGCGTCTGACCAACGGTTTCGAAGTGATTTCGTACATCGGCGGTGAAGGCCACAACCTGCAGGA
>Ga0307408_100000500_pt1 | contig 34120 bp, 26 predicted proteins | sample 322Cmetagenome_FD_202116 | JGI IMG/M metagenome (GOLD analysis project Ga0307408, IMG submission 202116) | Maize rhizosphere microbial communities from greenhouse at UC Davis, California, United States - 322HYB-C-3 | ecosystem: Host-associated > Plants > Roots > Rhizosphere > Soil | place...
CGCGGTGGCAGGCATGTTGGCGTAGCTGATGTTTGCGATGCGGGCGCCGTGGTCGGCGGCCCAGGTCACCGCACTGGCAATGCTCGAGATCCAGCCGTAGCAGGCGCCCGAGCTGTTGTACGCGATACGCATCGGCATGATCTTGGCTTGGCCTGCCACGGCGGCAACGCCGGTAGCATTGTTGGTGACCGCAGCCGCAGAGCCCGCAACTTTGGTGCCATGACCGCAGACGTCGGCGGTGTTGGTGTTGTTATCGTAGGTGTTATATCCAGGCACCAGATTGCCGGCCAGGTCCGGATGGGCGGCGTCGACGCCAGAATCCAGGATGGCGATGGTCACGCCGGCACCCTGGGTGCTGTCCCAGGCGGTATTGGCGCCAATCTTGTTGATGTGCCATTCGCTGCCCAGGTAGGAATCGTTGGCGGTTGCGGCGAGTTCCACGCGCATGTCCAGCTCGGCGAATTTGAAGTGCGGGTTGTGCTTGAGCTTGTTCGCGATCGCCTTCTCGGAGCCATGTGGAACATCGATCACATGGATGTTGCTCTGGCCCAGCTTGCGGGCGCTGCCGGCGCCGTTCGCCTTCAAGAGCTTGCCGAATTCAGCCACCGTCAGGCCGGCTTTCGGTTCCACAATGATGCGCCCAGGTGCAAAAACTTCCGATTGTGCAGCGAAGGCTGGAGTAGCCAGGGTAGCGATTGCGGTTGCGATAGCAGCGGAGAAGGTGGTGATGGATTTCATGGTGCGAGTCCCTGTTTTCAAAAAATAAAAAAACGAGGACTGCCCGCCGGTCTAAAAGCCGGTAGAAGACTGCATCACAACCCGCACAGGCGTATCAACGCCCATGTAGAGGGGATACTTTTGTCTGGCAGTCCTGCCGTCATGGGGCCGAAGCCCTTTAGACCGATGACTTTGCGTCCCACAGTTTCCCGTGGTTTGCCCTTATCAGATCTTGCTGTACGGAATCTTAGGTCGTTAATTGCCGTGTGGCAAGCGGAATTTTAAAAGTTTTTTTGAATGTCGCAATTAAGTCTGGAATTAAAGAAACATTTGTTGATTCAATGACTTGCGATATTTCTCCCGGTTACTTCTAATTTCGTAGCTACAATAATGCAATTAAATAAAAAGCCCGGCATAAGCCGGGCCGGATAAAGGCAGAAATGATTAACTGGCTTACTTCGTAGAGGTATTGGCGACATTGACTTGCACGCTGCCGGAAGTGCCTGTGTTGCCGGCGGCATCGTATGCCACCGCAACGACCTCATGAATGCCGTTGGCAACGCCCCCGGAATCCCAGCTAAAGCCATACGCAGCGGATGTATCGGATGCAACAACAGTTCCGTTGACCCTCAGGTCGACGCGCGTTACGCCCTTGTTGTCAGATGCATTGAGGTCGATTGCGACCAGGCCGGACACGGTGCTGCTGCCTGCAGGGCTCGTGATGGTAATGCTGGGTACAGCCGTGTCTGGCGGGGGCACAGCCAGGGCAGCTGTGACGGCGCCTGCGGCATTGACCCGGCCATAGCCATAGTAGATGTCGCGGCCCGGCGTGCCGAGGTCGACCGCGGTGCTAAACAGGATGTCCTGCACCTGGTCGGCAGTCAGCGAAGGATTGGCCGACATGACAAGTGCGCCCACAGCTGCGGCTATGGGACTCGAAAAAGATGTGCCGTTGACGCCGCCATAACCACCGCCATTGACCGTGGTATAGATGCCTGCACCGGGCGCAGACAAGGCCACGAACGCGCCATAGCTCGAAAAGCTCGCGCGCGTATCATTCGCAGCCGTGGCCGAAACCGGGATCATGGTGGTGGTTGGGGTGAATCCCTCGTCGCGGTTGTAATTGCCGGCGGAAACGAATAGCAGGCCGCCTTTGCTGCGCAGGTAGTCTGCAGCGCTTTGCACTGCATAACTGCTCGGCACACTGGCATAGCTGATGTTTGCAATTCTTGCGCCGTGGTCGGCCGCCCAGGTCAGGCCACTCGCCATGGTTGAGAAGTAGGCATAGCACGAGCCGGAACTGACGAAGGCTATTCGGATCGGCATGATCCTGGCCTTGCCGGCGACACCGGCAACACCCAGGGCGTTGTTGGTGACGGCAGCTGCAGCGCCCGCGACCTTGGTGCCGTGGCCGCAAATGTCGGCGGTGTTGGTGTTGTTGTCGTAGCTGTTGTAGCCGGCGACCAGGTTGACAGCAAGGTCTGGATGGGCCGAATCAATGCCCGAATCGAGAATTGCGATGGTTATGCCAGTGCCCTGGGTGGTGTCCCAGGCCAGGCTGGCGCCAATTTTGCTGATGTGCCATTCGCTGCCCAAATAGGGATCATTGGCGGTCGTGGCCACTGGCACCAATTGGTCCAGCTCGGCGTATTTGAAGTGCGGATTGTTCCTGAATCTGTTGACGATGGCTTTTTCCGCGCCCTTAGGCACCTCCAGCACGTGGATATTGCTCTGGCCGAGTTTGCGCGAGAGATTGCCGCCATGTTGCTGCATGAGCTTCGCCAGTGCGCCGGTGACCAGCCCGGCGCGCGGCTCGATGAGGATGCGACCTGCTGCAAACGATTCCGGAGGGGCGGCGCTGGCTACACTGAAGGCAGAAAAGGCCGTGGCGATTGCGGGGCAAAGCATGGCGATAGATTTCATGGTGCGAGTCCCTGTCTTTAATAGATTAAATAACGAGAACTACCCGCGAGATACTATTCGGCCGGTTAACGCGTGGCAAGCCGATTCTTGAGCTGCAATATAATCCGGGGCATTACCCGGACTGAAGCGTACGATCGTTCTATTTCTGGGGTATAGTAACTGCTCGGCACCACCCTCACACTAAGAAAGAAGAGACAACCCATGAGCGCAGATTACGCAGTCCACGGTTCTATCGCTGTCATTTCGCTGAATAATCCACCCGTCAACGGGCTCGGGCTGGCAACGCGCACTGCCGCGATCGAAGGCATTCGCCGCGCGCAAGAGGACGCTGCGGTCACGGCCGTCGTGCTGACCGGTGCCGGCAAGGCATTTTCTGGCGGGGCCGATATCAAGGAATTCAATTCTCCCAAAGCGCTGACCGAGCCAACGTTGCACAGCCTGATCCGGGCAGTCGAGGGCTGCAGCAAACCGGTGGTTGCGGCGATTCACTCGGTCGCCATGGGCGGCGGCCTGGAACTGGCGCTCGGCTGCCACTATCGCGTTGCATTGCCGGGCGCGCAGATCGCGTTGCCGGAAGTGAAACTGGGCCTGCTGCCCGGCGCCGGTGGCACGCAGCGCCTGCCGCGTGTGCTTGGCCTGGAAATGGCGCTGAACATGATCGTGTCCGGTACGCCCGTGCTGTCGGAAAAGCTGGCTGGCACGGCGCTGTTCGACAAACTGTTGCCTGCCGGGGCCGACCTGCTGGCCGAAGCCCGGGCTTTCGCTGAGGGTATCGCCGAAGCGCGCCCGCTGCCGAAAGTACGCGACCGCAAAGTCGACTATCCGAATCATGAAGCATTCCTGCAATTCAGCCGCAACACCGTCAAAGCGGTAGCGGGCCCGTTCCCGGCCCCGCTGGAATGCCTGGAAACCGTGGCAGCATCGGTCACCATGGATTTCGAGGCCGGCCTGAAGTTCGAACGCGAGCGCTTCCTGCACCTGATGCAGACGACTGAATGCAAATCGCTGCGCCATGCGTTCGTTTCCGAGCGTGCCGCGAGCAAGATTCCCGATGTGCCGCCGGATACTCCGGTGCGTGAAATCCGCAAGGCGGCGGTTATCGGCGCCGGCACCATGGGCGGCGGCATAGCAATGAACTTCGCTAACGCCGGCATCCCGGTCGTGCTGCTGGAAACCAGGCAGGAAGCGCTGGACAAGGGCCTGGCAACGATTCGCAGGAATTACGAAAACACCCTGAACAAGGGCAAGCTCACCCAGGAGAAGTTCGACCAGCGCGTGGCCCTGATCAGTGGCACCCTGGACTACGCAGCGATCGCGGACGCCGACATCGTCATTGAAGCGGTGTTCGAGGAGATGGGTGTCAAGGAAACCGTATTCCGCAAGCTGGATGAAGTCATGAAGCCGGGCGCGATCCTGGCTTCCAATACTTCCACGCTGGACCTGGACAAGATCGCTGCTTTTACCAGCCGTCCGCAAGACGTGGTAGGAACGCACTTCTTCAGCCCGGCCAACGTGATGAAGCTGCTGGAAGTCGTGCGCGGCAAGGCGACCGGCAAGGACGTCCTGGCCACCACCATGGCGCTGTCGAAAAAGCTGAAAAAGACCGGTGTGGTGTCCGGCGTCTGCGACGGCTTCATTGGCAATCGCATGATCGAACAGTACTTCCGCCAGGCCGGTTTCCTGCTGGAGGAGGGCGCCTTGCCCGAACAGGTGGACAAGGCAATCGAGAAGTTCGGCTTCCCGATGGGGCCGTTCCGCATGAGCGACCTGGCCGGCAATGATATCGGCTGGTACATCCGCAAGCGCCGTTACGTCGAGAAGCCGGAAGTGGTCTACTCGAAGACTGCCGACCTGCTGTGCGAGATGGGGCGTTTTGGCCAGAAGACCAGCGGCGGCTGGTATGACTACAAGGAAGGCGACCGCAAGGCCTACCCGAGCGCCGTCGTGAACGAGATGATCGTCAAACATTCGGCGGAGATCGGCGTCGAGCGCCGCCAGATTGGCGAACAGGAAATCGTCGAACGCCTGATCTACGCGCTGGTGAATGAAGGGGCGTTGATCCTGGAAGAGGGCATCGCCTTACGCGCCTCCGACATCGACATGGTGTACCTGACCGGCTATGGCTTCCCGCTGTATCGCGGCGGCCCGATGTTCTACGCTGACACGGTAGGCTTGGTCAATGTGCTTGGTACTATCGAGCAATTCGCCAAAGGCCGCCACGGTGAAGCCTGGAAGCCGGCAGCGCTGCTGGCCAGGCTGGCAGCGGAAGGCAAGGGCTTCAATAGCTGACTGAGCGGTCAATGCGTTTGCGCATGCGCGACAACGGTACCGACACGTTGCCGGGCAGCGCAAGCGCGAAGTCTTCGACCGCTTCGAAGCCGCAAGCAATGTAGAGCGGTACGCCTGGCATGGTGGCAGCAAGCTCCATCGCCCGGAAACCCGCTGCGGCTGCCTCGCGCTCGCAGTGCTGCATCAGCATGCGGCCCAGGCCCTGGCGCGGCACTGAGGGATCGACGAAGAATGCCCGGATGCGGGCGGGCTGGGTCGCCGGATCGAGCAGCGGGTCCGGCCCTGACTTGTGCCGGTCGCCGCCAAACAGCGTGGCACGCTTGCTCCAGCCGCCGCAGGCACACAGGCCGCCATCGCGTTCGATGACGAAGTAAGTTCCGTCTTCCACAAGTTGCGTATCGACGCCGAATACATGGCGCGTTACGGCTGCGGCCTGTTCATCCGTATAAAATCCTTTACTGAGCTGTATTCCCGAGCGACCGATCAGGGCTTCCATGGCCGGGATATCGGCCGTGGTCGCGGCGCGCAATGTGGCTGGATTTGTCATTCGGAAATGCTATCATAGGGAGGCCCCCAAGGAGAATCCATGCGCAAACTCGCTGCTGCACTTTTCGCCTTGCTCTGCTGCCTGCCGGCGGCCGCCCGCGACCTGCTGGTGATCGGTACCCATTTCGAACGCGTGTATGAGCGCGGCCAGGAAGGCGAGATTGTCGGCCTCGGGCCCGAAGTGGTGCGCCTGATTGCCCAGCGCCTTGGCCATCGTGCAATCTTTGAACTCTACCCATGGGCGCGAGCCCAGGCGCTTATCGCGCAAGGCAAGGCCGATATCCTGGTTGGTCCCTACAAGACGTTCGAGCGCCAGCAACTGATGTCGTTCTCAAAGCTGCCGTTCTACCAGGACCAGATGGTGTTCTATGTCCGTAAAGGGGCGATGCCGGATTGGAACGGCGATTACGCGACCCTGTCTGAGCAGCGCATCGCCATCGTGAACGGCTGGTCCTATGGTGCCGGCTTCGACAAGGCAAGGCCGCAGTTAAGGCTGGACGTGGTGAACAGCGTCGATAGCGGGCTGAAAATGCTCGCTGCGCAGCATGCGCAGATGTTTGCCAGTAACCGCCGCAACACCGAGCCGGTGCTGGGCCGCCTGGGACTTTCCGGCCAGTTGGCCATGCTGCCGCGGGTGATCGAGGTGCAGGACGGCTATTTCGCCTTTCCGAAACGCCCCGCTGCCGACGCGCTGCGCAAGGAATTCGATGCGGAATTCCAGCGCCTGGCCGATAGCGGGGAGTTGAAACGCCTCGGCTTGCGCCACGAGGTGAACGTGCCTTAGCGGCGTTCCGGCGTGAGTACGGTTGGCAGGGCCTTCGGCAGCGTGGAAGGATAGTCGCGGCTGAAATGCAGGCCGCGGCTTTCGCGCCGCTGCAGTGCGCTGTTGACGATCAGCGACGCGACTTCCACCAGGTTACGCAGCTCCAGCAAGTCGCTGGTGATGCGGAAGTGGCGGTAATACTCGTCGATTTCTTCCTTCAGCAGGGCGATGCGGTGCTGGGCGCGTTCCAGGCGCTTGGTGGTGCGGACGATGCCCACATAATTCCACATGAAGCGGCGCAGTTCGTCCCAGTTGTGGGCGATGACCACTTCCTCGTCGGCGTCGGTAACGCGGCTCTCGTCCCAATCGGGCAGGTAGGGCGTGCTTTCCTTGTCCTTGGCGAGGATGTCCTGCGCGCAGGCACGGCCTATGACCACGCATTCGAGCAGGGAATTGCTGGCCAGGCGGTTGGCGCCATGCAGGCCGGTGCAGGCCGTTTCGCCCACAGCGTACAGGCCCGGCAGGTCGGTGCGGCCGAACAGGTCGGTCACCACGCCGCCGCAGGTGTAGTGCGCTGCCGGCACGATGGGAATTGGCTGCCTGGTGATGTCGATGCCAAGTTCCAGGCAGCGGGCGTAGATGGTCGGGAAGTGCTCGATCAGGAAGTCGGCCGGCTTGTGGCTGATGTCCAGGTGCACATAATCCAGGCCGCGCTTCTTGATCTCGAAGTCGATGGCACGCGCGACCACGTCGCGTGGCGCCAGTTCGGCACGGTCATCGTGGGCCAGCATGAAGCGCTGGCCGGCGGCGGCGCCGGCTTCCGGCGGCAACTTGAGCAAGCCGCCTTCGCCGCGAATCGCTTCCGTGATCAGGAAGGACTTGGCGTAAGGGTGGTACAGGCAGGTCGGGTGGAACTGGATGAATTCCATGTTCGATACCCGGCAACCTGCGCGCCAGGCCATGGCAATGCCGTCGCCACTGGCCGTGTCGGGATTGGTGGTGTAAAGGTAGACCTTGCCGGCGCCGCCGGTCGCCATCACCGTATGTTCGGCGGTGACGGTGTGAACCTGGCCGGTGGTCACGTCCTGCACGTACAGGCCGTGGCAGCGCGGCAGCGAATTTGCCGGGCGTGGGCCCAGCTTGTCGGTGGTGATCAGGTCGATCGCGCAATGCTGCTCGAACAGGCTGATGTTGGGATGCGCGCGCACTTTCTCTTCCAGCGTGACCTGTACCGCGTGGCCGGTTGCGTCGGCCGCATGGATGATGCGGCGCTGGCTATGGCCGCCTTCGCGCGTCAGGTGGAAACCCAGTTCCGCGCTGGCGTCGCGCGTGAAGGGCACGCCGAGGCCAATCAGCCATTCGATCGCTTCGCGCCCGTGTTCGACGATGAAGCGGGTGGCGCCTTCATCGCACAGGCCGCCGCCGGCCACCAGGGTATCGGCTATGTGCTGCTCATGGCTGTCGCCGGAATCGAGCACCGCGGCGATACCGCCCTGGGCCCAGTTGCTGGCGCCATCGAGCAGGGCGCGTTTGGAGATGATGGCTACTTTGCGGCTTTCCGCCAAGTGGAGTGCAACTGAGAGGCCGGCCAGGCCGCTACCGACAATCACGACATCGAATTTCATGGTGTTTCGGGCTGATTTTTTCGTGTAATAAGCAACAATATAAACTATTTGCCGTTGCGCTGCCTCAAAAGCCCCACTGGCAGCATGCTGCATCATGGGCCCATGACCGGGAAAAAACTGCTCGTGGTGGAGGACGACCTTGGCCTGCAAAAGCAGTTGCGCTGGGCCCTGGACGCTTACGAGGTCGTGTTCGCGGGGAACCGCGACGCCGCCCTCGGCCAGTTGCGCCGGCACCAGCCGGCGGTGGTGACCATGGATCTCGGCCTGCCGCCGGAGCCCGACAGCGCAAGCGAAGGCTTGCTGTTGTTGCAGCAGATGCTGGCGATTGCGGCGGACACCAAGGTGATCGTCCTGTCCGGCAACCAGGACCGCGAGAACGTGCTCAAGGCGATGGCGCTTGGGGCGTACGACTTCCACCAGAAGCCGTTGGATGGCGACATGCTGCGCCTGATGGCCGAACGCGCCTTCTTCCTGCACGCCGTGCAGCAAGAAAACCGGCGCATGCTGCAGACTGAGGCCGATTCCCCGCTGGCCGGACTGGTGACCCGCGATCCCGGCATGCTGCGCGTGTGCCGCAGCATAGAGAAAGTCGCCCCGAGTTCCGCCACGGTGATGCTGATGGGCGCCTCCGGCTGCGGCAAGGAAGTCCTGGCGCGTGGCCTGCACCAGTTGAGCGCCCGGCACGACCGTCGCATGGTGGCCATCAATTGCGCGGCGATACCTGAGCACCTGCTGGAAAGCGAACTGTTTGGCTACGAAAAGGGCGCTTTCACCGGCGCCGAACGGCAGACGCTGGGCAAGATCGAGCTGGCAGCCGGCGGCACCTTCTTCCTTGACGAGATAGGCGACATGGCCTTGCCGCTGCAGGCGAAGATGCTGCGCTTCCTGCAGGAGCGCGTGATTGAGCGCCTGGGCGGCCGCAGCGAGATCGCCGTTGACGTGCGCATTGTCTGCGCCACGCACCGCAACCTGAAAGCGATGGTGGATGAGGGCAGATTCCGCGAAGACCTGTTCTACCGGCTCAGTGAAATCGTGCTGGTGGTGCCGCCGCTGCGCGAAAGGATTGGCGATGCGGTCCTGCTGGCACAGCACTTCCGGCACCGTTTCCTGCAGGGGGAAGGCCGGCCGGCCCTGCCATTCCATCCGGATGCCCTGGCCGCCATCGAAGCCTATGGCTGGCCGGGCAATGTGCGCGAGATCGAGAACTGCATCAAGCGTGCGGTGATCATGAGCGAGGGGCCGCATATCACGCTGGAAGACCTGGGCTTGCCGCCCGGCGCGCCGCAGGCCGAGAACATCGACCTGCGCGACGCCCGCAATGCTGCCGAATACCGGGTCATGGTCAAGGCGCTGGCCCGCACCGGCGGAAATATTGCGCGCGCTTCCGAATTGCTTGGCGTGAGCCGTCCCACGCTATACGACTTAATGAGCCACCACGGGATCAAGTGATTCGGGCTCGCGCCATTCGTGCGCCGCCTGCAGTTGCTGCCGCAAGCCGGGCAGCGGGAAGCCTAGCCCATAGGCCTTGTGGGCCGCTTCCAGTGCCGCACGCCATTCCTTCTGCCGTACCCGGGCCAGGCCGAGGTTGTACCATGCGGCCGAATTGCCGGGCTGAACCTGCAAGGCGGCCTGCAAATGTTCGATCGCATCCGAATCGCGCCGCAATGACAGCAGGTAGGCGCCGAACAGGGCGCGCGTTGCGCCCTCCTTGGGAGCGAATTCGATGCCGCGCCGGAAGTAGCACTCCACCGTGTAACGGGCGCCGGGCACCCGGGCTTTTCCGGTGCGCAGGCCGAGCCGCGCCATTGCCGACAGGGCGCGGGGATGGTTGGGGAAGTGCTCGAGCGTGTAGCTGAGATCCCCGCCCAAGGCGCCGGACATCCCGCGCTGCAGTGCTTCTACCTGGGGACCGAAATGGTAGGACTCGACCACGGTAAGGCCTTTGGCGTCCTCGGCGTCGTAATAGTCGCCGCCGGTACTGCCCTTGGTGTAGGGCGGGCAATCGGCCGCGAGTGCGGCAAGCAGGATCAGGTGGGCTGGCATTGCTGTTCTCCATGTTCGAGGGGACGCGTGTCGAAAACGAGCTGCGGCCGCGAACCGGGGCCGCCGGACAAGTGCATGTATGGTGGCCGGTTCGCGGCCATCAGCTGCCAGCGCCCAAGTGTGATGAATGTGGCGCTGCCAAGGTGGACGGCGCCGATACGTTGGTGCGCCCGCAGCGAACCCGGATTGAAAGCGGAGATGCGGCTGCACGTCCACTGGATCCCGCGCGCATGCATGCGGCGGTGCGCTTCATCCCAGATGCGGCAAAAGGCTGTGCCCAGGCGCATGTCCGGTTGCACGAAGACGTCATAGTCCCAGCACGAGCGGGGCGAAGGCAGGCAATAGCGCGCGCGCACTTCGTCCTCCTCATACGCTCCGAATTGGTACCAGAGTATCGCGGCGAGTTTGCCGCCTTTCCAGGCCGCGATGCTGTAGCCGCCCTGGCGGAAGCGCGCTGCTGCAACTGCGCGCGGCCTTGGATACTCCGTTGGCAAGTCCGCCAGGCTTGTCACGGGGGACATCACGAGCTTTCCGGGCGCGCTACGCATGGCGCTGGGCGCCACGCGCTGCGCCACGAAATGGTAGCGCCACAGATGCAAGCCGAAAAGCGGCAAGGCTCGCGCAAGCGCGTACCAGGCCGCATTGCCGGGGCCAAGTTCCGAAACCGTGTGCAGCAAGCGCGTAAGCATAAAGTCATTACAGCAAAGCTTCGAACGGGCTCTTTGAGCTAGCGCAAGCGCCTGCACCGGCGCCTTGCATAGACTGGGACCTCCAGGGAGGAATCATCATGCTGACTGTGCTGATGGCCACATTCAATGGCGTGCGGACCTTGCCGCAGGTGCTCGATGCCTATACGCAGCTGCATAGTCCCGAGGAAGGCTGGCGCCTGCTGGTGGTCGACAACGGGAGCGACGATGGGACGCGCGAATTGCTGATGTCCTATACCAGCCGGCTTCCGCTGCATTATGCCTACGAGCCGCGGCGCGGCAAAAATGCCGCCTTGAACCATGGCCTGGCGCTGGCAATGAAAGGCCCCGAAACACGCTTGTTCGTGTTCACCGACGATGATGCGACGCCTGAGCGCGACTGGCTTGTGCGCTATGCCGATGCGGCCACGGAGAGGCAGGGCTTTGCGATCTTTGGCGGCAGTATTGTTCCCGACTGGAGCATCGCGCCGCCCGAATGGCTGCTGCGGCTGGTCCCTTGCGGCCTGACCTACGGCCTGACCGATCCGATGCTGCCCGAAGGTCCGGTCTATCCGGGACTCGTTTGGGGCGCCAACATGGCGGTGCGCGGCGAGGTATTCCGCCACGGCTACCGCTTTGACGAGTCGATCGGGCCGGCGGCAGGCGAGTATGCGATGGGGGGGGAGGTCAGTTTCACCCGTTTGCTTGAAGGCGCTGGATTCCAGTCCTGGTTCTGCCCGGCGGCCCGTGTGGCCCATCATATACGTCCGGTGCAGTTGACCCCCGATTGGGTCATGGCGCGCGCCCGCCGCTATGGCCGTGGCGCTTGCCGCTTGACCAAGCCCGGCCAGTTTCCCGAGCTGTTCGGTGCGCCGCGCTGGATGCTGCGCAAATATGTGGAAGAACTGTGCGGCCTGGCTGCGGCGATGTTGTTGCGCCAGCCCGAGCGGATCTTTCAGCGGCGCTGGGAACTTGCCTACCTCGGCGGCTACATCGCCGAAGCGGCAGCCGCGACGCGGCGCCCAAGCAGCCGGCGCATTGTGCTAACCAGCTTTTCCGGCGAGCTCGGGGGCATGGAGCTGCGCATGCTCGATGAGGCGCGCTTCCTCAAAGGCGTTGGCTACGATTGCGTGCTGGCGCCACCGCGCTTCACGGGCGATGAGCGCTGGCGCCAATCGGCGCAGGACGAATGCGTCGAAATCGCAGACCTGAATGTGCCGCCCATGCTGGAGGAATGGCCCTGGCGCCGCTTTAACCGCATGCGGGCAATGGCTTTCTCCGCACCGGCGTTGCGAAAACTGCGGCCGGACCTGGTCCATGTTGCGTTTTGCTGGACGACATATGGCGCCAGCGCCTTGTGGCTGGCGCAGCATTGCGGCGTGCCGGCCGTGATCAGCGTCCACAATGCGTTCCCGCATACCGAATTCAATGACTGGCAGCGCAATCTGCTGCAGCGTGCCATGTCGGGAGTGAAAGGGGTGTATGCGGTCTCGAATTCAGCCATGAGGCACTTCCTGGCGCTGTACCGCCAATGGCTGCCGTCCGACGTGCGCCTGGCGGTGATTCCGAATTGCGTTGATTTGCGGCGCTTCCAGGCATCGTCCCGGCGCCGGGCGGCTGCCCGCCGCCAATGGGGCATCGCCGACAATGACGAAGTGATAGGCAGCGTAGGCCGCCTGTCGGCGCAAAAACGACCAGAGGAGCTGCTGGCCATTTTTGCACACCTGGCCAAGGCTCGGCCGCGTTTGAAGCTCCTGCTGGTGGGAACCGGACCGCTGGAATCCTCCTTGCGGGACCTGGTTCGCCGCCAGCGCCTGACGCGGCGCGTGATCTTCACCGGCTTCCAGGCCCAGGTTGAATCCATCATCCCGGCCATGGACTTGCATCTGCTGGTCAGCCGGCGCGAAGGTTTTGGCATCGCGACCATCGAAGCGATGGCATGCGGCGTGCCCGCACTGGCCACGCGCGTGCCGGGCAGCGAAGACATCCTCGAAGGCAGCGCAGGCGGCCTGCTGCTGGCGCCGGGCGACGTCGACAATGCTGTCGGCACGATTGCTGCGCTGCTTGACGACCCGCTGCGCCGCGCCGAAATGGGGCGCCAAGGCAGGGCTGAAGTGGCAGCACGTTATGCGGTGCCGGTCATCAGCGCCCAAGTGGAAGCTTTCTACGATGGGCTGACCTGAAATGCGCGGAATCGCGCGCAATTTCGCATTTGGCTTCGCCGAGAAGTACCTGCAGGCGGCCTTGGCCCTTGCTTCGTCAATTATCCTCGCGCGGCTTCTGTCGCCCTCCGAAATCGGGATCTATTCGATTGCTGCGGTGCTGACCGGCCTGGCGCAGGTGTTCCGGGACCTCGGTACCGGCCAATTGCTGGTTGCGCGGCGCAAGCTGTCGGCCGTTGAACAGCGGGCTTTGTTGACCATTTCAATCGCAATGGGGTGGAGCCTTGCGTTGCTCGTGGCGGTATTGGCTGAACCACTGGCGGCGTTTTATCGCCAGCCGGAACTGGAGAAGGTGCTGCGCATCCTGGCACTGAATTTCGTGCTGGTGCCATTTTCATCGCAGGCGACGGCAATGCTGCGCCGCGAGATGCGGGCCGGCGCGCTCCTGGCTGTCTCGGCCAGCTATTGTGCGACGCATTTTGTCGCTACCATCGCCATGGCCGCCATCGGCCTGGGGCCGTGTGCGCTGGCCTGGGGAAGTTGCGCGGCCACCTTCGCCGGCTTGCTGGCCGCGCTCGTGCGGCAACCCGCCGGGATGGCATGGCGTCCGGGGTGGCTGGGCGTCCGGGCGCTGGTGCGCCCCGGTGCGCTAGCGGTCACGGGGAACGCCATCGACGAGATCGGCGTGGTAGCGCCCGACCTGGTCGCCGGCAAGCTGCTTGGTGTGGAGGAAGTGGCGCTACTGGGTAAAGCCCAGTCGGTTCTCTCGCTGTTCAACCAGGCCGTCACCAGCGCGGTCTCGCCGGTCGTCTTTCCGCTGTTCGCGCAGCAAGCTCGCGAAGGTGGCGACCCGCTGCAAGCCTACATCTCGGCCGCCGCCTGCATGACAGCGCTGTCCTGGCCCTTCTTCCTGTTCGCCGGCCTGTTCGCCGAGCCTATCGTGGCGCTGTTGTACGGGCATCAGTGGCAAGGATGCGTACCTTTGATCCGCATCATGTGCGGTGCCGCTGCGCTGTATAGCATGTTCAATATGGGGCGCTATCTGTTGGTCGCCACGGGGCATATCGGAGAGCAGGCACGTATCGATGCGGTGGCAGTAGCGGGGCGCCTGGCCATGCTGCTTCCTGCTGGACTGGCGAGCCTGAGCTGGCTCGCGGCAGCGGTTGCCCTTAGCCTCGTTTTGCGCAGTTGGCTGGTGTTGCGGTCGCTGCGCAGCTTGTACGGCCTGCAGCTCGCAACTTTGGCGCGCGCCTTGCGTCAAAGTGCGCTGGCAACAGGCGCAGCGGCGGTTCCTGCCTTGCTGGTACTCGCAATGTCACGCAATGAGGCGCTCGGTGTTGGGCATTTGCTGGCAGCGGCAGGTGCGGGGGCGATCGGCTGGGGGCTGGCCATCTGGCTCCAGCAGCATCCTTTGGCCGGTTTCCTGCGCCGCGCCTGTTGGCAGCATTAAGGGAGGGAGCTATGCGCATCGGAATCCTGTCTTACCCCATGTTGTTCCAGCGCGAAGGCGGCTTGCAGGTTCAGGTGCGAGAGACCGTGGCGGCGCTGAACCATCTCGACGCCTCGATGTCGGCGGAACTTGTCGATCCGGCACGCCAGAAGCTGACTGATTTTGACCTGATCCACGTTTTTTCCGCGTTCAACGGCAATTTCCGCGTGGTTGAATCCGCGGTCGAACTGGGGCTGCCTGTCGTCCTGTCACCCTTGGTATCTCCCACCTGGAACCGCAATGCCGGCTTTCGCGCGCGGGTGGCGGATCGGCTGGCAGGGCGTATTTGCTCGTACAACCTGCAGACCAGCTACGCCCAGACCAAGCGCGCATTGCAACTGGCTGACCTCGTGATTGCCCTTGGCGAGGCCGAACGGGAAGCGATCGTGAACGGCTTCCTGGCTGACCGCTCCAAGATCCGCGTTTTCCCGAATGGGATCAGCCGGCAGTTCTTCACCGCGAAAGGTGAGATGTTCCGCCACCGGACGGGCATCGTCGGGCCGTTCGTGTTGACCGTGGGTTCGGTTTCCTCCTACAAGAACCAGCTCGGCCTGGCCCGGGCGCTGGAGGGCAGCGAGCTGCCGCTGGTGATGATTGGCCCGGTGGCCCGTGAAGAACACGACTACCTGCAAAGCGTGCTGAAATCGCCGTGGGCGCGCTGGCTGGGTGCGCTGGATCACGAAGACCCGTTGCTGGCCAGCGCTTATGCGGCGGCCTCGGTGGTGGCGCTGCCCAGCCAGGGCGAGATCTTCCCCTTGTCGGTGCTCGAAGCGCTGGCCGCGGGAACGCCGGTGGTCATGACACAGGACAGCGCGCTGCAACTCGATGGCTCCGACGCCATGTTGCGCAAAGTGGCGTGGAATGACCAGGCCGGCCAGCGCGAAGCGATCATCAGCCTGGCATCGCGGCCGCCGGAACGCACCCGCGTCCAGTCAATGGTGGAACAGTTCACCTGGCAGCGTGTCGCCAGCCAGGTCGCCGCCTGCTATCGTGAACTGCTGCCCGCCAATCCCGCCTGAAGCGTCAAGCCGTCGGCTTGTAACGCAGCACGGCAGCGCCTTTTTCGCACGGCAGTGAACTGATTTCGAGTTCCGGAAATTCAGCGGCCCAGCGTTGCAAGGCCGTACGTTCGCCGGGGCGCATCGCATCGTCAAGGAAGATCGCGGCACCGGGCGCCATGCGCGGGAACAGGATAGGCCCGGCCGGGTAGCGCGCCGCCTCACTCGTCGCCTGCGGCGGGCCGTCGATCACGACCATTTCGATTGGCTGGCCGGTCGCCAGGCCACTGCAGTCGTACCATGGCTGCTGGCGGTCGCCGAAGGTCTGGGTGAGCAGCGGGGCGTCGATGACGGTCGCCCATTCGGCCAGTCCGTGCAATTCCAGTTGCCGCCGTGTGCGCTTGGCATAGACGGGATCGTGTTCCAGGCTGTATACCTTGCCGGCGCCGTTAATCTGCATGCAGCGCGCCAGCACCAGCGTAGACGTTCCGCTGCTGCATTCGACAACGCATAAGGGCTTTTCATCGAGCGCGTGTGCAGCCAGTTCCTGCAGGAAGTCGGGCGACGCGGCCCAGCCCCGCGTCAATGGCAGGGCGCGCTGCAGGCCGAGGCTGATATACAAGCCCTGCAAGGCTTCCAGCTGCCGGAATAGCGCGGCATGCTCCTGGCGTGAATCATCCTTCATCGCATGCACCAGCAGGTGCATATTGCGCACCTTGTGCAGGATGTAGGCGCATAGGACCAGGACGCCGATGGCTGCGGCATCGATCATTCGTAGTATCCGTAGTATTGGGCGCCCGGAAAGGCGCGCGACTTGTTGTAGACCAGGTTCACATGCCGGCAATGCTCGATGCGCTGCAATGCCGCCTGCACAGCGGACTGGGTGGTGGTCTCGGCCTCGACCACCATGACGACCTGGCCCATTTGTGCAACGAGCACGCTGGCTTCGGTGGTCAACAAGAGCGGAGGCGAATCGAAAACGATGATGCGATCGGGGTAGCGGCTGGCGAGCTCATCGAGCAGCCGGCTCATGTTGCGGCTGGCCAGAAGCTCGGTTGCGTGGCGGCTGGCCGGACCGGCTGGCAGCAAGGTCAGGGAAGGCACATTCGTGCGCATGATCACGTCGGACAGTTCGACACTGCCATCAAGCAGGACATTCATCAGCCCGCGTTCAGCCTGCAGGCCCAGTACTTTCAGTACTGAAGGCCGGGCCACATCGGCGTCCACCAGCAAGGCGCGGGCGTCCTTTTCCATCGAAATGCTCATGGCCAGGTTGACCGCGCAATATGTCTTTCCTTCCCCCGGCAGGGCGCTGGTAACGATAATCAGGTTGCCATGCGGGATCGCGTTGGCGCCGCTGCTGCGCGCATCGTTGAGCAGGTGGCGTTTGACGATGCGGAAGTCTTCAGCGACGGAAGTGCGGCCGCTTTCGTGCGTGACCATGCCCCTTTGGCGCATGCGGACCAGGTTGATGTCGGCATAAGCTAGTTCGGTCGGCGGCGACACTTCCAGCAGACTGGGCGGCAGTTGCATGGGACCTCCATCTATTGGTAGAACAAGGTGAACACCATCACGCCGCTATAGCCCAGCAGAAGGAAGGCGCTGCCGGCGCCAAAGCCGAGGCGATCGCGGGCGTGGCGGCGCTTTTCTTCGTCAGTCCAGTTCATGCCGATGGTTCCGAGCACACGCAAACCGGTTGCCGCGCGCAATTCGGCCGGGCTCAGGAACGTCGGACGCAGTTCGGCAAGGCCAAGGGCCGAGGCAGCGCCACCGAGCAGGCCGGCGACGAGGATGGCGCTGTAATACAGCGCGCGGTTGGGGCCGATAGGGCGTTGCGGCATGGTTGGCGGATCGATGATCTTGAAGCTCATCATCTCGGTAGTCGTTGTCAACTCGCCCGACAGCTTGGCCGCCTCGCGGCGGGCAATGAGCTTCTCGTAGTTATCCTTGTTGACCTGGTAGTCGCGCGTCAGCTGCCCAAGCTGCGACTCCAGTTCGGGAACCGCATTGCGCTGCTCCTGCAACTGCAGCTGGCGCTGCTGCATGGCCTCGACGCGGGCGCGCAGGGCGGCGACACGCGCTTCCGATTCAGCCAGGGCCACCTTCATTTGCTGGAACAAGGGACTGTACTGGCGGGCGGTGTCGCCTGGATCCGGCTGCTTTTGGCGTTCCTGTTGCCGCTTCTCTTCGAGCTGGGCAATCAGGCGCAAGGCCGCTGCAACGTCGGGATGCTGGTCGGTGTACTGCATGCGCAGGGTATCCAGATTCTTGTTCAGGGCGCTTATCCGGGCCTCGAGTTCGGACACTTCGCCCGGCGTGCCGACCGCGGCAAGCAGCGGTTCGTCGCCGCCAAACTGCGCTTCGATCGCCTTGCGTGCCTGCTCGGCTTCGGCCAGTTCGAGCCGGGCACTGGCCAGCGCTTCGTTTGCCGTCAAGAGTTTGCCGCCGTAATCCTGCCCCTCGCGCGGCAGCAGGTAATTGTGCTTCAGGCGAAATTCCTTGACGGCATTCTCCGCCGTCAGCAAGCGGTCCTCGTAATTCTTGATCTGCTCATCGATGAACTGCACGGCCTTCTCGGAGTCGCCTTTCTTTCCCTTGAAGCTGCCTTCGACGAAGATCGACAGCAGTGCCTGCACCACATCGCGCACCTGGCGCGGGTCCGAATGCGTATAGTTGATCGTGTAGATATCGTAAGTGCCGGTGCCGTTGATGTGGATGCGTTTCAGCATGTCGTCGACCATCGCATCGTGGTCGCGTGCCGACACCGAGCGCACGTCGAGGTCGACCATGCGCAGGACGCGCTCAAGGTTCGGGCGGCTTAACAGGGTGCGGCTCATGATTGCCACCTGCTGTTCGACGTTGGGCATGCTGGTCATGCCAACCATCAGCGGCTTGAGGATGCTTTGGGTGTCGACAAACACCCGCGCAGTGCTCTGGTATTCGTTTGGCAGGGAATAGACCTTGGCCCAGCCTGCAAGCACGATCAGCCAGGTGATGCTGAAGCCCGCCCAGCGGTGCTTCCAGATGCCTTTCAGGCTGGACAGCAATTGGCTGAAGAGATGCTCCATGCTGCGCTCCCTGGTGATGCGGCTTGGTCCTCTGGATTATATGGGCGGGTTTGCGGCCTGGCTGGCGAACCCGCCCGAACTTTGAGGCCCGTCAAGAAGTGATCATGCTTTGCGGCGGCGCAGGGCCAACGACATTCCCAGCATGCCTGCGGCAAGCACGGCCAGCGAGTCCGGCTCCGGCAATTCCTGCTGCAACGCATTGGCCAGCGTATTGTGCTGGATCGTGATCTGGTAAGTGGTGCCGGCTGTCAGCAAAGGCGACACCTTAGTGAGCGGAACCCCGGGCACGGTCGCAAACGTGTAAGTCAGGAGGCCGGGACTGCCGTCGGTGCGGCTGCGTACGCTCAGCGCATTGAGGTCGCCAGGAGCATAGTCGAAGATCGTGCCCTGGGTCGTCAGGTCGACGATATTGATGGACCACGACAGGCGCGCATTGGCGTTCGCATCGGGCGTCGATCCAGGCGAAACATAGGCCTGGGTGTAGGCCGATGCGTCAAAGGATACGGTCATGGTGTCCGCCGCGCCAAGCGTGAACTGGAAGGTAGTGGAAGTGCCGACGTCGGAGTTGCCCGAGGCGATGGCGTTCAGAGCGGTCGAGGCATCGGCGCGTGTGCGGGCGTGTGCGCCGGCGGGATTGCCGTTGATGGTGATCGATGCACCGGTCAGGTCCTGGTCCGCATAGCCGAAGGTGCCTGGCACCGGCAAGGGGCTGGGGAAAGGGCTGAAGTTGTTGTTGGGCAGGGCTGGGCAAGGGATGCCGACGCATTGATGGGCGACGTTTGGCGTGCCGGTCAGGATCGGGATCGAAGACGTGCCGTTGGCAAAGATCTGGTTCAGCGATGCCGTTGCGTGGGCATCGTTGGTGCCCTGCAGGACCGTGAAGTCGGCCGTGCTGTACGCGCTGCCGTTGGAGTGCAGCAGGCGGAAATTGCTGATGTCGAGGATGGCCGAGGCGAAAGTCGATGCCTGGGCTGGTACGCTGGCAATGCCGGCCGCCAACAGGACGGCAGTTGCCAGTAGGGACTTGCGGAAGGTAGTCATAGCGTGGATCTCCCGATTGGATTGCGGCGGGTTTGCCGGCATGGTGGTATGAGCAGCATCCGTGCCATGTATGTGCGCCCCGCAGTGCGCGGGCCGTGAAAAGAAATCCGACGCGTGAGGAACCTTGGGCCAGGCCGAGCGTCCAAGCCCTATTCCGATAGGAGGACGCACCGTGGACGACGACACCATTGTTTCCCTGTTGATTGACGAGAACGCCGGCGGCGAGCAGCCATTGCACCCGATCGACCAGCAGCTGTTCCATATCCGGCTGGCCAATTCGGCCGGCAAGCGCGAAGCAGCCAGCGTGCTGCTGCAAAAGATGTATGGCTGGCGCGGTTATGAAGTGGAGCCGAACGCGCCGCACGAACCCAACCGCATTACCCTGGCCGCCGACAGCCAGGGCGAAACGGTCGCCACCATGTCGCTGTGCCTGGACGATCCGGCAATTGGCTTGCCGGCAGATGAAAACTTTGGCGACATCTTGTCGGCGCTGCGTGCGCAAGGAAGACACTTGTGCGAGCCTGCACGGCTGGCCATCGACCGCAATGTCAATATGCGGGTGTTTGCTGCGCTGATCCACATTTCCTATGTGTATGCCCACAACCTGCATGGATGCACGGACTATGTGATCGAAGTCAATCCGCGCCACGTCCGCTTCTACAAGCGGATGCTGGGCTTCCGCGACGCGGCAGCGGAACGCCACTGCAGCCGTGTCGGTGCGCCGGCCGTGCTGCTGCGGCTGGACCTCGCCCACATGGCGGAGCAGATCCGGCTGTATGGCGGGCGCATGGAATCGGAACCCAACGAACGCTCCTTCTACCCCTTCTTTTTCTCGCCACAGGATGAAGCCGGTATTACGGTGCGCCTGCGCGAGGGCAGGGGCTGAGATGGCGAACCTCAAGCCTGCGCTCGAGGCCTGGCGTTTGCTGCTGGGGCCCGCGCGAGTCCTTAGCTCGCCCGCCGAGCTCGCTCCCTACATGGCCAGCACCTCGGCCCATCCGGTCGCGCCGCTCGCCGTGCTGCGCCCGCTTTCGCACGGTGAAGTGGTGGCTGTCGTTCGCAGTGCCGGCGAATTTGACGTTCCGCTGTATCCGCTGAGTACCGGCCGCAACTGGGGCTATGGCGACGCCAATCCCAGCGGCGAAGGCCAGGTCATCGTCGACCTGGGCGGAATGAACCGCATCCTCGAGATCAACCGGGACCTGGCGTATGCCGTCATCGAACCGGGTGTGACGCAGGCGCAACTGGCACGCCGCCTGGCCGAGCTGCAATTGCCCCTGTGGATGGACTGCACCGGGGCCGGCCCGGATACCAGCCTGGTGGGCAACATCCTGGAGCGCGGTTTTGGCCACACCCCCTACGGCAACCGCATGCTGCATGTGGCCGGCATGCGCCTGGTCCTGGCCAATGGCGACACGCTGGAGACCGGCTTCGCCCACTTCGCCCATGCCAGCGCGGCCCATCTCTATCCGTACGGCGTCGGGCCCTGGCTGGATGGCCTGTTCACCCAATCGAATTTCGGCATCATCACCAGCCTCGGCTTCTGGCTGATGCCGCAGACAGAGGTGGTGAGCCACCTGGTGGCGAACGTTCCCCATTGCGAGGGCATCGCCGCGGTGGTGGATGCGCTGCGGCCGCTGCGCATGGATGGCACTTTGTCGAGCGTGGTGCATATCGGGAACGATTTGCGCGTGCTTTCAGGCGGCATGGTGTTCCCGGCGGCGCAGGCGCCGCAAGGGCCGCCACTGCCGCAGCAGTTGCGCGCCGAGCTCTGCCGGCAAGCCGGAATTGGCGCGTGGACCGTGTCAGCCGCGCTGTACGGCCGGCCGGCCCAGGTTGCCGATGCACGCCGCGTGCTGCGGGCGGCGCTTGGCAGGCTGGCCAGGCTGCGCTTTATCGACGAGCGCGTGCTGGCATTCGGCGCCATCGCGGCGCGTTTGCTGGGACAGGGCAAACTGGGCGCCAGGCTGTCTGCGCAGCTTGACCTCGGTCGCTCACTGTTGAACATGAACCGCGGCGTCCCGGACGGCAGGTTCCTGGCGGGGGCCTACTGGCGCCGCCGCGGCGGCTTGCCGCCGGGCTTTCCGCTTGGCGCGAACCCGGCACGCGACGGCTGTGGAATGATGTGGCTGGCGCCCGTATTGCCGATGCGTGGCGGCGACCTGCTGCATGTGCACGCGCTGCTTGAGCCGGTGTTTGCTACCCATGGCTTCGACCTGTTCGAGACTTTCAGCATGATCAACGAGCGCGCGCTCGGAGGCGTGCTGACCATCTGTTTCGACCAGCAGGATGCGGCGGAAGCGGCACGCGCCCAGCTTTGCTATGAGGCGTCCTTTGCGCGGCTGCTGGCCGCGGGATACATTCCCTATCGGGTGGCGCCACAATCGATGAAAGCGCTGGATAGCGGCCACGATACTTACTGGAGCACCGTGTCCCGCATCAAGGACGCGCTCGATCCGCAGCACATCATCGCTCCAGGCCGCTACCAGCCCCGCTGACGGCGCCGGCGCACCAGCAGCATCAGGCCGGCCCCGCACGGCAGCAGGGCGAGCGGCGCGGGCAGGTCCAGGCTTACCTGCGCCATGACCGGATCGGACAGGCGCGCGGACCAGCCATTCTGTCCAATGGCTGACAGGGCCACGATGCTGGTCATGGTATTGGTGCCATAGAAATCGGCTCCTGCCTGTTGCGCGCCGCTGCTGAAATAGCTGCAGGCCGGGCCGCCTGCGCAGCGCGCCAGGTAGCTGCCGAAACCGGAGGAAGGCGAGGTGATGCCGCCTAGTTGCTGGAACAGCGTGACTGGCGTTCCGCCTGGCGCAGCGGTCGCCAGGCCCGGCACGAACTCCCAGCGCATCAAGAGCGCGCCATCGGTAATGCCGCCAAGCTGGTTGAAGCCCTGGCGCTGCGCTGCCTTGATGCCGCCGATGCCGAAGCCGGGATTGGTGCCGCCGGCCAGTTTATCGAGGTAGAAGTCGAGGTGGATCTTGCCGTCGCAACCGAAGGCGAGGTGGGTGCATCCGGTGCCGAAGACCTGGTGGGCCGACGAGCCGGCAACCGGGAGCACCGCGGCATCGGCGGCGCCGTACATCATGAAGGAAATGCTCTGGTTATCCTGCCCGCTGCGCCACAGCTGATGGGCGGGGTTGCCGAGTTCGTGGATGCTGCTCATATAGCCGGCGCCGAAACTGGCTTCGCGCAGGCCCGGCGCAGCGCCGGTATCGCCGCTGCGGGCCAGGTAGCCGCTGAATTTGATCTCGACTGCGCCCGCTGTGTGCAGCACAAACGGGGCCAGCGGCGTCGCCGCAGCCGGTCCTGCGATGACGATGGCCGAAAGCCAGGCGCTGCGTTTGAAAGTTGCGCTCTTGAACATGGTGTGCTCCCAGGGGTGGACATGATCCTCCTTGCAAGGAGTGCGCCAGCGCCAGTGCCGGGGCTGGCAGGTGCAGGAGCGTAAAAAGCACCGACGCCTTACAGCTTGGCCAGCAGTCCTTCGACTTCCGCACGTTGTGCAAAACCCTTGAGTGCCAGGAGTTGCTCGCATTGGCTGCGCGCTGCGCGCCGGTCGCCGCTGCGGAACAGCGCGTGGGCGTAATGCAGGCGGATGTCGGCTGCTGTCGGCGCAGTTTCCAGTGCCTTTTTCAGCAAGGGCAGGGCGCGCGCCGGCTTTCCGCTCTCCGCCAGGATCCAGGCCAGCGTATCGGCCACCGCCGGATTACCCGGGGCGAGCCGGTAGGCGCGTTCAGCCGGCCGAACCGGATCCCCATTGCCGGTTTGAAGCAGCGCCCAGGCCAGGTCGTTCAAGGCGAGCACATTGTCCGGGTCGCGCTGCAGGATGATTTCATATTCGCGCTGTGCGGCGCCAAACTGGGCCTGCTGCAGCAAATGACTGGCGTAGTACAGCCGGGTCGGCTGGTCGGAAGGATGCTGGCTGAGCCAGTCGCGCATGCGCTGGCCAGCGAGCTCGGCCTTGTCGGCAGCGAGCAAGGCGCGGTGCAGCGCAATCAGCACCGGTCCATTGCGCTGCAGGCTGTAAGCGCGCTCATAGAGCGCCACGGCATCGCCAGCCTGGCCCGCTTCCAGCAGGGCGTCGCCTTCGAGCTTGAAGCCGATGCCGGCGCTGGGCTGGCGTTGTTGTACCGAACGCGCCAGCTTGCGCGCATCCTCGAATGCCCGGCTATCGAGCAGCAGGGCGCTGGCGAGCAGCAGGGCATCTTCGCGGCCCGGATCAAGCGTGATGGCCTTGCGCGCGGCCTGTATTGCGAGTGGCTTCCGGCTGAGCGTGAGCGACGCGCGTGCAATACGCAGCTGCACGTCGGGCTCGAGGGGGCGCAGGAGTGCCAGCTTCTGCAGACTTTCCAGTGCCTGTGCATGCTGGCCGGCGGCGGAGGCAGCCTGCGCCAGCAGGTCGAGGCTGGCTGCTTCATTCGGACGCACGGCCTGTAGCCGCTGCGCCTGCTGGAGCGCCTTGCTGGCCTGGCCATTGCGCAGGTAGAGTCCTGCCAGCGTCTGCAGGGGAAGGCTTGCGTCGGGAGCCGCGGCAACGGTGCGTTCCAGCCAGGTGATCGCCGCCGGCACATTGCCTTGCCGGGCTTCGAGCTTGGCAAGCGCCATCATCAGCGGCACGCTGTTGCGCTGGCGTTCCAGCGCGGCGAGGTAACGCTGGCGCGCATGCGGCCCTTTTTTCTCCAGCAGATCCAGTTCCGCCAGGTTGTCCAGCGCCGGCATGTGGCCAGGATCGAGTTCCAGTGAACGCGCAAACGCCTTGCGCGCGCCAACCAAGTCGCCGCTGGCGAGCAATACGCCGCCTTTCAGGTTTTGCACCGAAGGATTGTCGCCCAGCGCCTCCATGCGCCGCACCTGTTCCATGGCTTTGGTGAAATTGCGGTTGCGCAGATAGCTCATGACCAGCAGCGACGCGGCGCGCGACGCCGCGGCGCCTTCTTTTTGCGAAGCCTGCTCCAGCGCATCGACCGCGCGTGCGTCCTGGCCCTGGCTGAGCAAGCTGAGGCCGCTAGCGGCAAGCAGGCTGCTCGATTCCGGCGCCAGGCTGCTGGCGCGGCCAAACCAGCGTGTTGCCAGTTCATGCTTGCCGGCGCGCATTGCTGCTTCGCCGCCGAGGGCCAGCAGGTCGATGTCCTGCGGGTGTTCCGCAATCGCTGGCTCGAGCAGCGCCAGCGCATCGTGCGCTTTGCGTTCGCGCAAATCGCATTGTGCTTGCAGCCGCAGGGCGAACAGTTCCCTGGGGCGCGATTGGCGATAGCGCGAGATATGGGTCCGGGCCTGGGATACCGCACCGCTTTCCAATTCGACCAGGGCGGCCAGCAGCAGGCTGGGCAGGTGCTCCGGCGCGGCGCGCAGCACCACCTGGGCGCGCTCGAGGGCGGCCTTGTTTTTGCCCTCCGCGAGGTCAAGCAAGCCCTGGGCGTAAAGGATGACCAGGCTGGCAGGCTGGATCTTGCGTGCCGCGTCGAGCCGCTCCCGCGCCAGCGCCGGCTTGCCCTGCAAAAGGTGGACTGCCGCAATATCGGCAAAGGCCTGCACATTGTTCCTGTCCCTTCCAAGGATGGCGCGGTAAGCCGACAGGGCGCCGTCCAGGTCGCCGCGCATGCGCAGCAGGTCACCATTGAAGCGCAGCGCGTCGTTGTCGTGCGGGTTCGCTTCGAGGGCGCTCCGTACCGACCCGGCGGCTGCATCCGGGTCGCCGCGCAGCAAGGCAAGCCGCGCCTGGCCCAGGTGGGCCTCAGCCAGCTTGCCATCCCTGTGGAGGGACTGGGCGTAAAGCTGGCCGGCATCTTCTGCCTTGCCCAGCCCGAGCATGGCGTGGCCGCGCCAGGCCAGGACGGCCGGGGTGAGCGGCTCTGCGGCCAGTTCGTCCAGCACGCCCTGGTACGAGGCCTGCTCCAGCATGGCACGGACCAGCAGCGGCAGCAGTTCCTGGCGCGGCTGGCCAAGTGCCAATGCCCGGCGCAGTTCCTTTTCGGCCGAGATAGCATCGCCCAGCGCCAGGTGCAGCTCGCCCAGCATGCGGCGCGCCGCGGCATGGCCCGGCTCCTGCCGCAACAGGTTTTTCAAATGGATGACAGCAGCCCGGTCTTCACCGCTGTTGTGGGCCTGGCGCGCATCAGCGAGCACATCGGCCACGGGCTTGATCCGCTGGCAGGCGAGCAGGGCGGCCAGCGTCATTCCTGCGGCAACCGTAATCAGACGAGACATGAAAAACTCCCAGGCTGGTGAAGTTTCCAGCGTAGGGAGCTCTCAGCAGTGCTTGTTGATCGCGCTCAAACAAGGCGGCGATCGTCGGGGGATTATTTGGTGTGGTGCTGGTTGGCGAGCTGCACGTACAGCGGCCAGGTGCGCGAACCGTCGGCATTTGCCATGGTGGCGCTCGAACGATAGCGGGTAGACAGGTAGTCAACAGAAACGGAATCGCCAGCCAGCGCCGCCTTTTCCAGCAGGCGCATCGCTTCTTTGTGCTTTGCAGCATCCTGGCTGTAGAGAAGGCCCAGTTCGCGCGCTGCAACGGCCGACCCTTGCTCGGCCCATTCGCGCAAGCGGCGCTCCGCCGCTGCACCACCGTGCTCAGCCAGCTTCTTGGCGACGGCTTCGATAACGGGGGCCGGCGGTTCGACGTCTTCCTTGACCTGGCAGGCAATCAACATGCCGACCATGACAAGGGTGGATGTCACAATCACTCCCGCCTTGTTAAATAATTCCATATTTTCTTGTTTTCCCCGAACGGATGGCATTATATCAATTAATTGCCCGAGGTCAAGTTTCGGGCAACTTTCAGGATTTTATGAAATGCGAGGTGAAACCGGCGCACGGCTCGCAATGCTGCCAAACCTATAAAGTGTTACAGATCATAACATGCGGGTATTGCGCCGCACAAAAAAGGCTGGGGTAACAGATGTAACGAAATGCTAGCGGGCGGCGGCGCGCCCGGCGTGCTGGTCGAGCCAGGCACCGGCATGGTCATGCACCAGCTTCAGTTCACCCTCGAGCGCGGTGAAAAGTATTGGTATTTCTACAATGCGGCCCTCCTGCAGGGCCAGCTCAAGTGCGAGCGAGGCGGCAACAAAGCGTTTCGCCCCCAGGTTGCCGATCGAGCCGCGCAGGTTGTGCAGGATGCGGCGGGCTTCCATGAATTTACCGTCGCGTATCGCTTCGCCAGCCAGGTTGAGCGGCTCGACACCTGGACCGATGCCGTCGCGGACGATCTTGACGACTGTGTTAAGGGCTTTTTCGTCCTGCCCCATGTACTGCAGCAATTTGTCGACACAAAAAACTGCTTCATCCGGCGCACTTGCATAACTCATAAACGAAGTCTCCGTTATACGCGGAACGTCCAATGGCGCCCCATCGCACCTTCGACCGCCTGCAAGCCGAAGCGCTCGGCGGCCCTGGTATGTTGCTTCATCAGGTAATACAAATCACTCAAAGCCGAACGCTGCTCGGCAAAATATGTGTGGCCGATGAACCCGGTATCCACCTTGCTGGCGTCAATCGTTTCGACACCGGGCGCAACCACCAGGCCGGGACCGCTCTCGCCGGCGCGGGCATAGCCGTGAACGGCTTTGGACGCATGCAAGGCGCTGTCCTCGGACGAGGCATACAAGGTCAGCGGGTTCGGCACGGCGGCAAGTGCCGGTAACAACTGCTGGCGGAAAACATCGGCATCGATATCCGGTGCTGCCAGGATCACTTCCCGGATGCGCTTTGCCAGCTCAGGCCGCGCGGCAAGGACACTGGCTGTCGCCTGGGCCAGGGCCCGGTTGCCCATGCTGTGTGCGAGCAGGTAAACATGCTCGGCATCCGACTGCTGCAGGACGTCGGCCAGGAAGGCAGCCAGGTCAGCCTGCGTCCACTCCACATTGGCTTCATCCAATATATATCCTGAAAGCTTGCCTTGCGAGGGCCAGCTGTAAAAAATCGGTGCGCCATGGTAGCCCAGGTCGTACGCAAGCTGGCCGGTGCGCCGGGCGGCGTCTTCGAACGTGGTACGGTAACCGTGGATGAACAGCAGGGCGCTGCGGGTGCCGCTGGCGGCAACCGCGTTGCGCAGCTCATTGAAATAGCTGTCCCGCTCTGTCAAGTCTGCAGAAAGCAACACCACATGCTGCTCGGGGTCCTGGCGAAACTCCAGTCGCAATAGCGAAGGCGATTCCATTTCGCCCATGCGGTGGTCGCGCGGGATGCTGACTTCGCAGCTTCCATAACGCAACTGGCCACGCGAACTGCCGAACAGGCGGGCAGGGTGGCGGTCGCCGCTCAATTCACGGTCGGTTGCGAAGAAAACTTTCATTACCGCATGGTCAGGCGCACCGTCCAGGCTGGCAGTTGGCGAGCTGCGTGCGCTGCGCCGGCGTTCGACTTCATCGATGAGGTTGCGTGCCGCGGCGCGCAGGTAGCGGTCGCCCGCCAGGCCGGCCGCAGCAAGTGCATCGCTCAGCGCGAACTGGCGCGAACGGGAACCGGGATCTTCTTCGACATCGGCAATGGCATCGGCGACCGAAGGAGACTGGGCCGCCAGGCGTGACTTCAGCATCTGATAGGCAGCACTGATGCCGCCCTCGCCGGCACCTGCCGTCACTGCTGTCGTAATGACGTCCATGCTCTTCTCCTGGCTGATTAATGCATATCTGACCACACACACAACGCCAAGTCCAGCGCCGCGTGCAACTAGCGCTCAGGAGCCAGTTCAAGCCGGTTGATGCGCGCCGCCTTGTTGAAGTCGATGGCGATGCGCAGTGCTTGCGGCTGGCATTTCGCACGGTACACGTAAAGCCGGTCTTCCCCATTTACGTTTCGCGAAAGCAGCTCAAGTGCAAGGGGACGGGCACAGCCTTTCATCAGGCCAGGCAGCCCAGGCGCAGCCAGGTAGCTGGCCCCGCGTTCGGTGAAGCGTTCCGGCGCCGGTTTGCCGTCCGCGATGCCCTCCAGTACCTCGACCACCTGGGCCGTAACGTCGGGCTCCACGTCGGGAATTGCAGCTGCGAAACCCATCAGGCTGAAGCCCGATAAAAATAACAGAATGTTCAATTTCACTGACGACTCCTTCTAACGTTGCGTGCGTGGTCTTGACTCATTTCTTTTGTGTTCTTGGGCAAAATTCCAATCAAATCAGCCAACTTTTAGTCGTTATACTCGCCGCTCACGCTGTTGAGTGCCAAGCCCGGCGGGGCTCGTTGTTCCATCCAAAAAATAGATCTATAACTGCTTCAGGAGAGAATTACAACATGCGCTACACAACCCGTACCACCCTTGCGTCGATGGTCATGCTGGCGTGCGCCAGCCTGGCCCAGGCCGGCGAAAAAACCGTCGACAACCTGACCGTCTTCACCAACACCAAGGCCGCTTCCGCAGAAGGCGTGCTGAAGGCCAGCGCGGCACGCTTCGGCCTGCCGGCGAACCTGAACAACCTGGTGCTGGTCGAAGTCAAGGAATCCCTGACCGGCAAGCACTACTACTACCAGCAAATGTTGCGCGGGCTGCCAGTTGACCGCGCCCAGATCATCGTTTCGATCGGCAAAAACGGCGACCTGCAAAAGATCTTCAATGAAACCCGCCACATCTCGGCCAAAGTGGATGCGGACGCGGTGAATCAACTGTACAACAAGTCCCAGATCAGCGATGACGAAGCACTGGACAAAGGCTGGAAGAACATGAAGGTCCAGCACAACCTGGTGAACGTCCCATCGTCGACCCTGGTGTGGGTGCCGACCAAGGATGGCGTGCAACTGGCGCGCAAGGTCAACATCGAAGCGGAAATGCCGACTGGCGGTTTCGTGCAGTACCTGAATGCCCACGACGGCAGTGTGATCGATTCCTACTCCACCTCGCTGCCACGGACCAATAAAGGCGGCGAGCGCAGCCTGGCCGCGCGTGGCGCAGCGCCGGGCCAGGCGCTGGACCGCAAAGCCGCTACCGAGGCTGCCAAGGCCAACTCCAGCGTTAACACCCTGAAGGCCGGCAGCAGCGCAACCGTAGTGGCTGCTTCTGGCATCAACGGCAGCGGCTATGCCTTCGATCCGGATCCACGCACCACGCTGAATACCGATGCGCTGACCGACACCTCGGCCGCTTCGGCCTTTGACGCTGCCTACTCGACCAAGACGCTGCGCGACCTGACCGTGACCTCGGGCGTCTATAAGCTGACCGGCCCCTACGTCAACATCAAGAACATCGAAGCGCCAGCCACTGCGCCAAGCACCACCACCAACGGTGTGTGGACTGCCAAGCGCGGCAACAATGCCTTCGATGACACCAACGTCTACTTCCACATTGACCAGAGCCAGCGCTACATGCAATCGCTGGGTTTCAGCGGCACCAAAGGCATCCTCGAGCGTTCGATGGACATCGACACCGACGGCGTCAACGGCGACGACAACTCGCACTTCAGCGGCACCGGCGCCACCGGCTACCTGGCGTTCGGCCATGGCTGCGTCAACGACAGCGAAGATGCCGACGTGATCCTGCACGAATACGGCCACGGCATCCAGGCCAGCATCAACTCGAGCTGGTCCGGCGGCGACACCGGTGCCATGGGCGAAGGCTTCGGCGACTACTGGGCTGCGTCCTACTCCTACAGCACCCCGAACGGCCAGGTCTACCACCCCGAGTGGGCTTTCAGCTGGGACGGTCACGGTTCGTGCTGGGCCGGCCGCATGCTGAACCGCACCGATGCCAAGTACAACAGCAGCAAATCCTACGGCGCGCATACCTCGGTCACCGAGAATGGCGTGACGTTCCAGTCCGACGAACTGTGGTCGGCACCGCTGTATTCGGCCATGGTGTCGCTGATCGCCGCCGGCAAGCCGCGCGCCAACATCGACAAGATCATCCTGGAAGCGCACTTCGGGCTCGGCTCGAACATCAAGATGCCGGCCATGGCAACGGCCATCGTGAATGCAGCCAAGACCCTGTTCCCATCGGACCTGAGCTACGCCAATACCTTCCAGGCCAAGTTCGAAGCACAGAACATCCTGAGCGGCGGCTCCTGCACCCCGGTGAACATGTCTGAAACGGAAAGCAACAACACCATTGCGACCGCGAATGCCATCTCCCAGTCGTGCACCACCGCCAGCGCCAATATGAGCGCCAGCAGCGATGTCGATTACTTCGCCATCACGGTTCCAGCAGGCAAGACCCTGACTGCCACCATGACCCCGAACGCGAGTTCGGACTACGACCTGAAGCTGTACAACAGCGCAGGCACGGAACTGGCATCCAGCGTGAAAGGCACTGGGCAGGCTGATGTTGTAACGCGCGCCAACACGGGCTCGACTGCTGTAACGTGGTATGCCAAGGTGTATTACTACTCGGGTGGCACTGGTTCGACCAGCGGCACCTACACCTTGAAAGCCTCCTGGTAATTAAAGAGCGCACCCCCGCGCTATCGGCCGCCTTGCCCGTAAGGGCATGGCGGTCTTTTTTCGCCCGAATTCGCTTACAATTGGTTTCGCTGAGTCCGCTAAGAGACCATCTATGCAAACTGACCTGGGCAAGTTCATCCTCGAAGAAGCTCCTGGCGGAATCATTGCCACAGACGCGCACGGTACCGTGATCTTCTGGACCCGGGGCGCAACGGAAATTTATGGTTACAGCAGCGAAGAAGCGCGCGGCCAACGGCTGGCGGAACTGATCGGCATGCCGGGCCATCCGGTACGACAGGAATTCGGCGCCGACTTCGAATACCTGCGCCGCCGCAAGGATGGCCAGGCCGTGTACGTCGGCGCCGCTTGCAAGCCTGTATACACGGCGCAGGGCGAACTCCAGTACGTCATCCACAGCCAGAACGACATTACCGACGCCAAAGCCTTGCGCGATGCGCGCCAGGTCGAGTCGCGCTACCGCGGCTTGCTGGAGTCGATGCCCGATGCGATCGTGATGGCCAATTCCACCGGCCGTATCGTGCTGGTCAACAGCCAGGCCGAGCGCCTGTTCGGCTTCGAGCCGCGCGAACTGCTGGGTAAACCGGTGGAAGTGCTGCTGCCCAATCGCTTCCGTGGCGGCCATGTCGCGCATCGCGCCCAGTATTTCGTGCAGCCGCGCACCCGCACCATGGGGGCGGGGCTGGAGTTGTACGGCTTGCGCAAGGACGGCCTGGAATTTCCCGTTGAGATCAGCCTCAGCATGATCCAGATGGAAGAGGGCGCCATTGTCATGAGTGCGATCCGCGATATCGGCGATCGCAAGAAGGCCGAACAGAAATTCCGCGGCCTGCTGGAATCGGCGCCGGACCCGATGGTCATCGTCAACGCGCGCGGCGAGATCGTGCTGGTCAATACCCAGACCGAACAACTGTTCGGCTACCAGCGCCAGGAGTTGCTGGGCAAGCCAATTGAGATCCTGATCCCGGCCCGCTTTGCCGGGCGGCACCCGGCCGCGCGCAGCAGCTTCTTCGACAAGGCTCAGCCGCGCGCCATGGGCGCCGGCACCGAACTGTATGCAATGCGCCGCGACGGTTCCGAATTCCCGGTGGAGATCAGCCTCAGCCCGCTGAAAACCGAGGACGAACTTCTGGTATCGAGCGCCATCCGCGACATCAGTGGACGGCGCCAGATTGAGCGCACGCTGCTGGAACAGAAGCTCGAACTCGAGCAGGCCAGCAAGGCCAAGGACCGCTTCCTCGCCAGCATGTCGCACGAATTGCGCACGCCGCTAAATGCCATCCTCGGCTTCGGCCAGCTGCTGCATAACGAAAAGCTGCCGCTGTCGCAACAGCAACGCTACGCCTTCGCCGGCAATATCGTCCAGGCCGGCCAGCACCTGTTGCACCTGATCAATGAAACGCTGGACCTGGCCAAGATCGAGGTCGGCGCCGTCACGCTGTCGCTTGAACCGGTGGCGCTGGACGACCTGCTGCATGAGGCCAGCAAGATGATCGAGGCCATGGCCGACGCGCGCCAGGTCACGGTCTACCTGTCCGAACCGCACGGCCTGCACGTCAAGGCTGACCGCATCCGGTTGCGGCAGATCGTGCTCAACTTGCTGACCAATGCGGTTAAGTACAACAGCAAGGGCGGCCATGTCTGGATTGCCTGTGGCGAGGCCGGCGCCGGGCGGGCCTGGCTGGCGGTGCGCGATGACGGCCCGGGGCTCAGCGGCGAACAGATGGCGAGCCTGTTCCAGCCGTTCAACCGCCTGGGCCAGGAAGGCGGTTCCGAGGAAGGCAGCGGCATCGGCCTCGTGCTCAGCAAACGCCTGGCCGAGCTGATGAACGCGACCATCAGTGTCACCAGCTCGGTCGGCCAGGGCAGCACTTTTACCGTAGAGATGGAGGCCACAGAGCCGCAGCAACTGCCGCGCCAGGATGAGCAGGAGGGCGCGCCGGCCCCGGCAGTGGCGCGTGGCCACCACAGCAAGCCCTTGCTGCTGTATGTGGAAGACAATCCCGCCAACCTGAAGCTGGTGGAAGAAATCGTCAAGCTCCACCTCGACGTCGAACTGCTGTCGGCGACCGACGGCAATACCGGCGTCGCCATGGCGCGCGAATACCTGCCAAATGCGATACTGATGGACATGAACCTGCCAGGCATCAGCGGCCGCGAAGCCCAGCGCCGGCTGCGCCAGGACGCAGCAACGCGTGAGATTCCGACTATTGCGTTATCAGCCAATGCGATGCCGCTTGACGTGCAGGCTGCGCTGGAAGCAGGCTTCTTCCGCTACCTGACCAAGCCGTTGAACATCAACGATTTCCTGGAGGTGGTGGGCGAGGCGCTGGAACAGACGCCCTGAAAACAGGTTTCACGTGTAACGAGGTCTGGAGTGAAAATCAATATTGCAGCCTTGCTAGCGGTCGGCGTTTTGTCAGGGGAACCGAAAATGCTGGATGTCAAATTCACTGTCAAGGAGGCGGCCGGGCACCCGGTGCTGCATATCAGCCTGGCCAACCATTCGGCCCGGCCGGTGAAGGTCTTGCACGCGCTGGCGACCGAAGAAGAGATGTTCGGCAAACTGTTCGAGGTGCGTGACGCGGAAACCGGGCAGCTGCTGGACTACCAGGGCATCATGGTCAAGCGCGGCCCATTGACCGACGAGGACTACCTGGCAATGAAACCGGGGGCGCAACGCAGCAATGCCATCGACCTGGCAGCGGCTTACAGCTTCAGGCAGGGCCGGCATGCGTACACGATCAGCTACGCCGGGCACTACCTGATGGAAGGGAAGGAAATGCCGCTCACCGTGGGACCGGTACGCTTCGAGCATACCGGCAAGTGAGCGGCTGGATTCAGCTTACTGCAGGGCCGGCGTGTTCTCGCCGAAATATTCGTGCGAGTCGGCGTTGTCGATGGCCTTGCTTGGGTCGCTGATCGCCAGGCTGGCGGCGCCCGACTGGCCATAGACCCAGTCATCGGTACCGGCCACCACATTGAAGTGGCTCATCTCGTGCACCAGGGTGCCGCCTTTGGAGTCGGTGCCGGACATTGGTGCGCTCCAGAAAGCCTTGCAGACATAGATCTTGTAAGGCTGGGTTGGATACACATAAGCGTAATAGGTCTTCTTGCAGCCGCAATCGACGGTGATCGGCTTGGTGGCAAACGCATCCTTCAGCGCCACGAAGTGCGATTTCACGGTGGAGTAGCGGCCCGAATCATAGCTGCCGAACCACTTGGTGTAGCGGGCGCCGGTCTTGTTGGCGCCCAGGTAGGCATCGCCGTCGTTCGCCATGCCTTGCGCGGTCGACACGGCAGTGGTGATGTCGGCCTGCTGCGAAGCGGTGCACTTGCTGAACGACAGGCCGGCAGCGGTCGGCAGTGGCTGTTCCGGT
>Ga0307408_100000502_pt1 | contig 34047 bp, 30 predicted proteins | sample 322Cmetagenome_FD_202116 | JGI IMG/M metagenome (GOLD analysis project Ga0307408, IMG submission 202116) | Maize rhizosphere microbial communities from greenhouse at UC Davis, California, United States - 322HYB-C-3 | ecosystem: Host-associated > Plants > Roots > Rhizosphere > Soil | place...
CCGGAAAAATTTAGGAATTTCTAAAAAAGCACCACCACAAGTACGACTACTACAGCACTATAAAATACATAACCCGAACCATAAAAAAGGAAACCACTATGAAGCTATCCAAGACAATAATGGCCAACACAATAAAAGCCATTACTATGGCAGCGATTGCCAGCGTCAGCATGGCGACTTTCGCCGCCGATGTTGCGCCTACCTCACCGCAATTGAGCGTGCAACTCTGGTCGATTAAAGACGATGTTGCCAAGGATTTTGAAGGCACCTTGAAAAAACTCAAAGCCATGGGTTTTGACGGTGTGGAATTCGCGGGCAACTTCGGCGCTTACGAGAAAGACCCTAAAGGTTTAAAAGCCTTTTTAGATAAGACCGGCTTGAAAGCCTCGGGCGCGCACGTACATTTTGATAAATTGTCGCCCGAAAATTTTGATGCAACGGTTGCTTTCTACAAAGCAATTGATTGCAAATATTTAATTATTCCTATGGATCAACGCGCATTCACCCCAGAGGGCGCCAAAGAAGTCGCCGCCGAACTGGAAGTGATCCAGAAAAAATTAGCACCGCATGGCATGCACACTGGCTACCACAATCACAAACCGGAAATGCTCGGTGAGATGGGCAAAACACCTTGGGATGTCATCGGCAAAGGCACATCGCACGACGTAATTCTGCAGCAAGATGTGGGTTGGACAGAAGTGGCAGGCAAAAACCCGGTGGATTTTGTTAAGGCCTACCCTGGCCGCACTATTACCACTCACTACAAAGCAGCCGCGCCAGATGAAGGCAATAAAGAAAACCCGATCCTCGGTAAAGACACCACTGACTGGAAGGCATTGATTGAAGCCAATAAAACCGTCGGCGGCACACTCTGGTTAGTGGTGGAGCAAGAAGTTTATCCTGAGGGAATGACGCCAATTCAAAGTGTAGAGGCCTCACTGAAAGGCCTGCAAAAAATTATCGCCGACACCAAGTAATATTGGTGGCTTTTATAATAACGCCGCCATGCGGCGTTTTTTATTTTAGAAACCACAATAAAAACAATTGGAGCAAACATGAACCTGACACGCTTTTCTATCGCATTTATCAGCTTGGCATTCGCTAGTTTCAGTGTACAAAGCGCCGAGCTACAACAATTACCCACCCACACCAGCGGCCGTGTATTGGTTACGACTGATGATTCCGGAAATAAAGCCTACGAATATTCCTGGCCTGCGATCTATTTTGAAACTGCCTTCAACGGTGATTCGTTAACAGTGAAATTTGATGATGACCAAAATAATTTTCAACTGATTATTGATAACCAGGCACCGCTTATAATCAATAAGCCCGGCAAACAGGATTATGTTGTACCCAACTTAACCCCCGGCAAACATCAGGTGCGTTTGGAAAAAATCAGTGAGACACAATCATCCACTGGTCGCTTTCTCGGCTTCTACAGCGATGACAAGCCAGCAAAGCTTCCCACGCGCAAACGCCAGATTGAATTTATCGGCGATTCATTTACCGTAGGTTACGGTAACACCTCCAGCAGCCGTGAATGTACCAACGAAGAATTGTTCAATACCACCAATTCGCAACTCGCCTTTGGCCCATTGACCGCAAAACATTTTAATGCCGATTACCAAATTAACGCGTCTTCGGGTTTCGGCATAGTGCGCAACTACAATGGCCACTCGCCCGATAAAAATCTGATAGGCCTATACCCTTTTACCTTGCACCACAATCAGTACATTTATAACAGCGCTTGGCAGCCGCAGGTAATAGTGATTGGTTTGGGCACCAATGATTTCTCCACCAAACTGAATGAGGGCGAACGCTGGAAAACGCGTGAAGAGTTACAGCAGGATTACGTCAATAAATATGCACACTTCGTGAAATACCTGCACAGCAAGAACCCTAAAGCACAGTTTATTCTGATGGCATCAGATCAAACCGAAGGCGAAATTGCCACGCAAGTTGGAAAAGTCATCGCCTCATTAAAGGCTGATGGCATGAAGAAAGTAGATTCAATTATTTTTAGCGGATTGGATTATCAGGGCTGTCACTGGCACCCTTCGGCAAAAGACGACAAGCTGCTTGCCGATCTGTTGATCAAACAGCTACAAAATAAAAAAGTCTGGTAACCCTGCGATTACGGTAGAATCGCCAGATAATATAAAAGCCTCAGAGTTCCGCTGCTTTCTCTGAGGCTATTAATCAATCGGCATGCACATCGGTCAGCTCTATTACATCAACAGCTGGACGACAATTATGAAAAAACTACTCACTACCACAGCACTCGCTTTGTGCGCACTCAACGCATCCACCAGCCTTGCGCAAAATCCGTTAGATTTTGGCAATAACATCAGAACTGCCGATCCCTCTGGCCACGTGTGGGGCGATGGGAAAATGTATCTCTATACCTCGCACGATGAAGAGTGCCAGCAAGATTTTCATATGAAAGATTGGTACGCATTTTCATCAGCAGATTTAGTAAATTGGAAAACCCATGGCCCGATATTAAAAATTAGCGATTTAACCTGGGCCGATAATTTCGCCTGGGCACCTGATGCGGCCTATAAGAATGGTAAATATTATTTGATATTTCCTGCCGGAACTGGCTTTAAAGACAGAGTCAATCCGGAAAAAAGCACCAAGTGGATGGGGCTTGGCGTCGCCGTCAGTGATTCACCCACCGGCCCGTTTAAAGATGCCATTGGCAAACCACTGTGGACAACACCCTACGCCAACGACCCCAGTTTATTTATCGATGACGATGGCAAAGCCTATTTATATTTTCACGGCATGAATGCGGATTACCAAGTCGCCGAAATGGCCGATGATTTACTCAGCATCAAAGGCGGCCTGCAGAAAATGGATATGGGCGGCCACGAGCCAAAAATGGAAGGGCCTTGGGTATTTAAACGCAACGGCATTTATTATTTCACCATGCCGGAAAATAACCGCACACTCGCTTACTACACCGCCAAATCCCCCAAAGGCCCGTGGAAATACCAAGGAGTCATCATGGAGGAAGAACACGGCAATAATCACCACTCCATTGTCGAATACCAAGGCCAATGGATTTTGTTCTATCATCGCTGGTTAGACACACCCGAATCCGACTGTAAAAAGAAACAGCGCCATGTCGCTGCGGAATATATCCATTTCAATGGGGACGGTACTATTCAGAAGGTGAAACGAACAACAGAAGGGGTTGGTGATTTTCCTAGCAGACGTAAGTCGCAACAGAAAAAATAGTAAAAAAGGAATGGAAAATAATTGAAAACGCCGCTGGCAAAACCAGCGGCGTTTTTTATTAACCACATTAAAAAATTACACTTTATTTCCCAATGGCAATTTCGTAAGCGGTTTACCTGTAGCAGCGAACAACGCATTCGCCACAGCACCAGCGATTGGCGGCAACCCTGGCTCACCAACACCCGAGGGCATTTCCGCTGAAGGCACTATGTGCACTTCCACTTTCGGCATGGCATCAATACGCAGCAATGGATAAGTGTGGAAATTAGTTTGCTCGACCACACCTTTTTTGAGAGTGATAGCTTCGCCCAGCGCTGCACTTAACCCCATGCCGATACCGCCTTCCATTTGCGCGCGGATAACATCGGGGTTTACGGCAACACCACAATCGACTGCGCAGACAACGCGCTCGACTTTAAAGCTACCATCGTCTTTCACGCGCACTTCGGCGACTTGTGCGACCCAGGTGCCAAAGGATTTATGCACCGCAATGCCGCGTGTTACACCTTTGGGTAAAGGTTTACCCCAAGCACTTTTTTTTGCTGCGAGATTTAATACGCCTAATGCGCGCGGTGTAGCGGCGAGTAATTCGCGGCGAAAAATCACCGGATCTTTTTTAGCGGCTTTAGCGAGTTGATCAATAAATGTTTCCACCACAAACGCATTACCCGAGTGCCCTACTGAGCGCCACCAGAGCGTTGAAACTTTAATGGGAATTTCAGTGGCATGCACTTGCAGGTTGGGAATGGCGTAGTGCATATCTTCAATGCCTTCTGCCACTGTGCCATCCACTTCACCCTGGATAAAACCTTCAAACGGCGTACCGCGCAAAATTGCCTGCGCAACCGCGTGATGCTGCCATGCAACAGCTTTGCCTTCAGGCGATACCGCACCGCGGATATGGTGAACGGCCATAGGCCGGTAGCGGCCATTGAGTATTTCATCTTCGCGCGTCCACACCATTTTTACCGCGCGCCCCGGCACTTGCCTGGCGATATTCGCTGCATCCACCACATAATCACTCGGGCAGGCGCGGCGGCCAAAACTGCCGCCGGCATAGAGCGTATTAATTTTTACATTTTCAGGCTTAATGCCAGTCGCTTTAGCGACCTCTTGTTGATCAATGGTTGGCATCTGGCAAGCGAACCAGAGTTCGCAATTATTTTTTTCTACTTTCACCACACAATTGATCGGTTCAATCGCCGCGTGGGTAATGTAAGGCAACTCATATTTTGCATCTATCACTTGCTCTGCTTTGGCCAGGGTTGCAACGGCGTCGCCCGCATTTTTTACACTGATACCGGGTTTACTCGCCGCCTCATGGCAGGCCTTAAATAATTCGTCGCTGCTGCGGGTTTCGCAGGCCGATAGATCCCATTCAATTTTTAGCAATTCGCGCGCTTTTTTCGCCGCCCAGAAATTCTCAGCGACCACGGCAACACCGCGCGGAAATTCCACTACGGCGACCACACCGGGCGATGCCTTGGCTTTTGCTGCGTCAACTTTTTTAACTTTGCCAAATATTTGCGGAGGATAGGCAACTAATGCAGTGAGCATGCCGGGCAGTTGGATATCCTGCGTGTAGATTGCTTTACCACTGGTTTTTTCGTTGCTGTCTTTGCGCGGAATTGTTTTGCCGATTAATTGGAAATCTTTTGGATCTTTTAGAGCAGGTTTTTGTGGTACAGGTAAGAGCGATGCTTTCGCAACCAAGGCACCAAAACTGCTGCTGTGTTTGCCGTGGGAAATAATCCCTTTGCTCACACGGATCTCTTCCGCAGGGACTTTCCACTCGGCAGCCGCCGCAGCAACCAGCATAGCGCGTGCGGCAGCTCCTGCCTCGCGCAACTGCATAAACGAATTGGCAATAGATGATGATCCGCCAGTGCCCTGGGTTGGCCCCCAAAATAAATTGTTGTAGCGGCTGCTATCGGCAGGCGCAAATTCCCAGTGCATTTGTTCCCAACTTGCATCCAATTCTTCTGCAACCAATGAGGTTAAGCCCGTACTCACGCCCTGCCCCATATCCAGATGTTTTACCACCATGGTGACGTTGCTGTCGGGCGTAATTTTTAAAAAGGCGTTGAATACCGGAGCATCTTTGGCTGTTGCCGATGTAGTTGCTAACGATTGGGCCGCAGCAATCGATGCACTACCCGCCAGAAATCCGCTGCCAATTAATAATCCACCACCGGCGCCAACTGCTTGTAAAAACGTACGGCGCGATAACGCAACAGATCCGGAATTTTGTTGTGCTTGAATAGTTTGACGTTTGAGGAAGTTCATTAGGCTTTACCTCCCAATTTGTCAGCCGCTTGATGAATCGCTCCGCGAATTCGATGATAGGTTGCACAGCGGCAGAGATTGCTACTCATCGCCGAATCGATTTCAGCATCAGTGGGATTTTTATTGGTCTGCAACAGTGCCGTGGCCGACATTATTTGCCCCGACTGGCAATAACCGCATTGCACCACATCCAACTCGCGCCAGGCTTGTTGTACAGCTTGGAACGCGGGGGAATTAATACCCTCAATGGTTTCGATTTTTGCGCCTGCTGCAGCTGAAATAGGCAAACTGCACGAGCGTATCGGGCTGCCATTCATATGTACTGTGCAAGCACCGCAGAGCGCCATACCACAACCCAATTTAGTGCCGGTCAACTGTAATTCGTCGCGCAATGCCCAAAGCAAAGGCGTATCCGGGTCTATATCCAATTCGTGGGCCTTGCCATTAATCGTAAGCGAAATCATGGAGAACTCCTTTGCAATAAATTCAATCGGCTAACAAACAGTTAAATGACTTGTAGATAATTCTTTTTAGATAATTTTTTTAAATAGCTTTCTTTAAATAGGTAGTAAGATCGGTTGGAGTATCTATATCAAATTCCGCTGATGGCATAGCAACAGGCACAACCCGATTGGGATAACGCAACAAGACATTTTTTGCACCCCGGTCGCCACGGCATTCATAAAGCCGCGCCTTAAACTGCGCTGGAAAAATTGCAGGAACACCTAAAGTGTTGGCAAAACTGGCACAGACAATCTTGTCTGGGTTCTTACACCAGGTGCGATATAAATTGCGCAGGTCCTGCGCGCTAATTAACGGTTGGTCACCCAGCAATACCAATACCGGATTACTGCTTTGCAAATGTTTAATGCCAAACGCGAGTGAGTTCCCCACGCCCAACTGCCACGCAGGAAATTCCAGCAATTCAATGGGGCGGTCGGTAAACCGTTTTGATTTTGCTTCCAGCTCCGCTTGCGCCTGCGATAGCTGCGGATAAAAAGCACCAGCCACAACTAGGATGCGCGCAGGTTCAAGCGTGCGTGCAGTAGCAATGCTGGTAGCCAGCAATGGCCGCCCCTGCCAATCCGCCAATTGTTTGCAACCACCAAAACGGCTCGCGCTACCGGCAGCTAATATCAGGCAATCGATTGTGATCTTGTCAGCCATCATAACCATGCCCTCATGCTCGTAAAATAATTGGCGCGTCTGCTCCGCTGGTAACAAAAGATTGCATCTGCATGTCGCACTGAGCCATCTCACTTAAAGGCAGCGCATTACTGCCAAAAATCGTTGCATGGCATTCAGCCAATACCGATAACGCAATGCTCTCGGGCAAATCACCACCCAGCGCCAAACCCATTGGCCCGGCGATGGGGTAGCGCAATTGCGCCTCACTTAAGCCCACGCTTGCCAATACTTCTGCTTTGCGTTTGGCGGGGCCAAGCAAACCTATGTAAGGATTTATCAACTCGCGTGTTTGTAGTGCCGCAACTGCCGCTGCATCCAAACGCAGATTGTGATGGGCAATCACAACACCATCGATTTGTTGCAATAGATCATTTGATAATTCCGCTGCCGACACATTCAGTGCAGTAATACCTGCCGGGAAATTTTCGCGTTTACCAGGATTTAAACGCTGGTCAGCCAGGGTCACGCGCCAGCCAAGTACCAGCGCTAATTGGCACAGGGGAATAACATCCACACCACTACCAAGAATTAATAAATGCGGCAGAGGATTAATTAAGGTGACAAGATTTTTTTCATCGCTGCCAGCGCCATCAAGCACTACCGGGTGGGACTGCACACTGCCGTGTTGCCGCTGTGAAAATTTTCGCGGGCAGGGTGTAAAACCTGCGCGCGCCTGATCAAGCTGCAAAAAATAATTACATGCCTGTTGCTGTTGCAAACACGCAAGAACGGCAGGCAGTTGGAGAAATTCATTTGGGGCGTGGCAGGGGTGCAACAAAATCTCCGCCGCTCCTCCGCACCCTATACCCAGGCGCCAGGCGATATTGCTGTCATCCGCCGCATCGTAGACCACACGGCGCGATTTACCCAAGGCAACGACCTTGCGCGCTTGCAATAGCAAATCTGATTCTATACAGCCGCCGCTTAATAACCCTAACTGATGTCCTGCATCGCTGAGCAACATAAGCGCGCCGGTTTTGCGATACACCGAACCGCGCGTATGAATCACGGCGCCCAGAACCCAATTGGCCTCATCTTTGAGCGGCAACCAGGAGGCAAGCAGATGGTAAAAATGATTGGACATAAACAGGCATCCGTATTGTTAAGTTATCGGACTGCTGAGCCGACAGATAATCCCACCAGCACGGAAATAATGAAAGCAGGATTAACAAAACTAAACAGCACTATGACAATTAGCATCTACAGAAGTTGACCTTTCCGGGCAATTTATAGAAAGTGGGTGTTCCACTAATCAGACCTTAGCCCCTTATGACCGACAAAATCAGAAACATTAAGAAAACACTGCTTTCAAACAATTGGTACACACTGAATAAATATTCATTTGAATACCAAAAGCCCAATGGCGACTGGGAACAACAACATCGAGAAGCCTATGACCGGGGCAATGGCTCAACCATTTTGCTCTACAGCGCCGCGAAAGGCACCGTCATACTGACTCGACAGTTTCGTTTACCTACCTATATCAATGGCAACCGCGATGGCATGCTGATTGAAACCTGCGCAGGCTTACTGGATAAAGACAATGCAGAAGATTGCATCAGAAAAGAGGCGGAAGAAGAAACGGGATACAAAATTGACAAGGTGACAAAAATATTCCAAGCCTATATGTCGCCCGGCTCAGTGACGGAAATTTTATATTTTTTTATTGCAGAATATAACGAAGAGATGAAAGTATCTGACGGTGGCGGCCTTGAGCATGAGCAAGAGAATATTCAGGTGCTGGAGCTCGACTTTAACGTCGCTTACCGTATGATTGAATCAGGTGAAATAATGGATGGCAAAACGATTATGCTGTTGCAATATGCCAAACTGCATAACCTGTGCGCACAACCCTCTTCCAACGTCACTCAGAACTCACTCAGTAGCGCGTGATTGGGCGCACCTAAACTGCCGTCATCGTCGGGATTGGACAATTCGATCAGTGTCCGCTCGGATAATTTCAGTCGCTGCAAACGCGCACCGAAATGCATTTTAAAAATGTCATCCATCTGTCCGTTTTCTTTTAGGTAGGTCAAGCCTGCAGTGAGCCGCTCTGCCAACATGGGATATTCAGGGCTAACATAAAAATAAACCGGCAAGGGCATATAGATCAGCAGTGTTTGTTCAGGCACAAGGCTCTCTACGCGCGCGCCTTCAATTTCATAATGGTCATCAATTTCAATCACACTCAGCGGCACAAAAAAATAACGCTTACCTGCAAGCATTTTTAGCAGCGAGGTCATAGTGAGCGGCTCTGCTACGGAAAAACCATTGTGTTTATATACATGCCCCTCCCAGCCTTTACCAAAGCCCATGGGCAATCGGGTTAGCTCATCGAGGGTTTTAATACTGCGGAAACGCGACTGGTCTTCTTTGCGGATCAATAAAATACGGTAACCCATAAAACCGTTAAGTACGGGCACAGGCACGCGAATCAATCCCACCCGCGCGCCCTTCTGGACGGGAAATCCCACCAGCCGATCCACATTCATTTTTTCTCCGGTCACCAACAATTCGTGTTTCCGTTCGGAGCTTAATGGCTCCTGGGTAAACACCAATTGATAGGCGCCGTAACTGGCTTCTGTGGCCTTCATAGCAGCCGTCATTAGCGCCAGATAATAATCCTCACTCACCAGGTCAACATTATTGCCGAGATATTTGACCTGCATAGGTTCCCCTGCCAATGCAGGAGGCACCAGCCAACAGAGCGCACAAGTTAACAAGAATACGGTTGCCCGGACGTTCATAACGCCCCCCCTTTATGGGTGTAGTTATAGACATAAGCCTAGCAGTTGTTCATTTTCACGACATGTATTTTTGGGTATGAAAAAGAAGGGCGCAATGATAGGAGAGTATAAAACAGGTTGATTCCGGCGCATTATACTTAGGAGTCAACAGCGCACCCTCTCAAGAAAAGGATTGTCTATGGCTCTCTTCGACACAGTAAACATAATAGGTTCTACCATCTATTTTGTATTTGCCGTGTTGCTGGCATGGCTCAGCCGCATCCCACGCACCAACCCCGGAGCCTGCTGGTGGGCTATAGCCATTTTTTGCGGCATGCTTGGGCGCCTCTCACTCCTGCTGCCCAGCGATTATTTTCACGGACACAGCAGCGAATATGCTTATGGTGTATGCATACTGCTGGAAAAATGTTTTTTGCTAATCGGTATTTTCCGTTTTTTTAATTTGCATCACTATACCCGCCCTTATTTAGGTTTTATTAGCGCCGGATTTATTTGGATAAGCATTTGTTCACTCACTGATATCAGCCGCTTATTATTTTCGTTTGGCCTCGGCTTTTTTAATGCGTCCGCATTGTTTTTCCTTGCCGTTATTGCTTACCGGGAGCGCGACACTATTCCCTATAAGCTCATGCTATACACCTCACTCATTTGTTTTTTATTTGGTATTCACTGGCTCACTTACCCGGTCTTGCGGTTTACTGATGACTGGTTGGCACCAGGTTTTTTAATTGGCACCACACTGGCAGTACTTGAATATCTTTGCCTGATTTCTGCGGTATTGCTGCAATTTGAAAAACGCTTGCTGGATGCCGAGCGCAACGCGTTGGATTTGGCGTATCACGATCCATTAACCGGCCTCAACAACCAGCGTTACATGACAACCTTATTTGACCAGGCGCTGCTGCTCGCCACACGCCCACACCAAATGCTGGCGGTAATTTATATTGATCTGGATAATTTCAAACCCATTAACGATACCGATGGCCATTTGGTTGGCGATGAAGTATTAAAAACCATCGCCAAACGTTTGGTAGATAACACCCGCAGTACGGACATTTGCGCGCGCATGGGCGGAGATGAATTTGTGGTTGTCGCCACCCAATTGGAAAGCGAAGACCATGCCCATCAAATTGCCGCGAAGTTATTGCAGCAATGTTGCCAAGTTGTATTGATCAACGATAAAACCTATCACTTGGGTGCCAGCATCGGCGTAAGTGTCTACCCCGCCCACGGCAGCGATTTAACGCAATTATTAAAAAATGCGGATGATGCTATGTATGAAGTGAAAAAAAATGGCAAGAGTGGATACCAGGTATTTGGCAGGGAATAAGTGCTTGGTTACTCTTCCGGCAACTCCCTGTTGCCAATCAATGTGGTGTAATTCTCGCGGTAATCTTCCATATGCTCTTTAAGGAAATCGCGATAGCGACCCGATAAATAATTCGTTGTACCCTCCACATCTTCAGCGAATTCATTTTTATCAAGTGAGCTTTGCGCAACGACGAAAGCATTAAAACGCGCAGCCGCATTCATTAGCGCAGCGCTGACAATACCGGGATCAGCATCTTCGCAAGCTTCATTAGCTTGCTCAATAAATTTTTCAACCAATTCCCAAAACAAATCGTCGTCGCTTTTGTCGCTCATGATGTACTCGCTGAAAATGAAACAAGGTGGGTATTCTAATCCAATAGCTCCGGCAAATACATTGCCGGAGCTAAAAGGCACAATGACAGAATTATTTTGCCGGTGCGAAAGGTTTGGTTTTGAAGTTAGTACCGCGCAATTGTAACAGCGCTTTACCCACTTTATCGTTAAGTAATAATTGTTCGTAAATTTTTACCAAATCATCTTTAGTGACTTTTTGCAGCGCAGCCAAATAGCGGTCGCGGCCGTCGAACTGGTATTTGCCATGCCAGAACTCGCTGGTATAGAGACCCGCCTCCGCATAAAAATCCGTTGGCTTTTGCAACACATTGGCGATCATTGCCTGCTTGGCCTGTTCGATTTCGGCCGGGTCAGTGGCTTTTAATTTGGCCAGATATTCGGTGCGGAATTTATCCATGCGCGTTTTGATGCCCGGTAGATCTGTGTTGGAGCTCTGCACCAACATCACAAAACCGGGAATATCATCGACTGGATAATTAAAGCTGGTTACCACATAACCCAACTGTTCATGGGTGCGCAATTGCATAAAAAAGTCATTGCTGAACAGCGAATTCAATACTGCGAGCTGCGCCTGTTCATCGTCGGATTTTTTACTGCCAAACCAGGCTTGCAATACCGCACTATCGGCCAGCTCCACATCATCGCTAAAGTTAATAGCTTTGCCAGATGCGGGAGTCACGTACTGATTGACCACACGTTGCGCCGGTGTACGAGTGCCGGGGAGGATTGCAGCAGCGGCCAAGGCCATTTCTTTTACTTGCGCCTCGGTGTAATTGCCCACAGCAAAAATACGCAACAGGGGATCGCGCTTAATAGCGGCATGGTAGGCAATCACGTCTGCCTTGCTAATCGTTTTTGCCGCAGCCAACAGTTGCTCGTCAGTCCACTGCACTTTGCTGGTCAAACGTTGGCCGTGACCAAACAACTGGCGGAACACATGGTTCTTTTCTTTGTTGGCCACATTTTGCTGGAAACTATCCAGCGCTTCGTTAAACGCTTTATCGCTAATATCCAGCGCAGAAAATTCTTTCAGCATTTGCGCTAACAACAATGGATGTTTAGTGGTGTAGCCGGAAATAAAAATACCCTGGCTATTGGCATCCATCACCGTTGCTGAAATACCTAAAGATGCACGCCCGGCACGATCTGCCAAGGTCATGGTTTGTTTGTTGTAAATATCATTAATCAATGATGAGAGCACAATTTCTTTGGGCGATTTTAGGGAAAAATCGACATTGATTTGCACCGACACTTGACCTTTATCTTCACGATAATGCTCTGCGTGCGTGAGATAAGCTTCAACACCCGCCTGACTTAACACTTGATGCGGCTTGAGATAGAGATTATCGACTATCGGCGCCGGCTTGTCGGTAAACAGGTCATTCAGCGGTGGCAAATTAAATTTGTGGCTACTGGCCAGCGACTCCCAGCGGGCAAACTCTTCGGTACTGATATCGCGGATGGCATATTTACCATCAAAGAAGGGCACAGGGGTTTCTGCTTTTTCATTAGGATTGATATACCACACACGGGCGTTGCGTTCATCCAATTGCGCCAGCAGATTTTTAATCGCCTTGGTGTCGTAGCGATCGTAAATGTAATCGGCATTTAATAAATTTTCTACCGGCAAATCAAACTGCGCCATGGTCAAACCTACAGCCTGGTCAAGCGGTTCAGACTTGGAAGCATTGGCAAAATCCTTGCTGCGCATAGCTTGCAATTCGCGGTAGTAATTAGGGTTCAACCCATCGCGCTTGATCAGATCGATGTAGGAAAAAATGGCTGCGATAATTTCATCTTGCTGTTGCACACCTGCATCAGTCAATTCCGCTTGCACGCGTAGGAAGCCATCGGGGCCGTAGCCCTCTGCATCGATATAGGCAGTAATCATTTTTACCAGGCCTTTGCTGCGCAACTGTTCACCCAAAGTGCCCTGCTCTTCCGAGGTAATTAAATTGCGCACATATTCATTGGGTTTCAAACGCCACTGATGCTTGTTGGACTTCACCGGGAAATCCACATAGAGCGCTTTCAATTCTTTAATCGGTTTATAATGAATGCTCTTGCCCATTTCGGCTTTGGTTAAACCCGGTACGGTAACTTCAGGCAAGGTGACATTTTTATTGGGGATCGACGAAAAATGTTTTTCAGCGAGGGCTTTTAATTCGGGCAGGGATTGCTTGCCCACCAACGTCAACTTCATGATATTGGCGGAGTAGTAGCTGTCGTAAAACTGTTTCATTTCCTCTTGCAAGGTTGAACCCGGTTTATCTTGCAGGGTATCCAAATTGCCGATATTAAATTTTGCGGCGGGGCTTTCCGGGTTGGCGGTAAAACCTTGCAGTGCAAATAAATTCCAGCCGTCCTGTGCTTTTTGCAGCGACCATTCGTTGTTTACCGCATTGCGCTCTTTATCGCTGAAATGCGGATCGAAGGTCGGCTTTTTAAAATAATCGCTAAAACGATCCAAGGCCTCATCAAATTTTCCAGCATTGATCTGGAATAAATAATTGGTTTTATCATAAGCGGTAAAAGCGTTGGTCATACCGCCATTGGCTTGGGTGTATTTCATGAAACCGTCGGGCTCAGGAAACTTTTCTGTGCCCAAAAACAACATATGCTCAAGGTAGTGCGCCAAACCCAATTGCATTTTAGGGTCATGTGCGCTGCCTACCCCCACCGCAATCGATGCGGCTGAATTTTCCAGGGTCGGATCAGAAACCAATACCACCTGCAAACCATTGGGCAACATGAGTGCGGAATACTGGCGATCATCATTAGGGCTTTTAATGATGGTGACTTGTTCGAGGTTTTGTACGGCGGGCTTGGAGCTGCCGGTGGATTCGCAGCCCACCAAACTGATTCCGCCCAGCAACAGCAAACTGAAGGCATAGGCCGAGTAGCGCTTTAACATAGCGTAGTTCCTTGAGGGTTAGAGTGGATTCTATTGGCGGGTAAAGCCTATCAGACTTCAGCGGCATTCGCACAGAGGACTTACACAGAGGCGCATGCACAAAACCCTGTGCACAAGATGAAACACCGGCGAAAATGAGTTTTTGCAGCAGACTGCTATGCCCAGCCAATATGACCCTATTGGCTGGGCTGAGGTTCCTGTTGCGGGTTAGTTAACAGGATTCACTGTGGCGATAAAATGTCGCTGGCTCTGCATAGTAGCCCCAGAACTTTCATCCTTTACTTCCCGCTTTACTGCAATCAGCCGCGCGCCCTGCTGCTGATATACTGTATGAATTTCATTCCTGAAACTAAAACCTATCACAATAAATATACGTCCCGACCCTTTTTCCATTAGTTGGCTAGCGAGAGGAACCCCTTTATCGTCAATCCATATCTGCAAATGATTTTTGTATTTCTTTACATATTGTCGAAAGCTTTTATCGATTTTTTCTTTAGGCATACTAAAGGTAAGCACTCTGGTTGGACTGCCGTTGAATACATCCATTTTTTCGCTAACAAAATTGTAACGACCAAGTACCAACTCCATTTGTGCTGCAGGATACAAAAGTTCGCGCCATTCCCAATATTGAAACTGCCCAACCGCATTGAGCGCTGAATTCTTTACATTTTCATCCTCAATTTTTGCCAGCTCTTCTGCGTGTAATTGCGCAATCAGTGCTGGGGAGTAAACCGCTCGCAACCCATTCGCACCATCCTCCAAACGCATATTAATCACGCCTTCACGCTCAATTAATTCATCGTGTTCGCCACTGCGGCCGAATAATTTGAATTGTGCATTGACCGCAATCGGATCAGCAGACTTTAGCTGTGTTAAGGCGCTGCGAAAATCAGTAAGGCCGTCGGCCATTACCGTAGCAGAAAGGCTCATCGCACAAAACATAACAAATATAGTTGAGCAGCCATACCCAAAAAAACGTTTGATCATTAACATTCCCTTCCTATTATAAAACTACACCTATGATTAAGCGGCCTCACGCAGCACCACAGCAGGAGGGGTAACAACGACGCTCCGACAACACACAACGCCTAACATTGCAATAAACACCATTCCAATAAGTGGCGATGCAAACCAATAAGCATAGTGAGGTTGCATTTCATTCTTAAACACCAGGTATTGCAAAGCATACAAAAATGATTCGGCACCAACGATAGCAATTAAACCTGATAGAAAACCCAGAACAGCAAACTCGATCAACACACTGCCCAACATTAAATGGCGCGAACTTCCCAACGCACGCAGCAGGCCTGCTTCTTGTTTGCGGCTTTCAATACTGCCCATTACCGCCGCAAACAGCACAAGACATCCGGCACCCAAAGTCAACCAAAGCACTAAGCCAACACCGTTACTAACCTGGCTAATCAGTGTTTGGATGTTTTCAATCATGCTCCCAAAATTCAATATCATTAAATTGGGGTGTTCGCGCGCAAAATGGTTAAAGTATTGCGTATCACCTGTTGGAATAAACGCACTGGTGCCATAAATCGGTGAAAAACGGTCAAGTGCAGTTGGCTCAAATATAAATAAGAAATTTTGATTTAACGACTTCCAATCAATCCGCCTAAAGTTGGCCACTTCTGCATTCAAGGCTAAGCCCCCAACAGAGAAAGCAATTTGATCGCCGATATTCAGTCCAATAAGTTTTGCGAATTCAGCATCGACCGAAACCCCCACCCTATCGGGTGCAGTTTTTTGCCATACATCCCACCATTGCCCCGCCACGATGTCATGATCACTCGCCAATGAGTCAAAATCAGTAACATGCAACTCCTGCTTAAATGCAGGATGGCGATTACGCAATTCCTCACTCGGCTCGACTGAATGAATGTTTGCGATTCGGGCCCTTACGACAGGATAGATTGGGTTCTCATCAATATGCCTATCGAGCAAAAACTGTTTGAAATTTGCCACATCAGCAGAATTCATATTGCCAACAAAATGATTCGGTGAATCAGCAGGAATTCGCTCCTGCCATTCCGCTATAAATGAGGTGCGGATAATCGTCAGGGTTAGCAATAGCATCAATGCCACTGAAAAAATGGCCACCTGTACAACGCTTTGCCCCTTGCGTTTTTGCATTCCCGCAAATGCGAGCCGCCAGACACCGCCTAAATTGCTCATAAATAGTTTACTGATTTTCAACAACAGCCAGGACACCACGCAGGCTACTATCAGAACAACCAGCAACCCTAAGGTTGAACTCACAGTGATTTTTAAATTGCGACTAGATAATCCCACCAACACTATTATCGCAAACAGTGCCAAACCTATTTGCAACCACACCTGCGGCATATTCACCGCTAATTCCCTGCGTAAAATTTTTAGCGGGGGAATACCAGGCAAAAACCAGAGTGCAGGCAATGCAAAACACAGCACACAAACCAAACCCCCGGTAAAACTCAGCACATACGGATAAACACCCGATGGCACCAATGTAATCTGATACAACTGCGTGATACTGACTGCAACAATTTCCTGAACCCCATAACCTATCACCAAACCACACAAAGCCGCCGCCACACCCAACATCAATAACTGTCCGAAATATAATAACCGGATACGCACAGCACTAGCGCCCAAGCTTTTCATAAGCGCAACCTGATTGGTGTGGCGCACCGAGAACTGGCGCGCCGCAATGGCAATTGCGACACCCGCCAGAAGCACCGCCATCACCGATGCAATGATCAGGAAGTTTTTGGCGGTTGTTAAATTGGCCGCTAACTGTTCCTGCGATGACTCAATGGTTGCAATACTTTGATGTTGATTAAGCTCAGGTTTTATTTTCTCAAGAAAGCCAGTCAAATTTTTGCTATTGCTCGCAGCAAGCAGCCATTGATAATTCTCTTGCGGAATATTGGTTTTTGGCAGATCAGTCATATTCATTATCAAGCGCGCGCCAAAGTTAAAAAACGGATTCACGCCGTCTGGCTCATCAATCAAAATTCTGGTTAGCGTTAAATCCATATCACCGACCGAAACCCTATCACCCAGAGCTACTTTTAAGGCAGAGAATAATCGCGAGTCTACCCACACCTCACCGGCAGCAGGGGCTGCACTGGCCGTTCTAATATCAACCGCATTCTCCGCATAAGCCAGATGGCTAGTGTCCAATTTTCCGCGCAATGGGTAATACGAATCTACGGCTTTAATGGATGCCATTTGCATCTCATCGCCGGCATAAACCACTGACATAAAACTAGTGGAAAATGATTGCTGGAGCTTCTCCTCTGTGGCGCGGTCAATCCATTTCTGACTTATCGGCACAGAACCACTGACAACCGCATCTGCACCCAAGATGCTATTACTTTGTAACAACAAAGTTGATTCAAGTCTTGCAGAGAAAATAGAGATGCCACTTAAGACAGCCACAGCAAGAATAAGGGAAATAGCCAACAGCTTTAACTCGCCACTGCGCCAATTACGCAGCAATAATTTTAATGCCAACATTATTGTTTGCCCTGCGATGGCATCATTTCGCCTGCCGACAATTCAATACGTGTTTGGCAGCGCGCTGCAAGACGGTGCTCATGGGTAACTAGAATAAGTGTTGCGTTCTGCTCCGCATTTAATTGAAAGAGAAAATCAATAATACGCGCACCGGTGGTACTGTCTAAATTGCCGGTTGGCTCATCGGCAAAAAGAATTTTCGGCTGACTGGCAAATGCCCGTGCTATAGCAACTCGCTGCTGCTCGCCACCGGAGAGCTGTTGCGGGTAATGGCTGGTGCGCTTCTCCAATCCCACTTGCACTAAAAAATCCATCGCTAAGTTTCTAGCTTTTTTGTTGCCGCGCAATTCCAATGGCAGCATGACATTTTCCAGCGCGGTTAAACCGGGCAATAGCTGAAAAGATTGAAAGATAAAGCCGACATTGTCCGCTCTCACCTGCGCCCGCCCCTCTTCATTGAGGGACGTAAGCGAGTGATTATTCAAAATAACTTCCCCTGCCGTGGGCACATCCAAGCCCGCCAAAATCCCCAGGAGAGTGGATTTACCTGAACCAGATGCACCGGTAATGGCAACCGATTCGCCAGCTGCAACTGAGAGCGAAAGATCCCGCAAAATAGTTAAGTCACTTTCGGCTGTTGTCACTTTTTTTGTAATTCCTTTAACGTCAAGCATGATCAGATTTAATCCTTGGTATGTTATCGAGAGAGGGTTAAAAAAATGTGTAGCAGGATCTAAACGAACTCCTTATTAACAGCTTGCGATAACACTAGATTTCGTAACGATTATTTCTCAGCCATATAACAAGAGCCAGCAACACGGCTGCGATCACACTATAAATTGCCACATCAGCAGAGTAGTTAAAGGTAAAACTCACATAGCCGGTGTCCGCTTCACCAAACGACACCTGTATAACATCGCCAATCGCATTCAAATAGGTTTTCACCAATTCATAAATATGAATATTGATTTCCATAAACTTATTGAGAAAACGATCCGCAACCAGCAGGATTAACGGAATAAAAGTAGCTCCAAGAAAGGGCGATTTTTTGGCGTAGGCCGATGCCAGCATCGCCCAGGCAAATACAGGTAGAATCAGCAGCACTAAACCCATGCTGCCCAATAAATAATTTCCCAGTAGAGGCAAGGCACGCAAGGCGGTGACAAACTGCCCAAAGTCACCAAGCCATACACAAACCACGAGCAATAACACCAGGCTCGTCAAGGCATTCATTAACAGTGTCAACAAGGGTACGCTCGCGGCAGCTACAACCAATTTGATCAGCACATTAAAATGCTCACTGATCGGCATGGAGCGCCAGAATAAAATTTCGCGGCTTTTGCGATCGGAAAACAAACACGACGCAGAGTAATACAAAGTCAAAAAAACACTGACTATGGAAAAAAACCACCACCCCATAAATTGCTGCACGGCAAGGATAAAACCGACCACTTGGTTACTTGCAAAATTGATTTTAAAACCACTACCAGTTTCATTCAGTTTTAAAAATTCCTGAAAATGAGGATCAGCCAACTTGATACCTGAGCCATTTGCTTGATTGATGGTGGGATCGCTGATAACTGCCAACACCCAAAAACCGGCTACCAGTAACACACACACCAAGGGCAAAAATACAAACAGGCTGCGATGTTCCCAGTATTCACGCTTCAACTGCACCGCCACACGCTTTGCAAACATTACGCAACCTCCTTCGCCACATGCTGTGGTTTTATTTTTGCCACAAATAATTCACTTAAACTGGGTGTAGTGAGCTGCCCCAATTGTGCTAGCGATGCAAGCTGCTGCTCACTGGGTTCAAACAACATACTAAAACCACCCAGCAAACGGCGACTGTGAATCGGGTTGTGTGCCAGTGCATGCTCTTTGTAATTGGCGTCAACCTGTAACTCAACGTATTGTGTAGCAATTTGCTCCATGCTTGCATCCAATACAATTTTTCCCTGATTGATAAATATCAAATCAGTCAAAATGGTTTCGATCTCTTCAACTTGATGCGTAGTAATCAAAATGGTTTTCTGTCCATCGTAATAATCGTTGAGCAAATTCTCATAAAATTGTTTGCGATAGAGAATATCCAATCCCAAGGTCGGCTCATCCAATACCAACAACTCACTATCAATCGCCATAATCAACGCAAGATGCAATTGGGTGACCATACCCTTGGACAACGAGCGGACTTTATCAGTAAGAGCAATAGAAGTTTCAGCGAGATATTTCATACACAGGGCGCGACTGAAGCGTGGATGGACACCTTCGGTATAAGCGATTAATTCGCGCACGCTGATCCACTGCGGCAGTATCGCGGCATCCGCAACAAAGGAAACCCGCTCCAATAATTTCACCCGTTCACGCTGCGGATTCATACCCAGCACACTCAATTCGCCATCCACTGGCGCCAAACCTAAAATGCCTTTTAACAGACTGGTTTTACCTGCACCATTAGGGCCAATCAGCCCCACAATTTTTCCGGCGTCGATTTGCACATTAATATTATCCAACGCCATTTTTGTTCCGTAATGTTTGTGTACCCCCCGGGCACTAATTACCGGACTCATTCTATTCTCCTTGCGCGGCTTGCAGCGCGGCGATCAATTCTTTTTTACTTACACCCAGTTGCCGCATACGGAGCAAAAGTGCGGGCACCTCAGTAGAGATAAACTTTTCTTTTTCGATGCTGTGCAGTTTCTGTTGCGCTCCCTGCACCACATACATACCCATGCCGCGCCGCGCTTCCACCAACCCCATATCCACCAGCTCCTGATAGGCCTTACTCACCGTAATGTGATTAATTTGATAGTCACTGGCGACCTGCCGCACCGACGGCAGAGCATCGCCCTCTTTGAATACACCCGACAAAATCAACGCCACAATTTTTTCGCGCAGCTGTCGATAGATGGGCTGATCATCATTCCAATTCATAGCGTCGGTTATTTACTGTCGTTAACATGAATAGCCTGCACAATGCCATCGCGCATAACGACGCGAGTCACTTTGCGCGAGACAACTTTGTCTGAGTCTATATCGAATAAAAAGATAAAACTCTTACTGGATTTATCGGTGCGTTCATAGACATATTCAAATACTTCTAACCCATCCTTTTCTACTTGGGTGCGATCAGGAATACCAAAGTTGGTAAGCACCCATTGCTTTGTGGTTTTACCCGCTTCAATAGTGGCCACTTGTTGCGCACTAATTTCTGTACCTTTGTGATACTCGTTGGTGTGTTGGTTATACACACAGGCTGAAAGTGCAATGCAAGGAATTAATAACAGCAAACGTTTCATAGAGCTCTCTTTAAAAAAGTAGTAAGAAATAACTTAAATTCCATAACGGTTATTGCACAACCAAGTAGCCCCACTACAAAAGCAGAGCGAATAACAATTGTTTAATAGCCCGGTAGCAAGTATTCCGGCTTAGCGATCTCATATCACGCACCAGCACAGTGTTATATATAACTATAACAGTATAACAATTTTAAACAAGCCCCCAAACACACAAATTCCCAAGCAAAGGTTTTACAAGCACAGCTCTACCTGACTATGCTATTGGGAAGACAAAGCCAACCCTTCAAGAGGTGGCAATCACCAATGGATAGATGCTATGAACTCCCTAACCTTCCCCTCTCTTGGCAAATACATCGATCTATTGGTGGACGCCGTTTGCGTAGTGGATAAAAACGGTCACTTTATTTATGTCAGCCCCAGTGCCGAGCAGATTTTTGGTTACACCCAAGCCGAGATGATGGGGAGGCAAATGCTGGAACTAGTACATCCGGATGATCGCCAACTCACATTGAACACGGTGGATAGAATCGTGGCTGGCGAACCCCAACCCCATTTCGAAAACCGTTACATCCGCAAGAATGGCGACACTGTGCACATCATGTGGTCAGCACGCTGGTCAGAGGCCGACCAATGCCGGGTTGCCGTTGCACGCGATATCACCCGGCGCAAACAGGCTGAAAGCATCCAACACGCCGTCTTTGCGATCGCCGAAGCCTCGCACAATACCCAGGATTTACACGCACTCTTTGCGCAGATCCATAAAATTATTAGCGAACTGTTCGCCGCTGAAAATTTCTCAGTCGCACTGCGTGATAATAATTCCGGGCTTACCAACTTCCCCTATTCACAGGAGCAGGTGGTGCTTTCGTTTGGCAACGATGGCACAGAGACCGCTAATCAATTATTGGCGCAGGTGTTAGACACCAATAAAGCACAGCTGTATAACGCCTCTTATGAACGCCAAACACTGCAAAGTTGGCTGGGTGTGCCACTGAGATCCCACTCCGGCGTATTAGGGGCATTGGTATTAAAAAGTTTTTCGCCCGAACACCATTACAGTGAAAAGAATATGGAGTTATTGCAATTTGTTTCTACGCAAATTGCGGCGGCGGTAGAGCGCAAGCAAATGATGGCACGCCTGGAGCATCTCGCACTCTATGATCAACTAACCCGCCTGCCCAATCGCACCTTGTTTTATGACCGCATTCATTCTGCGATGGCTAGAGCAAAACGCCATCAAGAAATTTTTTCACTGTTATATTTGGATATGGATAAATTCAAAGCCGTAAACGATACCTACGGTCATAACATAGGGGATTTGTTATTGGAGCAGACATCGCGCCGCCTCGAACACTGCGTGCGCGAATGCGATACCATCGCGCGTTTTGGTGGCGACGAATTTGTGGTCTTATTGGAAAATATTGAGCGCCCCGAACAAAGTGCAGCAGTCGCTGAAAAAATTTATGCCGCGCTTAGCCTTCCCTTTGCACTGGCGGAACACATCATCACTATTGTACCGAGCATTGGCATTGCCCATTTTCCACAGCATGGCGACAACGAAAAAGACCTGTTGCGCCATGCGGATGCGGAAATGTACCGCAAGAAAAAAGATCAATAATTTCCTCTCTACCGCTATTCAACTGCATGCGCATTAACGTGGCTTGCGCCGCTCGCATCGGTTTTCGCTTTGGGGCTGCCGTAATAATCAACACTTGACGCACCACTGGCATTGGCATCCAGCATTTCCGTCACGGATGCTTCTATGTGTGATGCGCCGCTTGCTTCCAAATGAGCTCTTTTAGCGATGAGGTTTTTCGCACGAAAATTACTCGCACCGCTCGCGCCTACACCCAGCTCCTGGGTATTGCTTGCGGATTGAATTTCGGCGTTTGATGCACCCGACAAGTCATAATCCTGCTCCTGGCTGTTGACACTGTTGATACGCACATTAGCGGCCCCCGATAATTCCATGCGCAACAGCTTTGCATTCAAAGCCGCAAAGTTAACATTCCCTGCACCACTGACATTAAGCTGGAATTTTTCACCTTGCAAATCGCCCAGCGTGGCGCGCGCGCCGCCAGATATCTCCAAATAGTCCAATTCTTTTACACGCAAGACAATGCGCACAGGGTCATTGCTGTGACCAAACCAATTAAAAAAATTGCCGTCACTTTTTACCCAGACGCTTACACGCTTACCGCTTTGGTCTACCTTTACGCGCTTCATCACTTCAGCATCAGCTTCAACGCGCAAGTACTCGGTGCCATCCTGGCTGATTTCTACAGCAGTATTTCCACCAGAAACAAACTCAGTGAAATCTTTTACGGGGTAAGTTTTGGCAATGGTTTCCGCAAGCGCCATTGGCGCAACCAATGAAACCATCGCTGTTATTGCCAGGGCACGCATAAACATAATTAACTCCTATTTTTTTACAAAGTGATATTAGTGATGGAGGCAATAAAATAATCTTCATCGCACTCAATAACACATTAAATTTTGTGTTGGGCGATATCGACATCCAGCACATTGACGCGAATGATGTCAAATGACTCAACAGCGGGTACCACGCCCTTTAATTTCTCTTCATTTGCATCAACTGCACGTATGGTCTTGCAAAGCTGCTCGCCGCGCGCCTCCATACGCATCGCTTTCGCACTCATCTGCGCTTCCATTTGCTCGCCAAATTTATTCATGCGCGCCTCAAATGCGTCCATATCGCCACCCGACGCCAACACTTCTTTACCCATCGCAATCATGATGCTGCCAATGGAGTTTTGCACTGAAGTCTCCACAATACGCTCCATCCGGGTTTCAAAATATTTACCAAAAAAATCGGGGGTATCTTCGTTACCGCGATTAAAGGTGATGGGATTGCCCGCAGTGAAATAACGGTTCACATCACTTTTTACATTGTTTAACTCTGTTATTAATTGTGCAGAGACCTGATTCTTTTCGCCGAGCAAACCATCAAAGGTGATAGTGATAGCCTCCATCGCCAGATCAATTCCATCCAGCGCCAGGCTGCGCACTTCCGGCACGGCGGCGCGGATACTAGCGGCGTAGCTGGTGACCAGCTCTTGTTGCATCTGGTTGAGCTGGAGTACCTGACCTCTCACAACCAGATATTGGTCCTCAACAATTTTGTAGGTTTGCTGATCCTCGCGATAGAACTCAATGCTCTCATCAGTGATGCGCACGCCCGCATCCAATTCCAGATTGCACGAGTTGTGCGCAGTCGCAGAGCCTGCAGCAAGCAGTAAAACCGAGGCAATAAGTGTTTTCATGTCCAGCTCCTTTCGGTTGCCATAAATCAATCAGTGGATGCTTAAAATCAACGTTTTTGCCAGTTAACCCCCGGCCAGTTATTGATTGAGACGCGGGCAGTGCCGAATCAGATTCACCCATCGCAAAATATTCTTTTCCGTTCATAAACACCGGCTAAAAACAAGTCTGGCAGGCGTCCCGAATTTGGGGATAATGGTGCCCTTTCCGATCCAGGCCGCAACACGAGCATTTCCCCTATGACCAGCTTACCCAGTATTGCCAAACGCATTGCAGATGAATTAAACGTTCAGGAACAACAAGTTAGCGCCGCCGTCGGGCTACTTGATGAAGGGGCGACCGTGCCCTTTATCTCCCGCTACCGCAAAGAAGTGACGGGCGGCCTGGACGATACGCAAATGCGTACCCTGGAAGAGCGCCTGCGCTACCTGCGCGAGTTGGAAGAGCGCCGCGCCGCGATCCTCAAATCCATCGCAGAACAGGAAAAACTCACGCCGGAATTGGAGCGAGAGATCCAGATCGCCGACACCAAAAACCGCCTTGAAGATTTGTACCTTCCCTACAAACCCAAGCGCCGCACCAAGGGCCAGATCGCCAAAGAGGCAGGCCTTGAACCACTGGCCGAAGCACTGCTGGCCGACCCAACGCTTGCACCAGAAATAGAAGCAGCAAAATATTTCAACGCCGAGCACAGCATTAATGATGTGAAATCTGCGCTCGACGGTGCCAAATACATCCTGATGGAAAAATTCAGTGAAGACGCTGAATTGCTTGGTCGCCTGCGCCATTTCCTGCAACAGGAAGCGACCTTCTCTGCACGTGTCGCCACCGGCAAAGAAACGGACACGTCACAAGAAGTGCAAAAATTCCGCGATTATTTTGAACACGATGAACCACTTAAATCAGTGCCATCGCACCGCGCTTTAGCAATGTTCCGCGGCCGCAATGAAGGTGTGCTCACTATTACGATTAAAGTGGGCGATGAAGAAGCCCGCGTAGGCCACCCATGCGAAACCATGATTGCCGACCACTGGCAAGTAAAAGACAAAGGCCGCGCAGCCGATGGCTGGCTCGCTGAAGTGGTGCGCTGGACCTGGCGAGTAAAATTGTTAACGCACTTGGAAACCGATTTGCTCGGCGAGCTGCGCGAAAAAGCGGAAGAAGAAGCGATTAAAGTGTTCGCATCCAATTTAAAGGATTTGTTGCTCGCCGCACCCGCAGGGCAAAAAGCCACTATTGGCCTGGACCCAGGTATGCGTACCGGTGTAAAAGTCGCTGTAGTGGATGCCACCGGCAAAGTGCTCGATCACTGCGTGATGTACCCAACGCCGCCGCTGAATAAAATCGCCGAATCCGAAGCGATTCTGGTGCACCTGTGCAAAAAACATAATGTCGGGTTGATTGCGATTGGCAACGGTACCGCATCGCGTGAAACCGAAAAGTTTGCTAAAGATGTATTGAAAAAACACACTGACATTAAAGCCAGCACGGTGATTGTGAGTGAAGCCGGCGCATCGGTTTACTCCGCATCGGAATTCGCCGCAAAAGAATTTCCCGATTTGGATGTAACGATTCGCGGTGCGATTTCGATTGCGCGCCGCTTGCAAGACCCGCTCGCGGAATTGGTAAAGATCGATCCAAAATCCATCGGTGTTGGCCAATACCAACATGACGTTTCGCAATCGCAACTCGCGCGTTCACTCGACGCGGTCGTTGAAGACTGTGTGAACGCAGTGGGTGTGGAGGTGAATACGGCATCGGCGGCGCTGCTGGCTCGTGTGTCGGGACTGAACACCACGCTAGCGAATAATATCGTTGAATTCCGCAACCAGAACGGTGCGTTTAATTCGCGTGCATCCTTGAAAAAGGTTCCTCGTTTTGGTGAAAAAACTTTCGAGCAAGCAGCTGGCTTCTTACGTGTTGCCGGTGGCGATAACCCACTCGACGCTTCCGCCGTGCATCCTGAATCCTATTCCGTGGTAGAAAAAATCGCACAGAAAAATACGCGTGACATTAAAGGCCTGATTGGCGATTCATCCTTCTTGCGCGGTTTAAAGGCGGCGGACTATACCGATGAAAAATTCGGTGTTCCCACCGTAACCGACATCATCAAAGAATTGGATAAACCCGGTCGCGACCCACGCCCGGAATTTAAAACAGCGCAATTCCAGGAAGGTGTTGAAGAAATCACCGATTTGGTTCCCGGTATGATTTTGGAAGGCACGGTCACCAACGTTACCAACTTCGGCGCGTTTGTGGATATCGGCGTGCATCAGGATGGATTGGTACACATCTCCGCACTCTCGCACAATTTTATTAAAGATCCGCGCGAAGCTGTAAAAGCCGGTGACATCGTAAAAGCCAAAGTGATGGAAGTGGATGTACCGCGCAAACGTATCGCCCTGTCATTGCGTTTGGATGATACGCCCGGTGAAAAGGTGGAAGGCAAAAAGGGTGGGGAGCGCCCGCAATCGCAAAACCAACAACGCGCAGCGCAGAAAAATAATCCTGCGCCAGCGGCAATGGGTAGCATGGGTGCGCTGTTGCAGCAGGCATTGAAAAAGAAATAGGTTAGCTCTCCTCGTTCCCAAGCTCCGCTTGGGAATGCAGATCCGCAATCACCCATAAAACTTTCAGTAATAACTTACACACTCCCAAGCAGAGCTTGGGAGCGAGAATCAACTATGAGCGCACTTCCATCCTGCCCCAAATGCAATTCCGAGTACACCTATGAAGATGGCGAATTATTTATCTGCCCCGAATGCGCACACGAATGGCCAAAAAATGCAGCCGAATCGGCTAACGATGATGCATTAATCGTACGCGATGCCAACGGCAATTTATTAACCGATGGCGATTTTGTAACGCTAATTAAAGATTTAAAAGTGAAAGGCTCATCATCAACCTTAAAAGTCGGCACCAAAGTAAAGATCAATCGTTTAGTGGAAGGCGACCACGATATCGACTGCAAAATCGACGGTATAGGCGCGATGATGTTGAAATCGGAATTTGTTAAAAAGGCGTAAAGAATCTGAATCCCACATAACAACGCAGCGAGCTATTCAACTCGCTGCCTTTTTTATTTTCGGGCAAAATTAACTCGATAATTTTTCTGCTATCAACCAACTACGCTAACTAGCCGAGGTCATAACAACTACACCTTGTGCTACCTTTAGTCACAGCCCTCGCACCCTATCCGTCGTGGTAAAAATTTGAGTTACTCCATTTATAACGACAAGGAGACACGATGAAAGCCTCCATTAGCGCCTTGTTGACGCAACTTTGGCAGCAGCGCGCGATACAAATATTGCTGCGCGCCTGGTTGGCTTATCTCGCTATTTGTATGCTGATTTTGTTGCCGTTGCTCAATTGGGGGGCGGGCGTTATTTATCAGCAGCAAACCGGGCGAGTGCTGCATTACGATCTGATCCATTTCAATCCGTTTACCTTCGCGATCACCGCGCGCAACCTCCAAGACAACAATCCCGATGGCAAACCGCTCTGGTCGGCGCGCCACATCCATATCAACCTGTCACTGCTGCAAACGATTATTCACTTCACACCCACGCTGGATGAAGTGGCGATGGATGGGCTTTGGCTGCACCCGCAAAAGCTGGCCAACCGCACATGGAACTTTGATGATATCCGCCAATATCGCGCCGCCCAAGCCGCTGCCAATCCAGCGCCGGCGCCCATTACCGATGAGAGTGAACTGCCAGCGCTGATCATCAACCACACCCGGGTAGTGATAGATTTGTTGCAATTTACTGATAGCAGTAGCGAGGAGCCGTTTCACACCAGTCTCGACAGCATCCAGCTTGAATTGCAGAACTTTTCTACGCTCGCTGACGAAAGCCAGCCGTATCAATTGCAGGCGGCAATGGGAGATGGCGGTGAATTGGCCTGGAAGGGTAATTTGTCGATCAAAGGCGCACATAGCCAGGGCGAATTGGCGCTCAACAAGATCGACCTGCAACCGGTGTGGAGATATTTTAAAGCCCGGCTCAATTTCACCCTGCAAGATGCACACCTCAGCCTCGGCGGCCAGTATCAGCTGCACTGGAAAAAAGACGTTATCTGGTCGCTAAGCCAAGGCGAATTGGCGCTGACCGATAGCAAATTGCGCAGCGGTAAAGCCAGCGCGCGCGATCTTGAAATGACCTTGGGCGAGTTGAAACTCAGCGGCATTAGCGCCGCTAGCCAAAGCCAGCAATTGGCAGTGGCCGATGTGCAGATCAACGGCTTGCAACTATCCAGCTGGAACCATGGTGAGAACAATGGTCTGGCGCGCGCCTTCATCCTGAAAAGTCTGGCGGGCGATGTACCGGCGGTTGATACCAGTAGCGCGCCTTGGGTAGTTCTGATTAACAAATTTGCGCTCAATAACGCTGCTATTGATTGGCGCGTCGGAGATCTGGCTCAGCACCAATTCCAAGCGCGCCAGTTAAACCTGACTGCTGCCAATATCGACAGCAGCGGCGCCAGCGCAATGACTATCCAACTCGCCGCTGATATCGACCAGACTACCAAGCTCGCCGCTACCGGTAATTTCAATCTAGCCAGCCTTGATGGCGACTTTGCTACTGAGCTGACCGACGTGCCAGTCGCCCTCGCTCAACCCTTGCTCGCGCCTCATATGCGCGTCGATATTATGAGCGGGCAATTACACACCAAGGCTGAAGTGCAGGTGCGCGATGGGCTGCTCACTGAAGTCCTCAGCAATGGCGCGATCACTGCTATCAAACTGCGCCCGACCGCCGCTACCCAGGAATTGCTTACTTGGAACAGCCTGAAATGGAGCGACGCCCAGTTGGATTTAACCACTCAACGAGCGGAGATCCCGCTGCTGGAGTTAGATGGCTTCGACAGCCGTTTTGTAATCACCAAAGAGGGCAAAACCAATTTACAGGCGCTCTTTCCTGACACCCCCGTCACTACCACACCAAGCGAAGCGCCCTGGTATTTCAACCTGCATAAATTTGTGCTGGATAATGCATCATTCCGCTTCAACGATGAAACCCTCACCCCCAACTTTACGGCGGCCGTACAAAACTTTAGCGGTGCTATGACCGGCCTTTCATCAGATACCACCAAGCCCGCCTTGTTCAAATTCCACGGCGATGTAGACGGTTACGCACCGGTTAACTTGCAGGGCAAAACCCAGCCCTTCCTCAACCAACCCCTGCTGGATGCACGGCTCGATTTTGAAAACCTCGACCTCGGCGGTTTTAGCGGTTACTCCAGCACCTACGCTGGCTGGCGCATTGAGCGCGGCCTGCTCACCGCTAACCTGCATTACCGCCTGAACAACGGCCTGATCCAGGGTGACAACCATATCGAAATGGATCAACTGCGATTGGGCGAGAGGGTGGATGACGCGAAAGCGATGGACGTCCCCCTGCGCTTGGCGCTGGCGTTATTGACCGATGAAAATGGCCTCGCGACTTTAGATATAGGGGTGAGCGGCAACCAGAACGACCCAGGCTTTGATATCGGCAAGGTCATCCGCCAAGCGGTGCGCAATACACTGGTCAAAATTGTGAAATCCCCGTTTACCTTGCTCGCCAAATTGGTTGGCAGCAAAGAGGACCTGGGCTACCTGCCATTTAATTCCGGCTCATCGCAACTGCTTACCACCGCTACGCGCAAACTCAATGCACTGCAGCAAGCACTGAAAAAACGCCCGGAGTTGCGCATCGAACTGCGCGGCAGCTACGACCAAAATACCGATTTGCGCGGCTTGCGTTTGGCACAGGTCAAGCAAGTATTACTGGAAGAACATGGCCTGGAGAATAAAGATATCAAAGCGCAAAACGAGCGCTGGCAAAAAGCAGTGGCGGCAGAATATCGCCAGTTTGAATTAAAAAGTGATGTCGAATTAAACCCGGTACAGATGCACGAGCAGTGGCTGCAAACCATAGTGATAGCACCGGAAGCACTTATCCAATTGGCAACGCAACGCAGCATCAACGCCAAGCAATTTCTGGTGCAGCAGCTGAAAGTCGATAACAGCCGCGTGTTGATCAACTCCAATCTGGATTGCAGCCAAGTCGATGCCTGTAGCCGCCGCATAGTGAAGCTGGATCTGTCGGATTTAAATCAAATGGCTCCCGTGTTGACGGGCCGCTGAAAACTGACCATAAGACAACAAAGAAGCAAACCTCGGCACTGGCACTTAATTTTGTAATTTGTGATGCAAGTCAGTAATATCGCCGCCCAAATGGTTTGTGAATAGATTAGTTCGTGCCCCCAGGAGAAAAAGGCAATGGAGCAACATGTGAAAATGATAATCGGCGGTGCGGTCTTGTTTCTGCTGGGGGGCATTTCGGTATACCTCCTCACCAGCCGACCCGACGCGGCAATCCCATCCAACAACACCCAATCAACTCAAACCGCACCAGCGGCGGAGCTAACATCCCCTGCCCCATCTAGCGCAGCGACAGAAACCAGCATCACCGATGCCGAATCCTTTTACGAGGCTGCTGAAGCACGCCGCGAACAGCAACTTGCTGATAAAGCAGAGGCCGACAGGCTCGCGAAACTCACGGCAATTAAAGAGCGCAGTGTGGAGTGCAAGTTTTGGAAGCAACAGCAAAAAACATCCAGTGCTGCAGCAAAAATAGAAGAGAAGATTATTCAATATTGCACATTGCAAACCAGTAGCAGTGACAGCACATCCAGTGATGCAACAAGCGAAGCAACATCTAGCATCGAGTAATATCGCTGATTGAAAAAACAGAAATAACCCGCAGTGATTGAGCCGGGAATACCGGCAAGAAAAACGACCCGGCCAATCACATTTGCTCAACGAGGATTAAAAGCGATAATCCACATTGAGTGAAACACCACTTAACTCGACATTTTCCTTATAGCCGTCATAGTCAAAGTCACCATCAAGAATAGCTCGATACTCCAGATTAAAGTTCAACCGGGATGTAAGCACAAAACCCACGCCTGCACCGTAGGAAAAACCATTCAAATCAGCAGTTTCCCCATCCTCCGAGAGCTGACCCAAGGTATACCCCAGCAAGAGATAAGTTTTCGCTGTATCGTTTGCACTTTCAGTGCGGTAATAAACTGAGCTATAAAGCAGATCAACACCATCTTGCGATCCATAACCCAAACGAGCCTCGCCCCCAACAAAAGGATTGAGCTTATAACCGCCCAGCACTTCACCTGCAGTCCAGTCGAGTGAGCCGCCCTCCTCAAAGCGCAGCTTTACATCCGCCGCACCACCACCCACATAAAAACCGCCGACCGTGTTATCACCAGCAACAGCAACCAGGGGTAAACTTAAAGCAACAGCAGTTAACCAATTCCTCATTTTTTGAGTCCTTTAATAGATTGTGATATTCAAGGTGATGCCACACAGCAGCGACCTTGATAGCCCGGCAACTTACGTCCGCATCATACCCAATTTACCAATAAATTCCAGCCAGCACCTCATCCGAGCAAACCCAACGCCCCCTCATAAGTTAACTTGATCCCCGCCAACAATAGAAATCCATAACTGATCCAATAAAAAATCCGGTCGGATACCCGATGATGCAAATACACCCCCAACCATACGCCTAGTGGTGCAAGTGGTAACAATGCCAGCGAAGTAAAAAAAGAAGCTCCACTGATTTGCCCGAGCCACACGTAGGGAATGAGCTTTATAAAATTGATGATGGCAAAAAATAAAATTGTGGTGCCAGCCAACACCGATTTGGATAAATGTTGTGGCAATAAATAAATCGCAATGGGTGGCCCGCCTGCATGCGCAATATAACTGACGTATCCTGCAATGCAGCCCCAAAAACTCCCCGCAATTGTATTGGACTTACGCTGTTCCAATCGCTCTAAAAAATGTTTACCCCATAGGTAGTGGACAACAAAATAAATCGATAACACCCCGACAATCAAACGCACCCAGTCGGCATTGGTCATTTCAAATGTCAAGGCACCTGCGACAGTGCCGAGCAACGCACCGGGTAGCAAAATTTTTAAATTGAGTTTGTCCCAGGTGCCGCGAAAGCTCCACAGGCTGAACGCATCCATACTGCAGAGAATCGGCAATAAAACCGCAGCCGCAAGGCGTGGATCAATCATTAGCGATAACAGCGGTACGGCGAGCGTACCAAAGCCGCCACCAAAGCCCCCTTTGGACATGCCGACTAAAATTACTACAGGGATGGCAAGAAAATAAAACGAGAGGTCACTGATCATAACGGGCTACTGTGCAGGGAGATTTACTAAAGACCCTGGCAGCATGATGAAATTGAACGAATTTATCCAGCGCTATCCCTGCGCCCGGACAAAAAATTATTGCGGTAATTTATTCCAATGCTTTTATTCTAAAGTGACGGGATAGTAATCATATTCACAATAACCGGAATTGGAATCGCAAATTTCGATAAACATATATACTTTTTGCGGCACTTGATTGATCAACGGATAAATATCCGTTTCACGCGCAGAACCATCGCAAGACATATAAAAATCGTTAGTATATTCACACACCCAATTGCCCGATTGGTCGCAGCGACGACCAGCACCACACACTTGAGAATGAATCACCAAACTACCCGCCAGCGTTGCGCGGTCATTAATGCGCAGCGATACCGTATAATCTTCGAGACTATTTACATCCCAAAAAATTTCGTAGAGCCCATCGTAAAGATAGGGGCTGAACGCAAGCGGTGGATAATTAGGGGTAGCGGTATCTGTATCGTAACTGTCGATAATATCGAAGGCGCGCAATTCGGGGACATAATTTTCATGGGGATCATCAACCGCAACAGTCCCACTGCCGCAGCCAGACAAACTAACAACAAAGAAAAATAAAATTGCAGCGGGCAGGATTTTTATCATGGCACAACTCCGAATAACCAGTTGAAGTTGATGCTAGAACCAAACCACTGAATCCTGCCTGAACAATTAATGCAGCAAAAAGTTAATGCCGTAAATGCAATTGCGGTTTTAAATTCACTGAGCCATCCTCCTCCAGTTGTGCGTGCTGGGTTGACTCCGAATTAGCGACCACCACTACCGGCTGCATAAACAATGGCCGACGCACAAACCACAGATGCCAGCCAAAACTCTCCAGGCTATGCAGAGCGAGCAACTGGGATTCATTGAGATAGCGCCCGAGATCGATAGGGACGGCTTTTTGGGCGCCGCGCCGATTATCGACAACGTGCTGCAAACGCTCAGCGAGCGTGGATTTGAGGGGCGATTTTGATGTTCCAGGTTCCGGCATGTTGCAACTCCCTTAACCAATTAACTAACCCTGTAGCTATTATCATAACGAGACGTGACAGGCTTCACATTAAGTGTCGCGAGAATTATCAATGTTGTCAAAAACCGTCTTGGAATATCCAGATGGGCTGTCAGCATGCTTTTACATAATTGATATGTCCAAAACTCCCCGCTACCCGCTAGAATCCCCCCCATTACAAGAAAGTTAACTCGGTCGCCCACTCACACCAGAACAGGGTTTACGCCATGATCCACGCTTACTTAAACCACTCAATGATCAAAAGAGTGTTATTCATCGCCAGCCTTTGCATTACCACCAATGCAATCACCAACAGTGCTATGGCAGATAGCTCAAAAACAAATAACCCTGAGGAAGAACTACTCAGCAAAAAGGTCGAGCAGTTGCGCCAGGCCATGATTGATGGTGATGGCAATGCACTGCACGCGCTATCTACTCCGCAACTCAGTTACGGCCATTCGAGCGGCACCATGGAAGACCAAACAGCTTTTATTGAAAAAATTACCAGCGGCAAATCCGATTTTGTCACTATGGAGTTGGCTGACCAAACCATCAGTATTTCAGGCGATGTCGCACTGGTGCGCCACAACCTGACGGCAGATATTAAAGACGGTGGCGTGCCCAACACCATCCATCTGGGAGTATTACTAG
>Ga0307408_100000503_pt1 | contig 33951 bp, 25 predicted proteins | sample 322Cmetagenome_FD_202116 | JGI IMG/M metagenome (GOLD analysis project Ga0307408, IMG submission 202116) | Maize rhizosphere microbial communities from greenhouse at UC Davis, California, United States - 322HYB-C-3 | ecosystem: Host-associated > Plants > Roots > Rhizosphere > Soil | place...
TTAGAATAATTGATTATTGATGGGTGACATCTATGATTCATGTTAATGAAATGATGCTCAAACAAATCTCTTCTTGCAACCAACTCCTGTATGTGCATTGGACTACCACCTCTCCACGCATAGATGGATTGCTGAGTGTCACCAACTGCGATACCACGGAGACCTATACCAATCAAGTTTAAAAATAGTTTATGTTGCGATTGGGAAGAGTCTTGATATTCGTCAACGTATACAGATGTGTATCTTGCAAGCAAATATCTTTGACACGCGGAAGAAGCCTCTACAATTTTATTTGCGATTACCCCAACAGCTTCTAGAAGTACAAATCCATTTTCTAAATGCCTTGAAAATTCGTTATGGTAAAGATCATAGTGGTCTGTCGTGAAAACAACTCCAGAGGCATTTAAATCCGGCAGATTTTCCTTAAATTTATCATCCAATTCGGAATAGGTAATGCAAACGATATTCGTCCTTTCTATTTCAAAAATACGAGTGAAAAACGGAAGAATTATTTCACTCAAGCAGAAATGGTCTATCGTCCCAAAGAAGCTGCGCTTAATATCAAATGCATCAGCACCGCATTTCTTCTTGAGCTCTTTGCTCGCTTTAACTGTAAATGTTATTCCAATTATTCCTTCATGGTTTTTTAGATTTTTCAACTCCTTCCTGATTTTCTCAACAATGACTTTAGTTTTTCCACTGCCTGCACAGGCAGTAATTACCATGGATGCATCTGAGTCAATAGCAGAACTCTGTTCATTTGTCGGAATAAAGGGTGTCGCCATCTTTGCTATTCCTGAGCAATTCGAACGCAATTCAATAACGGTTTTGCCAGCTCACCATTCCTAATCAAATTGAGATCATCTTTGTGAGATTGCAAAAACTCCCGCATCCTAATAGCTTTCTTTTTGGCCATATAATCTATTGCATCCTTTATGGTGGCGCAGCCGGTATAAGCTAACAGTTGATTTGGCATTTCCTCGGCAAGATCATGTTCAAGATCAATTTTAGACAAATACAAGCCACGTGGATTAATGGCGTTCGAAACGGTTTGCCAAACCCCTAACTGAACTAACGTTTGGGCAGTTGTATTCACAGGATAGTGTGGGTGCTTTACGAGACCGAGTATTTCAAGGCATCGATTCACACCTGCGACATTTCGAAGTTCATTATTATTCACAGTAACTTTTGAAACGTCGTTATCAGTTCTGAGTACCCAAGGAATTTCCATTGCATTTAAAACTCCGGTGTAGACACCAAATTGAATCCCATCGACGCAAAGAATGGAAATATTATAGAAATCTAAATCAATCCCATTGATCTTTGCAAATTCCGAATAAAATAGTTTTTCGGAAGGCCCTTCAACAAGCAAAATTACTTTGGCAAAAAAAGCCTCAGCCGGCAATATGCTCATCCGATAGCCAAGATCATCCCAAGCTGTATTAATGCATTGAGAACACCCGCCGCTTGCGGCATAGCTACCACTTCCTCTTTTGATTAGATTGATGATTGACTCAGGAGAATATCTGGCCGTTATTTGAGGTGAGTGAGTTGTTATAATGGTTTGCCCAGGTAGCTCATTGATAAGATAGTCGGCCAATTTTCTCTGCTGGTGAGGATGGAGATGTGCTTCTGGCTCCTCAACACAATAGAAGACAACCTCATGTTCCGGATCATGTTCTCTTGCGCTTTTTGCTTTCCATAGAGCAAGCAAAATTTGATTGTTTCTACCATCGCCGCCCAGCATGACCTTGGAGCCACCAGTTGACGCAGTTAGGTGTAAGTTATCAATGAACTGTTGTACTTGAATTGAGCCGGAATCTAGATGTACGCCATAACCGGCAAATGTATGTGCTAATTTCTGAAGCTCTTCGTTAATTGATTGCGTGGAATTTTTTACATAAACCAGTTTCCTTACCCGATCATTAACAACATTCAAACTCCGTCCGATTTTTGTTAATTGTCTATTGTCCTCGTCTTTCTCGGCATCCGATCTCTCTCCTTGGGATATTCTTAATAACTGCTTTTTCTCAATGTCGATAAATTTTTGAAGATCTCTTTGGGAGCGAACGTATCTCAAGTTCATATATTTTAAGTAAAACCTTCCTGCAATTTCCTCTAGCTCATTTTCTGAAGCACCTGCATAGAGCTTATAGTCCAAATCCCTTCTTGATGCGATGAACTTAATGATAGATTTTCCCTCATTACTCACGTATCCACGCAATATGGACAGAACTGCATCTTCATTAATATTAGAAAACTGTATTAAAATACTAAAGCTGTCAGCTTGAACACCGTTTGTACCGATATTGAAATCAGTTTCGCTAGGTTCAATATCTCTTTCAGATAGAGATTTGTCCAATAGAATTCTTAAAGCATGTATCAAATTTGATTTTCCAATATCATTAGCGCCGATGATTAAAGTGTTGCCATTGAAATTGATATCTGCATTTTGGAAATTTCTGAAACCTATTATCCCAACTTTTTCAATAATCATGATTTTTCCTTGAATGGCGCGAGTTAAATATTTACAACCAATAAATCAGAAGTTCTTTGCTTTCTTAGACTTTAACTAGCAGCTTGAACTTGTATATATGCTCCAAAAAAGCAATGTACAAATGGGCGCATTTCCGGTAATTCAAGAGTACAAACTATCTATCACTAACCTCCACTTTGCGCACATTTCGATCTGAATTTTATTTGGTTCAATGTGCGCGCGAACTAAACCGAAGAGCTTATATTGGAAAGCTCCTCTTCAGAATAGGCGAACACTAACTCGTAAGAATTATTCACCATAAATGAATTCAGTGTTTTCACATTACTAGAATCAATTACTTCAATGTTTGGATTTTTTTTGGCCCAAAGGGCCAAACTCGGACTTAATGGAAAGTAAAAAGATGACTCCTTTGCCTCCTTACCCGGAACAGCACAGAGGTTATAAATTGGTTGGTCACAAGTTAGAAAATTGGTGCTGGATTCATTTTTTACCAATTTTAAGTCTAGATGATTGCACATCGCATTACCTATAGCCGCAGCAAAGACAAAGGATGTTGCATGATGTACTTTCATTAAATCGCATCCTGCATATTTTTCCGGAATATCTGTTTCTTGATTTAACGGCACAAAAGAATTTTTTGATTTTTTTGTTCTAGTGTATTGATGCCCTAGATAGATGCAGAGATCAATTTTACTTTGCTTATCCTTAAGAACAGTGTCATCTCCTGACCTGAGTGCAGTCATCACAGAAATTGCTTTGCTCTCAATCATCGAGTGGTACTGTTCAAGTCCGTACCGAGGAAGGTCACCAGTGGAGTTGGCTATACCAATGTAGACATCGAGACTGGATAAATTTGTGATTTGATTTATCATCGGTCCCTTCCTAAACATATTGCGGAGTAGTTCTATTTCTGCATCAGTCAGCGGTTTCGTCTCATAGAAGTATCGCTCTTGGGCAACGTTTTCTGTCGAGGACAAGAATACCTTTTCATTGCGCCTACACCACACCTGATTATTTACCCCCCAGCCCTTCAGGTAAAACTCCCAAACATAGTGTTGCTTCTTTGTTTTTGTTGTCATTAGTATCTCTCATCGTGTGCTCAAATGTGATTGAGCAACAATCACGTGAGCCACACATTGTAATTTTTGATGTTGTGTTACGCCGAGAATCTATTTTGACTACTGTGCCAGACGTAGTGCTACAGCGTCCGCTTTGGGCACTTTGTTGCCCTTCAAATCTGTTGCGGTTCGCAAGCTAACCAGCAACCTACCCTGACAATCCACGAATCAACGGTTCTCTATAATCCGGATCTTTTTCGTTCCAGAATACAAAACCATTTTGCAAATCAAGATTAAAAAATGACTCATAGTAGTTTTCATCCAGATCAGGATCCTGATCTCTGCCGAATATCTTTATTTTTATTGGTTCGGAAGCCATGTCGATGTGGCCTTGATGTAAGGCTATGGCAGTGAAGGTTTCCGCTTCACACATTTTGAGGGAAGCATCAGAAAAGCCGTAAAGCTGGGCGAGGATGTTTATTAAGTTATCACTTTCCGAACCTGTGCGAAAAAATCTCACTCCATTCCGGTATACGTGATCCTGGATAAGATGCATCTCGGCATCAAAACCACCCTGGATTCCTTTGATAACTTCAACTCCAAAACCGAGTTCAGCACCTTCGTAAAAAGCACGAATATCAAAATGGTAGGAAGCACCCTGCTCTTGCAGATTAATTATTTTAAATACGCAGTCAATGAATCCCTCTTCACTGAACTGGTCGAGGATAGGCAACCCACTTTCACTTAACACTATTTCCATGCTTATTCCTTTGAAAGCTTTCCGCCTATTCAGTTGATAGGCACCCAACGTAATAGGGAAGAAGAACGCGATCGCGCACACGAGGAAATTAAAACAGCGGAGAGAGTAACTACATCATCCGATGAAATAGTTCCCGTGGGTGAGCCTTGCTGGCAAGTCGTCCCATTGGTTTTTCTGGAGCATAAGCGATGCAAAGTGATTTGTGAATAACATCACATTACATTTATAACCGTATTAGGTGCAGGTAGACGGGAATGGCGACTGATTGGGGAATAATTATTTTTATAATCAATAACTTATTGGCTTTTGTGCTCTGTAAATCAGAGCTTGCCACCATATTGACGATACAAACAAGAAAGCCAAACCATCACACAAGACTGCCGGGAATATGACAACGCAAAATATATAACGGAGCGCTTCACTACTTATTTCGCCCGCGGGCACAGGAATTACTAGCCCTTCACAATAAATCCAAGTTGCGAATATTATGGATACCTGCGTTCGCGGGTATAACTGAAAGGAGATAAGTAATGAGCGATGCCATGTTATTTGAGGATGGAAAATTGCGTTGCCGTTGGTGCAGTGCGGCGCCTGAATTCCTCGCGTACCACGATAGCGAATGGGGCTTTCCGGTTGCCGATGATTTCAGGTTGTTTGAGAAAATCAGTTTGGAAGGGTTTCAGTCCGGCTTGAGCTGGCGAACCATTCTTGCGAAGCGGGAGAATTTTCGTAAGGCGTTTGTGAATTTTGATTTCAATAAAATCGCCCGCTTTACCCCCGCCGATGTTGAGCGCCTGTTGCAAGATGAAGGCATAGTGCGGCACCGGGGGAAAATTGAGGCGGTCATTAATAACGCCCGCTGCGCGCAAGAGCTAGTTGCCACCGAGGGATCGCTAGCAAATTTTGTGTGGCGTTATGCGTTGCCTGCGAATGCGCAGGTAAAACCACAATCGCAGTCCACTTCACCGGAATCGGTAGAGCTATCCAAAACCTTAAAAAAACGCGGCTGGAAATTTGTCGGCCCCACTACTGTGTATGCCTTTATGCAGGCCATGGGGTTGATCAATGACCATGTGGACGATTGCATTGCCCGCAAAAAAGCAGATCGCGAACGGAAGACGTTTTTGGCAGAGTGGAACAAGAAGTAATCACCACGCTGCAACCCACAATCCAAACGCTCTTATGTTCCTGAGAGCAAGGGCACCAATGCCAGCGATTGCCGTTTCTTGAAGATGGCGGTTACCAGATAACGGTAAATATCTTTATCGATTTCCAGCGAGGGGTTTTCGGCAAGTATCGCTTCATAGTCTGCGGCGGTTTCTGCAACGCCCAGGATGCACCAATTGTTTATTAGTAGATGCTGCTCCATGCCGTCGCTTTGGTTTTTTTCTACCAATGCGACGGTGCCTTTATAGGGCCAGGTTTTTAATGCCAAGAGTGCCAGGCCTTCCAATAATTTGACGTTGTGTTGCAAGGCGTGTTGTTTGCCTGCGCAATAACCTTGGCATTTTTTGAGTTGATGACTGGTACAAGCCCTATTGCTGATATTTTCTATACCGCAGACTTGATAGCAAAGATGATGTTCGTCGCAGAGGGTTTGAAGGGTTTGTTTGGCTTTTATTTTGGAAGGGAAAAGACCGTAGATTTTCTTGCCGTTGGTTGGCATATGGGACACAGGAACTATTTGTGGCGTGAGTATGCCACCGCTACCCTCCTCCAGTTGAATGGTGTGAAAGCTACTTACCCGGCGAAGTTTGCGGTTGTACAGCGGCTGCAGTGCTTTTACTTTTTTGGACTCCAAAATCAGCGCAGATAATTCGCCCGCGGTTTTTTCAAACGTGACGTTGCGCGTTTGCTGACAAATTTTCATCTCTTTGGCGGATTTATGGTCGGCAGTAAAATGCGAGAGCACACGTTTGCGAATACTGATGCTTTTACCGATATAGAGCAGCTCCTGATTCTCACCCCAAAAATAATAAATGCCGGGTGAGTTGGGCAGGCCATCCATAATGCTTGCATCAAACCCGGCGGGCATACTCTCTTTGCGGTACTGATGTTGAATAGCGGCCTTGATATTTGCCTCACCTTTTTCCTGTTCTGCAATCTCCATAAATTTATAGGCCGCGATGGCGTCGTCCAGCGCGCGGTGGCGGTGGCTTACACGAATGTTGTGGCGAGTGATAAGTTTTTCCAGGCTGTGGCCTTCGCAATCCGCATACAAAAAGCGGGACAGCCTGACTGTACATAAGAGTTTGGATTTGTAGGGATACGCAAGGCGAGCAAATTCATTGCGAATAAAACCATAATCAAAACGCACGTTGTGAGCGACAAATAACTTACCTTGCAGGCGCAGTATTATTTCTTTGGCGACTTGCTCAAAGTACGGCGCGGCGGCAGCCATTTCGTTAGTGATTCCGGTTAGCCGCTGAATCCCCTCGGGAATGGTCGTGCGCGGGTTAATTAATGTAGACCATTGCGTAACGCCCTGCTCCGTGACCTCCACTATGCCGATTTCAATAATGCGATCATAGGTCACATTGCCACCGGTGGTTTCTATATCCACTATCGCACAGGGTATGGGGAAATATTTCAGCATATTATTTACAAATTTATGTTAAAACAAAAAATTACCTAGCGCGCAAACTAATGAAAATCGCGCGAGCTTGACGCGAGGTTGTGTAGGCGATCAGTTACGTTTTGAATGTGCCCGGCGATCACATGAACAATGGGAACATTCACGCCCTCGGTGAGAATTTCAACCGTGCCTTTTACAATGAGCAATTTACCGGTGAGTATTTCGCTGCGAAATCGCTGCTGGGTTGAATTCCAGATCACTACATTACTGGTGCCGGTTTCGTCCTCCAGAGACATAAACAGAACCCCACTCGCCGTGCCCGGCCGCTGCCGCCCGGTCACTATTCCCGCAATCCGCACAAAACCCTTGTGGCGTAAACTCACCAAATCCGCAAACCGTTTGCATTTATTAAACGGAAATTCCTGTCGCAAAATCGCCATGGGATGCGTGCGTAAGGTCAGCCCGACCGAGGCATAGTCATCCAGCACATTTTGTTCAAGGCTGGGGCCCGGCATCAGCAACTCATCACCCGCTGGATCACTCTCATCCAGTAGTGGCGAGTGCGGCATTAATGCCGACGCTTGCCAGCGCGCTTGAAAACGATCACCGGCTAGCGTGCGCAATACATCGGCGGAGGCCAGGCTTTCCAAGGCGGCATCGCTGAGCGAGGTGCGCCGTACAAGATCTTTTAGCGATGTAAACGGTGAATTTCCGCGCGCGATAGGAATTTGCTGTGCATCGCGAGTATTGAGTTTATTCACGAATAAAAACCCCAAGCGAATTCCGCGCACGCCGGTCTCCCCCAGCACCAGGGTGTTTTCATAATCGCTGTGATTGATATCCACCGGCAGAACCTGCACACCGTGGCGGCGCGCGTCTTGAATTAATTGTGATGGACTGTAGAAACCCATAGGCTGACTATTGAGCAAGGCGCAATAAAACGCAGCGGGATGATGCCGTTTAATCCAGCTAGACACATAACACAGAATCGCAAAACTGGCGGAGTGGCTCTCGGGAAAACCATAGCCGCCAAAGCCTTTTACTTGTTCAAATAAATTATTGGCAAACTCCTGGGTGTAGCCATTGGCGAGCAGTCCATTTTTGAATTTATCTTCAAATAACAACAGTTTTGAATTTTTTCCCCAGTTGGTAATCGCGCGGCGCAATTGATCTGCTTCACCACCGGTAAACCCGGCGGCAACCATACTGAGTTTCATCACCTGTTCTTGAAAAATAGGCACACCCAGCGTGGGCAGCAACACGTCTTTAATGGCGTCGCTGGGAAAACTGATTGGCTCCAACCCGGCGCGACGACGAAGATAAGGGTGCACCATATCGCCTTGAATTGGCCCAGGCCGGACAATGGCAATTTCAATCACCAGATCGTAAAAACATTGTGGTTGCAGGCGCGGCAGCATGGCCATTTGTGCGCGCGATTCAATTTGGAATACACCCACACTGTCACCGCGGCACAACATGTCATAGGTGTCTTTGTCTTCCCGGGGAATATCTTGCAGTGAACGAATGCGCGAGTCATAGCTGTTGATTAATTCGAGCGCGCGCCGCAGTGCCGACAACATGCCCAATGCCAGTACATCCACTTTTAATAAACGCATGGATTCAAGGTCTTCTTTATCCCATTGAATAATAGTGCGCTCGGCCATACTCGCATTTTCCAAGGGCACAAGGTCACTGATTCGGGTTTCAGAAATAACAAAGCCGCCGGTGTGTTGGCTCAGGTGACGGGGAAAACCCTGTATTAATTGCAACAGGTTAAAAAAATGTGTGAGCAGCTCGCTGTCCATTTTTACGCCGATCGCGGTAAGCGTTGTTGGTACATCTGCCCCGCGCTCCCACCAGGCCATATTTTTTGATAGATGATCGAGCAGTGATTCGTCCATGCCCAGGGCTTTACCCACATCGCGCACCGCACTTTTGCCACGATAAGTAATAACTACCGCAGCAATGGCCGCACGCTCGCGCCCATATTTTTGATAGATATATTGAATTACTTCTTCGCGGCGCTGGTGTTCAAAATCAACATCAATATCCGGCGGCTCGTCGCGCTCACGGGAAATAAACCGCTCAAACAGAACACCAATTAAACCCGGTGCAATTTCGGTGATAAACAGGCAATAACACACCACCGAGTTGGCAGCAGAACCGCGCCCCTGACACAAAATTCCCTGCGCGCGCGCAAAGCGCACAATGTCGTGCACAGTTAAAAAATAATATTCGTATTCCAACTCTTCAATTAACGCGAGTTCTTTTTCCAACAAACTTTCAACCTCAGCAGGCACACCTTGTGGCCAGCGCTGCTGTTTACCGGCATCAACCAAACAACGCAGGTGCGCAATAGGCGTTACATTACCGGGCACCAACTCACGCGGATATTGGTAGCGCAATTCACTCATGGAAAAGTGGCACAGGTCGGCAATCACTGCGGTTTCAGCAAGTAATTCCGGCGGATAGAGGCGCGCTAACTGATGCAGGGATTTAAGGTAAGCCTCACCATTTAATTCCAGCTTGGTGCCCATTTCCTGAATGGATGTTTTGTGACGAATAGCGGTCACAATATCCTGCAGGGGTTTTCGCTCGGCACTGTGCATTAAGGCTTCACCGCAGGCGACCAGTGGAATATTTTTTTCACGACCAAGCAACTGCCAGCGCGCAAAATCCTGCTGCTCTCCTCCCTGTAGCCGATGATTAATGCCAATCCATAAGCGGTCTTTAAACGCATTCGTTAATTCAGTTGCCACTGCATCCACAATGGTGTCGCTGAGTTTTGCGACCCAAATAATCAGGCAATGACGCAAACGAAAACGTAAATCTTCGAAGTGCGCTTCATAAGTTCCTTTGTCGGCACGCCGCCGCGCCAGAGTGATAAAACCGGAAAGTTCGGCGTAGGCAATTCGCGAAGGCGCAATAGCAATTAGATCCATGCCGTTGGATAAACGAAAACGGCTGCCAATGATTAATTTAACCCCCAGCTCCTCTGCCGCAACAAATGCTTTTACGACACCAGCCAGTGAACACTCATCGGTAATTGCCAGCGCGTCATAACCTAATTCATCAGCGCGCTGCACAAACTCGGCGGGGTGCGAGGCGCCGGTGAGAAAAGTGAAATTGGTGGTGGTGTGAAGTTGGGCGTAGCGCATCAGGCAAATACTCCATGCACGTACCACTGCTTGTTATACAGATCAAAAAAAATCCATACCGGTAAATGGTCCTGACGTTGCGCCAAAAAATAATCCCTGGCCACCGGTTTTTGCCACCAATCGCCAATCACCCGTTCAGGGCCAACCAGTGGCGTCAAGTAACCATGCCAATAGAGTCGCTCGTGCCGCTGCTCTATTAATTCCGGCGTTGTTAACAACCATGTGGGGCGCAAACTTTTTAAATGCACGTCTGGCAGTTGCTGATTGCATTTTTCCGCGAGCGCAAGAATTGCATTGGTAATTTCTGGTACACGGCTATCGCGATAGCCCAGTTTGTACACAGCACCATCCCCCAAACGCGCTTTTAATTTTGCAATAGTGACGGTGAAATCCTGCAGGGTACTTTTGCGGCGACGCTGTTCAAAATCCAATACCTGACTGCGCTGCTGGAGCGGCATCGCCTGCTCACACACCAACTTGAGGGTATCCACTTCAAATGGCAGCGCTTTATTATTGAACTGGATCAGTGACAAGTCATACAACAATTGCCAATGGCTTTGCGGCTCATCGCTATGCACCTGAATTAATTCCTGGTGGTGATAAATATCGGCAATACGCCATTCAATGGACTGACATTGCTGCTGGCGTTTGCGCAGATAAGTGCTGAGTTGCTGCAGCAGGCTTTCAATGGCCGGTTCTAATTGCGCAACCAGCGTGACGGGATATTCAAATTGTATTTCCGCCGCAAACCACTCCACCGGGCGATAATTATTGCGCGGTGTTTCAAACAGCGCAGCCTGCTGAAAATTCTGATCAATGGCGTAAATGTCGCACAGCAAATCAGTGAATTCCGCACCCAATCGCTTTTTAAAACTGCTGATCGACTTGGCATTAATCTGGGTGGCAATATCGCCCAAAGTGTTAAATCCGGTTTTACGCAAAGCTTCTACTGCTTTAGGGTAATCGCCCAATAACGCAATAGGCAGTGCATTCAATCGTTCAATAAACAGTGCTTTGCTTTCAGTGCCGTTAATGGCGTAATCCGCAAAAGAGAGATACCAAGCTGCTGGTGCAGAATGGGCCAGCCCATAATTAAACCCGTAAGGTGTTTGGGCCAGCTGGGTAATTATTTTTTCACACAGCGCGTGGATGCCGCCGAATAACTTCAGGCAGGTAGAAATTTCCAGCAGCAATCCGGATTGCGCCAGTGCCTCACTGCTGTAGCGCTCAATGTAAGGGCTAAATTGATAACACTGCTCCGACAGCGCATGCAGCACCGATTGCTCTTTTGTTTCATCGCGCGGCAATACTTCACAACCACTTAGCAGCTGCGCGGTGGTGATATCCATACCCGGTTGCACACCCGCTTGCTGCGCCAGACTGTTGGCAAAAATAACGCGCTTTTTTTGGATAACGACTTGCGGCTTGTCGGTATCACCATCGAGGTTAGATGTAGTTAAAGGCCGCGAGGTTAAAGACAGCTCTGTAAAAGACTGCCCTGTAAAAGAAAGCGCGGTTAAGGGAAGATCAAAAAAGCGGATGGCCAGCCACAACCGTGAGTTGGATTCATTCACGTTTTACCTCGCAAAGGAATAACACTGGCAAGCGGCTGGGGTTTGGAATCCGTTTTAGCACCTGCGCTTTTTTGCATGAGTGCAGCGTGAGGCGTGGCAGCTTTCCATTGCGCAGGCAGCGGCAACACTATGGGTTTGGCCTGCTGTGTTTGCAGGTGTCCCTTTTGTTTAAATACCGTGATTTCCAAACCGCTTGATGCCAAGCGCGCGTACAGCCGTAAAGTCGCTGGCGAGCTTTGTTGTTGCATCGCCACGGGCCGGAACACCACCGACAAGCCCGTACCTTCCGCTGCAGCTAACTGGCATTTACGCAGCTCCGTATAGCTCATTGTCTCCTGAGGTTGCCAAGCAAGCACTGCCCCGACACTGGCCCGGCAGAGCTCAATAAAACAGGATATAAAATGTTTTTTACCCGCTGCGGCCACCACAACCAGGCGCTCAAGATCGATCCCCGCCTGAATAAATGCCTGACTAAAGGGTGCTGCTGGCGGGTTCACTAAAACCACCAAGCCCGGCAGTGCAAGCAGTGCCGGAGTGAATAATTGCCACTCCCCCTGCATGCCCTGCTGGCACACCTCCACCAAACTGCCCAAGGGCCAGCCGCGATTCAACAAACTCGCATTCAGCTGCTCATACCCCGTCTCCACCGCCGCACGCGTGGTGAAGCGCTGGGAGTGCCCCATCCACATATCATCCCGGAGCAATAATTGCTCAAGAGAAGCAGTGCTGGGAGTCTCAGGGGAAATTTCATTCATGCCGATCACTATACTGTATTTACATACAGTATAGTCCAGCGAACCACTGGATAGTCAACAAGCCGCGTTAGAACTTTTTTGTTACAATCGCGCGGCGTTTTAACGCTTCTCCCTCAGCCGACTACCAAAAACCATGAATTTAATTTTGCTCTCCCCCGATGATTTAACCTCCAGCCACAGTGCATTTATTAGCGATGCGCGCCGGGTGACGCATATTAAAAATATTCATGGTGCAATAGCGGGTGATGCGCTCAAGGTGGGGTTGTTGGGCGGGAATATGGGTACCGGCAAGGTTATAGCGCTGGAGGATGCGGGAATTAGGCTGGAGTTGGATTTGCCACAAACGCCGCCACCTGCGCTGGATTTAACACTGGTATTGGCATTGCCGCGCCCGAAAATGTTACGGCGTATTTTGCAAACCATTTCCACCTTGGGGGTAAAAAAATTACACCTGATTAATTCTTACCGCGTGGAAAAGAGTTATTGGCAAACACCGTTTTTGGAAGCAGCAAGTATTCACGAGCAATTATTGCTGGGTTTGGAACAGGGGTGCGATACGCGCTTGCCCGAGGTGCATTTGCACAAGCGTTTTAAACCTTTTGTGGAGGATGAATTGCCCGGGTTAATTGCTGGTAGCCGCGCGCTGGTAGCACACCCTTACACCGCAACCACCTGCCCCAGCCAAATTGATTACGCACTCACGCTCGCAGTTGGCCCGGAAGGTGGTTTTATTGAATATGAAATCGCACTGCTGGAAAAATGCGGATTTGAAGCGGTGCATTTGGGTGAACGCATTATGCGCGTGGAAACAGCCGTGCCGTATTTATTAGGTCGACTGTTCTGATTTGGCGCGCGCGAGAATTACTTCAAACTGATCAATAGGCACCGCTTGGCTGGACAAATAACCTTGATAATAATTACAGCCAAACGATTTTAAAATTTCCAACTGCTCTTGCTCTTCCACACCTTCGGCCACCAATTCCATATCCAACAAACGGCCCATGGTAATAATGGTTTCTACCAAGACGCGGTCGTTGCGGTCTTCGATAATATCGCGCACAAATCCCTGATCAATTTTTAATGTACTCACCGGTAAACGTTTGAGATAACTGATGGACGAGTAGCCGGTACCAAAATCGTCGAGCGAGAAACTAATGCCGCGATTACTGAGTGTGGTCATGGTGACAATCGCATCGTCCACCCGCTGGATAACAATACCTTCGGTAATTTCCATATCCAGCGAGTTTTCCGGAATGGCATATTTATCGAGTGCTGCCAACACGTCATCCACAAACGCATCGCGCCGGAACTGGCGCGGGCTGATGTTAATACTGAGTTTCATCCCGGTTTGCCACAGGCCAGATTCTTTCCAGGCGACGAGGGTTTTGCACGCATCTTCCAATACCCACTGACCGACATCGATAATCATGCCGGAGGTTTCCAGTACGGGAATAAAATCCACTGGCGATACCATGCCCTTAATCGGGTGATTCCAACGCAGCAGTGCTTCAGCGCCAACTACATGGCCGGTTTGAATATCAATTTTGGGCTGGTAATAGAGTTTGAATTGCGCTTCATCCAGTGCGCGATGTAAATCGCCTTCCATGGTGAGTTGGCGGCTGACCTTATCGGCCATTTCCTCGTTGAAAAATTCGATGGAGTCGCGGCCTTTTTCTTTTACCTGATACATAGCAGTATCGGCGTAACGCAGCAATTCGTGCACCGAATTATTTTTATCCGGATACACCACCACCCCCACGGAGCAGGTCACGCGCAATTCCATATTGTCGTGGAGGTAAGGCTGGGAAATGATGGCGCGAATTTTTTCACTGATTTCACCGGCGCGCAGTGCAGCGGTTTCTATGTCCTGATCCAGCACCGTGAGCACGACGACAAATTCATCGCCACTCAACCGCGCGACTAAATCTTCCTCGCGCACCGATTGCTGCAAACGCTCGGCAACTACTTCAAGCACGCGGTCACCCACCGGATGACCGAGAGAATCGTTGATGGTTTTGAATTGATCCAGGTCGATAAACAATACCGCACCATAATAACCGTGACGTTCGGCACGGCGCAGTTCGTGTTCCAAACGCTCCACCAATTGCAAACGATTCGGCAGACCGGTAAGTGCATCGTGGTGCGCCATAAATTCCATTTTGGCCTGGGCGTTTTTGCGCTCGGTAATATCGACCGACACGATGAGCGCAACTTTTTCATCGTAAAACGCGAGCGGCATAATGTGGGTTTGTAAAAATAATTGTTTACCCGTGGCGGTGACAAAACGCTCTTCAATTACATCCAACTCTTCGTTGCCGCGAATCACGCGGTAATCGTTTTGCAGCATGGTATCTATATCGAATACCGAATTTTTAAGTAACTGGCGCACGTGCAAATTGCGCATTTGTTCAGGGGTATAACCCAGTTCAGTGGCGAGGGCTTTGTTGGCAAACAAGTAATAGCCAGCAATATTGCGCGCGCCAATCATTACTGGGAGGTGATCGATAATTTGGCGCAAATGCTCTTCACTTTTGCGCAGCGCTAATTCCACCGCACGGCGCTTGGCGAGCGACAATTCCACTACGTCGAGCAATTGATTAGAACTGGCAATAAGTTGCGAGAGTTCGTCTTTGCGCTGCGGCGGCAATTGTGTGAGGCGATTTACGCCGGGGTGATCGGGGTTGATGTTGTTAATCTCGCGGGATAAACGTACCAGCGGTTTGGTGAGGGTGTAATAAAAAACCACAAACAATAACAGCACCAAAAACATGTTGCGCAGCAAGCCGGTCATGAGTGCCGTTTTGGAACGGTTGTAAAAACCTTCCAGCGCCAGATCCATATCCACTGAAAAACGGATACTGCCGGAAGTGCCATCGCTATAACCGGGCAGCAACAGGTTGGCGGTGTATTCGCGGGTATTTTCGGTAATTTTACTGGTGAGCCAGCGAGTGGGGACTTCCGGGCGGGTGCTGCTGCCCTGCGCGAGTACGTTGCCGGTATCGTCGTAAATAACTACTTCGTAAATGAAACCGTAACGCAGTAAGCCGTTAACCACTTCGTAGGAAAGTTCGTCATCCAAAGTGGACACCGAGCGCACGGCAGGTGGCGTGGCAACTTGAATAACACGGTCAATAAGGGATTTAAGTTCTTTTTCCTGATTCAGGAAATCCAGATACAGCTGCACGGAACTCAGTAAAAAACTCAGCACAAACGCCAAAATAATACCGATTTTGGCAAGCTGAAAAGAAATGCCATTAAAAAATGAAGGCGCTTTGTCTCTCATTGACCTTGGACTTCCGGGATTTGAATTGTTTTATCTGGAGGGCTTTTACGTTATATCCGGGAGCGCAACCTCGTGGCGTAATCGCCGACATCACCCCGGATGTATCCTTGTCTTCGCGAGAGTATAGAACAAACTAATCACTGGCGCCTGAATCAATAAATTTATTTTTCATAAGCTAATCGCCATATTTCCAGCGTTAGAGAATGGTTTGTGGGTCGCGCCATAACATGGAAAAACTCGTTGCCACCGCTGGCTGGGTCAACTCGCCGCGATAGGTGTTGAGCGCTGCGGTAAAACCGACATCGCCTTTTAACGCCGCCACGCCCGCATCGGCCAAACGCAGAATGTAGCTGAGCGTTGCATTGGTTAAACCCAGAGTTGCGGTGCGCCCCACCGCGCTGGGAATATTGGCGACGCAGTAGTGAATCACCCCCTCTTCTACATAGGTTGGCTGTTGATGGGTGGTAGCGCGGGAGGTTTCAAAACAGCCGCCCTGATCGATAGCAACATCCACCAACACACTGCCCTTTTCCATTCGCGCAATTTGCATGCGGGTAAGCAAGCGCGGCGCACTGGCGCCGGTATTCAATACACTGCCAATCACCAGATCTGCACTGAGCGCACACTCATCGATGCGCTCCTGGGTTGCATACTCACACACTACCCGGCCGCGCCATAAGTCATCCAGCTGACGCAAGCGGGCGATGGATTTGTCCATAATACGCACCTGCGCGCCTAACCCCACCGCCATAGCGGCAGCATTCGCACCGACTACCCCGCCTCCCAGAATCAATACATTGGCGGGCGCTACGCCGGGAATACCGCCGAGTAAAACTCCCTTGCCGCCCTGCGCCATTTGTAAATGATGCGCGCCAGCTTGCACTGCAACCCGTCCGGCAATTTCAGACATAGGGGCAAGCAGCGGCAAACGCCCCTGCTGATCACTCAAGGTTTCATAAGCGAGGCAGGTGGCACCCGAGGCGAGCAAAGCCTCGGTCAGCGGCCGACTCGCCGCCAAATGTAAATAAGTGAAGAGGATATGGGCAGGTCGCAGCAACGCGTACTCTTCTGGCTGCGGTTCTTTGACTTTGACGACAAGAGTGGCCGTGGCATAAACCTCGGCGAGAGTGCCCACAATCAGTGCACCTGCCGCGCGATACTGCTCATCACTAAATCCGGCAGCGGCACCTGCCCCTGTCATGACTACTAGCCGATGACCACGGCGTACCAATTCAGCAACTCCGGCGGGGGTGAGCGCAACACGGTTTTCGCCAGATTTAATCTCTTTGGGTATACCTATTTGCATAACTACCTCCGTATTTATAAATGGGAGTATAGCTAAGGGCGCAGCAGGCAAAGTGGCTCGACTTATGCTTCAATTAGAATGTAGTAGTTTTTTGACGCCAAGTTGTGATCAGCGCAGTTTTGCCGCGCGTAGTGATGACAAAATAGGGCGTAACGAGGTAGTTATGGGCATATGTGCCAGTGATTTACAGCAATGGATTATCAAACCCTGCCTGGAAGCCTTGGGCGATTATTCCCCCTTCGCCGAGCAGTTACTGCTGGCTACGGCAGCTCAGGAATCACAACTGGGGCTGCACTGTTACAGCGAGCAATATCAAGGGCTGGGGCTCTATCGAATAACCAGAAATAGACACCGCGAGTTGTGGGACCGCTATCTCATCCAGTTTCCCGACCTCGCCTCGCGCCAGCGCGGTTTAGCCAGCCAGCAGCAGTTTTTACTCGACCCCGAACGCGAATTGGTTACCAACCTGAGTTACAGCACTGGCATGGCATGGATGATCTACCGCCGCGCTCATATCGACTGCAATAACTTCCCCGACCTGCCGACCCTCGCCCAACTTTGGGCTGCGCATTTTGATAATGGCATCGGTGCCGTAAGAAATACCGACGGGTTTATCCAGTCCTATAACAAGTTGATCACACCTTATTTACACCGTCAGGTCGCCTAATCCAGACGATCTCATTCTGCTGACCTAGCGAATATCCAACACATCCACGTATTGCACTGCATCTTCTATGCGACCAGGAGCGCTAATGGCGCAGCTGTCGTCATCTTCCTCGGCAGTGTGCTTGTTGGTTTCCAGATTGATGAAATCAAACAGGTTCAAATCAGCAAGTTGCGAAGGCTGCACATTGCGGATGGCGGTAAAAATGGTTTCGGTACGACCGGGAAATTGGCGCTCCCACTGCACCAGCATGTCTTTCACCACCTGACGCTGCAGGTTTTCCTGCGAACCGCAGAGGTTGCAGGGAATAATCGGAAAGCCCTTCAACTCCGCAAAGTGCGCAATATCCTCTTCCGAACAATAGGCCAAGGGGCGAATGACGATGTTGCGTTTATCGTCCGAGAGCAGCTTGGGTGGCATGGCTTTTAACTTGCCGCCAAAGAACATATTCAAAAACAGGGTTTCGATAATATCGTCGCGATGATGGCCCAAAGCGATTTTGGTCGCACCGATTTCATCGGCAAAACCATACAACGTACCGCGGCGCAAACGGGAGCAAAGACCGCAGGTGGTTTTACCTTCGGGCACGACTTCTTTCACGATGCTGTAGGTATCGCGCTCGATGATGTGATACGGCACACCCAGCTCTGCCAAATACTGCGGCAGGATATGCTCGGGGAAACCGGGCTGCTTTTGGTCCATATTCACCGCCACTATTTCAAACGAAATGGGCGCGGTCTTTTGCAGGCTCAATAAGATATCGAGCATGGTGTAAGAGTCCTTACCGCCGGAGAGGCACACCATCACCTTATCGCCGTCTTCAATCATGCTGTAGTCAACAATGGCCGAGCCGGTCAAACGGCGCAGGCGCTTTTGCAGCTTGTTAAATTCCAGACGATCTTTGCGTTCGTGTAACTCTTTCATGGACTCAGCACTCATGGGGCATTAAAAACAGGGCTCGACTCGCACCGGGCAGCTCACTCGGCAGCGGCGCGCATTGTACGGATTTTACCCGCAAGTTGAAATCAATGACCGCCCGGAGGCAAAGCTTTGCCGGTATCAATTGATTATTTTGTCGCCAGCCATAAAAGCACCCCGCGCCACGACTGGCCTCCAAGCGAGTGGCACAGCGCTTGCTCTAGGCAGATAAACACCCTCGGCTGTCAAAACCAGGGGTGACTTGTTGCCGCGAGGGGTTTCGAATGTCGTTTCTCGATAAATTATTTAAAAAAGGTCAACTCAAAGGCGCTGCCGACAGTGTTCAGAGTGAAGCCGCAACCAGCACGCCAGTGCCGGACGAATATCAAGCATTGTGGGAACTCAAAAAACAACGGCAGTTGCTGGAAGTAAAAATTACCGGCACTAGCCGCAGCTACCAAAGCATGATTATGGCCATCGACCTGGAGCGCGGCCTGCTCTGGCTGGATGACCTGTTTCCGCAACAACTGATATTGGATGCGGGCGACGAGCTGTGTATTCGCCACCATCGCAACACTGAAGAACTGGTAATTCGCGCGCCGATTGTGGCACTTGGCTCCAGTTATGGCACCTCGGGTATCGCTATCGAATTACCCAATTTTGCCTACTATCAACCGCGCCGCCGCTTTCCGCGCTACACCATTGGCCATCAATCACCCTTGTCGGTAAAAATTCGCCCAATCGGCCAGGAACCCAGCTTTGGCACCCTGCAAGACATTTCCGTGGGTGGTATGCGCCTGATGGTAGCGGGCAACCTCTTGCCTTACCTGCGCCATGGGGCGGTGATGCCGCTGTGTGAAGTCAACCTGAGTGAAGAGTTACAAATTCGCTGCCGTGCCCGGATTTGCGCTTTCCGTATGGGCCGCAGCCCTTATCGCCACACCCAGATCAGCATTGAGTTTATCGACCTGGAGGAGGACAAGCGCACGGCGCTGGGGCGATTTCTGCGCGAGCAACAATTCAATACCAGCCTGGAACTCGGCGCCCTACAACAGCATCGCCCGCAAACCAGTAGAGCCAACGGACGCGCCTACGCCGCCTGATAACAACATTTAAAACTACAGCAACGAATGCGAAACATATTCGCACTAGAGATTCGTTATTTTTGAACTAGGCTTGAATGACCGATTGTATTTATTTGAATTAAATCACATTTCGGGATTTTCATCGGCGTAACTCAGGATCTACACATGCGCAACAATGGCCACACCACCGGCAGAGAAGTACACCTTTCCAATAAGGATGAAATAGTTTCCTCGTCCAACCTGCGCGGCGATATCGAATTTTGTAACGACACCTTCTGTCGTATTTCTGGCTACAGCCACGACGAACTTATCAATCAGCCCCACAATATTTTGCGTCATCCACAAATGCCACCCGCCGCGTTTGCCATGCTCTGGGAAACGCTAAAAGCCGGCAAACCCTGGATGGGCATAGTGAAAAACCGCTGTAAAAATGGCGACCACTATTGGGTGGATGCCTACATCACCCCGCTGCGCCAAAATGGCCAAATTTATGGTTACGAGTCGGTGCGGGCCAAAGCCGAACCCCACTTGATCAAACGCGCTGAAGCCGTTTATGCACGTATCAATCAAGGCAAGGCCCCCTACTCTGCTGCTGAAAAATACTGGAGTCTTTATGGCAACAGCGTGGCAATCACTCTTGTCAGCTGGATTCTGTTACTCATCACCAGCGGCCTGCTGGGCTCCTTATCAACCACCAACGCTATTGTCAGCTTGATTGTGGCCGCTGTTGTGGGTGGAACCGCGCAAGTGATGCAACAGGGGCGCATTGCCCAGGCACTGCAAGAGGCGCGCGCTACCATTAACGACCCTTTTGCCGCCTATATTTACACCGGCCGCTGCGATGCCATGGGTGAAATTGAATTGGCACAGCACGCCATTAAATCGCGCCTGCGCACGGCTCTTGGCCGCTTTGCGGAATCCGCGAAAGAGCTTCAACACAAAGCGGGAGCAGCGCACCATCACGCCAGCAAAACCTATGAAGGCATGACCGCGCAACAACGTGAAACGGCAGGTGTTGCCACCGCCATGCAGCAGATGGCGCAAGCGGTACAGGAAGTGGCGAGCGGCGCCAACCAAACTTCTATCGCCACAGGCACCGCCATTGGTGAAGTGGAAAAAGGCAATAAGGTGATTGAGGGTGCGCGCTTGGCGATTGATGATTTATCAAAAACAGTGGGCAATCTCGGCAATGTCTTAAACAAACTGAGTGAGGACAGCAGCAAAATTGCCAGCGTAGTGGATGTAATTCGCGGCATCGCCGAACAGACCAACCTGCTCGCCCTGAATGCGGCCATTGAAGCGGCACGTGCCGGTGAACAGGGGCGCGGTTTTGCGGTGGTGGCCGATGAGGTGCGTTCGCTGGCACAGCGCACCCAGGAATCCACCGGCGATATTCAGCAGATTATCGGCAACCTTGGCAAAGCGACTGAAGATGCCAGCGTGAATATGAAAAACTGTTTGAATCTGGCGGATCGCAGTGTGCTTGAAATGAACAACGTGCGCGCGGCGCTGGATTCTATTTCACATTCGGTGAACACCATCGACCAAATGTCGCATCAAATTGCGACTGCTGCCGAGGAACAATCTTCCATGGCACTGGAGATCGAACGCAATACCCAAACTATTGCGCACATTTCAGACCAGACCCAACAGGAAGTGAGCATCGCCGATGGACTCAATAGTGAGATGGATAAACTGTCACACAAACAGCTGGATTTGATTGTCCGATTTAATTAATGCTGCACTCCACTTTGGCGAAATAGATTCAGATTTTTAGCCTGTTTTTCGTTAAAGTGGAGTCACGTTTTTTAGCGCACCCGGTGCGCCGGTTTTGGACTCCCTCATGATATACAACCAACAAATTGCCCCTCAGGATTTACTGCGACTAGACCGCGATCACGTCTGGCACCCCTATACCGATTTCACCAACCCCGGTTTAATTACCCCTGTCAGTCACGCGCAAGGCGTAGAACTCCATTTGGCTGATGGCCGCGTGTTAATTGATGGCATGTCCTCCTGGTGGGCTGCCGTGCACGGTTATAATCACCCCGTTCTGAACCAAGCCGTTATTGATCAGCTGGGCAAAATAGCGCATGTGATGTTCGCGGGCATTACCCATGAGCCAGCCGTAAAACTGGCCGCGACTCTGGCCCGCATCACGCCTGCCGGATTAAACAAAGTATTTTTTTCCGACTCAGGTTCGGTCGCGGTTGAAATTGCATTGAAAATGGCACTGCAATATTGGCACTCGCAGGGCCAGGCGCAGCGCACCACCTTTTTGACGCTCAAACGCGGTTATCACGGCGACACTTTTGGGGCTATGGCCGTATGCGACCCACATTCGGGTATGCATCATTTGTTTCACCACACGCTCGCCCATCACTTGTTTGCCGAAGCACCCACCTGCGGTTTTGATGAGCCGTTTCAGGAAACGCACATCGCCAAATTTGCACAACTGATTCAACAACATCGCCAAAAAATTGCCGCCGTGATTGTGGAACCCATTGTGCAAGGCGCCGGTGGCATGCGTTTTTATTCACCGGAATATTTACGCCGGGTGCGCGAACTGTGCGACAAACATGAAATTTTATTAATTGTGGATGAGATCGCTACCGGCTTTGGTCGCACGGGTAAATTATTTGCCTCTGAACACGCGGGCATCAGCCCCGATATTATGTGTTTGGGCAAAGCACTGAGCGGTGGCTACATCACCCTTGCCGCCACCCTCTGTAACGATAAGGTCAGCAACGGCATTGCCAGCGGCGATAATCCCGCATTTATGCACGGCCCCACTTACATGGGTAACCCACTCGCCTGTGCCGTGGCCAACGCCAGTATAGAATTATTGCTTAATTCCAATTGGCAGGAGCGCGTAACCGCCATTGGCCAACAAATGCAGGCTGAACTTGCTCCCTGCAAGGATTTCTCCTACGTAAAAGAGGTGCGCACACTGGGCGCAATCGGGGTGGTGGAATTAACTGAAGCGGTGAGTAGCACAAAACTGGTTCCACTATTTGTGGAGCAAGGTGTGTGGGTGCGCCCATTCGGCAATATTATTTATTTAATGCCGCCGTTTATTATTACTCCCGAGCAACTGAGCCGCCTTACGTCAGCCGTTTTAAAAGTGGTAGCAACACTCGCAGAATAAGTTACTGGGCTAAATACATATTAAAAAGCCAGAGTTCACAGCACCAACAAAAACGCCCGCAAATATCTTTGCGGGCGTTTTTGTTTGCATAACTGAATTTTATATCAGCCAATAAGATTATTTTATTTTGCGAATACCCACGGCCTCGCGCACTTTTTCTAACAAGGGCTTGCTATAGGCGCGGGCTTTTTCAGCGCCCTGCTGCAACACTTCTTCAATATGTGCGGGGTTAGCCAGTAAGGCTTCGTATTTATCGCGCGCTTCGGCCAACTGGCCATTCACCAATTCAAACAGTTGCCGTTTAGCTTCACCCCAACCTATGCCATCAGCAAATTGTTGGCGCATATCCGCAGTTTGCGCGGGCGTGGCGAACGCCTGCCAAATTTGAAATACCGGTGAAGTATCCGGGTCTTTTGCTTGACCGGGTTCAAGCAGGTTAGTCAGAATTTTATTAATGGATTTTTTTAATTGTTTTTCCGGCAAAAAAAGCGGGATGGTATTGCCATAACTCTTGCTCATTTTGCGCCCATCCAGCCCCTGCAATATTGCAGAGCTTTCCTCAACCAAGGCTTCTGGCAACACAAAATGTTCGCCGTAGTGATGGTTGAATCGCCCGGCTATATCGCGTGCCATTTCAATGTGCTGGATCTGGTCGCGCCCTACCGGCACCTTGTTAGCGTTAAACATCAAAATATCGGCGGCCATCAAAATGGGATAGGAATACAACCCCATAGTGATGCCAAAATCCGGGTCATCACCGTTAGCAACATTCGCATCGACCGATGCTTTGTAGGCATGCGCGCGATTCATCAACCCTTTGGCTGCCATGCAGGTCAATACCCAGCAGAGCTCTGGAATTTCTGGCACATCGGATTGGCGATAAAAAATCGCGTTGTTCACGTCCAGCCCCAAAGCCAACCAGGTGGCAGCAATTTCGCGGGTGGACTGATGAACCAAATCCGGCTCCTGGCACTTAATCAACGCATGAAAATCGGCCAGAAAATAAAATGATTGCACATCCGCGCGTTGACTGGCCTGAATCGCCGGGCGAATCGCGCCAACATAATTGCCAAGGTGGGGAGTGCCCGTAGTGGTAATGCCGGTTAAAACACGTTGCTTGCTCATGCTGCCCTATCTTAATTTATGAAAATAGTGATTAGCGGAAATAGTTAATTCGTGGGGTAAGTTCAGGGCGCCATCATACAGGCTAGCGAAACTGCCAGCCAGCGCACCGGATTGTTATGGCGCGCGGCAGCTGCAGAGAAACAAATGGGGAAATTAAATACCGGCGTAGCAGGATTCTGCATCGCGCAGAATGTAGCAATCAAAACCAGCCTGATTGAGCAAATGTGTGGCTACATCGCAGCGACGACCGGAATCATCTGTCACCAGGTAAACCGTATTGAAATCGAGATTCTTTAAATGATTCCGCAATTGATTGAGCGGGATATTTTGACTACCCGGTACCGCCTGCATGCGTCGCTCTAGCGGTAACCGTACATCAATGATTTGGTAGGGTGCGGCATCGGCAGGTCGGCTGCGCAACTCTTCTGCGCTCAGGTAACGCAATACCGGCTCTTGCAGTAGCTCGCGAAAATCTTCTTTGTTTAGGCGCATCACCTTGCCGGGGGTGAGCATTTTTACGGTGGCGTTGCGGGTAGTGTCGCCCACCAAGGCTTCTTCACCAAAATAGTTGCCTGGGCGCAGTGCCGCGAGAATTTTTCCGGCGGGGTCTATCACTGTCGCACTGCCTGACTCCAGCACATAAAAATAATCACCGCGCTCACCCTGTTTAATAACCACTTCATCGGCTTGCACTTTTTGTGCAGTAAAACGAATAAATAACTGACGAATATTAGCAGGTGGTAAACGGCTAAATAAGGGCGACTGCAATAGTGATGACATCCAATCATTGTCATCGTGCAAGCTGACACCGGAGAGATCCGCCTCTTCATCGCTGGATTCACTCCAGGCGAGTACCAGATCCAGAAAATCACTGTCCACGGCCAAGAGTGTTACATCGGATTTTGCTACCGCAGAGACTTGGGTAGGTTGGGTGATATTGAGCGGCGAGCGGCGTGATTCACTGGCGGGGTTGATGGTATTGACCTGAAATGCAGAATCAATCAAATCAACAGTGCCGCCCACTAAATAAACCTTTTCGGGAAAGGGGCGGCCACGCTTGAAAATAATGGTGCCTTTCGGAACATCACGCAGTGCAGCCTTTTCCGCAACTTGAATCAGGTATTCATGGTTGAGAGTGTTGAAAGGCGCAAAAGACGCTAATACATCAAGGCTAATCGCCATTGGGAAACTCCACTAAACACTGGCAATGAAAAAGATAAACCCGATGGTAATGGAGCATATTTCATCGGGACAAGCGGCGCGATTATAAGCATAGGCGGTTGGCTTGGCGCAGACTTGTCCCTAGTCTTTGTACTGGATCACAGCAAGGTTGCGAGCAGCTGCGCGTTAAAGTGCGCTGGCCAATGCCATAGGCACCTTGGTGTAACGGAAAAACTCAACACTGGCACGGTACAGGTTCCAACCATCCTGCACACCTGCCAGCTCGCGAATGGAGTGCATGGCAAAAGTCGGGCAGCCTACATCAATCGTTTTAACACCGACTTCAGAAGCCACCACCGGGCCAATCGTACTACCACAACCCATATCGGTACGCGCCACAAAACTTTGTACAGGCACCTCAGCCGCTTCACACAGCATACGGAAAAAAGCACTGGTTTCACTGGTCGTGGCATAGCGCTGATTGGCATTAACCTTGATTACCGGGCCGCGATTCAACAGTGGGCCGTGGTTTTCGTCATGTTTTTCCATGAAGTTGGGATGGATACCGTGGGCGTTGTCGGCAGAGATCATCATGGAGCGATCAATCACCCGAATGCGTGTCTCGGTTTCAGGCAGCAGGCGCATCAAAAATTGCTCCAGCATGGGGCCTTTGGCGCCACAACAGGAAGCGCTGCCCACCTCTTCGTGATCGGTGCAAATCAACAGGCTGGAAACTTCGTCGTCCGCCTCCAATAGCGCCTGCAAGCCGATATAACAACTGAGCAGATTATCCAAACGGGCGCTGGCGATAAAATCCTGCTCCAGACCGACCAACGCTGGCGGCTGGGTATCATAAAGGCTGATCTCGTAATCCAATACCTGGCTTACCGCCAGTTCAGGTTGGCTGGCTTGCAATTCAGCGTGCAGCAAACTGCGAAAATCCGGCGGACTGCCCTCTTCCACGGGCAACTGTAAGAGTAATGGCACTATATCTTTCTGCGCGTTGATGGAGCGGTTGTTATTGGCGTCGCGATCCAAATGAATGGCAAGACTCGGTACCACCGCTACCGGACGCTGGAAATCCACCAGTGCACTGGCGATTTGCTGCTGCTCATCGCGATAGGTTACCCGCCCAGCAAGCGATAAATCGCGGTCATACCAAGGCGCCAATAATGCGCCACCATAAACTTCCACGCCCAGTTGAAAGTAACCCCGACGATTCAGTTCAGCGCGCGGTTTTACTTTCAAGCAAGGACTATCGGTATGCGCGCCCAGCATACGAATACCGGTATCCAACAGCTTGGAGCGGCCATATACAAAAGCGATGAGTGAGGAATCGTTACGTGTGATCAGGTAGCGCTTGCCCGGCTCCAGCAACCAGCTGTCGCCCTCATTTAATAACTCAAATCCAGCGGCGAGCAAGCGCTCGGCCAGTGCGCGTGTAGCGTGAAAAGGCGTTGGCGATGCACGCAAAAAATCGAGCAGGCCAGCATTAAACGCGGATTGGGTATGGACAGCAGAACTCATAAAATCACCAATAACGACTCATCGGGGGAAACTAGTCAACAGCACGGATACGTTGACGTTTTTGCCAGGAAACTGTGTCGCGCAAATAAACCGGCTCAGCCTCCAGCACATTAATGGCCTTGCCCTCTGCCCACAAACGCGCTGCAATCAACGCCATTTCCTCTGCGCGTGGATGAGCATCCAACTGCAGTGACTGCGGGGCCAAAGACTGCATCGCGGGATAATGCCAGCCGGGGCCGACACCCATAAACGCGTGGCGTGATACCGGCAAATTGCTGTCTTCCGCGAGTAATTCCGGCCTGATAACCGCCTCTTCTACTAGCGCAATCACACCTTCAGCGGCCGGTGCATAAGCACACCAGTAAACTTCATTCATCCGCGCATCCAGCGCTACCAATACCGGAGCACTACTCGTGGGATTGGCGCGGTAATGACCAAGCGCCATGGCCTCCAAGGTCGATACGGGAATAACGGGTAAATCCGCACCAAATGCCAAGCCCTGGACTATGCCCATGCAAATCCGTAACCCCGTAAATGAACCGGGGCCGCGCCCAAAGGCGATGGTATCCAGGTCTGCCAAACCAATTCCGCGACCGGTTAATAACTCATCCACCATAGGCAGCAATCGCTGAGTATGGCTTTTGGCTGCCAGCTCAAAACTGGCACTCAGCTCACCATCCGCATAAAGCGCTACGGAACAAGCATCGGTAGAAGAATCCAGGGCAAGAATTAAAGCCATACAAACACAACTCTGAAAAAACAAAAAACACGCGGGAAACAGAAACGCAGGACAAAAAAATAGGCTCCGCAGAGCCTATTATGATCGCTAAACGGCGATTAACCCAATACGGTCAACAACTGCTGACGAATGGAATCAACACTGCCGATACCGCTAATACGGGTGTACTTTGGCACTTTGGTATTACCCGAAGCAGCCAGGTCTTGATAAAAACCCACCAGAGGTTCGGTTTGATCGTGATAAACGCCCAAACGCTTGCGTACCGTTTCTTCGGTGTCATCAGGGCGTTGGATTAGCGGCTCGCCAGTCAAATCATCATGACCTTCTACTTTGGGAGCATTGTGAATAACGTGATAAACGCGACCAGAGGCTTCGTGTACGCGGCGACCGCTCAAACGGGCCACAATTTCTTCGTCCGGAACATGAATTTCAATGACGTGGTCAATGTCTACGCCAGCATCCAACATGGCTTCAGCCTGTGGAATAGTGCGCGGGAAACCGTCAAATAAGAAACCATTCGCACAATCGCTGGACGTAATACGCTCTTTTACCAGAGCAATAATCAGGTCATCCGGTACCAAACCGCCCGATGCCATAATATCTTTCGCTTGCAAGCCAAGAGGCGTACCCGCTTTTACTGCTGCGCGCAGCATATCGCCTGTGGAGATCTGGGGAATACCAAACTTCTCCATAATCAGTTGCGCTTGAGTACCTTTACCCGCACCAGGCGCGCCCAACAATATCACTCTCATCTCGGATTGCTCCTCAGCATTATTTTTTATCGCGACAGCTATTTAGCGCTGTGCACGAATAGCGGCACAAAAGTGCCCGACAAAAGAGGCGTTACGATACACGCCCATGACGGCAATCACAATATGCACTCTGTGTACGTGGCACAGAGACAAAAAGGTGACTGACGAGGGTTAATCATCCCCCACCATGATCGGCATTGCACGATTAAGAACATCCTCATTTTATTGTTATTTATGGACTTTCATCCTAGAATGATGGCCTATTGCCCTTGCCTTCAGGATAGCCTTATGCCTCCCTCAATCGACCTAGATGAATATGACCGCAAAATTTTGCGCGCCCTCCAGGAAAATGCTGACTACTCTATGGCGGATTTAGGCGCCATGATTGGACTGTCCCATACGCCCTGCTGGCGCCGGTTGAAACGCCTTGAAACCGAGGGAGTCATTCGCGGCAAAGTGACCTTGCTCGACCCAAAACTTTTGAATTTAGGCGTGACGGTACATGCTTATATCACCATCAAAAACCACGATGGCAATTCGCTCGAGGCGTTTGAACAAGCGGTGCAGGTAATTCCGGAAGTGGTCGAGTGTTATTCGACCAGTGGCGAGAAAGATTATGTGTTGCGTGTGGTAGTAGAAAGTGTTGAGCACTATGAGCGGCTGATGAAAGAGACCTTGATCCACTTGCCCAATATCGGCTCTATTAATTCTGCCTTTGCACTGAAACAAGTGAAGTTCACCACCCAGTTGCCTATTTGATTCAGCAACTTTTGACGCTGGCATTGGAAAAAACACACTGCAAAAAACTGCGCACAAACACAGTTTTTTGCAGTGAACAGTTAAACCCGAAATTGTCCCAACAGTTGACGCAATTGAATCGACAATTCGTTTAACCGCTGACTCTCTTCTGCAGTTTTGGATGCGCCTTCAAGCGTATTCATTGCCAACGAATTAATTTGTACCAGATTTTTATCTATCTCGGCAGTTACTGAGCTTTGCTCTTCCGCAGCAGTGGCAATTTGCAGTGTCATATCTGCAATTTCTTTTACTGCAGTACCAATTCCCATTAAGGATTGTCCTGCCTCATTGGCGGAGGTTGCCGCTTCTGCTGTCATTGCAGAGCTACTGCTCATAGCTTCTACCGCGCGTTGAACACCCTGTTGCAATTGCCCCAACATACCCTGAATGTCTGCAGTGGATTGCTGTGTACGGCTCGCCAGAGTACGCACCTCATCCGCTACTACTGCAAAACCACGCCCTTGCTCACCGGCACGCGCCGCTTCAATCGCTGCGTTTAATGCCAGTAAGTTAGTCTGCTCGGCAACGCCGCGAATAACATCAATCACCGAAGTCACATTTTTAGCTTCGCCTTCCAGGTGCGACATAAAATCAGCGGTTTCATTGATCCGCACAGCCAACTGCTGCACACGTTCGACCGCAATACGAATTCGGTTCTGACCGCTGTCAGTAATGGCTGTTGCCTCGCGGGTATTTTGCGCGGTATTGCCGGTATTGCGTGCAACTTCTTGAATCGCCATGGTCAACTCATTCACTGCCGTGACCACCATGGTAATTGCATGACACTGATCATCGGCCGCACGCTGGCTATTGCTGGACACTTCAAGGAGCGATTCCGCGGTTTTGGAAACCTCACTCGCATTTGCTAATACACTGGCAATAATGCGCTGCAGTTTTTCCATAAAGTGATTTACGTGAGAGGCCAATTGACCCAGCTCGTCATTAGTGTCCACGGGTATACGAATAGTTAAATCGCCATCACCCTCGGCAATATTTTGAATGCGATGACTGATCTGAGTCACTTGATTAGCAACAACTATCGGTAAAAAAAATGCCGCGGCTAAACTCACCAAGGTACCAAACACCACTGACATCAATAAATGTTGAGTTGAGCTTTCTTGGTCCTGATCAATTTTCTGCGTAAATTGATCTACATGAGCTAAACGCTTTTCTTGCAGCTCATCAATATAGGTGCGCACATGCTCAAAAGCTTCGGATGCTGCGCCATATGATTGTTGTTGCGCCGCGAGTCGACCAGTCTCATCGCTTGCCCGTGCACCACGAATAACTTCATCGGCTAATTGTTTCCAGCGATTGTAGCGCCGCGTAAATTCCTCGCGCTCTTGAGAAGTTGCCGTATTGGATAAATCGAGTGACTTGTGAATGCGATCATAGGCCTGTTGCGCATTTTCACTTTGCTCTGCAATCAATTCATCAGCCGAGGTATCAAGCTGGAAGAGTGCGCGCTCAGCGACCAATGCTTGATACAAGTCGCGATCCGCCTGGATAAGCAATTCAATTTCGGGAAGATTTACTTTGGCAATCGTTGCCGCATTCGAGCCCAGTGCTTTACTGGTATCCATGGAATAAAGCCCCATATAAACCACCAGAATCACCAACAGCAGTAAAGGAAGTCTGATCTTCCAGCGGAGACTGAACCCCTGATACCAAGCAAACATGATAAACCTCTCTTGTTTTTCAACTTCTCTGGAGCGAGACCATTAAAGTTTAGTAACACTTGAGCGATTTGTCGTTTAGTTTGGCGTTTTATTATTTTTATTGTTAAACAATCTATGTATATCAAAAACTCTCATTGATGTATTTGATGTTTAAATAATCATCCAGACCGTATATTGACCCCTCACGCCCCCAGCCCGACTGCTTGATACCACCAAAAGGAGCCATTTCATTCGAGATCAATCCGGTATTAATACCGAGCATTCCTGTCTGTAATTGTTCAGTTAAACGTTGGATACGCCGGTAATCGCGGGTGTAACAATAAGCGGCCAAACCATAAACGCTACAATTAGCTTGCGCTATCACGTCTGGTTCAGTATCAAAAGGAATCAGGGCGGCGACAGGCCCAAAAATTTCTGCCTCTAGCAAGTCGCTATCCACAGAAACATTTGTTAACAGTGTGGGCGGATAAAAATACCCCTTTTCGATATTCACCGGAATTTGACAGGAAACAACAGCGCCCTTGGCGATAGCATCATCCACTAACTGCTGCACTTTTTGGATTGCGGCTGCAGAAATCAATGGTCCAACAGATACCTGTTCATTAACACCATTGCCGACGCACAATTCCTGCATAGCCGCGCTTAATTTTGCACTGAACGCGTTATAAATAGAGCGCTGCACATAAAAACGATTGGCGCATACGCAGGTTTGCCCAGCGTTACGAAATTTAGCGACCATAGCGCCAGCGACAGCTGCGTCGAGATCTGCATCATCAAATACAATAAACGGTGCGTTGCCCCCCAATTCAAGAGTAATGCGTTTTACATCAGCAGCACACTGTTGAATGAGTAACTTTCCCACGGCGGTTGAACCGGTAAAAGAAATTTTTCGTACCGCTGGATGCCCGGTAAATTCAGCTCCAATAGCAGGTGCACCACTACTAGTCACTATATTGATAACGCCCGCAGGAATACCCGCTTGTTGCGCGAGTTGCGCGAGTGCCAAAGCGGAAAGCGGTGTTTCTGCAGCGGGTTTTGCCACTACCGTACAACCCGCCGCCAATGCCGGTGCAAGTTTGCGTGCGAGCATCGCGTTAGGGAAATTCCACGGTGTGATTGTTGCCACTACGCCCACAGGCTGCTTGAGTACTGAAATACGTTGGTTGCTTCTGGATGGTGGGATGATATCGCCATTAATACGTTTGGCCTGCTCGGCAAACCACTCAATATAACTTGCACCATACGCAATTTCCGCCATGGACTCCGCTATGGGCTTGCCTTGTTCGGCAGTAAGAATCTGTGCAAGATCAGCTTGATTTTCCATCACCAGATCAAACCAGCGGCGCAATAACACACTGCGTTCTTTCGCCGTTTTTTGCGCCCACACTGGCTGGGCAATTGCCGCAGACTCGATGGCATGTTGCGCATCCAATGAACTCAAGTCCGCTACTTGCGCAATCAACTCACCGGTTGCCGGATTATTCACGGCAAATGTTTTTTGCGATACGGCAGAGTACCAATCACCATTAATAAATGCCTGGGTTCGCACTAGCGCCGGATGCGTTAAAGGAATCATGAGATATCCGTATTGTCCTGGGATTTAGGGCGTTTTTTAGCGGCGGGTTTTACGCCTATCTTGCGCGCCTGATTGCCCTCCACTTCCGCAACTGTCCAGAGCATGCCGCTCCACTCAGCGTTATCGCCAACCACTAATTTATCGCCCACCAAAAAAGTAATCAGCTCGCTCAAAGTTTTGTGCTGCTCATAACCTTTCATGTCCAACGCATAAAGCATGGCTAAATCGCGCAACTCCGCATCGCCCTGAATAATAAAATCGCCAAAAAAGGTTAAATCCAAATTGCGCTTGGGCGCTTGGCTAAATAATTTACCCAGTGCAGGCAAATCAGAGTCGTGACCAATGACACACAATACATCGCCAGCCATTAAGCGAGTGCTGCCAGTGGGGTGGAGTAATTCATGATCGCGAAATAAGGCCGCAATGCGGGTGTTATCCGGCATATGCAATTCGCGCAACGCGGCACCAATACACCACTTCTCTGCACCTAATTTATAGATGAACAACTCCCACTGACTCGTTACATGAATTTCCAGCCCTGCACGCGACATAGGTGACGGCACCGAAGGCACCACCACCCTTGCTTTACGCGCAGCAAAACCCAGTGTTGTTCCCTGTACTAGCAGTGAAACTAAAACGATAAAGAAGGCAACGTTAAAAAATAATTGCGCGTTGGGCAAACCGGCCATCAAGGGGAAAACCGCCAAAATAACCGGCACCGCACCGCGTAAACCAACCCAGGAAATAAACGTGCGCTCACGCCACTGGAAACCGCGAAATGGCAAGAGGCCAATCAAAATGGACAGGGGCCGCGCAAACAAAATCATCCACAGCGATAACAACAAGGCAGGCACTGCAATAGGTAATAAATCGCTGGGGGTAAGCAATAAACCGAGCACTAGGAACATGCCTATTTGACTAAGCCAGGCCAGGCCATCAAACATATGCAAAATGCCATGGCGATTGCGAATGGGGCGATTTCCCAACAACAGGCCGCAGACATAGACAGTGAGAATCCCGCTGCCACCCAAGGCGCTGGAGATTGCGTAAAGCATAATGCCGCCACTTACGGCTAATAGTGGATACAAACCACCAGCAATCGACAACCGGTTGATCAACTGTAACAACAGCCACCCACCAGCCACACCAAGCACAATACCCAAACCAAATTGCTGCACTAAATTAACCAGAACCGACCAACTAAAGCTGGTTTCTCCCGCCGCCAGCATTGCAATCAAGGTAACCGTTAGAAACATCGCCATAGGGTCATTGCTACCGGATTCAATTTCCAGTGTTGAACCAACCCGCTCATTCAAACCCTTGCCGTTTAACAAATTAAACACGACAGCGGCATCGGTAGAGCCAACGATGGCTCCAATTAACAACCCTTCTAACAGCGACAAATCAAATAACCAGGCCGCCGCCAACCCGGTCAGCCCCGCAGTAATAACCACCCCAACCGTCGCTAAAGACAATGCCGGCCATAGCGCAACGCGGAAAGTCGCCGCGCGAGTGCGCATACCGCCATCCAGTAAAATAATGGCCAACGCCAGGTTACTCACGAGATAGGCGATTGAATAATCGTTGAACACAATACCGCCGGGGCCATCAACACCGGCCACCATACCCACCGCCAGAAAAATCACCAGAATTGGTACACCAACCCGCGTCGAGATAGAACTCAGCAGAATACTCGCCGCAACGAGCAGTGCACCAATAAGCAAGATGTTGTTGATAGATATGGCGTCCAAATAACAAGCCCTTTTCCAGGAAATTCAATAAAAACAAGCACTAAGTGAAACCGATTGTAACC
>Ga0307408_100000504_pt1 | contig 33924 bp, 29 predicted proteins | sample 322Cmetagenome_FD_202116 | JGI IMG/M metagenome (GOLD analysis project Ga0307408, IMG submission 202116) | Maize rhizosphere microbial communities from greenhouse at UC Davis, California, United States - 322HYB-C-3 | ecosystem: Host-associated > Plants > Roots > Rhizosphere > Soil | place...
GCATCGCTTACCCGTCCAAACCACCCCTAAGCCGCTTTACCCATAGACCAGCAAGTGGGGCCCGCGGGTTCCTGCACTGGAGGCTTTCGTACGCAAGCGCCCGAAACCCTTCACAGCTTACGCCGTTTCAGTCCGCGCTCGGTATGTCGGCTCACGCCGAAAGCTGTCGGTTGGGCGACGCGACAACGGCCGGTCGCAACGCGCCTAGTTGCCGCCAATTATAGCTCATGCAGCGCGGCTGGAAGACGTTTGGAGAGTCGCCTGCCCCGAAGCCAGCAGACGTTCGGCGGCGGGCGAGACTATCTGTTTTCTTGAGTCAGCATCTTCGGATCGGTGAGCGAGAGAAGCGTCAGCATCGTGCCCCCGTGAGCCTTCAGCGACTGCTCGGTAATGCGATACCGGCTGGCATCGCGCCGATCAAACCAGAGGCTGGCTGCGACGTTTTGGCTTCTGGTGCGCTCGACGGTTCCGAAGAGTACCGGGAAGGAAGGGGAGGATGGATCGAGGTCCTCCCGCGGAAACCATTCGTCGGAGACACTCGCGGCACGCTTGAACCACCGGCGGCCTGATGAGCCATGGCAAATGAGGATGACCGGCCACGTCCCGATGTCGACGCAGCGAAGAGCGGTTGCGAGCCTGCTCGTCGAGAAGGTGGTCGCCAGTTCGTCGATGCCCTCGAAATCCGGTCGCTTCAGTTGTGCGGCCGATGGGATGAAGAGGTAGCGTGGCATGAGTAGGTCGGCTGCGAAGCGGTCGGCCTGCTTCTCGAGCTGGCTGGCGGCTCTGGGATTGCCGATGTCGCTCGAGCGGCAGATTGAGGAGCGGCCGCGATGGTGGACCCAGTGGCCTAGCTCATGTCCGATCGAGAAGCGACGCCGGCGGGGGTCGCCGGAGTTTCGGACGGTGATGATCGCCTGGTCCTGAAAACCGATGATGCGTGCCTCGCAGCTTGGCAGCTCAGCTTCACGAACCTTTGCTCCCATGGACCAGGCGATTGCTTCGAGGTCGATCTCGTCAGGACGAGTGATGCCCAGGGAGCGCAAGAGCGCCTCCGCTGGGGTTTCACCGCTCAATCGGGTTCCCCTCATCGTCGATCACGCCGAGATCACGCAGGTCGGCGAGGATGGAATCCATCTCCTGTTCTGTGATGCCTTCGCCGTTTCGGGCCGCCATGGTGAGGCGGGATTTGAGCTTGGGATCGTCGTTGGCGAAGCGTTCCAGAATGCTGGCGCGCAAGGCGACGGGGACCGCCGAGCGCACGACGCGCGCCGTCCGGTCACGATCCACCGCTGTCCGTGCTGCGACGAGGCGAGCGCGCCCGGCGCGCGCGATGCCGGCGGCGATCGCGTTGCGCGCGGACTGCGCTTCTGCTTCCGGATCAGCACCTTCTTCAGCCAGTTCGGCCATCAGTTCGGCGTCGCTGAGCTTCATCAGGTCTTCGACGGCTTCGTCGATCAGTTGGTTGAGCGTGGGATCGTTTTCCTCTGCGCCGCTCACGCAGTCCACCCGTTTGGAAACCTCCGTTCCATCTTTCGGCGAATGCGGGTGCGAGTGCTGTTGTAGGTGGTCTCGGACATTTCGTTCATAGTCATGATTTCCTCCTTCGATAGTTCGTCCAGGTCGGCCATGATGACGAGCAGCGCAGGCTCGTCATCCGCGAACAGATCATCCAGGGCGGCGATCCTCAGCGCCATGTCCTCGGCGCGCAGGATCTGGGTCTCGGCGTCCGGCGCGTTGCTCTTGAGAACGACCAGAGGGCGACCATCGGTTCCGGTTGCATCAAGAGAGATCTCCCTCTCGGCTTTCCGTGAGGACACCTTGGCGTTCCATGCGATGCTCCGCATGGCGCCGATTAGAAAGACCAGGATGTGGAGATCCCTGCGGCATTCGCGCGAACCGGAATAGGCGGAAAATACTGCTTCGTTGATGAGATCGTCCACCGTGCAGTCGAGGGCCAGAGCGAACTTGCTACCTGCACGACGCAGGCGGACGAGGTCGATCTGGGTCAGGCCGTCGAGAACGGACCTTATCTCTTCGAGGTCGAGCACGTCTGGGATCGCGTCACTCCCTTTGGATCTGTCTTCCTGCGTAGGCTGACCCGGAAGCGGCTCGCGGACAAGGCGGTAAAAATAAATTTCGATGTCCGTGAATGCTGCCGAGATCAGCCTACCTCCCTGAATGCCAATCAAGGGGTTCGGGAGCGGTGTCGCAAGCTGGCTTACCCGACAGCGCGAGGAAGGAGGAATATCGACATGGGCAAGAACCAGCATGTGGTGCCGCACGCAAGCGGCTGGGCGGTTCGTGGCGCCGGCAATGAGCGGGCGACCTCGGTGCACCCCACCCAGTCCGCAGCGATCGAGGCGGCGCGTGACATTGCGCGCAACCAGCAGAGCGAACTGCTGATCCATGGCCGTAATGGCCAGATCCGCGAACGCGACAGCTTCGGTGGGGATCCGTTCCCGCCTCGCGGCTGACGCGCAAGCGGGGTCGCGTTTCGGCGCGGCCCCAACCTCGACGATTGGAATGAATGCATATGGCCAAGGGCAAACGTGGCAGTTCGTACCGCAGCGCGATCTCGGGTCGTTATGCGACTGCTGCGCACGGGAAGGCGTCTCCGCGCACGACCGTCCGCGAGGCTGCCGGCGGTGGCAGCACCGGCGGCACTTATCGCAGCGCAATCTCCGGGCGGTTCGTGACGACCGCGCACGGAAAACGTAGCCCCAACACCACGATCAAGGACAGCTGACGCTTCCCATGTTGGTGGTGGCTCGAGCGCCCACCATCCCTCGGCGGTGGGCGTTTTCTGTTTCGGTTCGATTAAAAGCGACGATAGCTCGGTCCGGTCGCACTGAACAGTCGGGTGGCGGATCACGCTGGCCGCTCACAGATAGTTTTCTCTGTCGTTCATTCAGTCTTCTTCCGACCAGCCAAAGGCATTCAGCGTCGTAGATGTGAGCGTCAGCTTTTGCTGAAATCGGCCGTGCGGGTCACGCAAACCGGACTTTAGGTGACTACGATACGTTGAGGTGAATTCTGGCCGTGAGGCTTCCGGCCGCGCTGTGACGATCAGCCGTTACTCGCGCTTTGCGCCGCGGCATCTCGACGCAATAGACGGCTCGCAGCCGGATTCTGCTCGGGTTCGACCCACACGACCCCTTTGTCGGACGGTGCCGTCAGCAACACCGTCGTACAGGGGAGCCCGGCCGCGTCGAATTTGCGGGCGATGAAGTCGCTTTCGCCGCGATCATGGCTCGACATGATCAGCTGGTAGCCATTCAGTTCGACCATGTTGCGCATCACGTCGACGAAGGCCGCGGTGTGAATGATGTCATTATGCTGGAGCGGGTCGTCGAGCAGCAGCGCGCGCCACCGGGACCAGGGATAGGCGGTGCTCGCCGCACACAGGATGCTGAAACCATTGGCCGCGAGTTGCCCTTCGCTCAGCACTACCTGCGGCGGCAGATCCTTTACCGCCTCGATCGCATTTTCGACCTTCTCGCGGTAGCGCAGCGCCATGCCGAACGTTGTCGCGTCTACACGGGTATCGGCTTTGAACTGGATGCTCTCGCCCGGAGTGCTCAGCATCGCCTCGTTGAAATCGTCGATCACCGTGTTGAGCGGGTCGAGCACACGCGCGGAAAAGTCGTCGGCCTGCGCCCGCAGATCTTCCGAATAGCGTTTGACGGCATTGCGCGCCGCCGTCGTCAGCTTGACCGTGGCCTTGGCCGCGTCGAGCTTCGACTTGAGGTCGACCAGATGAGCGGCGGGGTCGCCAGCACCCTGTTCGCCACCCGCCAGACGCAATGCAGCCGTGATCTCGTCGATTTCGGTCTGCAGCAATGCGTCTTCATTGTCGCGCGCAAGTATCAGCTGCCGCTCGGCGAGCGAGCGCAGGCCGACCAGCGTCGCATCGACGGCCGCCACCCCCTGATCATAGCCCGCCTGGCTCGGACTGTTCGGTAGTCCGGCCTGTGTCCAGCGCAGCTGCATCTGACGCGCGCCTTGTTCGGCAGTCGCACGCGTCGCCTCCCCCGCCGCGAGTGCCGCGCTCGCGGTATCGACCGCCGTCTGGTCGCGCTGCGACGCCTCCACCGCAGCGTTGGCCGCCTCGACCAGCTCGGAGAGGCGCGCTCGCGCCGCTTCGGCCTGGCCGCGTGCCGATGTCAGCCGCGCCTCGATATCGGCCAAGGTCGCATTCGACAGGTTGCGCGCGGAAATCCGGTCCGCGCAGGCAGAGACCTCGCTCTGGAACTGCGCGAGCCGCGTGCCGAGCTGGCTTTCGCGTACAATCAGTTCGTCGAGGTCGTTGCCCGCCGACGAACGCTGTTCGCTCGCCGCTGCGGCACTTGCGGCCAGCGGATCGAGCGCCGCCTCTGCCGTTGCCAGCGCGGTCTCCGCATCGCGGCGTCGTCGCGCGGCGAGCGGCGCGAGATCACTTTCGGCAGGCACGTTGAGCGAAAGAGCAATCGCCGCCCGTGCATCGCTTGCCGCACGGGCTGCCGTATCGGCCGCGCGAACGAGCTCATCGACAGCTGTAACCTGCGCCTTGAGCGCGTCGATCTTGCTGGCCAGGTCACTGCGCGTTGCCCGCAGTGCTTCAAGCGCTTCGTCCGCCTGCGCGAGCCGACCGTCGCTCCCGGCCGCTGCGGCATCGGCAAGCGCCTTCAGCACGCCGGGCGCGAAAGATGTGGTGCAGACCGGGCAGTCCGTGTCGTCCGCATGAAGATGACTGGCAAGCTGCGACAGCGCCGCGCTGATCGCCGTGGCATGGCGATCGGCCTCCGCACGGTCACGCTCGGCATCGCCGATGCGGCGGTCGACCCTAACCAATTGAGTCTCGAGCGGGGCAAGCTGCGCTGTCGCACGCGTGGCAACCTCGCGGCCTTGCGCCAGCGCCGCCGCCGCTTTCGCGGACTCCGCTTCAAGATCCAGATAATCCGCCATAGACTCGTCGAGCGCGCGGGCCGATGCCGCGAGGCTGCGCAGCCGCGCCACCTCCACCGCCGCCTCTGCGTGATTGCCGATCGTGCCGTCCGCTGTCTCGATCGCTGTCCGATGCGCCGCGATCGCCTCGACCAGCGCCGCGCGATCCGCCTTGTCGGTGGCGATGAGCGTCCCGAGCTGTTGACAGCGCGCGAGATCGGTTCGGCCCGCGTCAAGCACCTGAATATTCTGGTCAATCGTCGCAATCGCGGCCTGCTGTGCGGTCACGGCGTTATTTGCCGTGCTGACAAGTGGCAGTGCCCGATCGAGCCGCGCTTGTGCATCGCTGACCTCGCCGCGCAACCGAACGAGCGCCGGCGTATCGAGGCGGCTCTCCGCCTGACTGATCGCATATTGCGCGGCGAGCGGCGCCAAAGACTCGAGCGCCGCCTTACGCTCGCCCATCGAGCGAAGCGCGTCGCCGATCCGGTCGCCCAGGGCTGCAAGCCGTTGCCCGATATCCTCGCCGGTGATCGCAGGCGGCTGTCCCGTCATAAGCTGCAGCAGCTCGGTCTCCAGCTGGTCGATCCGCTCGGTGACCTCTGCCGCCGTCAGCACGCCTGTCGCGCGAGCCGCCGTACGCAGCCGTTCGAGGCGTGTCAGCCAGCCTTGCCAGTCGGCGATCTGCCGCTCGAGCGTCGTGACCACCGTCTGCTGCGTTTCGATACGCCGGGTGAAAGCCGTCACCGTTGGACGCCCGCGCAGCCCAGCTCGAATTCGCTCCAGCCGATCGATGCCGCTCGGCCCCTTCAGTGCCTGCCACTGATCCCGCGGGTCGCGACTGGTGAACCGCTGCTGCGCCGCTTGCCCTAGGAAATGCGTCAGGGCGAGGTAGGTACCGAGATCGTTGATCGCGCGACGGTCGGGCCGCGCGAGCTGCGCCACAATATCGGCCGTCGCCGTACTGCTGCCTGCAGCGCGCACGATCGGTTCCTCGCCGGAAAAAGTCAGCGATACGCGGTGCGAACCGGGCTCGGCGCCTCGACGGGTGAGATAGTCCTTTTCGGCGAGCTTCTTCTTGCCCTTCTGGACATAGGGTTCGAAGCGCCGGATCGTGTTGGTCAGGCCCCATTCGATCGCATCGAAGAAGCTGCTCTTGCCAAGACCGTTAGTCCCGGTGAGCAACACCAAGCCAGGCGCTGCCGGTATCTCGATCTCGAAATCGCCGAAGGTCCGAAAATCATGGATGCCGATGCGAGACAGAAAAATATCGCTCATGCCTGACCTCGCCGTTCCCAGGCCTTCACCAACGCCGTAACGATGTCATCCGGCGACTTCTTCTCGTCGAGCGCAATCCGCTCCCATTCCTCGGCCAGTGTCCGCGGCAATCCCGGTTTGGGCACGCCGCCACTCAATTCGTCGAGTGCTGCGTCCTCGAAATCATCCTCGTCAACTTCCCATGGCCGGGCGAGAAACGTTCGTTTGAGAAAGTCGGCGAAACTCGCCTCGTCGCTCTCGTCATCCTCGGGGCGGAGCCACGCCAGTTTTCGCGCCACGCGATCGTCGCGCTCGACCATCAGGGCGAGCGCTCGCCATGCTTCCTGCCGCTCGCTCGCACGCGGACCGAGCAACATCAGTTGCAGGTCGAGCGTCTCGTTGCTGGCGAGATAGGAACGCGCGACGACGCACTGGTTGCGGTAGCGGCGCAACGTCTCGCGCACCGCTTCAAGGGTCGCGATGTCCGGCAACAGGCCGAGGACGATGTTGAAGCGATCGATGCGGACGGCATGGCTTTCGGCGGGCAAGTCGGCTGGATTGAGCGAGGTCGATTTGGTCGAGCCGCCGTTGAACGACGAGCTGGCCAATTCCGGCCGGTCGGCGACGGCGAGACCAAGTTCAGTCGCTGCCTTGCGCAGACGGTCTGTGAAGTCGACCAGCCCAGAAGACAGGGTCACGCCGTCGGTCATGCTACGCCGCCTTTCTCGATCGCCTTGTCCAACACCTCAAAATGCCGCGCCTCGACCGCCGCCAGCAGGTCACGCAGAGCGTCAAGGCCGGCCGCGACCGCGTTCGAGAAATCGCGGTTGATCGACATGATCACCGGTCCCGCGCCATCCGTTTCGCTCAGAGCCGGCTGATCGGAGTCGATCTGGGCAAAGGCACGTTCAGCGCTGCGTGCGACTTCGATTGTGCCCTTGACGATCAGGATGACGAACTGGGTCTGCCACATGTAGGAGGCTGCGCACAGCGCCATGTCGTTCCCGTTGATCAGGTTAGCAGCACAGCCATGACCCGACCAGGCACTATCGCCGTCGCGGACGCGCGTGAGGTTGCCCGGGCCAGCACCCTTGGGGGAGGTGGTTTGCCAGGCCGCTGCGATCGCCAGCGACACCGCCGTGCCGCGAATGATCTCCTTCCATTTGGTCGGGCCGACCAGCACCTGCGCAGCGTCGCGATTTTCACTGTCGTCGACCGCGCAGATCATCAGCCGCAGGAAATGATTGAGGAGCCCGGGGTCATCGGCGAACGACGCCTGCCAATCGACCCAGGTCGCCGCCATCGCGGCGCGAAGATCGTTCGCGACGGTCAGACCGACCGGTCGGCCAGGGTCGGCGTTGCTGGCAAAGAAGGGCTGAAGGTGCGCGTTGAGCTGATCGAGCAGCCACGCGTCGAGCGCGCGATGGATCCGCCGCGCCAAGATGTCGGGCGCGACCTCGACCGGATTTTGTGCCGCACCGCCGGGATTTCCGCCGATGATCGTCGGCATCGCCATACCCTCGGCGTGCAGGGAATCGAGGCTCAGCGCCCGGACATGCTGGGTCCACAACGCTGGCGTGGCATGCAGTCGGCTGACGCGGCTGTGGCATGCTACCCGAAGGATCGCGCCCGCCGCCGCGCCGAGCTGATCGGGGCCGTCGGGAAGGATGATCTCCAATGCCTGATCATCGCTCCACGCGCGCACGAGGTCTTCAGCCGCAATGGCCCCGGACCAGCGCAGGCGATCGGCATTACGCCGGACCTGAATTGAGATCGGTAATTGTTGCGCCGCATGCCGTTGCCATCTGGGCGCAAGCGGAATGCCGGCGTTGCGGGCCGCTTCCAGAAACAGCGTCCGAGCGTGACCCGACAGTTTCGGGATCAACGTCGCATCCCCGTGACGGGCGAGCCACTCCTTATGTGCATCATCATAGCCGGCCAGATGCGGATCGAAGGGACCGCGTACCGCGGCGCGCGAAGGACCGCGACGCACAATCACGGAATCGGCCGCGACCGTCTTGCCTGCGCAGTCGAGCCAGAACGGTGCCGCCGGCTCGGGGGCGGGGTCGGGTGGGTCGATTCGCGCCACCGCGCCGCAGTGGAGATGACGAAAGCTCCGCTGCGCATCGGCATCGCAGGCCTTGATCGTGAGATAGGCGGCGAGACGATTGAGGGTGGAGGTCGAGACTTCGAACATTTCGGCATGCTGCGTCTGCAATGTCAGCCGGACGCCGGGCCGCAATTGTTGGGCGACGGCAGCGACGAGACCGATCGCGTTGAGCCGAGCGAACAATTGGGCGTCATATGCCGCCATGAAATCGTATCGCGCGCCAGCCGCGTCGGCGGTGCGAGCCTCGATGTCGATTGCTGCCAGCACTGCGGAAAGCTCGTCGATCCCCGGATGATTTGCGATCATGCCGATCATGCCAGCGTGATCGAAATTTGTTGCCCCAGCGGCAACGAGGTCGATCAGGCCGCCATCGCCGGCACCGCTGACAAAGAAACGCGGGGTCGGGCGCCCCTGAAATTCGGCGACGGGCACGCCGGCGTCGGACCAATAGCTCGCGCTCTGGATGTTCTGGACCGGCTCATCGAGTTCGAGCCCAAATCCCACCGCGAGCAACACCATATTGAAACGTTCGGTCGGCTCCTGTCCCGGTTCCGGCGCCGGTGCGTCCAGGTCGATGTATCGGACGTCATAGCCTCCTGCTGCGACCTCCAGCCCGGTCACGCTGTGACGTGGGCGCTTCTGCACCCGCGGGGCGACGCGCAAACAGATATGCTCGAAGCCTGTCAGGACATCGTCGCGCACCGACACACAGCTGCCGGACTCCCAGTCGAGGATGGGCAGATCGGCAATTGGATCGGTCGTATCGTGCGCCGGCCAGTCGTAGATATGTGGGTCGAGCCGGCGCCGCGCGGTCGTCGACTGAAGCGATAGAAACTCGCCGGCGGTCTCGAACAGCCACACATTTGAGCTCGTCACCAGTGCCGCAGCCGCAGCCGCAGTCACGCCCGCCGCACCCCCGCCGATCACCGCGATGCGCGGATTGGAATTGAGATAGCCAAGAACCTTCAGTGCATGCACCAGCGACAGCGCCCGAACCTGCTGAGAATAGAAGGTGATCCGGCGATCGTAGCAACCGATCACGAACAGGTTTGGCCGATCGCGTACCGCTGCCCCGTCGATCACGTCCTGCGGCAGCAAGGGCTCAGCCAAGGCGATAGGCCCCGACTGGCTGCCGCCAGGGCGCCGCTTCGCTCTCACCGCTCAAGATCGTGCCCCGTCTGGACAATCCATCCCCCTATCGGGCCACAGGAATTTCTGCGGCCGGTCACGCCAGCTATGGACAATAACCGCCCGCGTCGCAAATATTCTCGTCGGCTCATAGAAGTCGCCGAAGCGGCATCCAGAGCATCCGCGCGCGAACAGCGCAGTGCTGATGGGGGACCGGTCTTGTTTGTACGACGGATTGGCGCAACGATTGCCGCTATAGGCGAACAGCTTCTTGATGACACTCGGCGTCACGGCAGCCGCTCGGGGTCCGCCCCGGGGGTAGCCTTTCTTTTGGACAACGACGTCATAGTTCTCCTGTGGGCCACTCGCCGCGCGTCCGTACCCGGCGACCGTCGCGGGCATATTCGGTCGCCCGGATGAACTCGACCGCGATTGTCTCCGGAGCAAGTCGCAAGGTGACCGGTCGCGCATCGTCGAAATCCGGTTGCGCGAAGCTGTCGGGGAGCGCCTCGGAAATTGTCGCGATTGACAACGGGTTCAGCGCCGCCAGCGGATCGCGCGGCTCCGGCGCGCCGATCTCCTTCACGGTCAGCGTGATCCCATCGTCGAAATCCTCGCTATCGACATCGATCTCCCGGATCAGCAAATCGAGAAAATGGCTGTGGTACGGGAACGCCTCGACCCGTGCTGAGCGATGGAACAGCATGACATTGCCGGCAGCTGCGCCGCGCTGCGTCGACTTGTAGAGCAGCCCGTCGATCGGCGGGTCCAGCCGATCAGCGAGATATTCGGCGACGGCCTGGGTGGGTACATAGCCGAGTGTTTCTTCGCCCGGGAGCACCGCCCGCGCAATCTGGTCGCTGAATGTCTTCAGGAAATGCGCACGGTCACGCTTCTCGACAAACTGCGGATCGAAGGGACTGGCATCAAGCGCGAGCCGGTCGAGCGCCTCGCAGTCGAGCAGGCGCAGCGGGCGTTGCGCGTCAAATCGCGCCAGCACCACATGCGCGCCGACCGGCGGACGAATTTCGGAAACACAAGTCGCCGGATCGGTCGCGCCATAGAAGACCGAAATGCCGGCCGCGTTCAGCCGGCCGGCGCTGCCAAGTCCCGGCGGCAGCGGGCCGATCTGAAGCACCGGCTGCGCCAGGATTTTGCGTAAGCCTGCCTCGTCAGTCGCGACCCGGCCGCGATAGAAATGGCTGTCCGGTGCACCGGGAAGGATCTCGCGGATGACGCTCGCTGAGTCCAAGGTTCGATGTCGTTCGAGCTCGGCGAAGACCTCATCGAGCCATGTTTCAGCCTCACGGTTGAAATAGCGGCCATTGGTGCAGAGCATCGCGCAGAAGCGGTCCCAGCGGGCATGTTGCCAGAACAATGGCGTTCCTGCGGGCGCAAAGCCGGTCGAATAATCATAGAGGTTCGGGCGGTCCTCACGCTCAGCGACCACCTCCAGCTTTTCGCGCAGATAGTCCTCGACCCGCCATGCGAGATCAGGGTCGAGCCCGGCGATCCGCACGAAGATGTCGGCAGCGCTCGGGCTTTGCTCATAGGGTGTCAGCTCGAAATGATCCTGAAATGCCCCATCGATTTCTTCAGCCAGCCGCGCGAGCGGGACCGCTGCGCCATCCTCACCGCATTCATCGCAGGTCGCATGGCTGGCTCCGGTCAGCAGCCGCGCGCGCAGATGCGGATCGCCAACGCAGGCAAGACAGATCGGGGCTTCACCGCCGTCGCTCACCGCTGGACCCCCACCGCGCGGCGCGGACCGCCACTGTCACCGATCAACGGCAGCGCCTCCGCCCGACGCTTTGCCGCACTTCTGAGGGCCGAGAGCGGTCCGGTAAATGCCGCGCATGGGTTGCCCTCGATATTGAGGGGGAGGGGCAAACCGCTGACAAGGAGTTTCTCCTCCGGCTCCCACGGCGCAGGGTGCGTCGCCCACGCCACCCGAGCGTGCATGTGCAGCCAGGCGTCGAGCAGCTGCTCGCCGGGATTGGTGAAGGTCAGCCGTCCGGTGGTCCCGACGCGCCGTAGTATCGTGCCGATCTCGGCTTCGAGCAGGCAGCCGAGCGTGAGCCGCAATGTCGATCCGGCGGCATTGCCGCCGAAATGCGTACGCAGCCGCTGATGCACGTGCGATCGGCTCGGCGGTCGCCCGTTGAGCGGCGGTTTCTTCGGTGAAATGCCGCAATATAGCAGAGTCCAGTCACCGGCACGGTGGCAGCTGGAGGCATCGATTCCGGCCGGAATTCGGTCAAAGTACCAAGCGTAGATGCCGGAGGCGCGCGGCGCGCCGTCGGCGCGCGCTGCCGCCATCGTTCCGGTGGCGAGCTGCTTCGGCGCCAGCAATTGCGCTATCGTCGCGTCACCTTCGAACATCGCTGGCCAATTTGCGCTGCCGGTCATGCGCTTGCCAGCGCCTGCAATGCCGCATTCGCGGCGCGCAGATCGTCGATGATCGCCTGCTGCGATCGCCCGCCGTCCATATAGGTTTCGCGGACCTCGACCTCGCGCAGCCGGGCCCCGATCGCATCGAGCCCCGCGCCGCGTTCCGGGTCGCCAAGCATCGCGAGAAATGCCCCGATCTTGCGCAGATCGAGACCATTGCTGCCGGCGTCGCTGCGCAGCTCGTCAAGCTTGTAGCGCGCGACCAGCGAGTCGATCCGCTGCGTCAGATCGTCGTGTCGGCGGACGAGCGCCGCCAGACTGTCGTCGAGGCCTGCGCGGGTCTGCGGGTTGAAATATTCCGGTTTGAGGAACTCGGCAGCGATTGCCCGGGCCTGCTCGACCGCTGCGCGCGCGGCCTCGTTCATCTCGTCGAACCCGGAACTGAGCGTGAGTTCTTCATGCGCGGCAATGTCGAGCTGCTCGGCGAGCGCGCGCAACGGCGCGACCGTGCCCGCGCAGTCTTCCGGGGCCTGTGCCGCCAGTTCGCGCAGCTGGCGGGCAAAGGCGCCAAGATAATAGCGCGTCTCGTCGAGGCCATCGCCATAGTCGCGCACCTCGATTTCGCTCGCGCGCACCATCACATCGACCAAGATATTGGTCATCGCCGACAGATAATCGTTGGTCGGGCTTGCCTCCTCGCCGCGCCGCGCCTGATCCCAGGCGAGGACCGCCTCGACCACCTCGTCGGGCATCATCGGGCGCGCGGCGGTTAGCTGGCGCAGATACGGGATGTTCGCGGAATAATAGACCGGTGCCTTGCCCTTGGGCACCGCGATCGCCGCGACCACCAGACCCTCGACGACCGCGAAGCGGATCTCCGGGGTGACCGCCGGCTTGACGCCGCTGCCGCAAACGCCCTCGATCCGCGCGACGAGCGCCTGGCGGGCGCTGCGCTCTTCACAGCCTTTGAGCCCGGCCACCGAGCCGTCATCGGCGATGCCGAGCAAGATGGTGCCAGCATTGCTCGTCGCGAAGGCGGCGATCTCCTTACCGAGATCGGTCAGCTGCTTGGGAAACTGCGCCTTGAACTCGACGGTCTGGGTCTCGCCCGCGAGCTGCAAGAGCGCGATTTCATCGGCGAGTGCTGCATCGGCCCAGCCTGGCTGTTGCGCATCGGTCGCCATGAATCGTGCCGCTCCTCGATAGTTTCGCCGCCGACCTTAGCGCAGCGCTCTCCGGGAACAAGCAAGGAACGCTTCAGGCAAAGCCGGCCACCCTCTCCAGGATGACCGACACTGCTATGACCTCTTTCAGGAATGCCAGAGGCTACGTCGGCGAATGTCGGGTTCTGTGAGTTCCGGACATTCGAGCCGCCCAGCCGGATCGGCCGCTTTGTCCCAGGGATGAGCTTTGCGCTGCCGACCAAACCGAACCTTTTCGGGTGCTTGACTGCTGATTTCCCGTTCCCGAGCCGAACCGGTCAGATTTTATCACACTCGACTACGCCCTGCGGCCAGCTCCGCGTTGCACAAAAGTATACTTCGTACCTTTGAGCAAGAATTGCATGTCGAGCTTGTCGCGCTCGGAAATCTACCTAACATCCAATAATGATGATGGCTTCACGGGGGCAACGTGGAAATTCCAGGCGATGGGCTCGATGACATTCTGATCAAGTTGTATCAGCAACTGCTGAAGAACGGGGAAGCGAACAGTAGCACGATTGGCAATTCGGTAGAATTCCTCGGCGTGACACTTCGCATTGCCAAGCCGCGCGCAAGGGTCAGTCGATCTGAAACTCGCGCGCGTCCATTCAGCGCTTTGGGAGAGCTCCTCTGGTATCTGTCGGGATCCGACGAGGCTGCCTTCGTGTCTCCGTACATCCCGTTCTATGGAAGGAAAGGGAAACCCTCGATCGTCAATGGAGCTTACGGACCGCGTATCCGAACAAGGCATGGCTTCGATCAGCTGGAAAAGGTCATCGAGATAATGAGGCGGAAAGACGGTAGTCGCCGGGCCGTAATCCAGCTTTATGATGCGGCCGACCTGCTTACTGACCTAGACATTCCATGTACCTTGGGACTTCAGTTCCATCGACGCGGCAGCCTCCTGCACATGACTGCCATGATGCGCTCAAACGACGCCTATCTGGGCCTCCCCCACGACGTCTTTTGCTTCACCATGATCCAGGAACTGGTGGCGACCGAGCTGGGCCTCGAAGTAGGCGAGTACACCCACATGGTCGGCAGCATGCATCTGTACGATTCCGATAGGGGAAAAGCTGAGCACTACATCCGCGAGGGGTATCAACGCGCTGCCGAGATGCCGTCGATGCCGCAGTCGGAACCCTTTGCCATGATCGGGAAACTGCTCGCGTTCGAGCGGAAGGCCAGGGTCAATGAGGAAGCCGACCCAGACGCCGAGCTGGGCCAAGACTATTGGGCGGACCTAGCCCGGCTACTCCAGATCAACTTCGCCAGGGACGACCAGGAGATCATGGACATATCGGCACACATGCGTAACAATTTCTATCATAGCTTCATCGAAGATCAGCGGGATCGAAAATCAGAGGCTGCCCGTCGAGCAGCAGCGAAAGTGAAAGTGGAGCAGGCTTGAATGAAGTGGCCGCAACGTCAGGCGCGCAAGGAAGAAATCTCGGATCTTCTGCTCCAGCATCACCAGAACATCCGCGAGTTGCCAGGTATTGCCGATCCCCACACCCGCGACACGCTGGCGATGCAGATGATCGCCAGCATCCGGCGCGAGGACTATTTCAGGATGATCCAGCGACGCGGCCCGATCAATCCCGATCGGGCGGATCCAAACTCAGCCACCTTCGAGGCCGAGCTCGGCGTTGTCCACCTGCTCCAGCAGAACGCCTATGATGAAGCCGCCTGGCTGATCTTCCTCATGGTCTATCTGGCGAAGCCGGAGATCAGCGGGTGGCATCGTCTGCGAGACATCTATGGCCGCCTCGGCGTTGGACGATGGGATTGGGCATCTGTGAGCGCCGATCCGGCAGCCTTCGAGCAATGGCTGGCTGCCAACTGGCAGGCAGTCGGCGGGAAGTTCGGTAACCACAGGAAGTATGAAAGCCTGGATCCGAACACGAACCGCCCGATGGGCCCTGCCATCGTAACCTACGTGAACTGGGTAAACGCCGCAGGCGATCACAGGACGCTCTTTTCGCAGACGGTTCTGGACGCAGGCAACGACCCGCACGTTATCTTCGACGCCTTCTATCACGGCCTGCCGGTTAAGGGGTTCGGACGGCTGGGGCGTTTCGATTGGGTGTCCATGTTGTCGCGGTATCAGTTCATCCCCGCTGAAGCAGGGACTGCATACCTTCAGAACGCGACCGGACCGAAATCAGGCCTGAAGCTGCTGTTCGTAGGTGATCCCAAGGCGGAAGTCTCACCCGCCACGCTCCAGGCATGGCTCGATGACCTCGACGCGGATCTGGGTGTCGGGATGGAGGTCCTGGAAGACTCCATCTGCAATTGGCAAAAGACGCCCACGGTGTTTCAGCACTTCAAGGGGTAAACTAACCAGCCAGCACCGCTGTCCTCGGGAGCGCTAGCACTCAGTCCTCGGCGAAGATTTCTTCCCACGTCCAGTGGCGCCGCAGTCTGCGCAGGACTCCGTGCGGCACAATGCCCCGATGCTGGAGCTGCCCGAGGATCATTCCCGGGGACACCCCGAGCGACACGGCAAAGCGGCGGATGGGCTCGTCGCGCGCCGGCAGACTTTCGAGCTCGGCGTCCCTGAACTTCGGGACGACCATCGTTGCCGCGAATTCGTTGGCTTCGCGCTCCAGAGGATCGTCAGCAACATCCATTCCCTCGACGTCTACGAAGGGCGCGCCCTCATGAAGCAAAAGATGTCCGATCTCGTGGAAAAGGGTGAACCAGAAGTGATCGTCCGCACGATGGCGGAAGCTCATCAGGATCATGGCCTTGTCGGGCGCAATCATGCGGCTCGCGCCGCTTGCGCGGCAGCCCTGCGGAGCCTTCACGATTACAAGGGCCACTCCACAGGCGGCCAGGAGCCCGGCTAGCGGCTTCAGAAAACGGGAAGGCTTCCTTATCCGGGAAAGCGCACGGATGTCCGACAGGCGTGCGTTCAATGCCTCGCGCGACCAAGCCTCGGTCTGGCGGAGGTTCGCCTCAAGCTCTCCCTCACGCAGCCATAGCGACGTGGCGCCGTCGTGTGCAGTGAACGTAAGCGAACGCCGGAATCGGGCTACGCGCTGGTTCGGACCATAGCGCGCATCCCAAGACTTTAGGGTGCTGACGCCGAAATAGGCAAGGCGGTGTTCAAGCTCGGTCGTCCGCGTGTTCGCGGTGATCCGTCGCTTGGGGCCTGGAGTGGGAATCTGTTTCAGCCAGGCATCCGCCTCTTCCGTGGACAGCTGCTCGACGGCTTGGGAGAGAGATTTCTGATACTTCTCCTGGCGAGAAATCCAGAATGGGATCGATCCGCCGACGGTGCTGGACAGCGCCGACGCCGCCTCGTCGTCGATTTCGCCGAAGCCACTGAGTATCTCGCGCAACTGGGGCATTCCGCCTGCAAGGCGTTCAGCAACGGCCCTCGGAGAAACCCGGCGTCGACGCATCGCCGACAGGACGCTGTCACCCGGTCGGGAGAACCAGTCCTTGTCAAACGGCTGAACTTCGACCTTCGTCATTGCGAAATCTCGATCAGCATAATTCTACGCACCTGCCCCCAAACGACACTACCATCATCTGCACGTGGTAGATTTTCGCCCACCGCCTTGAACGCTGCCCGGTAGTGTGAACCGAACGAGAAGGAAAGGGAATCCCCCTCCAAAAATTCACCGTCGCGAAAATCTATCAGTTCGTCGGTGGTCAAGAAGGACTCCGCTTCGGCTAGAAGCTCGTGCAATTCCGCTGCCGCCTGCGGACCGAACTGGCTCTGAGCCTCTTCGATCCTCGTGCAGACGTTTTTGAGCTCTTCTGTCCTGAAGGAGACGTTCAGCACGGCGCCTCGCAGATCGTGGAGATCAGTCGGCATGCCGGAAAGGCTGCCATCCGATGCGTCGAAGCGAGCATCATTGCGGCAGGGGCGACCCGTGAGGCTTGGACGCCTGCTTCGCGCGGATCTGGTCGATCCGCTCCCAATTGCGATCGAGCTCCCGATCACCCGCTTCGTCCATGTTGATGTCGGAAGCACTGCACAGTGCGGCTAGAGTCACCATCGTGCCGCCCACCTCGAGATCGGGACGCCCAACTGGCCGGTCATAGACATACTGCACCAGCGCCGCGGCATCCTCGCGCGAGCATCCGTTCGCCTGAGCAAGTTCCAGCGCTTCCTCAAGGAAGCGATGTGTGCGCTCGGCACGGTTGGACCACACTGCGGCAGGAAAACATGCCTTCAGCCATTCCTCGACGCGCTTCTGGAAACTTGTGATTTTCAACTTAACTCCCTGTCTCATATTCATAGTTTACGTAGCCGAAACGATACAAGAGGAATGTAGTTGCTCAACAGGACACGTTGTCACCTTTCTAGCTGCAACATTTCCACGCGCCATTCACCAAATTGCACATCGATGGACCTAATTTGCATAGCTTAGACCTGTTGATCGCTGGAAATGAGCGGGGCCTGATCTCCACATGGTGAATTTCGGGCGCGAATGTCACATCCCTCGCCATTTGCAGGCCCCACAGTCGGCGCCATGATGGCCATCCGGCAGGTCAGCATTTCTTATGGCGCGCCAACAACCGCTCAAGACTGGCTATCGGGATCAACGTGGCCGACCCAATCTTGACGATCTCGACCTCCCCCTCCTGGATCAGCTCATACAGCTTGGATCGGCCGATACCTGTCATCTTCACCGCCATCGCAATGCGAACACTGAGCGGTGCGATGACATGATCCTTCTGCTCGAGCGAGGGTGGCTCAGCTTCCGGTCGGGATTCTCTGTTGCGGGTAATCCTGTGCATAACGTGACGTCCTTTCATGGGTGATGAGGTTACGCGGGACTGGAGGGTCGGAACGGTCCGTTAGGCCGCCCCTGCTGACGAATGGAGCTGCGTTCGCTGCGGGGGCCGATGAGGCCCGGATGCGGTGCAGGGACTTTCTCCCCGTTGCCTGGATCATCAGGCGTTACGTCACCATCGGGATTGACCGGCGGAACAAAGGATTTCGGCGTCGGGGCTGATGTGTCGTCCGGCGTAGCGGCCTCTTCGCTCAGCACGTCGAGCCTGATCCCCGGCGCTGCGCGATCGATATAGGCCGGCTCGAGCAGGCGTCCGTGCCGGTAGCGATCGGTGAACCGCACCACCGGAAGGTCGCGCCCGAACCGTAGATAGCCGGTCAGGTTGGGGAGGTTGACGATCTCGGTCGGCATCACCAGCGGGCGCGTCACCTGCACGCGCGAGAGGTTCACGCCGTCGCGCATGTCGTTGACGCCATAGGACATGCCCTCATTGGCCTCGACCTGCTCGACCTGCCCCAGATTGTCGGAGATATGGCGGGCGGTCGGCGTATCGTTGGCGCGCAGCGCGATCCAGGTCGAGCAATAGCCGGTGAGCGCCGCTGCCTCCTGCCGCCCATAGGTGGCTTCGAGCTGCGGATAGGACTGGAACCCCAATATGCCGCAACCGCCATATTTCCGCGCGCGTGCCAGGAAGTCGGAGAGCGATGGCAGGCGCTGCAGCGAGGGTAGTTCGTCGATGACGCAGAAGAGGCGGCGCTGCTGATCGGGGGCCATGCTCATGATCGCGTTGATGGCGATGTCGAGCCACATGGTGATGAGCGGACGAAGGGTCGGCAGCTGGTCGGCCTTCACCGTGATGAAGAGCCAGCTGTCATCCTCCTCGATCGTGACCCAGTCGCGGATCGAAAGCCCTTCATCGGTGTCATCAAGATAGCGGAACCCGCGCAGGACGGAGGCGAGCTCCGCCTGGATGCCGGCCGAAGTCCGCTCTCCCTCGGCGGAGACGAACGCCGCGCCGTCGGTATTCTCGACAAACTGGGCAAGTATCTTGAGGCTTGAGCGCGTGATGATGTCGAGGAGTGTGGAAAGCCGCATCCGGTCCTGATGGACAAGGGTGCGCATGACTGCCACCAGCGTGCCCCGGGCGGACTTCGCCCAGAAAGGGTCCTTGCCGCCATCGGGCACGACAGACTCGGCGATCTGATCATAATGATAGTCGAGGGGGACATCGAACCAAGGCGACCAGCGCGCCGAGCGGGTGTCGAAGGGATTGAGGATGATGTCCCGTCCGGGGCGGTAGAAGCGCTCGACGAAGGTCCCGGCGGTATCATAGACGATGGCGCGCTTGCCCTCCTTGCGGATGCCCTCGAGCATGGCGTGAAGGATATTGGTCTTGCCTGTCCCCGGGGCGCCACTCAGCAGGATATGCTCGGGCTCATAGGCGGCGGGAATCGCGATCCCGCCTACCGTCAGGCATCCCCTGGCCATGCCCCTGAGGCGCCGCCGCAACTGCCTGACCGTCGCGAAGCTCGCCCCGCGCAGGAACTGGTTGGAGCCCAGCCCTCGCCCCGAGACAGTGAAATAATACCAGGCGGCGAACAGCATGATGAGGACGAAGATTGCGGTGCAGCTGCCGACCAGCTTGAGGCTGTAGAGGAGCTCGCCAGCAGCATCCCTGGCGATGCCGGACCGCAGCAGTTCGTCGGTCCGTACCCAATATTGCCGTCCCCCAGGCGCGGTGAACAAGACGGGGCTGGAGGGACTGCCGACCACATAGAGCTGGAACCAGGCTTCCGCCATCTTGCCGAGCAGGATCCGGGTCGCCTGATGCAGCACCTCATAGACCAGCCAGAGGGTGAGCAGGACCCAGAGGACGAGCCCGGCAAGCGCGGACTGTTTGAAGACCTGGGTGGTCATCCGGACATTATGGACGGTCGCCTGACCGCCCCTCGTCCAGGAACCCAGCGTGTCGTTGCGGAAGATACTCATCGGCCCCGACCTTCCTTCCTCAGGGAGGTGGGCCGCATGCCGCTCGCCACCTCCTCTTCGGGGTCGAGCAGGCCCCGCTCCCGCAGCATCGCGCGGGAGGCGGCGAGCGCCCGTTCAACGACGCCGCCCGACTGCTGCGCCGCCATTTCCGCGAGCAGCGCATAGGTCTGGAGCGCGACGCCCAGCAGTTCGTCCTGGCCGGTATAGGCGTAGCGGCCACCGGGGACGGCGGCGTCCTCGATGAGGGGCCGCAGGAACTCCGAGACGGAGAGATTGGCACCATAGGCACGAAGGCGCAGCCTGCGGTGCAGGGCGTCATCGATCCTGATCGACAATGTTCGCATGTTTGAGCTGTCCTTCACACTGGACTGGCCCGCCATGCATGGCTGTAGCGCAAGGCGGACAGCCGCGCATCGGCCAGGGCAATAAGGTGCCGGTTCAGGGCACTGACGTGCCGATTGCCGTGGAATGGCCGCCATCGGCAGCGACAATCGGACAGCGGGTCATCGATTGGTGATCAGGCCCAAGAAGGAACTAGGATATGACCCGTCATACGCGCATCTTTCCGCGCTGGATCAATCACTTGCCGCCAATGCCAACCGGCTTTGTCACGCGCGTAGGACACAAACCGTGTCCCGCGCATGACGCGTCATACGGTATAATCCATTGTTATCATGTGATTTTCTGGCGCAGCACCCGTGCGTACGGTGCATTACAATACGGCCCTGTGTCGATGCGTCAGCCATTCCGCAGCGGCTTGCCCGCTGCGACCGCCATCAAACCTTCATGGGCGGCCTAAACGAGAGAATCGATCGCATGCCGAATGCGCCAGAATCGTCATGTCGTGGCCGAAGCAAGGGAGTGACAAGGGTCAGACCAGGAGCTAGCGGTTTAGCTTCCCACCCCATCGAATGGACCATCCCCATGCTGCCGTCGCGCACCTACAGCATTTCCATCGACCGCGACTGGCGCGACCTTTACGAGGCGATCTGGCGTCCCGAGGTCTTCCCCAAATGGGCGTCGGGTCTTTCAGAATCCGATTTGCGGGAGGAGGATGGCAAGTGGCTTGCCGATGGTCCGGAGGGGGCGATCACGATCCGCTTCACGCCGCATAATGACTATGGGGTGATGGATCATTGGGTCGATACCGGCGAGGGCAAGGAGGTCCATGTGCCTCTGCGCGTTATCCAGAATGGCGAGGGCGCCGAGGTCATGCTGACGCTCTTTCGTCAGCCGGGCATGGATGACGAGATGTTCGCGCGGGATGCCAAATGGATCAACCGCGACCTGCGCGCGCTCAAGGATTTTGTGACCCGCTAGAGGGCCTGTTCGAGCTGTGCGATCTTCTCGCTGCAGACGATATGGACGACGTGGCCCAGCTCCTCGACGCGTTCGCCAAGCCAGCTCAGCTCTTCCTCGCTGATGCGATAATGTTTGGAGTAGCGCGCCTTTACATAGGCGTCCTTGAGCTTTTCGAACATGGCCCGCTCCTTGCGGTTCGCCATGGGCCAGACCTCTCGCAGGCGGATATCCAGCCTTTCAGCTTGGATGCGTAAGAATCCAATGTTGTGGTTGTGGGGGGTGTAGAAGGTGCAGACCAGCAGGACGCAGTGGTAGAGACGCTCAGTCGCCTGATGCAACTGGAATGCAGCGTTGTTGTGCCGTCCTTTTTCGAGATTAAAGCGATAGTTATCTAAAAACTCGACCGAACTCGGCATCCATTCTTCAAAATATTCCTTCGCCATCGCCAGCGTATCGGCAGGCGACTTCGGCTTGGGGCTGGCAAGCTCACGATCATCGGCCTCGTAGAGGGCGATCCCGTCGCGGGCGATGTCCATGAAGAAGAAGCGCCCATGGGCAAGACCCTGGTTCACCTGCTGGAGCGAATGGACGATAAAGTTGACCGGGGTGCGTAGCGCCCCGCGTACGGCATATTCGGCGTTGAGCCGCTGCTCGGCGGCGGCCCAGTAGGGGTCGCGCTCGGTCAGCTCTTTCTGGTTGACGATGATCAGGAGATCGAAGTCCGAGACATAACCCTTGGCGGTATGGGGTTCATCGACCCAGCCGCCGCGCGCATGGCTGCCATAGAGGATGATCTTGACGATCCGTCCCAGCCGCCTGCGCCCCTTGGCCTCGCTGTGCGCGTCCCCGAATTCCTCGAACAGGATCTGGAGGACGCGCTCCAGCTCTCGCTGCTTGGTGGGAGGGAGATGATCAAGGTCGGTACGCATGCGGAATTCTTCCTAACCGCTTGGGTCCCTTCCACCAAATGAAGATGGAAGAAGGCCACCATATTGAGACAATTAAGGGTCGCCTCCCTCGTCGAGCGCGCTCATCAACTGCTCCAGCGCCCGGGCGAGATGGATTTCCACGGCATGGATGTCCTCCCCGATCAGGGAGGCGATCTCGGCAAAGCTGCGTCCATCACGGGCATGCAGCAGATAGACGATCCGGGACAGGACCGGCAGATCAGAGAGGGCGGCGCGCAGCCGCTCCCGATCCGACGACGACAGGGTGACGCGCGTCATGCCGCATTCTCCCCCGTCTCGTCGCCTTCGAAGGCCAAGAGATAGTCCGCTGCCTTGCTGGCCTGACTGGCGGCACGGAAGATCGCCTTGCTGTCCTCACGCAGGACAGACAGCCACGCACTCAGATAATCGGCATGACGCACCGTCGGCACGATACCGAGTTCCGCGCAAAGGAAAGCGCTGGCCATTTCCGCGACCAGTTCCTCCCTTGCATAAGCGGGGCTACCAAAGCCCGTATTGGGGAGACGGTCGAGACGGGAAGGATGCCCCGTCCAATGCCCCAGCTCATGCAGGGCGGTCCGGAACCAATTGACCGGCTCATGGAAATGTTCGGGCCGGGGCACACGGATAAAATCGACCTGCGGGGCATAATAGGCTTCCCCTCCGCCAACCCGGATATCAGCGCCTGTCGCGCCGATCAGCGCGTTCGCGCGTGGGATGATGAGAGCCTTGTTCCATGTCGTGACCGGGGAGGATGCCATGTCCTCCAGACCATCGCACTGGTCGATGTTGAAGACCGTGAAGCGCTTCAGGAAAGCAATCTGGCGTGGCTCGCCATCCGGCCCGGTCGGGGCATCATCCCGATCCTTGGGCGTGAACCGATCCGCGTAACAGACGGTCGTGCCCTGCTCCCCTTTGCGGACATTGCCGCCCAGTGCCTGCGCCTGCCGGTAAGTGAGCCAGCGCTGCGAACCGTAGCCCTGCTCGAACAGCCGGTGCCACAAGATGAGGACGTTGATCCCCGAATAGCGCCGCCCCGTTCCGGCGTTGCGCGGCAGGCCCAGTGCTGCCCGGCCATCATCCCAAGGCCGCACCCATGGCAAAGTGCCTTCCTCGATCTGCGCGACGATGCGGTCGGTCACTTCGCTATATAGTGTAGCTCCGGTCCGTCCCTTATCCTGATATCCCATGTTCTTCTCCTTCCCGCATCGCATCGGCCGCCGGAGTGGCGGGGGTGGGCGGCAGGAGCGAACCGGCAGGCCCACCGGCCGAGGCGGGCTGCACCCAGGGGGCCGCAACATGAGTGGAGGAGTTGGGGCATCGCCCCGACTTGCGGCACGCCGCGGTGGGACTAGAGGGCTGCGACGCCCACCTCCGCCGCGCCGACAGGCCGATCAGACATCAATAGAGGGCCATCGCACCTTGAGCGATGTCCGCTGTCAGACTCGTCGCGCTGCCTTTCGCAGCGCTCCGCATTCCCATGGAGCAAGCCTGCCCAACGCACATAGTCACCCCCATCAGCCGACTGCTGCAGTTGACCGCCATGTCCAACGCGCCGGGCGGCGGAGCCGCCCGCGAAATTTCAACTCCCCCAAAAAGAGGGATTGACGTGATTGTGAAATGGCAGGCGACGGACCACCGCCGCCTGCCAGTGTCTCGTTCAAGCGGCTTGCCGGGCAGGTTCATCCTCGATTGCGGCTTTGCACTCTTCGCTGGCGTCGGCCGCTTGCGGTTCAGCCTGTTCCGCCTTCCCCTCGACCCCTGCCTCGAGAAACGGCGCAACCGCCTCCCACCTCTCGGCGCTGCTGACACCACCCCGCTCGGTGTAAGCCGATGGCGGGAAGGCCATCCAGCGCGGCACCCAGCCGTCCCGCTTCTCCCGGCCGTTGATCCCATCAAGACAATCCCGCACGATCTGCCGCTGCACCTTGACCGTTGCGCCCGCATTGCCGGACGCAGCTTCCTCGCCCGCTACCTCGGCAAGGACATGGCCCATGACTTCCTTGTCGCGGATCAGATCGAGCAGCGTATCATCGGCCTGCCAGCATGACGCCATGTTGACATTCAACTGCACGCCCAGCAGCTCGATCAGAGCCGATCCCGCCTCCAGCGTCTCGCCCATGACGATGGCGAGGATGCCCAGCACCATGGCGTCATCAAGATCGAGAAGCCGCAAATAGAGCGGGATCAGTTCCCGATCATAGGCATGTCCGGTGACAGTCAACAGGTCGGGAGCGAAGCCAAGCAGGTCGAGCGCGATCCGCCGCTCCCTGTCGAAATCGGCTTCGGACGCGCAATTCTCGACGCTCTCGCTGATTGCATCGGTCGCGCCCCGCTGTGGGGCAACGTCCACCCGCCATAGCGACGATCCGGCAATGGCATGGGCCACCATCAGTCGTAGTGCGATGGCAGGCGCAGTCGCCACCTTCGCCCGAATGGCGGCATGGCGATGCAGATCGACATAGCTGGCCAGCGGCGCGGACAGTTCGGGCCTTACCGCCTTCTCGACGCTGCCGCCCTGTTCCAGCTTGCGCGCTTCCTTGAGGGTCACATAGCCCTCATGAAAGCTGACATCGCCGCCATGACCGATGCTGACATAGACGCGGCCGCCCTTGGCCTTGGGGCAGCGCTCATGCTCCCATGAATGAAAGGCCTCGCCCCGCGCCATGACGGCCACCTCCTGCCATCCGGCGTCACGATAGCCCTCGACCCGCTCGGCAATGGCCGCCTCCTGCATCTGCCAGAACAGATCGGCGTCGGCGAAATAGCTGTGATCGCCGAACAGGTCCGCCACGATCCCGCCGGTATAGACAGCCGGATCGAACAGTGCCTTGTCGGTGGGGATAGCGCTGCCGCCCAGCAGCCATGATTTGACATGATGCCCCACGGGCGGTCGGGCATCTTCATCATCGAGCAGCGCCAGCCATTCGCGCTGCCGGGCCTTGGACGCCAAGGTCAGATGCCGCACGGTCACGGCGTCGATCGTGTCGCTGCGATAGAGATTGCGGATGCGGGGCAGAAGATTGCCCAGCGCCAGCGTCCGCTTCACCTGCAAGGCCGTCAAACCGAAGGTCAGCGAGATATCCTCCGGCGACCGACCTTGCTTCACCAGCCGGGTGAAGGTTTCCCAGCGCGTTACCTCGTCAGGATCGAGCCGGGCGATATTCTCGATGAGCGAAGCCTCCAGCGCCGCCGCGTCATCCCCCGCCTCCATGATCGCGCAGGGCAGCGGCTCGACGCTTCCTTCCTCCTGCGCCACGATCATCGCGGCATGATAGCGCCGCTTGCCCGCGACAATCTCATAGGTGGTGGGTGATCCATTCTGCCGCACGATGAGCGGCACCAAGATACCCCGTGCCCGCACGGACGGCAGGATATTGGTCAGGTCCGGCGCCTTCTTCACGCCCCGCATGTTCGCAGGCGAGATCGAAAGGCAGGCAATGTCGATATGCTTGAGTTCCATGACTTTTACTCCTCTTGCACACACCGGCCCCGGAAAGCGGGGTGGGCGGCAAGAGCGCACCGGAAGGCCCGGGCAAGCGGCGGGCTGCATCCGAAGGACCGGAACGCAAGTGGAGGAGCCGCGCCACAGGCCGGCTTGCCGCCCGCCGCGACGGGCCTAGAGGGAAGCGACGCCCACACCGCTTGGCCGGGACCGACCGACGCCATCGCTTGCCCAGCGATGTCCGCCAGCGATCCGCCAGGATCGAGTGTGAGCGATCGTCGCCCATCAGGGCCGAGACAAGCTAGGCGAAGGCTCGGTGGAGCGAAGCGGAATAGAGCGCGGCTGGCCGCAGGCCGGCACGCCCAACGACCTGTTCCTCTCAACCAGATATTCGGCAATAGGGCCTATGCCGCTCTACTGAATTGAACCGCCAGGCCACCTCCGAAAGAACGATGGAAGAAAATCCCCAAAAGACCGAACGGAAGAAAAAGCCCGCCCGCGTCCCCATGTCGGTCTGGGAAACGAAACAATGGAAACAGATGCGGCACGCATTGGAACGTCGCCAATCCATTGTCTGCTTCGATGCCGAATGGGAATATCAGCCCCCTAACCGTGTCACGGAACTGGGCATCGCGTCATGGCGCGATGGCGTTATCACTATCCATAATGTGCGCGTCAGGGGCCGCGGCCGCCCGTTTCATGGCGGCACGACAGTCCATATGACCGATGATGCAGCCAAGACCTGGCTCAAGGACTTCATGGCTGGAGCGGACTTGCTGGTAGGGCATGCACTCCAGAATGACAGGCTGAAAATGAAACAGTGGGGCTGTCGTCTCCCCGGCCCGGAATCTTGCCAGTGGTGGACACAGGGGCATGGTCCCGCCTCACGAACAAGGAGAGCGCCAACCCGCGCCGTCTTGCTCATCTTGCGACAGAATATGGTATCGAACGCAAGGGCATGCATGTGGCGGGCAACGACGCGCTCATCACCCTGAAAGTGGCGCTGGCCATGGCGGCCACGGACCCCAACGCCTGAATCCAATGGGCTCCAGAAAGTCCGTGCGGACTGGCAACAGCCAATGAAGCGGAAGCAGTCCGAACCAATCCGATATTCAGCAGCCCGTTCAAGGTGGCGGCGGACGAAATGGGAAGATGATCGCGTCAAAAGCCTCCGGTCCAGAATCCTCGCACGGGAGGCAGGCAATAGCGGGCTGGCAATTGCGATGATGTGCCTCTACCCCGATGTAACCGCTGGGGGTTTTCGAAAAAGATGAGCAAACGCACTCTGAGCGAACGGGACGTCTGCACCAAATTCATCACGCCTGCTTTGCGCAATGCCGGCTGGGACGAGATGCTGCAGATCCGCGAGGAGGTCAGCTTCACCAAGGGCCGCATCATTGTGCGCGGAAAGCTGGTGTCGAGGGGGCAGGGCAAGCGGGCCGACTATATTCTCTACCACAAGCCCAACCTGCCGATCGCCATCATCGAGGCGAAGGACAAGACCCACAGCGTCGGCGACGGCATGCAGCAGGCGCTCGACTATGCCGAGACCCTGGGCATTCCCTTCGTGTTTTCGTCCAACGGCGAGGGTTTCGTCTTCCATGACCGCAGTTCGCCAACCGGCGCGGGCGAGGTTACTCTGGGATTGGATGAATTTCCCTCACCGGCCGCCCTCTGGGAAAGATACAGAAGCTGGAAGGGGCTCACGCCCGAGGCCGAAGAGATTGTCCTTCAGGACTATTATGACGACGGCAGCGGCAAGACGCCGCGCTATTATCAGGTCAACGCGATCAACGCCGCGATCGAGGCCATAGCCAAGGGTCAGGACCGCGTCCTGCTCGTCATGGCGACGGGCACGGGCAAAACCTACACGGCCTTTCAGATCATCTGGCGCCTGTGGAAGGCGAAGCGCAAGAAACGCATCCTGTTCCTTGCCGACCGCAACATCCTCGTCGATCAGACCATGGTGAACGACTTCAGGCCTTTCGGCGCCGCCATGGCCAAGCTGTCCGCCAAATCCAAGACGATCGAGCGGGCCGATGGAAGCATGGTCGATGTCCCGCTCGCGGTGAACAAGAAGCGCCGGGTCGACACCGCCTATGAGATCTATCTCGGCCTCTATCAGGCCATCACCGGGCCGGACGATCGGCAGAAGCTCTACCGCGAATTTTCGGCGGATTTCTTCGATCTCATCGTTATCGATGAATGCCACCGGGGCAGCGCGGCCGAGGATTCGGCGTGGCGGGAGATTCTCGACTATTTCTCGACCGCCACCCAGATTGGCCTGACGGCCACGCCCAAGGAAACCGAATATAGCTCCAACATCGCCTATTTCGGGGAGCCGGCCTACAGCTACTCACTCAAGCAAGGCATACGCGACGGCTTTCTCGCGCCCTACAAGGTCATCAAGGTCCATATCGACCATGATGTATCCGGCTACAGGCCGGAAAAGGGTCAGCTCGACCGCTATGGCGACGAGGTTGAGGACCGCGTCTACAACGCCAAGGATTTCGACCGGACGCTGGTCATCGATGACCGTACCCGCATCGTCGCCAAAAAGGTCACCGAGTTTCTCAAGGAAAGCGGTGACCGGATGCAGAAGACCATCATCTTCTGCGTTGATCAGGAGCATGCGGCGCGCATGCGACAGGCTCTGATCAACGAGAATCAGGATCTCGTCGCCCAGAATCATCGCTATGTCATGCGCATCACGGGCAATGATCCGGAAGGCCAAGCGGAGCTTGGCAACTTCATCGACCCCGAGGTGGCCTATCCCGTCCTGGTGACCACCTCGCGCCTGCTCTCCACCGGCGTCGATGCCCAGACCTGCCGGCTCATCGTGCTCGATCGCGAGGTCGGCTCCATGACCGAGTTCAAGCAGATCGTAGGGCGCGGCACCCGCGTCCATGAGGACAGCCGTAAATATTATTTCACGCTCATGGATTTCCGGGGCGCGACCAATCACTTCGCCGATCCCGACTTCGACGGCGAGCCGGTCCAGATTTACAACCCGAGCGAGGACGACCCGATCGTTCCACCCGACGATGAGCCGCCGATGGATGATGATGGCAACCCACTACCGGATGAGCCCGGCGAGGATGAGGTCGTTGTCGACAGGCCGGACGTCACCTTCGACCCGGACGAGGTCAGCAAGAAGAACGGTAAAATCTATGTCGACGGCATCGGCGCGGCGATCGTCGCCGAACGCGTCGAATATCTCGACGAGAATGGCAAGCTCGTCACCGAATCCCTGCGCGACTTCACGAAAAAGGCCCTGCGCCGCCATTTCGCCAGCCTGGATGGTTTCCTGCGCCGCTGGCACGGGACAGACCGCAAACAGGCAATCCTCGACGAGCTGGAAGCCGAGGGCCTCTCCCTCGATGTCATTGCCGAAGAGCTTGGCAAGGATCTCGACGCCTTCGATCTCATCTGCCACGTCGCGTTTGACGCCAAGCCCCTGACCCGCCGCCAGCGGGTCGACAATGTGCGCCGCCGCGACGTGTTCGGAAAATATGGGGATCAGGCGCGATCCGTGCTTGATGCCTTGCTGGCAAAGTATCAGGACGAGGGCGTCATCAATCTCGACGATACGAACGTGCTGCGCATCTCGCCCTTCACCAACCTCGGAACGCCGGTTCAGCTCATCAAGGCGTTCGGCGGCCGCGAAGGTTTCGAGCATGCCGTGCATCAGCTCCAAGCCGAACTCTATCAGGAAACCGCCTAGTCCATGTCCGTCCGCACCCTCGTCAAATCCATTCAGGACATCATGCGCAAGGACAGTGGCGTCGACGGCGACGCGCAGCGCATCAGTCAGCTTTGCTGGCTCTTCTTCCTCAAGATCATCGACGATCAGGATCAGGAACTCGAGCTCATGCGGCCGGGCTATCAGTCACCTGTGCCCGAGGCGTACCAGTGGCGTACATGGGCGGCCGACCCGGAAGGACTGACCGGCGAGGAGCTCCTTGCGTTCATCAACGACAAGCTGTTCCCCACGATGAAGGCGCTGCGACCGACCGGCCAGAAGGGAGACCGCCGCGTTGTCGTTCGCGATGTGTTCGAGGATGCCTTCAACTATATGAAATCGGGCCAGCTGCTGCGGCAGGTGGTCAACAAGATCAACAGCGTGGACTTCAACGACCTGTCCGAGCGGCAGCATTTCGGCGACGTGTACGAGCAGCTGCTCAATGATCTGCAATCCGCCGGCAATTCGGGGGAATATTACACGCCCCGCGCCGTCACGGCTTTCATGGTCGACCGCATCGACCCGAAGCCCGGCGAGATTCTGTTCGACCCGGCCTGCGGCACCGGCGGCTTCCTGACATGCTCGATCCGCCACATGCGCGACAGGCATGTGAAGCGCCCCGAGGACGAAGCGTTGATGCAATCCGGCCTGCGCGCCGTGGAAAAGAAGCCGCTGCCGCACATGCTCTGCGTCACCAACATGCTGCTGCATGGCGTGGAAGATGCCAGCTTCGTTCGGCACGACAACACGCTGGCCCGTCCATATATCAGCTGGGAGCAGAAGGATCGCGTCGACGTAGTCCTCTCCAACCCGCCCTTCGGTGGCAAGGAAGAGGATGGCATCGAGTCCAACTTCCCGCCGCAGTTCCGCACACGCGAGACGGCCGACCTGTTCCTGGCCCTCATCATCCGCCTGTTGCGCAAGGGCGGCGTCGCCGCCGTGGTCCTTCCCGATGGCTCGCTTTTCGGCGAGGGCGTGAAGACCCGCCTCAAGGAGCACCTGCTGGAAGAGTGCAACCTGCACACCATCGTCCGCCTGCCCAACAGCGTCTTCAAGCCCTATGCCTCCATCGGCACCAACCTCCTCTTCTTCGAGAAGGGCGAGCCGACTAGGGAGGTCTGGTACTTCGAGCATCAGGTGCCCGCCGGCCAGAAGGCCTACTCCATGACCAAGCCGATCCGGGTGGAGCATTTCCAGCCCTGCATGGACTGGTGGGGCGGCGCCAATCGCGAAGGCCGCGTCGAAGGCTCGCAGGCGTGGAAGGTCAGGATCGAGGACATAAAGGCCCGTGGCTACAACCTCGACATCAAGAACCCCCACAGCGAGGCCAAGGACCACGGCAATCCTGAGGAGCTGCTTCGGGAACTCGATGCGGTAGAGGCAGAAGCGGCAAGCCTGCGAGACCAGCTGAAATCCATTCTTGCCGAGGCGCTGGTACGATGAACGAGGAACACCTGCTGGCCCACTACGAACGCATCGCCGAAGCGCCCGGTGCTATCGCGCGGCTGCGGCGGTTCGTGCTGGATTTGGCTGTGCGCGGTAAGTTGGTGGGGCAGGACGCTCGTGACGAGCCTGCTGCGGAATTGCTGCGGCATATCCGCGAAGAAAAGGCGCGCCTTGCAAAGAGCGGAAACATTCGAAAGCCAAAAGCATATTCAGAGGTCGACAAACCACCTTTTGTGTTGCCCCAGAATTGGTGTTGGACTCGCATACGCGAAGTCACAACGGATAGGGGCCAGACCGTTCCTGGCTCTCAGTTCACCTACATTGATGTCACTGCCATCGACAAGCAAGCTGGGGTGGTCGCGGGGCCCAAAGTTCTGGAAGCAAGTGACGCACCCAGCCGAGCTAGAAAACTCACTCAGAAGGGTGATGTGATCTATTCGTGCGTTCGGCCGTATCTGCTAAACGTCGCAGTCATCGACGATGAATACGATCCTCCAGCCATTGCGAGCACGGCATTCGCTATCCTGAACGGCCTTGGCTTTGTCCACCCGCGCTTCCTTTGGATCGCACTCCGGAGCCCATTCATGGTGGAGTTAGTAGAGGAGAACCAAAGAGGACAGGCATATCCAGCCATTAATGACGCCGACTTCGCCGTACTGCCTTTCCCGCTACCCCCACTCGCCGAGCAACACCGCATCGTCGCCAAAGTCGACGAACTCATGGCGCTATGCGACCGGCTGGAAGAGGCACGCAAGGAGCGGGAAGTAGCCCGCGACCGCCTAACAGCGGCCAGCCTCGCCTGCCTAAACGTGCCCGATCCCGATCCGGCCACCTTCACCGCCCACGCCCGCTTCGCGCTCGACCATCTCCCTGCCCTCACCACCCGTGCCGACCAGATCAAGCAACTGCGCCAGACGATCCTTAACCTCGCCGTGCGGGGGAAGCTCGTGGAGCAGCGGGCTACCGAGCAGGGCCCCAGGTTGCCCTCACAAAAGGCGCGCGCATCGGCGGAAGGCAAGATTGCCTTTGAAATTCCAGAGAGTTGGAGTTGGGCGCTTGTTTCCGAAGTCGCCACCTCCCGTCTTGGAAAAATGTTGGACAAGGCGAAGAACCGAGGCGAGCAGTTTCCCTATTTGAGAAACACAAATGTCCATTGGTTCGAAGTGAGAGCCGAAGACACAAAGGACATCCTCCTTACCGAAGACGAGATCGAGACATACCTCCTTCAGCACGGCGATGTCCTTATCTGCGAAGGTGGGCATGGCATCGGACGCACTGCCGTCTGGAGGGGTGAAGTTTCGCCAATGACATTCCAGAAGGCGCTTCATCGCGTCAGGCCCGGCGAGTATCTGAATGCGGACTTCTTTGCTTTTTGCTGCTTCGTCTACTTCCATGAGGGTGTGATGGAGACCTATTTTACTGGGGTCGGCATTCCGCACTTCACAGGAAAAGCGCTCGCGAAACTCCTCTTTCCGCTACCTCCTCTCGCCGAGCAGAACCGCATTGTAGCAAAGGTCGACGAGCTCATGGCCTTGTCCGACCGACTTGAAACCTGCCTCACCGCCGGTGATGAAATCCGTCAGCGGTTGCTCGAAGTCGTCCTGCACGAAGCGCTCGAACCGGTGCAACTACGGGCATTGGAGGCGGCGTGAAGCACGTCAGAGGTCGGTTGTGCAGATATGCGCGTGCTGCTCGGCTATCCTATATGGCTCCGCCGCGTGCCTTGAAGGCCTGCGACTAACAGCCTCGCCCATCTGACTCGCCTGGATGCAGCAGCGCTCGACGAGCTACGGCTACCTCTGGTGAATCTGAACGCGGCTGAGGAGCAGCCACATCATTCTCTCATAAGACCGTCGAGGTAGTCGGACCAAGCCTGCATCATTGCTACCCGCTCATCCCAATATTCCCCACGGGCGTAAGCGCGGCGGACCGCATCCGCTTCGGCGTGCGCCAATTGCCGTTCGATAGCGTCCGGGTGCCATTTGCCCATCTCGTTAAGCAAGGTGCTCGCCATGGCCCGAAAGCCGTGGCTGGTCATCTCATCGCCTGAATAGCCCAACCGGCGAAGGGCGCCGTTCAGCGCATTTTCGGACATAGGCCGCTTAAGAGACTGGAAACCGGGAAACACAAATTTCCCAGTGCCAGTGACCTCCCTGATGGCAGAGAGGATGGCGAGGGACTGCCGCGAAAGCGGAACGCGATGTGGGCGCCGCATCTTCATTTTTTCCGCCGGGATTGACCACAACGCCTTGTCGAAATCGACTTCTGTCCATTCTGCATGGCGCAATTCGCCGGGGCGAACAAAAACATGGGGTGCGAGCTGCAAAGCAGCCTTGGTGACCGCATGACCGTCGAAGCCGTCGATCGCACGCATCAGAGGCCCCACCTGCTGGCTGTTTGTGATTGCGGCGAGGTGCTTCACCTTCGGCGTCGTCAGTGCGTCGCGGAGATTGGCAGATAGATCATGCTCTGCTCGTCCTGTGGCGATCGCGTATCGAAATACCCTGCCGCACACGCTTCTCAACCGCCTGGCGGTTTCATGCCGGCCTCGCCCTTCCACCTGCCGCAGGACCGCCAGCAATTCCATGCTCGTGATCTCGCTGATTTTGCGATCGCCCAAGCTCGGATACGCGAATTCGAGAAGCCACTTGATCTTGCCGATCGTGACGTCCCCAAGCCCTTCCCGTTCTCGCTTCGCGAGCCACTCCTCGGCGACGGTGCGAAACCCGGTGGTCGCCTCGAACGCTTCCTGCGCTTCAATCTCCTTTCGCGTCGCGGTTGGATCCGACCCGGCCGCAAGGAGCTTGCGGGCTTCCTCTCTCTTCTCCCGGGCCTCCGCCAAGGTGATCAACGGGAAGACGCCCATCGCCATCGTTTTGGCCTTGCCTTCGAACCGATAATTCATGCGCCAGTAGCGACCGCCTTGGGGCGTCACCAACAGATACAGGCCATGCCCGTCAGCAAGCTTGTAGGGCTTATCTCGCGGCTTTGCCTTGGACAATGTAAGGGATGAAAGTGCCATGAGGGTATCTCCAGTGGCCATGTTGGCCGATACCCGCAAAGATACCCTCAGCGACCTTGGATTCCCAAATCCACGAGCGGAAACCGGTGGACGCTGGACACAAAAAAACCGCTGTTTCCAGCGGCTTTTTCGATCAGTCCGGATTTCTCCGGAAGAACAAATGGTGCCCAGAAGAGGACTCGAACCTCCACGACCTTGCGATCGCCAGCACCTGAAGCTGGTGCGTCTACCAATTCCGCCATCTGGGCACGGGGTAGGAGCGCGCA
>Ga0307408_100000505_pt1 | contig 33886 bp, 22 predicted proteins | sample 322Cmetagenome_FD_202116 | JGI IMG/M metagenome (GOLD analysis project Ga0307408, IMG submission 202116) | Maize rhizosphere microbial communities from greenhouse at UC Davis, California, United States - 322HYB-C-3 | ecosystem: Host-associated > Plants > Roots > Rhizosphere > Soil | place...
TTGTCAGTATCCAGATAATCCTGCAGCGAAGGTTGGCGAATATAAGCGATTTTACTCATACAGGATTCAATTACATCACTCATCTGCAGGAAGCCAATATTATCTTTCAAAAATTCAGCCACAACCACTTCATTGGCTGCATTAATTACACATGGCATATTTCCCCCTTCTTCGAGCGCCTTATAGGCAAGTGCAAGGTTCCTGAATGTAGATTTGTCAGGTTGCTCGAAAGTTAACTGCGAATAATTTAAGAAATCAAAACGCGGAAAATTGCTTTTTATTCTATCTGGATAGGCGATTGCATATTGGATGGGCAATTTCATATCTGGTAATCCCATCTGGGCCTTCATAGAACCATCAGTAAATTGCACAATTGAATGAATTATTGACTGTGGGTGCACTATTACATCAATTTGCCCGGCATCCAGCCCAAACAACCATTTTGCCTCAATCACTTCAAGCCCCTTGTTCATTAAGGTGGCTGAGTCTATCGTGATTTTGGCACCCATTACCCAGTTAGGGTGTTTAAGTGCCTCTGCCTTGGTTACTGTATCTAAAAAAGCTCTGTCCTTTCCTCTAAACGGGCCACCGGAAGCGGTTAAATAAATCTTTTCAATCTCATTGCCTTCTTCCCCTATCAGGCATTGATAAATTGCCGAATGTTCAGAATCTACAGGTAAGATCTTTACGCCTTTTTCTCTTGCCAGCGATGTTACAATGTCTCCTGCAACAACCAGGGTTTCTTTATTTGCTAGTGCGATGTCTTTGCCGGCATTAATTGCGGCGATGGTGGGTTTCAAGCCGCAAAAGCCAACGAGTGCCGTTAAAACTATATTTAATGAGGGCAGCTGAACTACTTCACATAAGGATTCCTCTCCTGCCAGTACTTTTATACTAGTAGAAGCTAAAGCAGTACTTACCTTTTCATATTTTGAATAATCTACAATAACAACATATTCCGGCTGAAATTCTAAGGCTTGTTGAATAAGCAGGTCTGCATTTTGGTTAACTGTAAGGGCCGAAACCTTAAACAGCGAAGGATTATCCCGAACTACTTCTAAAGCTTGTGTACCAATACTTCCGCTAGACCCTAATATTGCAATGTGTTTCAATTCGTTGTTCTTAATTATAACTTATTTATTTTAAGCAGCTTTCAAATTAACCGTTTTGTCATTTCGGCCTAAGGAGAGGCCTTAAAGCAATAAACCATAACAAAGCGCTTAGGATTCCTCCGATCGTCGGAATGACAAGCGGTTTAGTCTACGTTTCGCCAGATGCCATCATCTATTGTCCTGTGCAAAACGCCCTGCTCGGAATTATAGAGCCTCCGCCCTTCTGCAAAAGAAAGGGAGACAAGGTATTATGGCCTTTAATGTATAATCCAGCCTTCTAAAGCATCCGCTATCTTCCTGTCGTTCGATAAACGTGGTACTTTGTTTTGCCCCCCAAGTTTTCCTTCGGATTTCATATAATTTATGAACGAATCTGGCTGCAAGGAGCGAATGATTAAAGGCTGAAGGATCTTCCCCTCTATTAAGTCGAAATAGTAAATATTTTTCTTTTGAAGCGCTGCGTCTACTTTTAACCTGAAAGAATCCATATCCTTTGGAGCCTTTGTAAATTCTACAAACCACTCGTGATAAGGAAGGCCGCCCTCTGAAGGATTTACCTGTGGAGCCACTGTAAATTCGGTTATTTCTACGCCTTCGCTCTTGGCTACAGACAGTAAGGCTTGTTCAACTTCCTCTCCTATTACATGCTCGCCAAAGGCCGATATATAATGCTTAATCCTTCCGGATACGATAATTTTATATGGATTTTTGGACACAAACTTAACGGTATCACCGATGCTGTATCCCCATAATCCGGCATTGGTGTTTAGGATTATGGCATAATTTTTCCCCAATTCGACATCTTTTAAACACAGGCGTGTCGGGTTTTCATTAAAGTATTCTTCCGTCGGAATGAATTCATAAAATATGCCTGAATCGGCTAGGAGCAGTAGGCCTTTCTCTATCTGCGAATCCTGATAAGCGATGAAGCCTTCAGAAGCTGGATAGGTTTCTATCGAGTCTATTTTCTTCCCAATAGATTCCTCCATGCGGGCCCTGTATGGCTCAAAATTTACACCTCCATAAACAAACAGGCTGAAGTTCTTAAAGATGTCTTTTATTTTTTTGCCGTTGGCCTTTTCGGATAAACGGTCAAAATACATTTGTACCCAGGGTGGAATACCCGAAATAAGCCGCATATCCTCATTGAAGGTTTCTTGCACTATGGCATCTACCTTTTGCTCCCAATCCTCAATGCAATTAGTTTCATAGGATGGCAGGCGGTTTTTCTGAAGGTATTGAGGCACATGATGGGCAGTAATTCCAGAAAGCCTTCCGGTTGGAACTTTATATTTGGTATCCAGAATGGGGCTTCCTTGCAGGAAAATCATCTTTCCGTTTACAAAGTCGGCTTTGCCTGTTTCGTGGATATAGGTTAAGAGTGCATTGCGGGCTGCTTTTATATGCTCAGGCATTGACTCCTTTGAAATAGGAATATATTTTACGCCCGAGGTTGTACCCGAGGTTTTTGCAAAATACGCCGGGTTGCCAGGCCAGAGCACATTCTCTTCACCTTTTACCATTCGCTCTATATAAGGCTTCAAATCCTCATAGTCGCGTACCGGAACTTTCTTTTTAAAGTCCTCGTAAGTTCTTATTTCAGAAAATTTATGGTCTTTTCCGAACGCCGTGTTCCTGGCGCCGCTGATTAACTTCTCGAAAACTCTTTGTTGTGCGTTAACAGCATCAAACTTCCATTTATTTACCTGCCTTACCGCAAAAAAAGCAAATGGCTTACTTAAAGCCGATTTTAATCCCATAGGTGTTCTTAGATGATATTGTCTAAAATGTCCGGATCCTGATCGCCCTCATACTCGCTCATCATTTGACGGTATGCGACGGCGATAGCAACACTTGATAATGGGACAATTATCAATGAATATATCAAGCTAATAGACAGTGACAAAAAGTACTTTCCAATAGCCTGTAGGTATTGAGCTATAAGGCCACATACAACAATCATCAACATGAGAATGATTAATTTGGTAAAGTTACCTCGTGTTACTGCAAAGCTCAATCTAATTGACCGAAGCGTTTGGCAATCTTGATCAAGTATAAAAAATGGAAAAAAGGAAACTCTTACTAATATTACAAAGCCTACAAAAGCGCCAAGAGCCAGGGCAATTGGAGCCAGCGTCTTGTCAGATATTCCCATATAAACCCCCGGTAGCAAAATCAGCATAATTACTACCATTACTAATACAAACAGACAAAGAGAAATCAAGAATGCCGCTAAAAAACGCCCAAATGACTGTTTTGTCGGCCAGAACTCTAGAATTGTAAAAAAGAATGGCTTAATCTGGTTCCACAATCTTACAATCACAAATAATAGCCCGAGCAATACCGAAAGTATTGTGGTCCAGATATTATCTATATCAAAGATTGCGCCGACAACGGACATTATGTATATAAACAGAAATGGTACAAGTACATTGGTTAAGATCACTTTCCAGTTTTCTTTTAAAAACTCCATAAATACTCCCACAAACGAATCATCTTCTCTTTTTTCTTCAGTACGTATGGCATGAAGGATATAATTAAATAATGTAAGCTGAAGCCCGAGATAGATAACGATAAAAATTAGAACAGCTGTTACATTAATTACATTTACTCCCTTGGCTGTAAACGAGGAAAGAAAGGTTGACATCCACAGCAGGAAAAACATCGTTAAACAAAGCCCGGCTATGTTTTTATAATTCTTATATAAAATAACCCAGGATTTGTTAATTACATCATTAACAGCGAAGGTACTTTCCTTTAGAAAATCTATCATGAACGTTTTAGAATAATTCGTTTCCCGAAATCTTGCATAAAGCCTAATCCATACGCATTAAGCTGGACAAACGCTGCAATAATACTTAAAAATGCAACTTTGACTGATTTGTTTACGCCCCACGAATGAAGGAAAAGCAATATAACATAAACAGTTATCAGCAAATTGCACAAGCCTGCTAACGGGTGCCTAAAAATATTAAGAATAAGTGTAAATAAGAGTCCCAAAGTTACAAATGCCGGAAAAAAGTGGACTAGTTTCAATTCCTTGGGAAAATGCTTGTAAATATTGATCCTCGCCCGGCCAAAAAAATGTATTTGCTTGTAAAATTGCTTGAAGTTCGTTCTCCGTTTGTGGTAAACAATAGCATCAGGTATCAAGCCTATTTTAAAGCCTAGAGAATGTATGCGGATGCTAAATTCGATGTCCTCGCCCAGCCGGGTTAGAATAAAGCCCCCCGTGGCTTCCCAGACTTTGCGGGATATGCCCATGTTGAAGCTACGTGGATGAAACTGCCCTCCCATGTTTTTCTTGCTGCCGCGGATCCCTCCTGTTGTAAAGGGGGAAGTCATGGAATAACTTATTGCCTTTTGCACCGGCGTAAATGAATCATGTGCAGCATCTGGGCCACCAAAAGCATCCAGTGGTTCTTTTTGTAAGTGATTTAAAACATTTTGAAGGTAGTTGGGTGGAATAAGGCAATCAGAATCAAAAACAATAAAGTAATCGCCGTTTGCCCTTGCAAAGGCATAGTTCCTGGTAAAGCCTTGCCCTTCATTCTGCTTAACATAATATCTTATATGAAGACTATTATTGTATTTTTCTACTATATCCTTCGCGGGAATTTTTGAGCCATCTTCAATTACCAGAACTTCAAAATGCTTATAAGTTTGCAATGTAAGCGATTGTAGCAGCTCGTCAATTTCCTGCGGGCGGTTATATAATGGAATGATGATGCTGAAAAACATTTAGTTATTGCTGATAGAGAACGGAGTTGAGTGTTGGTGTATTGTTATAATATGCGATTAACCTGTCCACTATATCTCTTTTTCAATTTGATAGTGATTTCTTTCAGAGGCATTTCTCGATACAAGCTCGGCTACGAAACCTGTTAGAAATAGCTGAAAGCCCACTATGATCGCCACTAAGGCAATGTAGAACAAGGGCTGGTCTGTAACATTACGATACTTCAAGCCATGTGATATTTGAATCAGTTTGTCAACTATTAACCAAACAGTTATAATCATTCCGGCGAAAAAGCTTAAAACACCTAAAGAGCCAAAAAAATGCATTGGGCGTTTGCCAAATTTTCCAACGAAAAATATAGATAACAGATCCAGAAAGCCATTTATAAACCTGCTTAAGCCGAACTTGGTTACTCCGTATTTTCTCGGACGATGCTCTACTACCTGCTCGCCTATTTTACGAAAACCTGCCCATTTTGCTAGTACCGGGATATATCGGTGCATTTCGCCATAAACCTCAATGCTTTTAACTACATCTTTTCTGTATGCTTTTAAGCCACAGTTAAAATCGTGCAGATTGGGTATGCCCGACATTTTACGGGTGGCCGAATTAAAGAGCTTCGTTGGTATTGTTTTGCTTAAAGGATCGTGGCGTTTCCTTTTCCAGCCTGAAACCAGGTCATATTTTTCTTCCGTTATACGGCGATATAATTCAGGAATTTCGTCGGGGCTATCTTGCAAATCGGCATCCATGGTAATAACCACATTGCCTTTGGCTGCTGCAAAGCCAACGTTTAAAGCCGCCGACTTGCCGTAGTTTCGCCTGAACTTGATCCCTTTTAAATTTGGATTGCTTAACTGGAGTCTCTCAATTACGTCCCACGACTCATCATTACTTCCATCGTCCACCAAAATTATTTCGTAGGAAAAGCCATTATCTTCCATTACTCTGGTATTCCATTCGATGAGTTCAGGTAATGACTCGGCTTCGTTAAAAAGAGGTACAACTACGGAAATATCCATTTAGATAGAATCAGGAATTAATTAAAGATTTGAGGATGGTTCGTTAAATAGTGGCTCGTCTTTTTTAAAGATTGCTGCAAATAATAAAGCTCCCACAAAAAGGATGATGATTGAAAACAAAACACTCTGAATCAACTTGCCCGCACTTGGATTTTTCTCTTCCTCCATGTTTTCCTTCATTTCTTCAATCTTTTCATCAAGCTCTTCTGTTGGGATATTTTGTTTGCTGGCAAATACTGTAGTTACATTGAGCACGTTTTCTTTTACTTCTTGGGCAATTGTTTTATCGATGTAATGGGTATGAACATGACTACCGGCAGAATATAAAAGATAAGCTGTAATAAACAATACGAAAATGCCTCCGGTGGCTTCCCTGAAAGACCAGTAACCGCCAACTTGTTTTCTTAGGCTAATACAGAAAAACACTGCCAATAATATTGGAACAATAAAAGAAAGAAGCACAGGCGAGCCTATTACCACAGCCATTGAAGATGCCTGGGCAATTACATACAGCGCCGGAATACCGATACATAGTAATATAACGCCGAAAAGCAGTCCGCTCAGGGCTGCTTTTTTTTGCATTTCGCGTTGTTCAACAAGCATGTTATTAGCGATTAAATGCTGCTAGAAGTGCGTAAATGGCTCCGTCATACTCTGGATCTTCACTGTTCTTCTTGAACTTAGCGAACTCAGCATCAGTTGGATCGCTTTCGTGAAAGAATCCCATAATCGGGTAAAATAATTCTTTCATTTCTGACGAATCAGGCAGGTCCTTAGAAACCCGGGCAATCTCCTCAATAGAGCTTTCCATTAAAATTTGGTTAGCAATAATGTCTTCGTAAATACGGTGTTCGTCCTGAAACTCGTCTTCATCAACTAACAAAAACTCTTTCAGGAAATCCTCCAGCTCGGGTTCTATATCTTCGTCCTTGCACTCCCGGATATACAGTAATACGTTTAGAAGTTCAGTGCCGCGGTCTATCGTTTCCTCTTCTATGGCTTCCCATTCTGGTGAATCAAGATAATCTTCTTCTAACTTTTTAACATCCTCTACAAAGAAGTTAATCATCAATAAGTCGAAGAAAATTTCACGCAAGGGCTCTAAATCCTCGCTATCATCAAAGGCTTCGTCAAGTAAAGAAACCTTGTCCATAAATTCGCGGCCGGAATTAAAAACGGTGCTGATGCGTGTCCTGAAGTCAGCCGGTACGCCTTCAAATTCGTTAAGGGCGGCTGATATTGCGTTTTCTACCTGTTTATCCATAGTTATGCGTTGTTAAATAACTGGCTGTTGTTGCCACTTACTATCACTTTTCCTTTTTGTGTAGTATTTAAAAATGGAGAGTTAGATGACCTCGATTTATTACTTTCGTTATTAAATAGCCATTCTGTTTCGGTATCGAACAGTACAAAATTGGCTGGTTCATCTGCCTCGAATGCGGGCACTGGCAGGTTAAGAATTTGCCTTGGTTTTACGGCTAGTTTCTCAACTATCTCATCAACAGATAATCCGGCTTTAAGTGCCAGAGGTAAAACTGTTTGCAAACCGATAATGCCGAATGAGGCAATTTCAAACTCAACATCTTTGAATTCGATTTCGTGTGGCGTGTGTTGCGAAACGATAGCATCAATGGTTCCATCTTTTAAGCCTGCAATTAATGCTTCCAAATCACTTTGTGTGCGCAATGGAGGCTTTACTTTATAATTACTGTCGAATCCTTCAAGTTCCTTCTCTGTTAATACCAGATGGTGCGCTGCCACATCGCATGTTACCTTCAAACCTCTTTTCTTCGCTTCGCGAATGAGTGCAACGCTGTTAGCTGACGAAATGGTGCTGAAGTGTATTGGCGAATCATTGTATTCGGCTAAGTAAAGGTCGCGGGAAATGTGCACTTCTTCTGCAAGTGAAGGAATTCCCTTCATCCCCAGATAGGTGCTAACAATGCCTTCGTTCATTTTACCCTTTCCTGCTATTGATTTATCTTCAGGATATGAAAACACCAAGCCGTCAAAACCTTTGGCGTACATTAATGCACGGCTCATCAACCCAGAATCAGTTACAGGTTTAGTTCCGTCAGAAAATGCCACTGCACCTGCCAAACGCATATCATACAATTCTGCCAGGTCTACTCCTTCCCTTTTCTGGCTAATGCAGCCTACTGGGAAAACATCCACCAGCGCATCTTTAGTGCGGTTTACAAGGTAAGAAACTTCAGATTTTGAATGAACCGGCGGTTCGGTACTTGGTTGCACGGCTACGCCTGTGAAACCTCCCGCTGCTGCAGCTGCCATACCACTTATCAAGCCTTCCTTGGTTTCAAAGCCTGGCTCGCCAAAGTTTACGTTAAGGTCAAAAAAGCCTGGGGCAAAATATTTGCCTTCGGCATCTATCAATACAACATCTTCGTTCTGAAGATTTACTTTTTCTGATATTTCAGCAATTTTACCTTCCTTAATTAATACGTCGGCTTTTTTGCCATTAAAACTCGATTGTGGATGTACTATTGTTGCTGAACGGAAAAGTATAGCTTTCATTAAATATTTTGATTTGAGTTCTGCGGCCTGTAAAACTTAATTATGAGAATTTCAGCCGCCAGAAAAACCAGCGCCAAAATTAGGCAAAGTTTCCACAACTGCACACCATTATTTATTGCTTTTATTGCTTCTTGCACAGACTCACCACCCGGACTGAAAAACTCTGGTTTATAATCCTTAAAATAACTTTTTAGCTCATCTTCGCTTGCATAAGTAAGATTAGACTCAGAACGGCTATCGTTAAATGCATAGTTCGCCAGTAACATATCACCTTTTACTAAGCTGTAAATTCCTTGTTGCTTTACCTGCCCGGCAATGAAAATACGGCTGGATGTTTCGGCCTGCAGTAAACTTGGTATAGCCTCGAAGTTCCCTTTTTTTAGCCTTAATGTTTGGTTGGGCTGCAGGGTGATCTTCTGAGATTCGAGGTATTGGTCTTTCCCTATGGTGTAAAACAGGCGATTATCCCTAAGGCTGAAAAATGCTACCTGATACATCAGCGGTACAAAAATTGAATGTCGTACCAGATTGCCACCCTCTTCATTTAGAGGTAAAGCAGATAGATAAACCTTTCCTTTTCCAACCGAATACTGCGCTATTCCTACGCGCCTGCCAGGAAATTCCAGGATATTTTGTTTGATTACCCGGCTGTTAATTCCATAGCGAACGTACTTTTTAGCCACTGGCAAATCCATACTGCGTGGCAATTGTTCGAAAACGCCTTTGAATAGTGGATGCTGCAGGTTTATACTTTCAATTTTCTGTTGTTGGCTAATAAGTGCTTCGGGCCTATCTGTGCCTAGTGCTTGCGTTAATGCCTTTAAACCTTGCTGATTTTCTTCCAGCGCTGGAAATACCATTAAACAGCCTCCGTTTTGAACATATGTTTTAAGTTGTTGAGCAAGCCCCTGGGATATTTCTGTAAGGCTATTAAGAATAATTAAAGGATATGATCCTAAAGACGAATAGTTTAAGCTACCAGCGTTTACATTTACCAGTTTAAAAAATGGATCAGCGCGATAAACAGCATTGAGATAAATATTATTGCTTTGGGCATTGATGGCTAAAATCTCCATCTGGTTTTCCACACTAAAAGTGAAGTAGAATTTGTCGTCAAATATAATGGGATAGTCTGTAATGCCTATTTCGGCATTTTGCCAGCCGGGTTTTAGCCCGCCGAAAGATAGTGTGTCACGGCTGTATGAACGGGCGTTGATGTCTAAACTTCCGATAGCTTTTTGCTGCGAATTGATAGTAAGTTTATAGGGAACGTTTTCTGCCTTTTTATCAGAGTTGTTCTTTAGCTGAATAACCAGTTTTTCAGTTTCGCCGGCTTTATGTACCGGGGAAATAAACCAAACAGAGTCGACAGAAATATTTGGCTGTTTATTTGCCTGAAGCTTCACAAAGCGATACTGGCCAGCGGTATCGAGCCTCGTTTTTGAGCCTTCAAGCATGTTTTTCTGAAAATCTGAAACCAGGTAGATCGTTTTCTGAGTATTCGGCTCGGCTTTATATACTTCCTGAAGCCGGTTTACTACTTCGTTAATATTTCGGTTAACTGCGCTTATTTTAATATCATCAACCGCATTAATAAACTCATCGTGATTCAACAAGTGTTGGTGTTTGCCTTCGAAATCATTGGTAAGGATCTGAAACCTATCATTGATCCCATATGCTGATGCAATTTCTTTAGCCCGTCTCTTAGCTTCATCCAGTAAACTACCTTCGCGGTTAATAGACTCCATGCTATAAGAATTGTCTATATAAATACTCACCAGTTGTTGGCTAATAACGGAGGTTTGTTCGCGATGTGGGATATAGGGGCGTGCAAATGCCAGTACCAGGAATATGATTGCGAGCATGCGGGCAGCTAACAGCCATAAGTTTTTAAGCTTCCGCGATGAGGACGTTTGCTGCTGGATGTCTTTAAGAAAGCGGACATTGCTGAAATATACTTTCTTGAATTTCCTGAAATTGAACAGGTGTATTATAATCGGTATTGCTACCGCTGATAACGCAAAAAGGAATCCGGGGAAAAGGAATTTCATTAGTATCCAAAAATAGTATTTTGAATGAGATTAACGATTGGCTGAAAGAAAGGATTGTTAAAGGCTTTAAATGTGTTAAGGGGAAGAGTTGTGGTATGCTCAATAAAATGCATAACTAACCTCCGCCTATGCTATTAAGTTAAGTTCGATTATTATTTATCTATTAACCTGAGTTCGATTGTTTCTTACTTGTTAAGAAACTCAAAATAAGCACTTTGTTTTCCCCTCTCCTCGAGCTACTGTGTGTACACATCTTCGGAAGATTCAGCTGCTTTTCTTCTTGTACTTTTCTTTCTTTTTCTTTTCCATTGATGATGAAAAGAAACAAAAATCTAGTGCCTTGCGAGGTGCCTTTTTTCGCACATTCCTCAGCTCAAATTCCCTTATCAGCCGCACGGTGCTGCGTCGGCCTTTCCCTTTCCGCACATCCCATCGCTTCAGAAAACCCGACAATGCACCTTCCTCATACACAGCCTCGCTGATAAGTGAATTTTTACCCAGGCACTTCGCAAGGCACCGCCTCCGAATCAGCGTTTCTGCCTATTTCGAGTGCCCTCCTGCAAATCGCCTAAATATCAAAAACTTGTGTACACACAGTAGCTCCTCGAGGAGAGGGATCAATATTAAGTTAAGGATCGGATTGCGCCATAGGTGCAAAATGTTGGTAGAAAATATAATTATGAACGGTTGTGCGTGCCGTAGGTATGCTACATTATAGTCCCGTACCTACGGCACGGAATTTATAACGGCCTGTTTTTTCTATCAACATTTAACCCCGATGGGGTTATTGCCCTTAACTTAATAGCATTGGGAGAGGGATAGGGTGAGGTGATAACAAGCGTAAGTACGGTAAAAAGTTGTGTCAGTAAATTGGTTAATTGTAGCCTCATAAAAACCAAAAAAGGGCAACGGCATTACGCCGCTACCCTTTACCAATCAATGTATTAACCATGCTACAATTGAAGTTTCTTTTTAAGTTTGATGTCATCTGAGGCCGCGCCTACCAAAACTTCAAACTGTCCGGGTTCTAAAACCCAGTTCATTGATTTTTCGTCAAAATATTTGAAGGCATCTTCAGAAAGCGGGAAGAATACTTGTTTAGCTTCGCCTGGTTTGAGAAATACTTTTTCAAATGCTTTCAGCTCCTTTTCAGGGCGCTTAACTGCCGCCTTTAAATCCTTAACATAGCCCTGAACAACTTCAGCTCCAGCAGTTTTACCGGTGTTTTTTACGGTAAAGCTTACTCTTACTTCTTTGCCTGTATTGCTTACCTGCAAGTCGCTATAGTCAAATTTTGTGTAGGATAATCCGTGACCGAAGGCAAATTGAGGCTTTACTTTGTAGGTGTCAAAATATCGGTATCCAACAAAAATATCTTCTTTGTAATGCACATTAATACTATCGCCGGGATATTCGCCAAGTTTGTGGGCTGGAGAATCCTCAAGCTTTTTAGGCCAGCTGAATGTTAGTTTTCCCGATGGGTTTATGTCCCCGAACAATACTTCTGCGATTGCATTTCCGCCTTCCTGTCCGGGGTAGCCTACTTGAAGAATAGCTTTGGCTTTTCCTTCCCACTTCGTGATATCCATTGGGCCTCCGCCGAAAAGCACCACAATAGTATTAGGATTAGCCTTTATCACCTGAGAGATTAGCTCATCCTGTCCGAATGGCATATTCATATCAGGCTTGTCCCCACCTTCAGCATCATAAGCGTTGTCGCTCCATTTACTGTAATCATAGCCATGGGTCCATCCGCCAAAAACAATAGCAACCTTTGCTTTTTTTGCTGCATCTACAGCCTCTGCAATCAACTTCTCATCAGCCTTTGCATTTCTGGCAATTGTATAGCCTTGAGCAAAGCGAATGCCTGTGTTATTTACAACGCAGGCTTGCATCCCTTCCAAAGGAGTTACCTCATATTTAGGGCGTACCTGGGAACTGCCGCCTCCCATAGCATTGTCACGATTGGCATTTGCTCCAATCACAGCAAGTGATTTAATGGTTGTTTTATTTAGCGGAAGGATGTTTCCCTGGTTCTTAAGCAGGATGATACCCTCTTCAGCGACTTGCTTGGCTACTTTGGCATGTTCGGTTGTGGCATAAGCGCCAGGAGTCCGTTTCGCACCAATCATATTCGTTTTTACCATAACTCTTAGAATTCGGCGAACTTTTTCATCAATTACGGATTCTTGTACCTCGCCCGACTGAACCATTTTCAAGGCTGGATTAGCAAAATAAAACTCATCAAAGGTTTTTGCCGGGGTGCCAATATCGGTTCCCATTTCCAAATCGGCGCCGCCCAGCAGTGCTTCTTTAGTTGAATGGATGGCTCCCCAATCGCTCATTACCAAGCCTTTAAATCCCCACTCTCCTTTCAGGATCTTATTGATCAGATAGTCGTTATAGGTGCAGTACTCGCCTCTGAAACGATTGTATGCTCCCATTAAGGTATTCACCCCTCCTTCAACCACAGCTGCTTTAAATCCTGGTAGGTAAATTTCTCGTAGGGCCCTTTCGCTCATTTCAACGTTGATTCCGTCTCGCCGTACTTCCTGGTTATTTGCCATGTAATGTTTGATGCAGGCTGAGATTCCCTGATCTTGCACTCCTTTAATATAGCCTACAACCATTTTGGAAATCAGGTATGGATCTTCGCTCATATACTCGAAGTTTCTGCCATTTAGTGGAGTACGCAGGATGTTTATGCCTGGCCCTAGAATTACGTCTTTGCCGCGGAATTTAGCTTCGCTGCCTAAAACCGATCCAAATGCATATCCCAATTTTGGATTCCAGGTGGAAGCCAGTGTTAAGCCCACAGGCAGGTATGTTGAGGAATCGCCACCTTTATTATCAAGCGACCAGTCTCTCCCATGTTCCGGACGTACCCCATGCGGGCCATCGGAAGTTACCAATTCAGGAATTCCCAAGCGCTCTATGCCCCCGGAGGTAAAGGATGAGTTTCCATGAATCATTTTAATTTTCTCTGCCAAAGTGAGTTGCTTTAACAGGCTTTCAATTTTTGCTTCGGTTGCAGGGTCAGTCTTTTGCTGTGCATTGGCTTTAATGAAGGCAAAAAGAAATGCCCCGGCAAGTACAATCCTTAACAAATGTGGTTTTCTCATGAATAATGATTAGAGTATAGTTTTATGGTTTATTTATAATTGCTTATGTGCCATTTTACTTTGCCAGCGAAAGGGTCGGCCGACAGCGATTTTCCTGGTAAAGTAATCTTATGCAGAATATTATCTGAAGGAAGGCAAACTAGCCCTTCAGTAGTTTGTCCGCTGCTGGAATAGGTAACCAGGTTTAATGATCTCCAATCCATTTGAGCTGTAGACTGCGCCAATTTAATATGCGGGATAACTGCGCCATCGCGTACCATAATGACAGCTTTCACGTCTCCTGGCTTAAGCGTGTGCCAGCCCGATGCATACACAGCCCCACTTTGATAATCAATCCACTTCCCTTTCGGAAGGTATACACTTCGTTCGGCTACATTTTCCAATAGTGGGGCAACCAGCATATCATTTCCAAACATGTATTGGTCATCAACAAGCCATGCGCCCGGATCGTTTGGAAATTCTACAAATAGAGCACGAACCATTGGTAAGCCTCTTTCTGTGCAATCTTTAGCCTGGGCGTAGATATAAGGCATTAGCTTATAGCGCATTTCATCGGTCTTTCTAAATGTTTCCCGAAATTTTGCGCTGTATTCCCAGGGCTCCTTTGGAGGTGCTCCATGGCTTCGGGTGTGCGAGGAAAGGAAGCCGAATGCTGCCCATCTTGCATATAAATCTTCAGGTGATTTTTGAACGAAGCCTCCTATATCATGGCTCCAGAATGCAAATCCGGACAATCCAAAGGATAAACCAGCTCTCAACTCGGCGGCCATAGCGGTGTTGGTATTTGCGGCATCGCCACCCCAATGCAGCGGATAACGCTGGCTGCCTGCCCATGTGCTTCTTGCCCATATAATATTCTCGCCATTAATCTGTTTGGTTATGTCAGCTACAGCTTTATTGTAGCGCAATGGGTATAAATTATGTTCATAAAAGCCGGTCCTTCCTGAATGATAAATGCCGTTTGCAGGAGCTGCTTCGCCAAAATCGACTTTGATAGCCCCTACTCCAAGCTTTAACAAGCCGGCAATCTTATCCTGATACCATTTTACGGTTGATGGATTAGAAAAATCCAGTACTGCATCTTCATAAGGAATATTGCCTTTTGCATCTTTTACCACAAGATTCTGATCCACCAGTTCCTTGAAAAGGATATTCTTAGGTGTGAAGTAAGGTAACTGCCAGAGCGAAACATGGAAGCCATCCTTCTTTAAGTCACTTAAAAGCTTCTGTGGATTTTTGAACCTGTCTGGAGCGAACTTGTAATCTGTACGCCAGTCTGTAGTAAACCAACCCGTGTCATAATGAATTACATCCGCGGGAATATTATTCTTACGAAGCTTTTCCGCAACATCACGGCCATCCTGCTCAGAAAAATAAGTTATCCGGCTCATCCAAAAGCCAAATGACCATAGTGGTGGCATAGAAGCCTTTCCTGTTAGGTTAGTATATTCATTTAGGATGTTTTTGGGGGCTCCCAGAAACACAAACAAATCGAGCTCGTCATCGCCGATCATCAAGGAATTAACACCACTGAAATACTTCCCAAAATCGCAGGTAATTGGCGTTGAAGTATGCATAAACATTCCATAACCGCGGCTGCTCATAAAAAATGGAATTGGCTTATACATGGTTTCATTCTGAACGCCATTGGCATCATCTGCCCAAAGCACTACTTTTTGCCCGCGTTTGTCGAATGCGGTAAAGGATTCACCACAGCCAAAAATCTTCTCCCCCGGAGAAAGGGAGAATGCAGGCGCCATGCTACGGGAATAATCGGATGCCCGCCTAACATATGAAAATGGCAAAACAGGAGTGTATGTTGAATCTGCGTTATCAGTTTGATGGATAGTTTTGGTAAGCAATTTTCCATTCGCGTCTCTAAACTCAATGTGCCATGGATGCGTTAGTATGCTAACCGAGCCGTACGCACTCGTATAACGATGGCCACCAGCGATTTTGCTGTATTTCCAAGCCTTTGAATCTACAGGTGCTTTGCCATTTACAAGCATTAAAGATTCCTGATCTGGTTTTATTTGTAGGCCTGAACTTGTGCGGACACGGATTGTCCTGTCGGAAACAAATTGGATCGAAAATGGCAAGGCCGGAGATGCTGCGTATTCCGTGCCTGGAAATTCGTTTGGCTTTGCCGGGCTGAGTACGCCGAGCATGTTATTAAAGGCCTGACGGGTTATGTAGTTGTAGCGCCTGTATATCAACTCGCCTTTGGCTGTTGCGGGATCGAATTTGGAAAGGCTATCTGCCAGATAATAGGTGTTTTTAAAGTCGGAAAAATCTCCGCTAATATCTATTGGTGAGTTTAACAGGTTCATGCCCTGTATTTGTGCCACTGCGTTGAAACCGAATGGCAACAGTGCAGCGCCTAGTATCGCCAGTTTCTTACTTATTTGCATAGCAATTTAGTTTTAATAGGTTGCCAGTCATCAGACTAGCTTAAAATGATTATTTCATATTGATCCCCATTTGCGGCAGCCGGCTTAGAAAGCCAGGTTGGGGGACTTTAAATGCGCCACAGACAAATGAGGTACCACCATAGCCAAAGCTTAATGCCCATTTGCTAATAGTATTGAATTGATTAAAGCCAACGATCAAATTATTTAACTTGTAGTTCTATCACAGCGCTTTGCAATCCTTCTGCACTAGCCTTTAATGTTACGTTGCCTGCTTTTTCTTTTGCTTGTATAATTGCCAGCGCAAGGCTGTTAAAAGCTTTACGGTAATTGGCTTTAAATGGCTCCATGCTGGTTGGGCTGCCATTGTCAACCCCTGCTATTTCTGCATCGCCTATTAATTCAAAACTGATTAAGTTATTGGCATTAGGAACCATGTTGCCATTAGCATCCACTATTGTTGCAGTGATGAATGACAAGTCCTTGCCATCAGCGCTAAGTTTGAGTTTATCTGCCTTTAGAGTGATCTTTGCCGGTGTACTGGCTGTAGAAATTTCTTTCGTAAGAATTACTTTTCCGCCTTTGCGGGATACAGCTTTTAATGTGCCCGACTTAAAGGGAATACGCCAGCTCACGTGCATATCGGTTGTTTTATGCTTGCTACCTAAAGATTGGTTATTTAGAAAGAGCTCAACCTCGTCGGCATTGTTGTAATACGCCCAAACGTCTATAGTTTGCCCTTCTTTCCAGTTCCAATGCGGAAAGATGTGTAGCACGGGCTTGTTAGTCCATTCGCTTTGATACATATAATAAACATCTTTAGGGAAACCGGCTAAATCAATAATTCCAAAATATGAGCTTCGGGCTGGCCACGGATACGGTGTTGGCTCGCCGAGGTAGTCAAAGCCAGTCCAGATATACATACCCGAAACATGATCATTATTATTAAACTCCTTTAAAGTTTCTTCATGTGTTGATCCCCATGGAGTATGGCAATTGTCATAAGCTGAGCAGGTTAAATCAGCATTTCCTGTTAGCAAGGGTTTGTCCCAGGCTGTTGGCCAGATACGTATACTGTCAGACGGCATATCGTAATGCCCTCGGGTTTGTAGGGCTGAAACAGTTTCTGTGGCAATAAACTTTTTATCGCTACCCCAATCCTGATGAACGCTTTTAAACTTATCGTGATTATAGTTATAGCCAATCAGATCCAGAACTCCCGAACGAAGAATATTGTTGTGCTGTTTTACATCATTAGTTGCCGAGGTTACAGGACGGCTTGGGTCCAGCCCTTTGGTAATGCGGTATAGCTCGCGGGTGATTTCCCGTCCACTGGTATCGCCTTTGGCTTCGTCTCCCCATTGCTCCTGTATTTCGTTGCCAATGCTCCAAATAAATACCGAAGGGTGGTTGCGGTCGCGAATGATTTGGTCTTCCAGATCCCTCACGTGCCATTTGTCCCAGTCGCGACTGTAGTCGAATTTGTTTTTGCCTTTCTTCCACATATCAAAGGCTTCGTCCATCACGATAAAGCCCATTTTATCGCACAAATCGAGAAGAGCTGACGCCGGAGGATTATGTGAAGTGCGGATGCCATTACATCCCATTTCCTTAAGTATTTCCAACTGGCGTTCTGCTGCCCGCATATTGAAAGCTGCACCTAAAGCACCAAGGTCGTGGTGGTTGCATACTCCCTTAATTTTAAGAGGTTTACCGTTCAGTGAAAAACCTTTGTCTTTATCAAAGTTGAAGTAGCGAATGCCGAAATTTGTATTGTATTGATCTATAGGTTTTCCGGCTATAAGTATCTTGCTAACAGCTTTATAAAGGGCAGGTTTGCTATCAGACCACAAAATTGGCTTGCTTACCGGGATTGCCTGGATCACGCTTTTGCTGCCGCCTTCCAGGTTAAAAGTTGAAGCTTTACTACCTGCTACTTTCCCACCGGGCGAATACAATGTTGTAAGTAATGTTACTTTTTTAGCTTCGCCGCTTAAGTTTTTAACCAGGGTTTGAATATTAACATTTGCCGATAGGCTGTTTACCTGGGGGGTACTGATGAAAGTACCCCAGTTATCTACAAAAATTTTAGATGTAGTTACCAGATTTACACTGCGATAGATGCCCGAACCTGAATACCAGCGCGAGTTTGGCTGCTCTGAGTTGTCTGCGCGTACTGAGATTACATTGCTGCCACCGTAGTTAAGAAATGGAGACAAATCGTACCTGAACGCGATATAGCCATTGGGGCGAACACCCAATGAATGGCCATTTATCCAAACCTCGCTATTTCGGTATATTCCATCAAAATCAATAAAAACAGACTTGCCCTCTGTTGTTGCGGGAATGGTAAATGTTTTCCGGTACCAGCCTATGCCACCTGGCAAAGCTCCTCCTCCCGGAGTTGCAGGGTTTTTCTCGTCGAACTTTCCTTCAATGCTCCAATCATGTGGCAGGTTTAATTGGCGCCAGCCACTATCGTCGAAATCGGGATTGCTTGCTTTGGCTTCGTCGCCCAAATAGAATTTCCAGCCTTTATCGAAGTTTTCGGTGGTTCGTACCTGGGCATCGGCAATGGCCGACGCCAGTACGCATAAGATTATAAAAAATGGTTTACCTAGTGTGTGTTTAAGCATGACTATTTTTTTGTATCTACACTGAGATAAACAACAGATCTTGCCGGTAAAGTCAATTTTAACACGTTCGTTTTAAGCGGAGCGGATTTCGCTTTAAGGTCTTTGTAATTTGCCGGCCCGCCAGACGTTCCAGAGGGCCCAACACCATTCACAAGAACTTTTCTAGAGAAATCACTACCATCACCGGTTAGTTCATAAATGTAGTATCTGGCACCTGGCTGGAAGTTTTGAATTTTAACCAGTGCCCGTAGATTGTTTGTTCCTTTGTTTACCAGCACAAAGCCAGCATCCCCTGTTTTACTATAGCCGGATGCATAACTCAGAACATCAGAGTTTCCGGTAACAGTAGAATTAACCATACGGTCTCCGAAATATTTCTGGAAGAAGTACATATAATAAAAGGCAGGACGCGGAGTCCACTTAGCTGTGCCATCACCTTCGTCGCCAAGGCTGAACATACCGTGATCGTTACCGTTTGCATAACCATTTGCCACACCCCAACGACTAGCCATGCCATAATTATTTTTAACCAATTCACCCAGAACAATAGCGGCGTGCATACCTGCAACATGGGATACCATTTGCTTTGAACCTTCGGCTCCAATATTCCATTCGGTTAGGGCTACCGGCTTCATTTGCACGCCTGCAGCCGCTGTAGAAGTTTTAAGCCATGCCATCATTTTGGGCGTAACGCTTGCAGCAGAGTTTAAAATATCTGCGGCACCGGTATTAGAGCCAAGTGGCGTGTAGTAATCATGGATAATGAAGAAATCTGCAGCATTGCCGGCCTGAGCAAAGAATTCAGCATTCCAGGTTCTATCTGGTACATTCCAGGTGTTGGCTGCATCAAAATGGATAAGTTGCGCTCCTATTTTAATAGTGGCGCCCACCTCAGCTGCTGCTTTACGCATCGAATCTGCAAAAACCTTAAAGTGTTTGCCGTAAATGGTTCCGTTGATAATTTCCGGCTGGCCGTCTTTATTTTTCTTCAAATCGATTTTAAAGCCTGCCTGCCATGGGCCACTGCTTTCGTTTCCAATTTCCCAGAACTTGGTTTTGCCTTTATCATGCCTTACCCACTCTGCAGCCAAATGCGCAGCATCTCTGTCTGGATGTGCACCGGTGCCGTATCTGGCGTAGCCATAATTAACTGTTATCATTCCCTTGCTGCCTGTTTGCTGCAAGGTGTTGTAATAATTCTCGAGGCTAAGACTCCAATCCGGAGTGTTTTTTCCAGCCCAATAGCTTTCTTTAGCTAATGCCCGGCCGTCAGCATACAAAATGGTATCGGGGGAATCTACCGGTTTAGTACCGAAATCCTTATTCCAAAAATAAACACTAGAAATATTACCTCCGGGAAAACGGATTACATTAGGCGACAACTCTTTCAAATGCCCCATCAAGGCTGGTTCGGTAACCATTTGCCCGATGTACGTATTAGTGTTAGTACCGAAAATATTCCTGGAAACTTTAGCAACCGTCTGGCTGAAATCCGCATTGATAATTACCTCTTCACGAAGTATTGGTGCTGTTGTAAAATCATAAGCCGGGGCTGCAAAGCTTTTCGCTTCCCACTCATCTGCAAAAAATCCTATAGAGGCAGGCGTTTGAACATCAGTTGGCGGGGTAACATTATAGACCTTCTCAACTGTTACTGCCGAATCCTTTTTACAAGCAGTTATTAGGCCAATGCCTAGCACAGAGCAGCCTATGGCAAGTTTTAAACTATTTATCTTTGACATTTAAGGTTTATTAGTTGGATATAAATTTTAAGTTCTTAGTTGTAGATGCCTGTATCCTATCAAGTTAAGTTTTCTAGTTACAGGTGCCCTTACCTGCAACTAGAAAACTTAACTTCAATTAGTTGTTAAAATAAAACATAATGGAAAGCGAACCATTCGTCTTTTCCGGCGTCGTATGATGTTCCAAACCAAATACCTTTTTCATCAACGGCATTCGGGAAGGCTTTTACTACTTTTAAAGTGGTTTGAGTGGGATTCATCCAGCTGCCTGAATTTTGTAACAAAGTACCGTTAGTTAAAGTAACCTCGTTGCTTGACTCGTTAACGGTGAATGTACCGTTAGTAACCACGCCGTTCTGGCTACGAGTGTATTTTAATCCGCTCTTGGTAAATTTTATATAGGAATTAGCCACTGCCGCATCCCAACTGTTGTTCCAACCCCAATCTCTTGAGCTTGCATGGCCCGTTGTCCAACCTTTTCCTTTTGCAATCCAATCTACCGGGTTGCCTTCTGCATCCAGCTTCCAAACGCGGGTTGAAGCGGCTGTAAGATGATTTAGTAATTCACCTGGAGCAAACTTAGGATTAAAGCCTTCATCAAAGGCTGCTGGTGGTTGTACCGGTGGAACCCAATTATCTGAATAGGTTTTAGAAACAAAGTTGTACACCAATAAGCAAGGGCCTTCGCAAGAGGTACGTAGCACGGCCAATTGCATGGCATTCTCAGTTAAAGACATCAATTTGATTTTGCCCCATTGAGCCACACAGCCATCGCGGCCGCTATCGTGCAGAGGAGTAGCGCCAGTTAAGGTTAGAGTTTTAGCATCTTTGTCTAAATAGTAAGTGCCATTTTCAGTTCCCCTGGAAGCCAGTTTCAAGTGATTTACTTTTACAAAAGGGCCGCCCTTAAGATTAAAGGTCATGGTGCCATAGTCGCCGTCTTCCATAAGCCAGGAATTGCCTTTATAATCAGGGTTCCAGTTCCAGCAGTCAGCGCCATAGCAGCCATTATTTCCACCCGCAAGCCAGCCATTACTTGTTCCGTAGAAATATAATGGGCCATCAAAATATTGCGCTTTTATGTCTAGTATCCAGGTCTTTTCATTGTTAGGGCCACCAGAAAGGTTAATCCAAAGCGGATCTGTTACATAACTTAAATTATCTTTGGTTACGTTAACCTTCACCGGCTCCATTTCAACCACTCCTCCTGCTGTAAGGGCAGAATACTTAATTTCGTACTCGCCGGTAAATGCAAAGCGCACGGTGTCGCGGTCGTTATTTGACTTTCCCGTTCCAAAATCCCATATAGCAATAGTTCCTGGAGTCTTGTTCACCATAATAACCGTATTGCCTCCAGGGTCGAGGGTTAGGTCCTGGTATACCTCAAATTTCACTTGAGAGGGATCGAGTTTTTCACCCAGTTGAAAATCCTCTTTCTTGCAGGATGATAAGGCGGCCATACAGAGCACCACCTTAAGTATGTTTTTGAAAATCTTCATTTTAGTAATTTCTTTTATAAGCATTTTACCATTTGTTTATGCCATCTGCTATTTACCAACCGGTATTTTGCTTTAAAACTCCGTTTGATAGTGTGATCTGGTCGTTTGGTATTTGCTGTAAGCCCTTAGTTTCTATTATTTTGGCTGCGCTAATAGTTTTGGTTGCAGTTACACCACCATTTTTAACTGTAGTAGTTTCGGCAATTGCAGCGGCGGCCTTATCAACACCCTGGCGCAATAAATCCCAGTAGCGGATACCTTCGCCTGCAAATTCCAATTGGCGCTCCTTTAAAATATTGGCTGCATTTACTGCCAGCGGTGAGAAGTTTGCCCCGTATGCCCTTTTGCGCACATCATCAAAATATGTTTGGGCGTTAGCGCTACCTAATTCAGCAGCCATTAGCAACACATCGGCATAGCGAATGGAAACATAGTCTTGAAATTGGCCTATCATGAAGTTAACTGCTCCTTTGTTTTCAGCTTCGCTGTTTCCGTTTATATCAACCATTGGGGAATACTTCTTATTGTAGTAACCTGTGTATTCGCGTTGCTTGCTTTCAGTTGTCAGGCTTATGCCTTCGTCGGCAATTGAAGTAATGGTAGCAACTTTGCGAGTATCGTTAGCACTGTAAGCGTTCCATAATTTAGCACTTACAGTACCACCGCCCCATCCTCTTCCATAAGGATATGAGGAAAATTCACGAATTCCGAACATTACCATCCAGTGATTTCCGTCTGTGTTTCCATTGTAATCACTAGTGTAGGTATACTTGATAGCGAACACGGTTTCTTTATTATCCTCGCCAACGTAATTGCTTGTTGATGCTGCTGGCCAAAGATTGGCGAAGTTACTTACCAAGCCATATCCGCCTTGCGAAATTACTTCTTCCTGGTAGGCCAGTGCCTGGGCTTTGGTTACGGCTCCAACCAAATCGGCTTTGCCATAATAACCGGTGTAATATAAAAACACCCTTCCAATTAATGCATTTGCAGCCCATTTGGTAATTCTGCCATAGGTGGCAGGGTTTTGAGATGCGTAGTTCTGTGCTGGAAGATTTGCAGCAGCAAATTTCAAATCCGCTGCAATTACTTTATAAACCTCATCAGGGTTTGATTGCGGAATATTTTCTTTAGATGGTTCAGTTAGCAAAGGAATGTTTCCCCAAAGGCGAACCATGTCAAAATATAAATATGCTCTCAGGAAGCGGGTTTCGGCTTCTGTTGCATTTCTTAAAGCATCGTTGCCGTTCCAATTGATCTGGCCCATCTTGCTTAATAACACATTGCAACGATAAATGGCCTTGTAGTAGGCTGTCCAGTTAGGGCCGAAAATTCGAGTGTCAGATAATGATCTCTGCTTGTCAAATTCGTCCATCATCTGATAGCCAAATCCATCGGAATTTCCGGTTCCGCCAAAGGCATTGTCTGAAAATACTTCAGAGGCCACCGGTAGTGAAATACCATCAGCCCAAACTTTTTGCAAGCCGTCGTAGCATCCGATAAGGGCTTTAGATGCATCATCTGTAGTTCTGTAAAAGTTCTGTTCGGTTATAGCAGTTAAAGGCTCCGTTTCCAGGTAGTCTTTACTGCAGGCACTTAGCGATAAAAGAGCCAAGGCGTATATGTAGGATTTTACGGTTTTCATAATTAACACTTCTTGATACTAAAATTTGATGTTTGCACCTAGTAAAAATGTTCTTGGACGCGGGTAATAACCAAGGTCAACTCCTGAGGCAAATGCCGTATTGGTTGTTCCATCGCCAGCGGTATAACCAACCTCCGGGTCCATACCGTTGTATTTGGTAAAGGTGAAAAGGTTTAGCGCTGATGCATACAGCCGCACCTTACTTAAGTAATTTTTCTTAACCAGTTTTGAAAAATCGTATCCAAGTGTCACCGTGCTTATTCTCAAGAAATCGCCTTTTTTGATATAAAGGTCTGAAAACTGAAGCCAGTTTCTATTATCCTCTGTAACACGGGGCATTGTGTTTGAAGAGCCTGCTCCATGCCAGCGGCTTAGTATATCCTCTAAATAATTTGCTTTATTTTCTGCATGATTACGGTATGATTGCACCAGGTCATTTCCGGCTACGCCTGATGCTTGTATTTGCAGGTCGAAGCCTTTATAGTCGGCAGAAATATTAAAGCCATAAACTACATCCGGGTTGGGGTTTCCAATCATGGTTTTATCAGCTTCGCCAATTTGTCCGTCGTTATTTATGTCTACAAACCTCACGTCGCCAGGAGCCGCGCTTGGCTGAATAAGTGCACCTGAACTTGATTTATATGCCTTAACCTCGTCTACAGTCTGAAAAATTCCGGCTGTTTTATATCCCCAGAAATAACCAATAGGCAGTCCATTTTGGGCGCGGTAAAACTCTGGCGAGTTGGCATATAATAGGTTTGTTAAGCCGTGTATTGTGCCATCGTTTGTTGGGATTACTCCAACCTTATTTTTATTGAAAGAACCATTTATGCCGAGGGTATAATTAAGCTGGCCAATTTTACTTCTGTAAGAAAGATCTAACTCCACTCCGCGGTTTTTCACATTACCGCCATTTACATAAGGCGCGTCGGCACCTGCCGTTGCTAGTATTGGGGCCAGAATTAGCCAGTCTTTGGTGTTTTTTATGTAATAGTCAAAATTGAAGCTTGCTTTTCCATTAAGAAAACGGGCATCAAAACCGAAATCAACTTGTTCTGATGTTTCCCATTTTACGTTAAGGTTTGACAATCTTTCAGGGAATGCTCCCGCGGCAAGATTTCCTTCTGTTCCAAAGTTGTAATTGGTGTTGTTTACCTTAACAGGGGATAGATATTGAAAGTATCCAATATTCTGATTACCTACCTGGCCCCAACTAGCCCTTAATTTAAGGAAATCCAACCAGCTTCTGGTGTTTTGCAAGAATGATTCGTTTGTTGCCACCCATCCTGCCGAAACTGAAGGAAAGTATCCGTAGCGGTTATTAGGCCCGAATTTCGAAGAACCATCTGCACGTAACGTTGCGTTAAGTAAGTAAGTTTCCCTTAAGTTATAGCTCACCCTACCGAAGTAAGACATTCGCCTGTCAGGATCATATGGACTTCCTCCTAGGCTGATGTTGGCTCCATCTTTATTCGTTGCATTATTTAAGTAGGCATGGTCAAGGTCGTTAAAAGCTAGGCCACGATTCGAAGCATTTAAACCCGAGCCTGAATTTCTGATAGCTGAAGTTCCTGCTAAAACCTCAATAAAATGTTTTTGCTGAAGCTTGAAACTATAGCTTAATGTATTATCCCACTGCAATGTGGTGCCTTTATATAGCGATTGGGTTACCCTTGTAGTAGAGTCATTAAATGAATAAGCTGAGAGCTTGAATAAAGGTAGAAATGAGCGGCCTTCGTTAGCTCCATAATCTACACCCAAACTAGTTCTAAAACGCAAATTTTTGACAGGCTCCACAACCATATATACATCACCCAATAGTTGCTGTTTATTATTACGGTTTTGGTTGTTGTAATACATTTCAGCATAAGGGTTTGCCTCGCCGGGGTTCCAATCGGAGCCGCTGTTGTCATAGAAGTTTCCGGCTTCATCATACATAGGCACAAAAGGGCTTGTATTAAATGCACCTCTTAATGTGTTGTTGTATTGATTGCCTACCCCAATGCCGTTATTTTTTATATAAGTAAAAGTTAAATGCTGCCCAACCTTAAATAAGTCCTTGTAAAGTTTATGCTCGGTATTAACTCTGAAATTATAGCGTTCGTAGTGCGAAAGGCTTTTGCCGCCTACAATTCCCTCCTGGTTGGTATATGATAAGGATGCGGAATAGATAGAACCCGCATTTCCTCCAGTAGCCGACAAATTGTAGTTGTCTGTGCGGGCGTCTTTAACAAACATTTGGTCCATCCAATTGGTGCCAGCACCCAACAACTCCAACCCATCTTCCGAAAAAAGTAAAGCTTTTCCTGAATTGACTGCAGCCTCATTCATTATGCTGGCGTATTCGCGTGCGTTAAGCAAACGTGCTTTTGTTGCAACATTTTGTACACCAGAATAGCCGTCGAACGAAAATTGCGCTTTTTGGTTGTTCTTACCTGTTTTAGTAGTTACCAGAATTACCCCGTTTGCAGACTGCGATCCATAGATAGCAGCAGAAGCCGCATCTTTTAAAACATCTATTGATTCGATGTCGGCCGGATTGATGTAGCTGATATCGCCGGTTTGGACACCGTCCACCACATACAAAGGCCCTGAATTGCCGATTGTACCCAAACCACGGACAATCACACGCATTCCTTCACCAGGCTGCCCTGATGTTGATGAGATTTGTACCCCTGGTGCTTTTCCTTGTAAAGCCTGCAATGCATTAGTAGTACTTTGTTTTAACAAGTCCTCTCCCTTTACTTGCAGGTTTGCGCCGGTAGTAAGCTTCTTTTTTTGAACGCCGTACCCAATAACCACTACCTCGTTTAAGCTGCTTGCTTCGGCTTTCAAAGTAATGTTGATAGTGGATTCATCTGCTACAGTTTTTTCCTGAGCCTGGAATCCAATAGATTTAAATACTAAAATATCCCCCGTTTGAGCACTTATCACGTACTGGCCGTTAGCATCGCTGGAAGTGCCTTTGGTGCGCCCTTTTACGCTAACACTTGCACCAGGTATCGGCAGGTTATCGTCAGCGCTGATAATCTTTCCCGACACTTTTCGTTCCTGCGCATAACCGGCAGTGCTCAGCAGCACCATTGAAAGTATCGCCCAGATACAGGCAAGCTTTCGATTCTTTTGAAAAAGTTTCATTATTAATTGATTGGTTAGTAATACTTAATTAATTGGTTTTTTTACAGTTTGATGCTTATTTTTTTTCCTTCATAGTGTATAATTTTGTTGAAAGTTGGCTCGTTAAGAAGTAATGGTATTTTTGTTTTAGAGTTAACTAACACGATATTGAACAATCGGTTTTGAAGCATTCCTTTAAAGTTTCCATGGCGATCGCCTATGGTAAGAGTTTTTGTTTGCTCGTTATACGAAAACGATATTTGTGAGAATGCCCCCTTTTCATAGTTATAGTTTGTCCCCTCGTCCTCATAAAGTGTAAATGAGGCATCTTTTCCGCCGTATACATAAATAGTTATTGTGTTGTTACTTTTTTCTGCTGTATACTGAATTTCTGGCCCTGTGGGGATAATTGAACCTTCTTTTATATATACAGGCATTTGCTGATAAGGTGCGCTGGCTGTAATTACCTGGCCGCCGGCGGCATATTCGCCGGTGTATAAATTATACCACCCATTTCCTTTTGGCAGGTATACCTTTCTGCTTGTTGCCTTATATTCAGTTACCGGATTGATTAATAACGATGGGCCGAACATATACTGGTCGTTAATATTGTTCACAGCCGCGTCTCCATTGTAATCCATCACTAAGCCCCTCATTATCGTATAGTCATTATTATAAACCATTCCGTTAAGAGAATAGATATAAGGCATTAGCTTATAACGAATTTTGTCGTAATATAGCATGCTTTGATAAGCGGGATGCGACTCTGGAGCAATGTTATAAATCTCGCGGTAAGGAAATTGCCCGTGAACCCTGAAAATGGGAGCAAATGCGCCAAATTGGAACCAGCGGGTGCATTGTTCCCTCCACTCTTCTAAATCCTGCGCGTTGGGTTCCTCATAACGTTTTTCAACCGCAAAGCCGCCAATGTCCATAGTCCAGTAAGGCAAGCCCGACATAGAGAAGTTTAGTCCGGCGGATATCTGGTCTTTCATATCATGCCAACGGGCAGCAATATCACCGCTCCAGGTTGCAGCGGCATAACGTTGCATACCGGCATAAGCCGAACGGGTTAAAATAAATACACGTTCATTAGGGTTAACGCTGCGTTGCCCTTCGTAAATTCCTTTTGCATTCACTAAAGCGAATCCGTTATAATATCTTGTAGATGAGCCTAAATAAGTAGGCGTACTTAATTCTTTGCGTGAGTCTACATCAAGATTTGAATGAATATCTGGCTCTGACGCATCCATCCACCATGCATCAACTCCTTTACTGTAAAGGTTGTTGTTTAGCAGGTTCCAGAAAGCTGTTCTGGCAGCAGGATTATATGCATCATAAAAAGTAGAAACATATCCTTTGCCAATCCAATCACGTTGTTTATTAGCAATATTCCTTTTGTAGAGCCAGCCATTTTTGTCCAGGTATTTGTAGTTTTCAATCCCTTCGTAAAACTTAGCCCAAACCGAAATCATAAGCCGGGTATTGTAAGTGTTGTGAAGGGTATTTAACATGCCAGCTGCATCAGGAAAACGTTTTTCGTCAAAATCCTGACTGCCCCACTCGGCTTCTTTCCAGTATGACCAATCCAGTACGATGTTATCAAGCGGAATCTTCTTATCACGGAATGTTTTCACTGTTTCAAGAATTTCATCCTGGGATTTGTAACGTTCGCGGCTTTGCCACAAGCCCATAGACCATTTAGGCAACATGGTGGCTTTACCAGTCAAAGTTCTGTAGCCGCTTATTACCTCATCGGCATTTTTGCCAACTATTAGGTAGTAGTCTATTTCATCTCCCGCTTCAGAACTGAACGCGAAATTATTCTTTTGTGTGGCAGAGGCTGGATTTAACCAGTTTACAGCCATGTAGCACTCATCGCCGTCTGGCAGCCATTCTATTTTAATTGGATACTTTTTTCCTTTTACAACCTGAAGATCGAGTGCAATTGTTCCAGGATTCCAGCCTTGCCTCCATCTATCGGAAACTAATTTGCCATCAATCCAGATTTTAAGATAACCAGCATATTTAACCGAAAACTGATGCAGTCCGGAATAAGCCGATTCAAAGGCTCCTTCCCATTTCACTTTACTGCTGCTTAATTTTACGCTGTCCGGAAAGTTCTTCATCGCGTTTAAGAATGAATAATCAATCTTGCTTTCGGGGCGTTGGCTTATAATTTTAGTTGTGTCGTTACGATTTAGGTAGGTTGCTGTTAACCAGCCACGTTCGCCGTTTTTGGAATATAGCCTTAAACCTGATAGAGGCAGGTATGGCCTCGTGTCGCCTACTTTAGTAATGGAGTAGTTGTCCCAGAGAATCCCGTAATTCTTATTAGACAATACAAAGGGTACAGCCACATCGGTATTATTTTGAGATAGAACCACCTGGCGGCCTTTATAGTTCATGATGCCATCCTGATGTTGGCCAAGGCCGTAAAAGGCTTCATCGTCTGGAGATACAAAGGTTTGGCTTAATTTGTAAAATGCATCGCCGTCATAGGTATCTTCTTCAAATCTGCGCCCGTTTCTTTTTTCTGTTAAAATCGGTTTTCCGGCTTTGTCGGTAAACTTTAACAGGCCGTTGCTTAAAGTTATGTTCGCATTTATTTCGGCGGTTTTTAGAACTACTTCACCATTCGCTTCACTCGCATTCCATTTAGCCTTTCCCTGTATGTCGTTTAACACAATAAGGCTCTTTGAATTTTTAAAAGCCTTTTCAGGACTAACACTTACTCGTATTATCTTATCAGTTATTACCTGAAGCCTGATCGCTTCGCCGGTATTTTTGGAGCTTACAATAATCCCATCGTTGGCATTAACAAAACTTTTTGTTTGCCCATTAGCACTAAGCGCAAGAATAGACAAACACAGAGATAACCCACTGACTACGTTTCTATACATCATCACAAAAAATTCAAGAAAATTGGAACCAGAGCCGGTTTTATATAATTGGTTAAATAGGTGGCTTTTGGTAATGCTAAAGTAGCTGCTAATTGGCTTGGCTATGGTATCAAAATGTTTCCAATTGGTAGTTCAATTGTTAACTTCCCTTTAAAAAAAAATGCCATTTTAGCTAATTCAGGGCAGTATTCGAGATTTCTGGGGCGTTTGCCAGTCGGTTTTTATCATTAGCCCTGTGGGCCTAGTTTAGGGCAATTTAACTAACCAAATGCCACTAACTTCATTGCTTGCCCGGGATACCACCAGCCAGTGAAGATGCTGGTGTGCTCACCAGCCCTTTTAAATTTTTCTATGTTAATGACATTGCCCCCTGCCGTCAGAAACTCCGCTTTATGGGACGCATTTTGCCCTAAGTTTGTCGTCTTTATACCTAACGGGGAATCTATTAACCGTGTAAGTTTGTTAAAGTAAAACCTAACATTAATACTATTATGAATAACGCGATTTATCCCTGCATTACCCTTAAAAACCAGGTAAAGGAAGCTTCGGCTTTTTACATTGACGTATTTGGAGATGGAAAGATTACCCAAACTTCGCCCTGGGTTGTACAGATAGAACTAAGCGGACAAAAGTTTATGTTTTTAAATGAAGGCCCTACCTCTAATCCTAACCCGGCAATTTCTTTTATGGTAATGTGCGAGAGCACCGAGGAAGCAGAGAAGTACTGGAACAAGCTGATTGAAGATGGAAACATACTAATGCCCCTTGATAGCTACCCATGGAGCACTAAGTATGGCTGGCTGCAAGATCAGTACGGCGTTTCCTGGCAGCTATATACCGGCGAGAAAAGTGGGTTTGCCCAGAAATTTTGCCCAACCCTGATGTTTACTGGGGAAAATGCCGGAAAGGCATCAGAAGCAATCAATTTTTATACGCAAGTGTTTCCTAACTCAATTGTTGAAGGGGTATTAAAGTATAGCGCTGAGGATGGCGATAATGTTGACTTTGTGAAACATGCCCAATTTACTGTCAATGGCTACATTGCTATGGCAATGGATAGCTCTACTCCTCATGGGTTCAGTTTTAATGATGCTACGTCCTTTGTTATAGAATGCGAAACTCAAGCAGAAATTGATGGCTACTGGAATAAGCTCACTTCTAAAGGCGGACAGGAAGTTGCTTGTGGCTGGTTGACGGATAAATATGGCATAAGCTGGCAGGTTATACCGAAAGTGCTTGGCCAGTTAGTGTCTGATGCCGAACGCGCCCCAAGAGTGATGGACGCTCTTATGAAGATGAAGAAACTGGTTATTGCAGATCTAGAGTCTGCATAGCCCCCAAATAAAAGGAATCGCTTCGATATCAACCCGAGGCGATTCTCTTTTTTGCTTTTCCAGGAACTGATGATATTCGTCAGCTCCGGGATTTGGCTGGTTATGCGTTCTTCTCTCCGCAGTTAAACATCCAGCCTATTCCGAATTTGTCGAAACAAGTTCCGTAATAATCGCCCCAGAACATGTCCTGCAGCTCCATTTCAACTTTTCCGGCTTCTGAAAGCCCGTCAAATAGACGTTTAGTTTCAGCACGAGTATCCGGCTGCAAATTGATATATATATTATTTCCGGGTTTAACGGTAAACCCCATTGATTCAACGGCGTCTGTTCCCATTAACAGGTGCCCTCCTAAAATTGGTAGCACAATATGCATCACCAGGTTTTTAACGTCATCATCCATTGGTGGCATGCCGTCCATTGGCGGAATATCTTTAAATCGCATAATCTGCCCCAAAAATTCGCCGCCAAATATTGATTTGTAAAAGTTGAATGCTTCCTCTGTATTGCCAGGAAAGTTTAAATAAGTGCTTACTGTTGCCATAGTTTGATTGATTTTTAATTTTGTTCAATTATAAACGATTATCGTGTTGAAGCAAGTTTGATATTCTAAAAGGTAGAGCATTCTCTGTCAAACGTTAAAATATATCCTTTAGGTAATGACGCATAAGCTAAAAAAATATTATTTATACTTTAAATGTTTCAATATTAACTAAATCGTTTGGAAGCGTTGCTGATAGCCCCTATTTTTATAGATATAAACTAAAACCAAAAATGAACATGCCTTCTTTGCCAGCCCAGGCAGAAACAAATTGCGTAGCCTGCAACACGACTCATTTTAGTGGCGAAGCAGTTTGCAATTTCTGTGGATACCCTTTAAAAGGGACCGAACAGGAACAACGTTCACGTCTGGCAAGAAGAGCCAGGTATGCAGTGGGCCTGGAAGAAAAAATGAAAAGAATTAAACAAAGCACTTATATCTTATACGGGGTCGCTGCACTGGCCGCTCTATATGGCATTATGCAGTACGCTTCAACCAATGAACAGGAAAGGGTTTGGGTGTTAATAATAAATCTTGGCCTAAGCGCCACATACATCGGATTGGGCTTTTTAAGTAGAAATAAACCTAGGGCGGCACTTATAATCGGCTTTTCAGTATTTATTCTTATTAATCTGCTGAACCTATTAACCGAACCAACTACCCTGACAAGAGGGCTGATGATAAAAGTTGTTATAGCCCTTGCTTTAGTCAAAGGAATGAAGGCTGTTATTGAAGCTCAAAAAATCAGGAAAGAATTTAATATTGAGTAGGTAAACACTATAAGAACCTTTTTATTGCTTTCATCACTCTATTGACACTTTAAGTGATGTCTTTGTTACTGCTTTCGCAGTCATGTCCATTTCACCCATAGCTAAATTCATGTCCATATTAATATCGTGTTCAGACTCTGTGATGAATTTATTTTTTAGGTCATAAACCAAGAAGCCTGTTCCTGCTCCGGTAGCATTTATGTTTGATTGTTTTATTGCAAAATCCAATGAAAGGGTTTGTGTGAGGCTGAAAAAAGCCTTTTGTGCTCTTATTTCCTTTAAGGTGTAATCAATTTTCGCAATTATTTTCATCGGCGTTTGTCCCATAGGCATTGTCAACGGCAGCTCCTGACTAAATTTTTCGCCGATTTTTAAAGGCTTAGCCGGGAATACTATATTATTTTGAACACTTGTGATCATGTTCTGAATAACTTTTCTCAAGTCAGGGCTAAGATCACCAACTATTGTATCAATCTGCAATTTCCGTCATCACTAGCGCTACCCTCAATCTTAGCACCTGCAAAAGAGCTACTGCCAGCTTTAGGCAACTCCTGTCCATTCATTTTCTGACTAAGATTTACTTTATCATAGGTTAAGGTAACAGGTACACGTTTATCCGCCCGTAAAGAACCTGCCTTTGTCGTCATGCTAAAGTCTTGTACCATTTCCATCAACATTGGTAGTTTCAAGCCGGCGGCAGTTGCCTGGTTAAGTTTAGCAGTGTCGCCCTTAAAATCCATTTCTACATTTACGGTACTGATAGATGTTGTTTTATAGGTTTTACCAGGCAAATACTGAATTTTAAAGGTAACCTGTTCCTGTGCGTTAACAGCGAACTGAATCAGTACCAAAATTCCAGATGCGAGTAATTTTCGTAAAGAAGAATGCATATAATGTTTTTCGTAAATATGCAATTTAATTTAATCGGACTATAATGCTTGTAAGATTTAAAAAAGTTATAAACTTATAATTCAGCTCTTATCTTCGTTGTTAAATAAAAATTAAACTCATGGCATTTCCAACATCAGTAAACGATCAAATCACCGATGCAGTGACACAAACCAATGTTAAAGTATTAGGTGAATCTCCAGCCGAAGCAATGACTGGCCAATACCAAAATGAATCAGAATCCGCCGAAGCCCCTGCTCAAAACGAATCTTCGAGTGACGAAGGAAATAAGGAAGCGGCGAACTGAGTATCAGCCTGATTTTTGTCGCTGTTTTACCTTTTTCTGGTTAAAGGGCACCTTAGTTCTAAATGGTGCCCTTTGGTTTGAGGGGGCAATTTAATATTGATAAAGCGCCACGCCTAATGTTCAATTGTCATTAGTTTCCAGACATTACTGGCCGATTCACAGACTCCTGCTTTATTTCAATTTCCATGCTTTGATCAGCAGCGCTATTTTGCTTAAAGACTATCGTATCAAGAATATCGGCAAACATTGCAGTGCATGCCCAATAATCACTATGGGTAAACCCAAAGGTTCCCGATTTAAAACTGCAATCGATATTGGTTAGGTTTTTATAATAATCCAGAGAGCCGCTTATGTAGTCTTTCTTATCCCAATAATTTCTCCATGGAATTTCATCAAACAAGCGAGTTTCTCTGTAAAGTATTTTGGTGTCTCTTTCACTGCCGTTCCATTCTCTTTGTTTAAAACCATGGAAATGACTTAGCATCTGTGCCCTCACCCATTCATTTTCTGCGGCCTGG
>Ga0307408_100000506_pt1 | contig 33835 bp, 27 predicted proteins | sample 322Cmetagenome_FD_202116 | JGI IMG/M metagenome (GOLD analysis project Ga0307408, IMG submission 202116) | Maize rhizosphere microbial communities from greenhouse at UC Davis, California, United States - 322HYB-C-3 | ecosystem: Host-associated > Plants > Roots > Rhizosphere > Soil | place...
GGCGCGCCATCAGGATGCCCTTGGCGCGGTCGATCAGCTTGCGCTCGGCCAGCTTGAGGCGGGTGCCTTCCAGCTCGTCCAGCAGCTTCTGTTCGCGCTTGAAGCGCACCAGCGCCACGTCCAGCACGGGCTTGATGCGTTCGGGCTGCAAACCCGCCACCACGTAGGCGGAAACCCCCGCCGCCATTGCCGCTTCCATGGAATCGGCCTTGTCGTCTTCGGTGAACATGACGATGGGACGGCGCTCGTCGCGGGTGGCTATGACGATGTGTTCGAGCACGTCGCGCGCATCCGATTCGGCGTCGACGATGATCATGTCGGGCTGCAGGCGGGCGATGTGTTCGGGCAGGTGGAAATCGGCCGGCAGCGAGGCGACCAGGTCGTATCCGGCCTCCGCCAAGCCGGCATGCAGGGCTTGTGCGCGTGCCTCACTTTCGTGCGGCGGGTGGATCAAAACGATGCGTAAATTGCGGCTCATGCCTCCTGTCTTGCAAGAACCGCGCCAGCAGGCTTGGTGCGGCGGTCAGTGCTGCATATTCCAGCGCCGCACTGTCGCTTTCTCCAATGTGGCAAAAATGATATGTTCGACCGCGAGCCCGATCAGGATCACGGCGGCCAGGCCGGCGAAGACCTTGTCGGTATACAGCTCATTGCGGTTCTGGAAGATGTACCAGCCCAGTCCTCCCTTGCCGGAAGCGGCGCCGAACACCAGTTCCGCGGCAATCAGCGTGCGCCAGGCGAAGGCCCAGGCGATTTTCAGGCCGGACAAGATCGCAGGCAGGGCGGCCGGCAGCAGGATGCCGGCGACGAAGCCCAGCCCTGTGAGGCCGTAGTTGCGGCCGGCCATGCGCAGGGTTTCAGGCACGGCGCGGAAGCCGGCATAGGTCGACAGGGCCAGTGGCCACAGGACGGCATGCACGATCACGAAAACCAGGCTGGCGTTGCCAAGTCCGAGCCACAGCATGGCCAGCGGCAGCAAGGCGATGGCGGGCAAGGGGTTGAACATGGCCGTGCAGGTTTCCAGCAGTTCGCGCCCGGGCCGTGTCAGCACCGCGAGGGCGGTCAGCAACAGCGCCGCGCCCACGCCGGCCGCGTAGCCTTGCGCAAGCACGGCCAGCGAGGCGGCAACGCGTTGCAGCAGTTCACCGCTGGCTATCCCCTGAGCGAACGCTGTGGCAGTCTGCAGGAAGCTTGGCAGCAGCAGGTCGTTGCCCTGCCAGCGCGCCAGCGCCTCCCACAGCGCCGCCAATACCGCAAGTAGTGCCGCCTTGCGCACCACCGGTAGCTCCAGCATGCGGCGAAACCTCCGGCCTGCACTGGTCCTGGGAGCCCGTGCTGCGCTGGCGGGCGCTCCTGCTGCCCGCGGCGCAGCAGACGGCAGCACGAATTCAGGGCGCACCGGTGGTATGACAGGCCGGTTCATAGCGCAATCCTTCCTGCACCGCCAGCGCTGTCTTGCGCTTCCGGCGGCAAATCGAACAGCAATTCGTTGATGCGACTTTCGGCGGCACGGAATTCAGTGCTGCCGATGCCGGCAAAGCCGTACTGGTGGCTATTCAGCTCCGCCCGCACCCGGCCCGGATGCGGCGACAGCAGCAAGATCCTGCTGCCGACCAGCAGCGCCTCTTCAATCGAATGCGTCACAAACAGCAAAGTGAAGCGTTCTTCCTGCCACAGGCCGACCAGCTCTTCCTGCATGCGGCGCCGGGTCAAGGCATCCAGCGCTGCGAAAGGTTCATCCATCAGCAGCACGCGCGACTGCATGGCAAGGGCGCGCGCGATCGCCACCCGCTGCTTCATGCCGCCCGACAGCTGGTGCGGGAACGCATCCTCGAAGCGCTCCAGGCCAATGCGCGCGATCCAGTGGCGCGCACGTTCGGCAGCCTCCTTGCGCGGCAAGCCGCGCGCTGTAAGCAAAGGGAACATCACATTCTGCAGCACGGTTTTCCAGGGCGGCAGCTGGTCGAACTCCTGGAACACCATCAAGCGGTCCGGCCCGGGCTTGCAGACCGCGGCGCCGTCCAGCGTGAAGCGGCCCGAGGCCGGCGCCAGGAAGCCGCCCGCCGCGCGCAGCAGCGAAGACTTGCCGCAACCGGAAGCGCCCAGCAGCACGAAGCGGTCCGCTTGGTACACGTCGAAGCTGACATCTTCCGTTGCGCGCACGGTGCGGGCGCGCGCGCCGTATTCCAGCGTGACGTGCTCAGCCCGCAGCAGCGGTTGCGGCTCAGCCGCCCTGACCAATCGCGGGATCATCGAAGAAGTAATCACGCCAGCTCGCCGGACGGGTCTTGATGGCGCCGACCTTGTGCATGAACTGCGCCAGGCCAAGCGTGTTTTGCGGGGCGACACGGAATTCCACTTCCGGGCTGCGCAGTACTTTCAGCAGCAGGCCGCGATCGACCTTGCTCTTGTTCACCCGCAGGTAAATATCGGCTGCGCCTTCCGGGTTGCGGCTCGCATAGTCGGCCGCTTCCAGCAGTGCAGACAGGAAGGCGCGGTAAGTCTTTGGATTCTCCTTGCGGTACTTTTCGGTCGCGTACAGCACGGTGGACGAGGAAGGCCCGCCCTGCACCTGGTAAGAATTGAGCACCACGCGCGCGTTGGGATTTTGCGCCAGTTCCTGCTCCTGGTAGGGCGGTGTGGCAAAGTGGCCGGAAATCTCCGTGCCGCCGGCGATGATGGCGGCCGCCGCGTCGGGATGCGGCAAGGTTTGCGTGATCTTGTCCAGCCGGGCGAAATCCTTCTCGCCCCATTTCTGCGCCACGGCCATCTGCAGGATGCGCGCCTGCACCGACACCCCAACCGCCGGCAAGCCGATACGGTCTTTATCGGTGAAGTCGGCCAGCGATTTCACCTTGGAGTTGTTGGTGACCAGGTAGTAAGGGAAGCTGCCCAGCGATGCCACGCCGCGCACGTTCTGCCGGCCAGCGGTACGATCCCAGATCGTCAACAGCGGCCCGACGCCGGCACCGGCGATATCGATGGAGCCGGACAACAGCGCGTCATTGATGGCGGCGCCGCCGGATAACTGCGTCCATTCCACCTTGATGTCGACACCGGCCTTCTGGCCATGCTTTTCGATCAGCTTTTGCTCCTGTGCGATGTTCAGCAGCAGGTAGGTCACGCCGTACTGTTCCGCAATGCGAATGCTGCCTTCTGCCTGGGCGGCAGCACCGGCCGCCGCCAGCAGGAAGGCCAAGGCGGCTTGGCGCCCGATCTTCTTACTCATTTACGCTCCTGTTCAAAATGGGGTGTCGCCTTCGATCGTGGTGCGGTACAGCTTGCGGCGCTGGTTGTCGGGGCAGCCGGTCGCCAGGTGCATCAGGCTGCGGTTGTCCCAGAACACCAGGTCATGCGGCTGCCATTGGTGGCGGTAGATATGCTCCGGCTTGACGCTGTGCTCGAACAGCTCCAGCAGCAGGGCACGGCTTTCGTCTTGCGGCATGCCGACGATACGGGTGGTGAAATGCTCGCTTACGAACAAGGCGCGGCGGCCGGTTTCGGGATGCACGCGCACCACCGGGTGCACGACGGGCTTCACTTCGGCGACCTGCTGCGGCGTGAGCTTGGGGCGCCAGGGGCTGAGGCTACGCAGTTCTTCATAGCGGGCCAGGTAGCTGTGCTCCGCCTTGGCGCGATACACGGCGCGGCGCAGGCCCAGCGGCAGCGTGTCGTAGGCCAGGTGCATATTGGCGAACAGGGTATCGCCGCCCTCTTCCGGCAGTTCCTGCGCATGGAGCATGGAGCCAAGGCTCGGCCGCTCCTTGTAGGACAGGTCGGAATGCCAGAAGCGGCCGGCATCGCCCAGGCCGATCGGCTTGCCGTTTTCGAGCACGTTGGACACCACCAGCACTTCCGGGTGATCCTTCAACTGGAAGTCGCGCAGCACGTGGATTTGCAGCTCGCCGAAGCGGCGGCTGAACTCGACCTGCTGGCGCGGCGTGATGCGCTGGTCGCGGAACACCAGCACATGATGGTCGAGATGCGCACCATGGATGCGCAGCAGGTCGTTGTCGCTGACAGGACGGGACAAGTCCAGGCCAAGCACTTCCGCCCCCAGGGGAGCATCGAGTATGCTGACCTGGAAGCGCTGGCGCGTCGGGGCGATTTCTGAGTAAAGGGCTGACATGACCCCAGTCTATGCCGCGCAGTTTGCGTTGGAAACGAATGGTTTTTGATATTAATATGCGCTTTTCGCAAAGCACAGGATCGGCATGAACACGACTATCTCCAGATTCCATCTCGCACTGGCCGCCCTGGTACTGGCCGTGCTGGCATGGTCCGGCATCGCTCCCTATGACCGCACCACGTGGTGGATGGAGGTGGCCCCTGCCCTGGTCGCCCTGCCGCTGTTGGCAGCGACTTACCGCAGCTACCGCCTGACCGACCTGCTGTATGTACTGATCGCCGTGCATTGCGCAATCCTGATGATCGGCGGCGCCTATACTTATGCGCGGGTGCCGTTCGGTTTCGACTTGCAGCACTGGTTCGGGCTGTCGCGCAACCCGTACGACAAGATCGGCCATTTCGCCCAGGGCTTCGTGCCGGTAATGGTGGCGCGCGAGATCCTGCTGCGCGGCCGCTATCTCCCCGCCGGCAAGATGCTGGCCTTTATCGTGCTTTCCATCGTGCTGGCGATCAGCGCGACCTATGAATTGATCGAATGGGGCGCAGCAGTGGCGCTGGGCCAGGGGGCTGACGAATTCCTCGGCACCCAGGGCGATCCGTGGGATACGCAGTCCGATATGTTCATGGCCCTGATCGGCGGCGTGGCTGCACTCCTGGCGCTGACCCGCCTGCACGACCGCCAGTTGGCCAAGCGCTAGGATGCTGGCCTCGATCATTCCGGTCTTCCTGCTGATCATGCTGGGAGTGGCGATTCGCCAGTCCCGCTGGATGCCGGACGACTTCTTTCCTTCGGTAGAGAAGTTCTCCTATTTCATCGCCTTCCCGGCCTTGCTGTTCACCGGCACCTCGCGGCTCGACTTCCATGGCCGCCTGGTGGGCGAACTGGCGCTGGCGACGTTGCTGCCAACCGTGGTGGTGGCCGCGATCGCCCTGCTGGTGTTGCTGGCCTGGCGCGCCCTGCCCGCCCCCAGCCGCTCCTCCGTCATGCAGGGCGCCATCCGGCCCAACAGCTATTTCGGGATTGCCGTTTCCGCCCTGTTCTTCCCGCCGCAAACAGCGGCGCTGGTGATGCTGGCACTGGCCTTGTGCCTGCCGGCGGTGAACCTGCTCTCGATCCTGGCCCTGTCCTGGTGGAGCGGCAGCCAGGCGCAGTTGGGCAAAGTGGCAAGGACGCTGGCCACCAATCCCATCATCCTGTCCACTCTGGCGGGGATGGGCGCCAGCCTGGCCGGCCTGGCCTTGCCCGCGCCGCTGATGAACACCCTGGACATCCTCGGCAAATCGGCATTGGCGCTGGGACTGGTGTCCGTCGGCAGTGGCCTGGTGTTTTCGCTGGAAGGCCTGCGCCCGGCGGCCCTGGCCCTGGCTTCTGCGCTCAAGCTGCTGCTGTTGCCGCTGGTTGCCTACAAGGTCTGTGCCTTGTTTGGCGTACCCGATGCGGTGGCGTTGGCGGCCGGTTTTTATGCCGCGCTGCCCACCGCGCCCAATGCCTACATCATGGCGCGCCAGCTGGGCGGCGATGCAAGGCTGATGGCGTCGCTGATAACTATGCAAACTTTGCTTGCTGCTATAACGATTCCAGTGACCTCATGTTTTCGATAACATGATCGTGCGATAGTAGTGTCCATGGACACTCACTACCGCCTGATCGCTATCGATGAAGGACGCCGGCAGCTCATGCTGGTTCACACCAACTTGCCTGACCCGGTGTGGGTGCTGGACCTGGCGCAGTATCCGCTGGCGCGCGACATGCAGCGCCTGGACGGTCAGCGTGTCCTGGTCGGCTTCGAGCGCGGCTTCTTCGAACTGGACATCGCCAGCGGCCAGGTGCTCACGGTGTGCAGCCGATGGAACAACGTCACCGCTGTCCATCGCCGTACCGATGGCTTCACGCTGGTTACCGGCATCGATCTTGACGGCAGCGGCGGCGTCAACGTGCTGACGCTGGACCGCGACCTTGCAATGGTGCATAGTGCCCGCCGCGACGGCGACTATGTGCGCCTGATGCGCCCAACGCCGCAGGGGAATTACCTGCTGTGCACCAACGACCATATTCTCGAAACCACGGCCGGCCTGGTCGCGCTGCGAAGCTTCGAAGCGGCAGGCTTTGAACACGCCTGGAAGGCAGAGCGCCTGGCAGATGGCAGCACCCTGGTTTCAGCCGGCTACGGCGCCTTCATGGCGCGCTTCAATGCGGACGGCATCTGCATCAAGCTGTTTGGGGATGAAGGCACCGTGCCCGCTGAAGTGGCGCCGTACTTTTATGCGAGTTATGAAAGGCTGGACAATGGCCGCCTGCTGGTCGCGAACTGGCAAGGCCATGGCCCCGATAACGGCTGCAAGGGCCGCCAGCTGTTGGAATTCAGCGGTGATGGCCAGCTATTGCGCAGCTGGAGCTTCAGCGCTCACATCTCTTCGCTGCAGGGCATTCTGCTGGTGTAAAAAAATGGGCACGGACGGTTTGCGTCCGTGCCACACAAAGAACTAGCCTGGCGTTGGGAGTGCCGGGCTGGTCAGAGAGACACGCTGAAATCGTCCACGTCGACGAAGCCGCCACCTTGCGCCGTGGATGCAGCGCTGAACAGGCCCATGCGGGCACCGACCCAGCGGCCGGCGGTGGCGGTAAATGGTTTGCCGAATGGCTGGTAGCTCTTGTTGTCCATGCTATAGCTGAAGGTCGCCTGGCCGCCTTCAGCTACGTGAAGGCGCAGGTAAATGCGGCGGGCTGGCAACTTGATGGCGGCTTGTTCCTCGTCGCGGCAGCCTGCCATCGCTTTCAGGCAGGTGGCCAGCACGAGGCGGTTGGCGCCAGCGCTGCGCTGCACGCCGATCCAGGCGTAATCGAGTCCGTAAAGCAGCAGGCCGCTGCTATCGCCTTCGGCCAGCCCGGACAGGTCAAGGCTGGCGCTCGCGTTGAATGCCGCAGCCGGCAGTTTTTGCAGCAGCAGCGCGGCGCGGTTCCACAGGCTGCCCTGCTGCGTGGCTTGCGCGTCATACTGGCTGAACAAGCGCAGGCTGCCCGGCTTGGCCTGCAGCGAATACCATGCGCGATGCCAGTTGGCATTCCATTGCCATTGCAGGCCCAGTTGCGGTCCGTCGAAACTGTCGCTGGTGGCTGGCGCCACGGCTTCGAAGCTGCCGGCAACGGGCTGGCGGTAATGGCTGACCGGCTGGCCGATGCCCTTGCCGTCAGACTGCTCGCCCATGACGGGCCAGCCATCCTGCCAGCGCATCGGCTGCAGGTGCACGATCCGCCCGTATGCGCCCTTGTCCTGGAAGTGATAGAACCAGCCGCCGCCATCGGGCGCCTGGACCCAGGCGCCCTGGTGCGGCCCGTTGGTGGCGCTGCGGCCCTGGGCCAGCACGATCTTCGCCTCGTACGGCCCATCGATATTGCGCGAGCGGAGGACGGACTGCCAGCCTTGCTCTACGCCGCCGGCAGGAGCGAACACATAGTAATAGCCCTGGCGCTTATACAGCTTTGGCCCTTCCAGCGTGTGGTAGCCGGTGAAGCTGGCGCCATCGATGACGTTGCGGCCCTTGTCGTCCAGCAGCCTGCTGGCGTCGGGCGCCATCCTGCGCAGCGTCAGGACATTATTGAAACCGGCCCGGCTGCGCGCCCAGGCATGCATCAGCCATGCGCTGCCATCGTCGTCCCAGAATGGTGCCGGGTCGATGATGCCTTTGCCTGCCAGCAGCAGCGTGGGGGCGCTCCATGGGCCGCGGAAGTCCTTCGCCGTCATGACATACACGCCCTGGTCCGGGTCGGGATAGAAGATCCAGAACTTGCCGTCGTGGTGGCGCAGGGCGGGCGCCCAGACACCCTTGCCGTGTGCCGGGCGTTCGAATTGCGCGGCCGGCACCAGCTGCGGCAGGGCATGGCCGACCAGCTGCCAGTGCGTCATGTCGCGCGATTCCAGCAGGGGCAGCCCGGGGGCGCTGCTGAAGCTGGAGGCTGTCATGTAATAGGTGGTGCCGACACGGATTACGTCCGGATCCGAATAGTCCGCATGCAGGATAGGGTTGCTGTAGTCAGGCGCCAGCGCCGCGGCAACCGGCCTGGCGGCAGTGGGCGAGATGGTGAAGCTGTAGCGTGCCGGCTGCAGCTTGATGCGGTAGCGTACCAGTGGCCGGCCGTCCTGGCTCCAACCGGTATCGCCGCCCACACCGGCCTGGGCCAGGTCGATGAGCAGGCTGCCATCGCCGTGCGGCACGATATCGGCGTTGTGGCGCATGCCGCGCGGGCGCAGGTACAGGTCTTCATACGGGAAGGCAAGCACGTTCATCGACAGAGCTTGCGCACCGCTAACGCGGATGCCTGCGCCGCCGTCATCGGTCAGCGCGAGCCAGCGCACGTCGGTCTTGTTGCCGCTTTCCTGTGGGCGCATATAGCCTGCGTGGTACTGGTCGGCTACCTTGCCGCCGTAGCGGCCCAGCGCGGCGCCGGTCTGGCGGTCGGCGTATGATTCCTGCGGGCCGCGGCCGTACCAGTTCACAGTATCCAGTGCTGCGCTGTGGTTGAAGCGCAGCCCAAGGCGCAGCGGGTCGGGCAGGTCGTCGCGCAGCGGCGTGAAGGCAGCGTCCACCAGCAGCTTGCCGCCGGCATCCATGCGGTAAATGGTTTCCCATTCTGCCGCGCCGGCACCGAAGGCGTACTGCACCTTGATGAAGTCCTTGCCGGCGTCGATCGCACGCACCTGGCGCTGTTCGCTGAATTTCTGCCATACCTGATGACTGCGGTCGACACCGGTGCCTTCGTCATTGTCGGTCATGCCACGCCAGAAGTTTGGCATGCCGCCTGTCAGCAATAACTGGCCATTGACGCTGTAGCTAACCAGGCCCGAGTTGGTATCGATCTCCAGCTTCGCCTTGCCGGCGGCCAGCGTAACGGCGCCTGCGGCGCGCAAAGGCGCGGCAAGCTTGCCTGCGGGCGCCGGAGCAGCGGCTTTGGCAACGATAAACTGCGACCAGCCAAGCACGGTGCCGGCCCGGACGCCAGGGGTAGAATCCGGCTTCGCTTTGGCGCGCAGGGTCAGTACCAGCTCGCCGCCCGCAGCGCTGACCGCCGGCAACTTGAATGCGAAAGGCCTCGCCGCACCGGCTGGCGCATTCACGCCTTCCAGCCTGCCGCCGGCCAGCGGCACGCCGTCGCGCGCCAGCACCCACTCGAAATCGAAGCCGGACAAGTCGCGGAAATCGTAGCGATTGACCACGACCAGCTTGCCGCTGCGCGGATCGCCTTCGAAGACGACCGGCGAGTATACTTTCTGCAGTTCGTAATATTCCGGCTGCGGCTTACGGTCGGAATCGACCACACCATCGCCCACCACGCTGTTGTCGCCTCGCTCCGGATTGAGGTCGAAGCCGGAAGCCCAGTATTCCCTGCCCTGCGCATCTTTCGCGCGCACGCCCTGGTCGACCCAGTCCCAGACAAAGCCGCCCTGCAGCTTGCGGTGGGCGCGGATCACCTTCCAGTAATCCTCCAGGTTGCCCAGCGAATTGCCCATGGCATGGGCGTACTCGCATTGGATCATCGGCTGCTGGTAGCGCTGGTCGCGCGCATAGCCGGCCATTTTGTCGATGTCGTCGTACATCGGGGCGTAAATGTCGGCATAGGCATTCGGCAGGTGCTCCTCGCCCAACGTGCCGTGACCGAGGTAGCTGATCAGGCGGCTTGGATCGCGCTGGCGGATCCAGGCTGCGGCCTGTTCGAAATTCATGCCGGTGCCAGCCTCATTGCCGAGCGACCAGATGATGATGGAAGGATGGTTCTTGTCGCGCTCCACCATGCGCGAGATGCGGTCGAGGTGGGCATCCTTCCAGCTTTCCAGATAGCCGAGCTGGATGGCTGCGCGCTGCGCCGGGTCGCCCGAGGCATCCCCTTTTTCCATGTATTCGTGCGATTCGATATTCGCTTCGTCCAGCACGTACATGCCGTATTCGTCGGCCAGCTCGTACCAGCGCGGGTCGTTCGGGTAATGCGAGGTGCGCACGGCATTGATATTGGCCTGCTTCATCAGCTCCATGTCGCGCCGCATGGATTCCATCGACATCACGCGATAGGTATCGGGGTCATGCTCGTGCCGGTTCATGCCCTTGATCATGATGCGCTTGCCGTTCACGCGCACTTCGCCGTCCGCCACTTCCACCGTGCGAAAGCCGATCTTGCGCGCAGTGGCCGACAGCAGCTTGCCATCGGCATCGTAGTATTCGAGCAGCAGCTGGTACAGGTTGGGCGTCTCCGCCGACCATGGCTTGACGTTGGGCAGCTTGCCGCGCAGCGGCGGCGCCCGCCCTGCCGTGACGTCCGCTGCGGCGGCCAGCACGGTCTTGTCGCCTTCCAGGATGGTGGCGACCAGGCGGCCGCCGGCGGGCTGGCCGGCCAGCACCGCATCCAGCGTGAAAATTCCGTCGCGGTAGTGCGCCTTGTCCAGCGCAGCGCTCACCATGAAGTCGCGCAGGCGGGACTTCGGTTCAGCATACACATACACGCTGCGCTCGATGCCGGATACGCGCCAGAAGTCCTGGTCCTCCAGGTAGGAGCCATCGGCCCAGCGATACAGTTCGATGGCGACGGTATTCCTGCCCGGCCGCACATGCTTGCCGATATCGAATTCGGAGGGCAGCTTGGAGTCTTCCGAGTAGCCGACCTTTTCGCCATTGACCCAGATGTAATATGCGGCGCCCGCAGCGCCAATGTGCAGGAACACGTCGCGCCCTTGCCAGCCCGCCGGCACGTCGAAGTCGCGCCGGTAGGAGCCAACTTCGTTCAGTTCATGCGGGATGAAAGGCTGGTTGGCCGGGAACGGATACTTGATGTTGGTGAAAATGGGCTTGCCGTAGCCTTGCGCCTGCATCATGCCCGGCACCTGGATCGTCTTCCAGCCGCTGGCGTCGAAGCCCGGCTGGTAGAAACCGTGCGGCCGGCTTTCCGGGTTGGCGGAATAGGCGAAGGACCAGGTACCGTCCAGCGAACGGTAGTACTGAGACTTGGCCATATCCCCCGCCAGTGCCAGCTCGCGCGATTCAAAGTTGAAGAAGGTGGCCTTCATCGGTTCCCGGTTGACCGCCACAATGCCCGGCTGTTCCCATTCGGCGACCGGCCCGGCCTGCCCTGCCGCCAGCGATGGCGCAAGTACTGGAAGCAGGCAAAGGAATGCCGCAGCAGCGGCCATGAATCGATGCTTGACCACCATTCCCCCTTAGTTGCCGAACTTGTAGCGCAGGGCCAGGCCGTAGGTGCGGCCGTTGCCGTAATGCTGCAGCTCGATGCCGGTCCGGTAGTCCGGTTCACCAATGTAGCGGTGCAGCGCCTTGTTGGTGATGTTGTTGGCGTTGAACGACAGCGTCAGGCTCTTGTCGATCTCGTAGTTGATCGAACCGTCCATGATGCCGTAGGCGTTGATGGAGCGGCTGTCGATCGGGTTGACCGCAACATCGTTAAACAGCGACATCGAACGCCAGGTGTAGACCAGCCGGCCGGACAGCTTGTCGTCCTCGTACATGGCAGCGGCGCTGACGTTGTGCTTGGCCTGGAACGGCTGCGGCATGCTCACCACGCGCGGTGCGGCGGCGGTGCCGAAGTTGATCGGGTTGGAGGTCTTCACATAGCTGTAAGAACCGCTGAAGCCGAAGTTCTTCAGGAAGCCTTCATCGAAGAAGTACTGGCCCGCTACTTCCAGGCCGCGCGCATAGCCCTTCTCGGCGTTGACGCGCTTGCTGACCGCATATTGGCCACCGCTGCACCCATTGCTGGCGCCCGAATAAGGGCCGGCAACCGCCGGGTCCAGCGTCTGGCAGGAAATCAGGTTATTGAAGAAGCCATTGATGTCCTTGTTGAAGATCGCCAGCGAGGCGTAGTTGGTCTTGTTGAAGTATCGTTCCAGCGACAGGTCGACGCTGTTGGCCGTCAACGGGCGCAGGTCGGGATTGCCGACGTTGGCGGTGCCGAGGGTCGTATTGATGCCGCTGATGGATGGATTCAGGTCGCCCAGGCCGGCACGGGTCATGCCGCGGCCGTAGGCGAAGCGCACCAGCGTGTCCGGCGTGATGTCATAAGTGGCGTTAAGCGATGGCAGCGCGTTCGTGTAGGAGGTGCGGCCCACCACGTCCACCAGGGTATTGGTGGTGACGCTGGTGGCGCGGGCAATTGCCTTGCCCTTGGTGCGCACCACGCGCACGCCGACATTGCCCTTCAGGCGATCGTCCAGCGCGGAGAACTCCCCCACCAGGTATCCGGCCAGCGTGTTTTCCGATACGAAGCGGCGCTCGCCGGCCAGTTCAGGATAGTTGTTCTCGTCGGCCGGGATGCCGGCTTGCGGGAACGCGGCCGCCACCTGGTTGCCCAGCAGCGCATCCGGCGCATAGACTGCGAAGCCGCCCGAATAGCCGGTTTTGCCATCCATGAAGTTGGTCGGTGCATTCTGCAGCACGCCAGCCATGGTGCCGGCATTGATGGCATTGGAACGGTCGGCCGCCAGCGCCTTGCCGTCAGTGGTCAGCGGCTTGCCGGTGAAGCGGTAGTTCTTGTACACGCTCTCCATGTGGGCAAAGCGCGTACCGAACTTGAACTTGTTGAAGGGGCCCACGTCGGCGCTATAGGAGCCGCTCAGCGCAGTAGCATTGCCTTTGTCGTTCCAGCTCTGGTTGGTGCCGTTGTCGTAGGACCGGAATACGTAGTTGGACGGGTCGGCAAGGTCAGGGCCGGTGAAGGTCAGCTGGTGCGGGGCACCGTCGGCGATGCGATTGGTGCTCCACAGCTTGCCCGGCGCGGAATCCATGATCACGGAACGGTTGTCCTGCGTCTTGTCGGACTTGATGTACGAGAAATCGGCTTTCAGCGACAGCTCGGCCGTCGGACGCCATTCGGCGCCGGCCGCGCCAACCCAGGTGGTATAAGGCGTATGCTCGTCGCCACCGGTCGATGTCACGGCCGAATTCAGGAAGCTACCGCTTAACAGGCGCTTGTTGACCAGCACGTCGTTGCTGCCGCCGTTGAAGTTGCGGTTGGCCAGCGACTCGGTGAAGTTGAACGGCGTGGTTTGCAGATTCTGGACGTTGGCGCCGTCGACTGAATTCAGGCCGCGGTAATTCTGGTGATACAGGTAATACAGGTAGTTCGCTTCCGTGTAAAAGCGCAGGGTGTTGCTGACGCGGTAATCGGCCGCCAGGTTCAGGCCCTTGCGCTCGCGCATGATGGTTTCCTGGAACACGTTGCTGGTCACGCCGGTTGCCGACATCACGTTGCTGATCTGGTCCGCGGTCAGGCCGGACAGGTTCGGCATATTGCCGCCGACAGTCGACGAGGCGGGCAAGGTGCCGACGTTGTCCAGGAAGCTGATATCGCTGCGGCCGACGTAGGCCGCCATCGGCAGGTTCGGGCTGTTGGCGGTATTGGCGGCGGCGCGGGTGGCATATTCGGCGCTGTCGGCGCGCACGGCACGCTTGAGCGATGCACCGCGGTTGGCCGGGTTGTTGTCCGAGCGGCCGGTGCTCTTTTGATAGACTGCCGCGCCCATCAGGCCCAGGCGGCTGCCGCCACCGAGGTCGAAGCGGTTGGCGCCCATCACGAAGAATTCCGGGTCGGTCTTCCTGGCCAGGTCGTTCCGGTGCAGGTTGACCGAAGCGGCGAACGTCGGGCCCTTGAAATCGCTCGGGTTGCGGTTGCGGATGTTCACCAGGCCACCGATGCCGCCCTCGATGTGTTCAGCCGAAGGGTTCTTGTACACATCGATCCCGGCAACCATGCCGGGGATCGCACTCTCAACATTGAATTCGCGGCCGCCAGCAGTGTTGAAGGCGCGGCCGTTGATTTGCGAGGCCGTCTGGTTGCTCAGGCCGCGGATAGTCAGGCCGGAACCTGCCCCCACCGGCGAAGCGCCCTCGCCGCCATAGCGGTAGCCCTGGACGCCGGGAATGCGGGTCAGCGTTTCGGCCACATTGTTATCGGGCAGCTTGCCGATGTCCTCCGCGGTAATTGCGTCGACCACTTCCAGCGTATCGCGCTTGATCGCCACCGAACTGCGGGCACTGGCACGGATGCCTTTCACCACCACGGTCGACGAATCGGGTTGCTGTTCCTGCGCTACCGCCGCTGGCGCGAAAGCCTGCATCACGGCCAGTGCAACGCCGGACAATTGCAGGGAAACCTTGGCTTGCTTGTACATACTCCATCTCCTTTATATATTTTTTCGAGTACTGCGAAGACTAAGACTGTTAGCGGAAGCTCACCCCGCTGACGTGTTGACCAATTTCGAGCAGGTTCGGCGCTGGCCCGGTGAGGCGCTTGCCGGCTACCGTCACGTTGTCGATGACGATGTTGCGTACCTGCCGGCCCGAGTCGTGGCCGTAGATAAGGGAAGCGCTCGGCGAACCCTTGCCGGTGTAGCTGATATTGCGCAGCGTGACATTTTCGATGCCGCGCCCGGGACTGGTGTTGTACTTGGGGGTATAGGCAATGTGCAGGTTGAACAGCTTGCCCTCTTCGATGCGGTCGACGCGAATGTCTTCGAACAGCACGTCGCGCACCAGGTTGTCGTCGCCGGCCATGATGCCGATGGCGCCTTCGTACTCGGGTTCATCCTCGTCGTGTTCGAGGATGTCGATATTGCTGAAGCGGATGCGCTCCAGAACCTCCGGTTCCGGATGCTCCGGCGTTGGCGTATTGCCGTGGATGCCGATCATCACGGCGTGCGCTACGTCGGCCCAAAGCGTGGAATCCCTGACCGTGATATCGCGCGTATTGCCCCAGATGTCCCAACGATGGTTGTACAGCGTGATGCAGTCGTCCGAGGTGCGGATAAAGCTGTCGCTGATGTTCACGCGTTCACAGGCGAAGTGGCCGAGGCCATCTGACCACTTGCCTGCGCCGATGGTGCGGATGCTCTTTTCATCGACATCCTGCGAGGTGATGCAGCGCATGGTGCCGTGCGGCTGGTTGATGGCGATAGGCCCGTCGATGCTGACGTTCTTCGAATTACGGATGGTCATCACCTCGGTGCCATCAAACACGCCGTCGCTGATCACCTTTACGTTTTCCACGCCGTCGATGATCAGCGGATTTTTCAGGAAGGCCGAGCCGTCGATATATACCGTGGTGTTGGAGCGCAGGCGGAAATCGCCGCTGTGGATGCCGGGACCGAAATACACCACGGGCTGGGTGAAGTCGGGCGTTTTGCCCTGGCCGATGCTGTAGCTATCGAGACCGGCCTGCTGCGCCGGCATGTCCTTGCGGATGGCGTGGGTGAAGATGTGCAGGTTGTGCAGCCGGTCATCGTCGAATTCAACGCTCAGGTTTTCCGCACGCTGCATGGTGAAGTAGGCGATGCCATCGCGTACCGCCGGCTTGATGCCGCGGTTCCCGGGCCGGACCTGCACCCGGGAGAAGCTGCCGTTGTTCTTCTGCACGGACACTTCCACCGTGCCGTCGAAATTGAAGTAGACCATCGAGGCGTCCTGCTGCGTATCGAGGTCCACCTTGGCGCGGTATTCATACAGGTCCTGCCACACGCCACCTGGTGTGCGCACCCGAACCGTGAAGTCGTCGTTGTGGTGCGAGTAGCGCACCGGTTGCGGGAAGGGGAACACCTGCAGCCGGTCGGCAGCCAGTGCGGCGGCCGGCATGAGCATGGCAAGGCTGGCGCACGCTGCGCGCCTGAGCAAATCAGTGAACACTTTGGTCTCCTCCGAGGGCTTTTCTGTTCTTCGGCTTGTTATCGATAACGGATAACGGCGGCCTGATACTTGCTGCGTTTTGACGCGTTTTTAGGCATCCTACTTAAACTTCCATCCCGAGAGGAATGAAAAAACGCGAACCATCTATCTGAAATCGGCATAGGTCGTGGCGAGAAAGGAGGAATATACTTGTTATCGATAACAGATATGGGGACGGTCAATGTTCGACAAGTGCTACCACGCGACACATCCCGCCATGATGGCTGGCGCCAGCAACGCCCAGTTGCGTGAACGCTATTTATTGGAGGGATTGTTCCACTCCGGACGGCTGGTCCTGCATTACAGCCACCACGAGCGCTTCGTGATTGGCGGCGCGGCGCCGCTGGAGAGCGCAGTCGAGCTGCCGCGCCAGAGCGAACCGGCGGCCGCCGCAGGCCAGCCTTTCCTGGTACGGCGCGAGCTGGGCATCATCAACGTGGCCGGCGGCGGCGGCAGCGTGACGGTCGACGGCACCGTGTTTGCGCTGGCGCCGCGCGATGGCTTGTACGTGCCGATGGGGTCGGGCGATGTGAGCTTCCGTTCCGACGATCCCGCCAACCCGGCGCGCTTCTACCTGGTCTCGACGCCGGCACATGCGCGGTTCGAACTGAAAAAGATCACCCACGCCGAGGCCGTGCCGCTCGAGCGCGGCAGCATGGAGACGTCCAATGCCCGCACCATCTACCAGTACGTAGTGCCGGGCGTGTGCCAGTCGGCCCAGCTTCTGCTCGGCCTGACCGTGCTCAAGACGGGCAGCGTGTGGAATACCATGCCGCCCCACCTTCACGAGCGGCGCTCGGAAGTCTATTTCTATTTCGGCCTGCAGGCCAATGAACGCGTGTTCCACTTCATGGGTGAACCAGACAGCGCGCGCCATATCGTGGTCGCCAACGAGGAAGCGGTGGTCTCGCCGCCGTGGTCGATCCACATGGGTTCCGGCACCTCGCACTATGCCTTTATCTGGGCCATGGGAGGCGAGAACCTCGACTACACCGACATGAACGTGCTCGATATCTGCCAGTTGAAATAAGGAGCGCGCCAATGCAAGCACTCTTTGACCTGTCCGGCCGTGTGGCCCTGGTGAGCGGCGCCAATACGGGCCTGGGCCAGGCGATTGCCGTGGCGCTGGCCCACGCCGGCGCCGACATCGTAGCCGCCGGGCGCAGCGCCGCCGGCGAGACGGCAGCGCAAGTGGCCGCCGCCGGCCGCAGCTTCCTGTTCCTGCAGGCCGACTTTTCCGAGGGTGCGTCCAGCATGCGGCAAGCGGCCGACGCGGCGCACGCCTGGCGCGGGCGGCTCGACATCCTGGTCAACAATGCCGGCACCATCCACCGCGCCGATAGCCTGGCGGTCGGCGAAGAAGACTGGGACCGGGTCGTCGATACCAACCTCAAGGCGCCGTTTTTCCTGTCTCAGGCTGCAGCCCTGTACATGGCGAACCGGGGAGGCGGCAAGATCATCAACATCGCTTCCATGCTGTCCTTCCAGGGCGGCCTGCGCGTGCCTGCCTACGCGGCCAGCAAGAGCGCCATCGCCGGCTTGACGCGCGCCCTGGCCAACGAATGGGCGCAGGCCGGCATCAATGTCAATGCGATTGCGCCGGGCTACTTCGAAACCAATAACACCGCGCCGCTGCGCGACGATCCGCAACGCGCGCCGGCAATCCTGGCACGCATTCCGGCCGCACGCTGGGGCCAGCCTGGCGACCTGGCCGGCGCCGCGGTGTTCCTGGCCAGCCGCGCCAGCGATTATGTGCACGGCATCGTCCTGCCGGTCGATGGCGGATGGCTGGCACGATGAAAGGCCGCATCGTCTGCTTCGGTGAAGTGCTGCTGCGCCTGTCGTCGCCGGCCGGCCAGTTGCTGCTGCAAACGCCGCAGCTCGATACCTGCATCGGCGGCGCCGAGGCCAATGTGGCGGTATCGCTGGCACGCTTCGGCCACCAGTCCGCCATGGCCGGCACCCTGCCTGGCAATGCACTGGGCGAGGCCGCGCGCGATGCCTTGCGCATGCATGGCGTGGCAGTCGATGGCTTGCGCTTTGCGCCGGGCCGCATGGGGCTGTACTTCCTGTCCCCGGGCGCCGTGCTGCGCCCGTCCGAAATCGTGTACGACCGCGCCGGCTCCGCCTTCGCCCGGGCAGCGGCCGATGCCTACGACTGGCCCGCGCTGCTGGCGGGCGCCGCCTGGCTGCATGTGTCGGGCGTGTCGCCCGCCGTCGGCGCGCAGGCGGCGCAAGCCGTGCTCGACGCGATGCAAGCGGCGCGCGCACTGGATGTGCAGGTTTCCTTCGATGGCAATTACCGCGCTTCGCTCTGGGCGGCGCGCGGCTGCGACGGCGCCGAGGTGCTGCGCGGCCTGCTGGCCCACGCCGACCTCGCGTTTGCCGACCGGCGCGATATCGCACTGGCGCTTGGCCAGCCCGGCCTGGCTGAAGACGGGCGCAGCGCCGAAGCAGCGCAAGCCTGCTTTGCCGCCTTTCCGCAGCTGCAGCGCCTGGCCGCCACGCAGCGGGTGCAGCACAGCGTCGGCGAGCACCAGCTATCGGCCACGCTGCATACCCGCGAAAGCCTGGTGCAGGCAGGCAGCTATGCCATGCAGGGCATCGTCGACCGCATTGGCGGCGGCGATGCGTTTGCAGCGGGGCTGCTGCATGGCCTGCACAGCGGCAGTTCCGACCGGGAGGCGCTGGAGTTCGCTCTGGCGGCCGCCGTGGCCAAGCACAGCATTGCCGGCGATTTCAACCTGGCCAGCGCGGCGCAGGTGGAAGCGGTCCGCAGCGGGAGGCTCGATGTGCGCCGCTGACCGCGCCGCCGAGCGCGCCGCGCTCGGGCCGTGGCGGCTGTCCTGGGCCCATGGCAGCGCCGAGGTACAGGCCATGGGCGGCATGCTCGGCCCCGTGCAATTCCGCCTGGACGCCGAGCGCGAGCTGGACGTCATGCACGTCGCGCCCTGGTCCGGCCTGACGCGGGCCAGCGCCCTGCCCGGCATGCTGCGCCGCCTGCGCGGCGAATGGCCATGCGTTCCATTCGGGCGTACCGACCCGCCGGCTGCCTTGCCGCCCGGCTGGCAGTTGCGGCGTGCCGGCGACAACTGGGGCCACGGCTACGCGGCCAATCACCGCTGGCACTGCCTGCATGCCGACGCCGGCCGCGTGCACCTGGCCATCGACTATCCCGCCGAATCGGAAGTGGCCCGTATCGAGCGCACCATCAGCGCCATCCCCAATGCGCCTGCCATCGACGTCTCGCTGACGGTATGGGTGCGGCGCGCGACGCGCCTGCCGCTTGGCCTGCACCCGACGTTCCGGCTGCCGCCGGCAGCGCGCCGCGTGCGCCTGCTGCTGGGGCGCCACCAGGGGCTGCACAGCTACCCGGTGCTGGCGACGGATTCCGTCACGCGCCTGCAGCCGGATACCTGTTCGGCCGACTTGTCGGCACTGGCCGGCATCGACGGCCCGCTCGACCTGAGCCACCTGCCGGCCGATGGCGTGTTCGAAGAACTGCTGCAAGCGCGCGCACTGCAGGCTGGCGCCAGCGGCAGCGCGCCATTCGCCCTGCATTACCTCGATTACGACGCCTGCGTCGGCCTGTGGTGGGACACGGCGCAGCTGCCGGACCTGCTGCTGTGGATCAGCAACGGCGGGCGCCAGCGCTTCCCCTGGCAGGGCCGTCACCTGGCGCTGGGCGCTGAACCCGTCAACAGCCTGTTCGACCTGGGCCGCGTCGCCACGGCGCCGCCCGACCACCCACTTGCCGGCCGCAGCGGCATTGCACTCGATCCTGCCGCGCCCTGGCACACCACTTACCGCATCGCAGCCTGGCAGCACTCGGCCGGAACTGCAGGAGGCGCCGCATGAACCGCCTGCCGCAATTCGTCGCTGCCGGCGAGGCGCTGACCGACCTGCTGCGCAGCGGGCCCGCCAGCTGGAACAGCCAGGTTGGTGGTTCGACCTGGAACGTGGCGCGCGTAGTGGCGAAGCTTGGCATTCCGAGCGCCTTTGCCGGCGCCGTCAGCTGCGACGTGTTCGGCGCCGAGCTGGCCGCCGCCACTGGCGCCGCCGGCCTGGACCCGCGCTTCCTGCAGCAGGTCGGGCGTGCGCCGTTGCTGGCAGTGGTGCATGAACTGGACCCGCCTGGCTACTTCTTCATCGGCGACGACAGCGCCGACCTGCATTTCGATGCGGCGCAGCTGCCCGAAGGATGGCAGCAGGCGGTACGCTGGGTCCATTTCGGCGGCATCAGCCTGGCACGCGAGCCGTTGGCCGGCAAGCTGCTGGCCCTGGCCGCAGAGCTGAAGGCGCAGGGCGTTTCCATCAGCTACGACCCCAATTTCCGCACCCTGATGGATGAACGCTACGACGCCACGCTGCAGTGCATGGCGGCGCTGGCCGACGTCATCAAGGTATCGGATGAAGATTTGCGCGGCCTGTTCCGGCTAGGCGCCGATGCCGGCGCCCAGGCCTGCTCCGCAGCGCTGGCCGAGCTGCGCAAGTTCAATCCGGCCGCCACGATCCTGTACACCCTGGGCCAACAGGGCGCGCAGTTGCTGCGGCACGGGCACGCCTGGCATGCTCCCGCGCCGCAGGTGGACGTGGCCGACAGTGTCGGCGCCGGCGACGCCAGCATCGGCGCCCTGCTCTACAGCTTCATGCAGCACCCGATGCGCGAGGACGGCGCCCACCTGCGCTTTGCCGTCGCCGCCGGCGCTGCAGCGTGCACCGTCGCCGGCGCCTGCCCGCCATCGCTGGCCGACGTTGAAAAGCTGCTGGTCGCAGCGCCCTTGCCGGAGGCAGGCTGACATGAAAAACGCATTAGCGCTGCTTGCAGCCATGGCGCTGGCTGCGCCTTGCGCCTTGGCGCAGCAGGTCATCGAGGCCAGCCGCGCGCACCTGGCATCGCCGGACGGCCGCCTGCAACTGGAGTTCTACCAGCGCCAGCAAGCCGACGGCAAGCGCCGCCTGTACTACCGGCTCGACTATCAAGGCAAGCCGGTGCTGCGCGAATCCCTGCTGGAACTGCAGCTGGACAACCACTTGTCAGAAAGCGCCATGGCGCTGCCGGTTGACCGCCATGCGCACTGGTTCGAGAACCTGGCGGTGGAAAAGGCTGAACACACACAAGTACGCAGCAGTTGGCGCCCGGTCGCCGGCGAGCGCGCCGTGGTGCAGGACCATTACAACGCACTGACCGTGCGCCTGGTCAAGGACGATAATCCGAACTACCGCATGGCGGTGGAAGTGCGGGCCTACGACCAGGGCATCGCGTTGCGTTACACCTTCCCGGAACACCCGCAAGGAAGCTATTACCGGATCACCAGCGAAGATACGGAATTCGCCCTGCCAGCGGGAAGCAAGGCCTGGTTCCACGGCTGGGCCCAGGCGCCGTACCAGTTGCTGCCGCTGGCGAACTGGCCGGACGCGTCAGAGCGCCCGCTGGCGCTGGAGCTGCCGCACGGGCTGCACGTCGCGCTGCTGGAAGCGCGCATGGTCGACTACGCGCGCGGCAAATTCCGTCTCAGTAAAGACAAGCCAGACACCATCGTGACCGCCATGCACGACAGCGCCGACCTGGTATCGCCATTCGCCACGCCGTGGCGCGGCATCATGGTGGCCGAGTCAGCGGCGGCGCTGGCCAACAGCAGCGACTTTATCCTCAACCTCAACGACCCCTCGCGCATCGCCGACAGCGACTGGATCAAGCCGGGCAAGATCATGCGCGTGATGCGCCAGACTACCGCCGACGCACGCGCCAACATCGACTTCGCCGCCCGCCATGGCCTGCAGTACATTCTGTTCGACTGGAAGTGGTACGGCCCGGCATTTTCGTTCGACTCGGACGCAAGCAAGGTCGCCATTCCGGACTTCGACCTGCCCGCCATCATCGGGTACGGCAAGCAGAAAGGCATCGGCGTCTGGCTCTATGTCAACCAGCAAGCCTTGCTGATGCAATCGGATACCCTGTTCCAGACCTACCGCAAATGGGGCGTGAAAGGCGTCAAATTCGGCTTCGTGCAAGTCGGCTCGCATCGCTGGACCACCTGGCTGGAAAAGGCCATCCAGCAAGCTGCTGACGCCGGCCTGATGGTCAATATCCACGACGACTGGCGCCCGACCGGTGAACAGCGCACCTGGCCGAACCTGCTGACCGCCGAAGGCATCCGCGGCAACGAGGAAATGCCCGACGCCACCCACAACACAGTGCTGCCTTTCACCCGCTTCCTCGCCGGTGCGGCCGACTACACGCTGTGCTATTACGATGCCCGCATCAAGACCACGCACGCGCACCAGCTGGCCCTGGCAGCCGTCTACTTCAGCCCCCTGCAGACCATGTACTGGTACGACCGCCCCGACATGTCGGCCGACGAACCGGAACTGGAGTTCTGGGACCGCATTCCGACCACCTGGGACGATAGCCGCGTGCTGCAGGGCCAGCCCGGCCAGTTCGCAGTCACCGCGCGCCGCAAGGGCGATGAATGGTTCGTCGGCGCCATCACCAACAACAGCAGGCGACAGTTGCGCATCCCGCTGGACTTCCTGGAAGCGGGCAAGCGCTACCAGGCCCGCATCTACTACGACGACCCGCAAGCGCCGACGCGCACCAGGGTTGCCATCCGCACCATCGCAGCAGGCGCCGGCACGGTTCTCGACGCCAGCCTGCTGCCCTCGGGCGGCCAGGCGATCTGGCTGCGCCCGGAACCGGTTAACCAAACAGCAGGCAGGAGCACACCATGACCACCCGGCAGTCACATTTCCGCTTCCTGTGCAGTTTTGTCTTCGTGTTCTTCTTCGCGCAGGCGATGAGCATGTCGCTGCTGGCCCTGTGGCTGCGCAGCAGCCTGCAATTGAGCGGGACGCAGGCCGGCATCGTGTTCTCGGCCAACTTCGTGGCCGCCATGTGTTCGCAGCCGGTGTACGGTTTCATTTCCGACCGCGTCGGCATGCGCAAGCACATCCTGTGGTTCGTGGCCGCACTGGTCACGCTGTGCGGCCTGTTCTTCACGCTGGCATACGCTCCGCTGCTGAAGGCGAACATCGTCACCGGCGCCATCCTGGGCGGCATCTACCTTGGCGTGACCTTCATCGCCGGCAGCTATGCGCTGGAGTCCTACGTCGACCGCATCGGCCGCCGCCACGGCTTCGAGTACAGCCGCGTCAGGCTGTGGGGATCGCTGGGCTTTGCCAGCGCCGCGCTGGTGAGCGGCCGCCTGTTCAACATCGACCCGTCCATCAACTTCTTCTGCGCTTCGGCCGCCGGCGTGCTGCTGCTTGCCCTGCTGCTGTTCTGGCGCACCGGCAGCAGCGCCGGCAGCGGCGGCACGCAGGCTGGGCAAACGGTGCGCCTGGGCGAGGCGCTCGCCTTGCTGCGCAACGGCCAGTTTTGGCGCTTCATGGTGTTCATCCTCGGCGTCACCAACTTGTACCTGGTGTTCGACCAGCAATTCCCCAGCTACTTCACCGGCCTGTTCGCCGACAGGGAAACCGGCGCCGCCATGTTCGGCTACCTGAACTCCCTGCAGATCTTCATCGAGGCCGGCGGCCTGTTCGTGGCGCCGCTGCTGGTCAGGCGCATCGGCGCCAAGCGCGGCCTGCTGCTGGCGGGCAGCATCATGCTGCTGCGCATCGCCGGCTCCGGCCTGGCGGCCGGCCCGCTCAGCATCTCCGCCATGAAGCTGCTGCACTCGGTGGAACTGCCGATCCTGGTGGTATCGGTGTTCCGCTATATCGCCTGCCATTTCGATAACCGCCTCGCCTCGACCATCTATATGGTGGGCGTCAGCTTCGGCCATTCGCTCGGCCTGGCCATCCTGTCGCCGCTGGCCGGCAAGGGGTATGACCTGGTTGGCTTCTCCAACAGCTACCTGGCGATGGCCGCCCTGGGACTGCTGTTCCTGCTGCTGTCGGCATGGCTGCTTTCGCCGACCGCGCCGGAGATCGCCCGCGGCGCACAACCCAAGGAGTCATTGCATGTCCCCATCCCTGAACAGCGCACGCATTGAAGCGCTGGCCAGCGAACGCCTGCCGCAACGCTGGAACGGCAATATCGACCGCGCCCTGCTGGCGCGCGCCACCGCCCAGGTGCTGCTGTCGATCGACCGCAACCTGCAATACTTCGGCGAGCAGTTTCCGGCGCCATCCACCTGCGGCCAGGTGTACCCCGCCATGGGCAACGTGGAATGGACCAACGGCTTCTGGACCGGCATGCTGTGGCTGGCCTACGAACTGTCCGGCGCGTCCCATTACCGCATTGCGGCGGAGCGCCAGGTGCACGGCTTTTATGCACGCCAGGCCAGGCGCCAGGCCACCAACCACCACGACCTGGGCTTCCTTTACAGCCTGTCCTGCGTCGCCGCGCACCGGCTGACCGGCGATCCGCTGGCCGCCGAAGCAGCCATGGGGGCGGCGCGCCTGCTGCTGGAACGCTACCTGCCAAAGGCCGGCATCATCCAGGCCTGGGGCGAGTTGAGCGACCCGGCCCAGCAGGGCCGCATGATCATCGACTGCAACCTGAACCTGCCGCTGCTGTATTGGGCCAGCGAGCATAGCGGCGATCCAACTTTCCGCGCTGCGGCCGAGCGCCACATCGAGGCAGCCGCGCGCCATATCGTGCGGCCGGACGGTTCCACCTTCCACACCTTCTTCTTCGATCCCGCCAGCGGCCAGCCATTGCAGGGCAAGACGCACCAGGGCTTTGCCGATGACTCGTGCTGGGCGCGCGGCCAGGCCTGGGGCATTGCCGGCTTTCCCCTGGTGTACCGCTATAACGGCGACAGCCGGCTGCTGGAGCTGGCGCAGGTGCTGGCCAACTACTACCTCAACCGCCTGCCGCAGGATGGCATCTGCTACTGGGACCTGGTGTTCACTTCCGGCAGCGAAGAACGCGATAGTTCGGCGGCAGCAATTGCCGCCTGCGGCCTGCTGGAGCTGGCGCCCCGCCTCGACCCGGGCAACCCGCTGCGGGCCGCCTATCAGGCGGCAGCTGCCGGCATGGTGCAGGAACTGGCGGAAAACTACCTGAACCAGACTGCGGCGCCGGGCGGCGGCCTGCTGCAGCATGCGGTCTACCACAAGCCGCACGGCATCGGTGTCGATGAAAGCTGTATCTGGGGCGACTATTTCTTCCTCGAGGCGCTGGTGCGCCTCCAGCGCGACTGGCAGCCTTACTGGTAGAGTCAGGCGCCGCCGCCAGAGGATTCCCGCGCCACCAGGGTATAGGGCAGCAGCCGGTGCGCCGCCTGGCGCGGCTCACCGGCACGGCGGCAACGGATCTGGTCGACCAGCAGGTCGACCGCCACACGCGCCATGTCGCCGATCGGCTGGTGGATGGTGGTCAGCTCCGGCCACACGGTGGTGGCAACGGGCGTATCGTCAAAGCCGCAGACGGTCAGGTCTTCCGGCACCTGCAGGTGCATGCCATGCGCCACCGCGATCACCGCCGCCGCCATGTCGTCGTTGCTGGCGAAAATGGCAGTCGGGCGCGGCTCCTGCGACAGCAGGTTGCGCGCTGCCGCCAGCCCGGAGCGGTAAGTGAACAAGCCCTGTGCCACCCGCTGCGGCGGCACGGCAAGCCCGGCTTCCTGCATGGTCGTCACGAAAGCCTGGTAGCGCAGCTGCGCCGGGGTGTGCTCCGGGTCACCCTTGATGAAGGCAATATCCTTGTGCCCCAGCGAGAGCAGGTAGCGCGTCATGGTGCGCGCACCTTCATAGTCGTCGATGCGCACCGCTGCCACGCTGCTGACCGGACGCGCGGTCGCCACTGCCACGCAGGGCATGCCGATTTCATCGAGCTGGCGCAAGGCTTCCGGCGCATCGCATAAGGGGGGCGGCACCAGGATGCCGTCCGCGCCTTCGGCAATCAGGCGCTCGATGGCACGCCGCTGGCTGGACAGTCCATCACAACGCTCCAGCAAGAGCTGGGCGCCGTTCTGGCTGCACTGGTCCATCGCCCCCACCAGCAGCGCGCTCAGGAAGGCGGCCGACGGGTTGCTGTACAACAGGCCGACGCGCAAGGTGCCGATGCGCGCCGCGCGTGCCGCCTGGTTGACCTGGTATTTGAGGGTGGAGATCGCGGCCAATACCTTGTCGCGCGTGGCCTCGCTGACGTGGACATTGCCGTTGATGACGCGCGACACCGTCATGGCCGAAACGCCGGCCAGGCGCGCCACGTCGTACACGGTAGCGCCGCCGGGGCCGCGCTCACCCTGTTTGGTTACATCATCCATATTTGAATTAGCCAGCAATGAAGGTCGCAAGGATTATCGCATTATCAAGCTGTGTCGGCCAGCGGCGCAAGCAGCGGCCATGCTGGCAACGCATCAGAGCAAGCGCTTGGCTTCCAGCAGGGCGTCGACGATGGCCTGGCGGGCAGCGGCGCGGGCTTCGCTCGAGGGAACACGCAGGGCGTAGGCCGGATGATAGGTGGCAATGACCCAGCGGCCACCGCGTTCGACGGGCTGGCCCATATAGTCTTTCAGGGCCACGCTGCCGCTTTGCAGGACGGATTTCAATGCAGTGGCGCCCAGTGCGACGATGACGTCCGGCGCCACGCTTTCCAGTTCCGCTTCGAGCCAATAATGGCAGGCTGCGACCTCTTTCTGTGCGGGCGTCTTGTGCATGCGGCGCTTGCCGCGCGGCTCCCACTTGAAGTGCTTGACCGCATTGGTGATGTAGACCTGGCGGCGGTCGATGCCGGCCGCTTCCAGCGCGTCGTCAAGCAAGTCGCCGGCCGGACCGACGAAGGGTTTGCCGGCCAGGTCTTCCTGGTCGCCCGGCTGCTCACCGACCAGCATCAGCTTGGCGCGGCGCGTGCCCTGGCCGCCGACGGGCTGCGTGGCATTGCGCCACAAGTCGCAGCGGCGGCACTCATCCAGCGTGGATGGCTGTTGCTGGTCCGGCTTCTCTTTCATCCGTCCATTGTACGAAGTGCCGGGCCTAGCGGCGCACGATGTAACTGTCGATATCGAAGCGCCGCGTAATGTGGCGATAGTGGAAGGTAAAGCCCGGCCATATCACCAGGTTGCGGCCGCGCGAATCGAGGTACCAGCTCTTGCAGCCGGTGTGCCACACGGTGCCCTTGAGCTTTTGCTGCAGCTTGCTGTTGTAAGCACCCTGCACTGCCGGCTGCACTTCAACCGAGTGCAGGCCATCGCGCAGCAGCCGGCGCACGCCATCCACGGCGTAGCGCACGCCGGATTCGATCATGTACACCATGGAGTTATGACCCAGCAGGGTGTTCGGCCCGGTGATCATGAAGAAGTTGGGGAAGCCGGCCACGGTGGCACCCTTGTAGGCGCCTGCACCGTCTTCCAGCGCCTGCGCGAAGCTGCAGCCGCCACGGCCGCACAACTCGATCGGGCCATAGGCGTGTTCGACGTCGAAGCCGGTGGCGTAGACGATCACGTCCACCGGGCGCTCTTCGCCAGTGCCGGTGACGATGCTGTGTTCGCGCACTTCGCGGATGCCGTCTTTCAGCACTGCGACGTTGGGCTGCGCCAGGGCGGGATAATAGTCGTTGGTCAGCAGCACGCGTTTGCAGCCCAGCGTGTAATCCGGCACCAGCTTGGCGCGCAATTGCGGGTCGGCGACCTGGCGCTTCAGGTGGCGCAAGGCTTGCCATTGCATGAGCTTTGCCAGCACGGGCAGGAAGATGAACAGCACCACGCGCGACTCAAACTGCACGTAGTGCTTGGCGCGGTACAGCAGTTGCAGCGGCCGCACGCGATCCAGCAGCCATTGTTCTAAGCGCGTGACGGCGCGATCGGGGCGCGGCAGCACCCAATGCGCCGTGCGCTGGTAGTGGTCGAGCTGCCGCACCTGCGGCTGGATCTCCGGCACGAACTGCACCGCACTGGCGCCGCTGCCGATCACCGCTACGCGCTTGCCGCGCAAATCGATGCTGTGGTCCCATTGCGCGGAATGGAAGGACTGGCCGCGGAATCGCTCTGCACCGGGGAACTGCGGCACGCTGGGCCGGCCCAACAGGCCGATGGCGAAGATCACCGCGCGAGCCGACAATGCCCCCTTGCTGGTCATGATATGCCAGCGGCCCGTGGCCTCGTCGAACTGCGCCGACTTCAGCGCCGTGCCGAGGCGAAGGTGCGCTTCGAGGCCGTGGTCGCGCACGACGCGCTGGGTGTATGCGAGCAGTTCTTCCTGGCGCGGGAACAGGCGGCTCCAGTGCGCGTTCTGCGTGAAGGAGAAGGAGTACAGGTGGCTCGGAATATCGCATGCGGCGCCCGGATATGTGTTGGCGCGCCATGTGCCGCCAAACACTTCATCCTTTTCCAGCATGACGAAATTGTCGATGCCGGCTTCCTTCAGCTTGATGGCACTGCAAATGCCGCCAAAACCGCTGCCCACGATCACCACGTCGTAATCCATTGCCGCCCCCAGGATGGTTTGGCAGACTATAATTTTGCATTAATAACAAGTCAATACGGGGGCACGGATGTTCTTCTTGTACGCCTTGGGCGGCGCAGCACTGGCACTCGCAGCGGCAGACCGGCTTTTGCCAGGACCAGTGGCGCGGGCCTCGCTGGCGCTGGAGCGAAAGCGTTCCGGACTCACGCTGCGGCAAGCTTCGCTGCCGTATCTCGATAGCGGTGGCGGTGGCGAAGTACTGCTCCTGGTGCACGGCTTTGCCGGCGACAAGGACAACTTCACCCGTATCGCGCGCCTGCTTGTGCCGCACTACCGTGTCATCATCCCTGACCTGCCAGGCTTTGGCGACGCGCGCCGCGATCCATCGGCGAAGCACGATATGGCTGCGCAGGTTGAAAACCTGCGCAGCTTCATGGCGGAACTGGGCGTACAGCACTTTCACATGGGCGGCAATTCAATGGGCGGCTTTATCGCCGCCGAATATGCAGCGCGCTATCCGGAACAGGTGGCCAGCCTGTGGCTGCTGGCGCCAGCAGGGACCAAGGAAGCGTATGAATCGCAGGCATTCCGGCACTATCTGGCCGGCGGCGGCATGCCGCTGCTGGTACCCGAGCCGCGCGACTTCGAGACACTGATGGCAAGCTGCATGGCAAAGCCGCCCTTCTTTCCCTATTCGCTGAAGCATGTGATTGCGCGACGCGCGGCGGCGGACTACCCGCTGCATTGCGAGCTTATGAAGCAGCTCGTGGATTCCCCGTCGCTGCGAGGACCAGTCAATACGCCAGCGCTGATCGTGTGGGGCACCGAAGACCGCATCCTCAGCCCCAAAGGTGCACCTGCCATCCGAGCCCTGATGCCGAATGCACGCCTCATCATGATGGACGGCATAGGCCACTTGCCAATGCTGGAGGCAACAAGCCGCACGGCGCGCGACTTCCTCGAATTCCGGAACAGTGCCCGCTCAAACAGTTCCTGACGGCTCCCATATGGTGTCCAGCTTGCACTTCGTTTCACCGAAAGTCCCACCCGCCCGACGTTCCTTAAGAAAGGCCCACTCGGAACGTTTTCTCACATCGGCCAACGTGAGCGGCCCGTACACCTTGCGATCTACCACGTCGATCCTGTAATACATGCAGGTATCGCCAGGTTGATAATCCCAGCGATTACCAGGTTTCTCCTGGCGCAGGATGGGGCGCCTGGTAACGAATATCCCGTTGCCTTGCACGATAAATTCTTCCACCTTCATATGGACGACAAAACTGGATACTCCGGCCTTCTCTTCGGTAATCGAATTCTGGTCGCCCCCGGAATGCGTGAAATAGTAGTCTCCTGCAATGTGAATACTCCCGTCCCGCGCTCCCGGCATGCCGAAAAGCGCCGCGATGGACACGGCCATTCCCGGCACCAGACAAAGTAAGAGTGCTTTGAACCCAATTCTCATGGCTGGCTGTCGAACATTGAAGCAAATTGCTCTGGGCTCCACTTCTTCCTGTCCGACACCTGCCCGTCACCCAGTTCTATCAATCTAAGTTGGCCCGACGCTGCGAAGACGGTGTCAACGGAGAAAAATGGACTTGAGATCCGCTGTGCCACCTCGGCCACGAGTGCTGGAACCTCCCCATCCCTGGAGACCGGCCTCCCATCCAGTACGAAGTAGCGCTCCTCCGTTTCGGGAAGCAGATCTTCGAATTTGCGAATGCATATGCCCCCCTCCACCGAACCACGATACTGCTCGATGAGGGCAACTACGGCAGCAATGCCCTCCGGCGTTTGCGCGACGGAGCCGCGCTGGGTCGTCAGCGATTTGACGTAGTCCTTTACGAAATAGGCAGGCCAACTCTTGCCGTGCAAAAGCATCACGAAGTCCGCGTCTTTCGCAGCGACGATGGTCTCGGGCGTCCAAGCTTCGCATAGCGAATACCACTCCGGCAGGTAATGGCACAGGCGGTACTCATTTGGTCTGGTCTTCAGGCGCGCCCCTTCGGCGGCGACGGCATCGGCCAGTCGCGTGTACGCCTCCGGCGGCATCATCCATCCCCGATAAATGACATCGGCACCGGCTGGGAGTGCTGGCCGGGCGCGAAACTTGCCGCCTTCGAAATCTTCAAACGAAAACAATGAGCAAGGAAGACCGGCAGCAATAACAGCGTTGAACTCCTCGGAGTACGCCTCGTCCACAACAGACTTATCGAATGGGTCGGATGGGTAAATGAAAATCAGGAGTCGCATCGGGCCAGGCTGAGAACGGGTTACTGACAAATGATCAAAACGTAGTGGTTCAGCTTTGAAGCTCTCGCTATGCGGGCCGGCCAGTCAGCGCAAATGCGCGGGTCCGCTTGAGGAATTCGTTGAACTGCGTGGCGTGCTCGGGGAAGCGCTCCTGGCCTTCGGTGAAGATAGCCGCAGCCTCGTCGAGATGCCCCAGCTTCAGCAGGCATTCGCCCTTGCTGAAGAAGGCGGACATGCCTTCCGGATTGAGGTAGAGCGATTCATCCAGGTCGCGCAGCGCCTTTTCGAACAGGCCCAGTTCCATGAACGAGAATGCGCGCTTGTCCAGCGCGTCGGTGTAAGCGGGATAGAGCTCGATGGCCTTGCCGTATTCGTTGATGGCCTCGATGCTGCGGCCTTCAGCAGCATGCACGCCGGCGCGTTCGTAATGCTCCTCGGCCCTGCGCATGATGGAGCCGACATCCTGCCCCGTCAGGCGCACATACAGTTCGAAATCCATGTACTTCAGGCCCTGTAACTCGCGCGGAGAGGCAGGCTGGTTGCCGACAAGTTCCCAACCTTCCTCAAATGCGGCGGCTTCCTTCAACGCATGCGCCAGGCGGACTTCGGCCTTCGCTACCGAGGCCAAGTTCGGCTTGCCGGCAGTGGGTTCGTAGGTCAGGTAATGCGCAGCAGTGCCGTCGACGGCAAGGATTTTTGCGGCAGCCCAAACATTGCCCGCAGGCTGCACTACCACATCGCCCACTTTCACCGTAAGCAGCTGGCAGGGCCTGAACTGCTCGGCACTCCGCGACTTGGCAGCTCCCAGCGCAGCAAAAATAGAGGATAGCAATTTGATCATGCATGGAAGTGTACATGCATTTTGAGGATTACCTTCCGCGTAACGGCATCGCATTCTGCCGCGGGCCAGTTGGGGGGGTAGCTTAGCCGCAGGTATGGATATAGGTCGAAGATTCGACCTCCCAGCAGCTGCCGGATTCGGTGCGCCGCCTCCAGGTCAACAATGCAATCCGCTCGCCTTCCGCATCGAATACCAGAATATTTGCAGGTGAACGCACGCCTGGGCCTGGGCCGCAATAACTGCCAATCCAGTATCTCGGCTCAACGAATCCATGTTCACAGTCCGCATGCTTCAGCAGCGGCTGTTCGACGTCCATGAACTGGAAGCGGGTTCCGCCACAACAAAGCGCCCTAGCCACGTGGCGGCGCGCCATTCTCCAACGCAGATACGGTTCCACTGACGACGCCGCGTGTACCGCATCTGCATCCCAAGTCTCGATCGGGTATTCAACGCGCTGCCCACGACGTGCGGCGCCATAGGCATCTTCAAACGCACGCAAGGGGGCAATGTCTTCTGCGATACAGAGACCATTGCAGTCCTTGCACCACGCTGGGCGTACTGGCACCGGCAGCAACTCCTGGTCCGGAACGCTCGCACCAAGTGGCGTTGTGCCAACGTAGTAAACGGCCTCCCGGAATCCGAACTGAAATTGCTCAAAGCAGGCGGTGCAAACAAAATGGTTTGGCAACATCTGCGGTCAGGCCTAAAGGAAAAAAGCCCGCGATTTGCGGGCCTTTGGATCAGGACACGTATTGCGTCAGGCGGGCATCGATGCAGGGCTGCAGGTCGGCCGGGGAGCTGACGTTCATGCCCAGGTCATTCAGCAGGCCATCCTTCAGGCCGTACACGAAGCCGTGCACGGTCAGTTCCTGGCCGCGGTCCCAGGCATCCTGCACGATCGTGGTCTGGCAGACGTTAGCCACCTGCTCCACCACGTTCAGTTCGCACAGGCGCTCGCTCTGCTTGCTGACATCGTTCAGCGCGGAGCCGAGGTAGCGCTCGTGTTTTTGCGCGACGTCCTGCACGTGGCGCAGCCAGTTATCGACCAGCCCCACGCGGCCGCCGGTCAGCGCGGTATGCACGCCCTTGCAGCCGTAGTGGCCCACGATAATCACGTGCTTGACCTTCAACACGTCGATCGAGAACTGCAGCACCGACAGGGAGTTCAGGTCCGAATGCACTACCACGTTGGCGATATTACGATGCACGAACACTTTGCCCGGCGGCAGGCCAAGCAGTTCGTTTGCCGGTACGCGTGAATCGGAGCAGCCGATCCACAGGTATTCCGGGCCGACCATCGACAGGTCGCGGAAGTAGTCAGGGTCCTTGGCAATTTTCGCCTCGGCCCATTTACGGTTGTTATCCAGCAGGTGCTTCAGTACGTCGTCGCTCATGTCTCTCGGCCTCTTTATTCGAAGAAGTCTTTGACCTTGTCCATGAAGGACTTGGTCTGTGGGCTATGCTTCGCACCACCCTCGGTGGTGGAACGCTCGAATTCACGCAGCAGGTCCTTCTGCTTGTCGGTCAGCTTGACCGGAGTCTCAACGGCGACATGGCAGAACAGGTCGCCCGGATAACCGGAGCGCACGCCCTTGATGCCCTTGCCCTTGAGGCGGAAGGTCTTGCCGGACTGGGTGCCGTCCGGAATGGTGAACGATACTTTACCATCGAGCGTCGGCACTTCGATTTCGCCGCCCAGCGCCGCCTTGGCGAAGCTGATCGGCATTTCGCAGTGCAGGTCGTCGCCTTCGCGCTGGAACACCGGGTGCGGCTTGATGTGGATCTCCACATACAGGTCGCCCGGCGGACCGCCGTTGGTGCCCGGCTCGCCGTTGCCGGTGGAACGGATGCGCATGCCGTTGTCGATGCCGACCGGGATCTTCACTTCCAGCGTCTTGTTACGTTTGATGCGGCCCGCGCCGGAGCACGATGGGCATGGTTCAGGAATGATCTTGCCGGTGCCGTGGCACTTGGGGCAGGTCTGCTGGATGCTGAAGAAGCCCTGCTGCATGCGTACCTGGCCGTGGCCGCCGCAAGTGGAACAGGTGACCGGCTGGGTGCCCGGCTTGGCGCCGGAACCGTGGCAGGTGTCGCACTTGTCCCAGCTCGGCACGCGGATGGTGGTGTCGAAACCGTGGGCGGCCTGCTCCAGGGTGATTTCCAGGTTGTAGCGCAGGTCGGCGCCGCGGTAAACCTGCGGGCCGGATGAACGGCTGCGGCCACCGCCGAAAATGTCGCCGAAGATGTCGCCGAAGGCGTCGCCAAAGCCGCCGAAGCCGCCGCCGCCGCCCGCCCCCATGTTCGGGTCAACGCCAGCGTGGCCGTAACGGTCGTACGCTTCGCGCTTCTCCGGGTTGGTCAGCATCTCGTAGGCCTCTTTGACCTCCTTGAACTTCTCTTCGGCCTCTTTGTTATCCGGGTTGCGGTCCGGATGGTATTTCATCGCGAGTTTGCGATAGGCCTTCTTGATTTCGTCTTCGGACGAGTTCTTAGCGACCCCGAGGATCTCGTAAAAATCACGCTTTGCCATGGTGTACCAATTTATGC
>Ga0307408_100000507_pt1 | contig 33814 bp, 26 predicted proteins | sample 322Cmetagenome_FD_202116 | JGI IMG/M metagenome (GOLD analysis project Ga0307408, IMG submission 202116) | Maize rhizosphere microbial communities from greenhouse at UC Davis, California, United States - 322HYB-C-3 | ecosystem: Host-associated > Plants > Roots > Rhizosphere > Soil | place...
TGTTGCGAACTTCTGCATGGTACGCACCAGGAGCAGCAGCTGCTCAAATGGTTGAAGCTGTTATCCGTAACCAAAGAAGAGTATTCCCTGTTTGTGCTTGGTTACAAGGAGAATACGGAATGAAAGATATCTACTTGGGAGTTCCTGTAATTCTTGGTAAAAACGGTATCGAGAAAATCATCGAATTGGATTTGAACGCTGACGAGAAGAAATTGTTGGAAGAATCTGCTGTTGCCGTAAAAGGTGTAATGGACGTTCTTGATAACATGAACGCTACAGCTTAATAAGATTTGTAATTGAAAGTCCTGGTTGAAAAGCCGGGACTTTTTGTTTTTGCCCGCAGAGAACGCTGGAGAAATATAATCACATAGTTACATAGAAAAACATCAATACATAGTTTTGATTCATGGTACTTAATGAAACTTAATCTCTTAATGGTTAGAAAGCTATGTACCTATGTGAAAAAACTATGTGACTATGTGTTTAAAGTTGCGTGACCCGCAGGAATGTTTCAAACGCCTTTCTTCCGTGTACTTCCGTTTTCATCTGTGAGACATTTCTGGTAACTGAGCGGAGTCGAAGTTACTCTGCTTTCACAAACCGCAGTTGCTCCACATTCGACCCTCCACTTAACACATTTACAAAATACATCGTGTTCGGTAAACCAGAAAGTGAAATGGTTGTTTCAGGAGATAAAGGATTCAACGCTTTTGTAAACAAAACTCTTCCCGTCATATCAACCACCTGGTAGCTCATATTTCCATTATTGATCTCTTTCAGATCTACTAATCGGATTTCGTTTTTAGCCGGATTGGGGAATAAACTGAAACCGTTTTCCACCGTGTTTTCGTCAACTCCAACTCCCCAAGCCTGGAAATAGGCATCAAACTGAATGGAATTTACATCCAATGTGTCAAGGAAAACCGCATTCAACTGATCTGTGATTAGTCCGTTATTTCCCCAATTGGTGAAGCTGTAACCCCAATTTGCAATTGCTTCTATTTTGATCGGGACCCCGTTAAAATAAACACCGTCCCATGGATAATCCGTTGGTTCGATGGTACTGATATGAATTTTCCCGGCTCCGGCAGGGTGAACGTCCAATACCAAATCTACCTGGTTTGGGAGATTGAAATTATTCTCGATGTGATTTCTAACCTGGTTCGTTCTTTCCGTTACCTCACTTTGCATGGTCAAATGCGCATTGTAAAGAGCAGTCATCTGTCCCGGGATATCACCTGCATTTCCCCAACGCTGGTATTCGTTCTGCATTTCTACCGCAACAAGGTTAAAGAATTCATTCTCCAGCGGAATTAAACGTTCAGGCGAATATTCTGTGTTCATCAGGTCAGCAAAACGGTTAATGAAATAATCGTGGAAACGGTTGTTCTGTATTCCCTGGAGCCAAACATTGATGAACGGGTTGTCCGTGCTTTGACCAAGCATGTAGGAAATGTGATCGTTATAACAATTCTCCCAGCCATACGGATCCAAAGCTAATTCCATGTCGATCGTACAAAAGCGGTATCTGAAATCGGTAGCGTTCGAGCGGTAGATCTTGATATTGTTTCCTGGCCAATCCGTGTTTCCCATGAATGATTCGGCGATGATATAATCTGCGTAATACTCCTGGTCAAAATATTGATCCGCATCTTCCCAATAGGTTGCAGAACCTGGATTCAGGTTGTTGAAGGCGTCATACCGAACATTAAATGTATCCACCGGATTTCCCTCTATAGAACGAAGAACATAATTCTGCCATGCGCTTAGAGAAAGGATATCAATGGAATCTTTGTCGGCACCGTCATGTTCGCGGAAAAATTCGTTATCGATCTTTTCACGCAGTTCGTATAAACCAAAATAACCGCCATTGATGTAAACCGAAACCGGTCGCCATGCTGAGTAGTAATTGTGCGTTGTTCCTGACATTGCTTCTTCCTGGAATGCATCTTTATAAGGAAATTGCAGCCATTGATTACTCCCGTTTCTTAGGTAGAAATTGCTGTATTTGTCGCGGTTAGGACGATTTGGGATAATTTCATAATCAACACGGTCTTCTCCAAGAGTTCCGTTTGCCAATTCAAGCCGGAATGAGTGCTGAGGATGGGAACGACTTCCTCCCCAACCACCATCAATCTGCATCCCTGTATTTTGGGAAAACAGGGCGGTGGTAGAATCCTGGAGGAAATAATCGACATGAGCACTCTTTTGCCAGTCGAATGGCCAGTTGTCGAAAATGCCGGTTCCACCGTAAAGGTTGGCATTATCTGTAATCACCGAAATGATCGGTGTTTCATGATTAATTCCCAATAAATAAGACGCAGAAGCTGTCGAACTTGGAAGTTTACCGGTTTCAAAAGCCCGCGCACGCAATACATTTGAGAAGAATACAGGAATTGCAGTTCCTGTATAAAGCGTTGAAGCAGTTGTTGGCTCGCTTCCGTTAGTTGTATAATAAACAGCAGAATTTCCACCATTAGGGTTCGTGATCGTAACGTTCACTGTTGTGCCATAAATTCCCGATTGCTCTGAAAAAACAGGTTCCAACAAGTGTTCTGTGAATCCGGGAGTATTATTATTGGTTGCATCAGGAGTTGGTGTTTCAAAGAAAACGATTGTTGAACTTGCATCCGGAAAACGACCTGCGCTTTCATTCAGGTTCTGACAATTGACATCCAGGTAACTTTGTTCTATAATTCCGGCGTTATAAAGCGTAATTCCTTCGCCACCCTGCGAAATGGAAAAGTTAGTGTGCTGGTAAAGATTCGGGTTTACAGTTTCAAAGCTACTCGACATCTCATCGTAAGCCACTAGTTTCATATCGAATTCAATATAGTCGTAAACCATTCCGGGATTCGTGCTTACAATATCGAAAGCAAGGGAATTAATCATTCCTGCGCTTAATCCGGCTGCAGTAAGTTCTGAAGCCCTGATCAGCATTTGATGCTTTGCTGCCCAATACCAGTTTCCGTAAGGCGCCGGATAATCGGTCGGTGAATTCTGAATTGTTCCACTGCCAACTGTCATTCCGTTAAATCGCAGGTTTGGACGTTGGTTAACCGCATTTCCCGCTGTTCCCATGCAAGCTGCGTCACTTCCATCCTGGAAAAGGAAAGTGGTTGATGGGAATGAAGTAGCACTTTGATTAAAAATGGAATTCTCCGTATAACCTGAACTGCTATAAGAGCAGGTATTGATCAGGATATTTGAAACACCGTCCCAATAAAAAGGAGTAGTGAAGTTATGTGTATTCCAGCCGGTTGTTGGATTGTAGTTAATGGCGCTGAGCACATGGGTGAAACCGGAGATTGGTTTTCTATCCTTTCCGCTGCAAAAAACGATTTGGTATTCGTTCGGTGGAATATTGATTGCCGGAAACTGCCATTTCTGCGGATTGTTCTGGTTATCTGTCAGGGAATAATTGTAAAGAAAAACGGTATCCGTTCCTGAATTGTATAACTCGATCCAATCTTCGTAATCACCGTCTTCATCCGGAATAGTAGTGTAATTACGGTTGCTTCCTTCGTTGATAACCACCTGGGCATTGGAAAATAAAGAGATTGCTCCGAAAAGGAGTGTGAGGGCAAAATATTTCATGGGTAGCAATTGCAGTCCATAAAGTTATTCAATTTCAGGAAGTAAGCAAAGTTGCTGAAATTCAATATAAGTGAAAAGCGGAAATGGGATCGAAAAAAAAACGTGATTTCGTAAATTCGTAAAATCACGAATTTTTGCGGAAATCCTAAAAATCATCACTTATCAAGGACCTTCATAACAGCCAATGTCTCCAGGTGAATTTCTAAGATTACCGTCAATATCTTCTCCATCGGAAGTTGGATATAATATTGAAGCGGCTCCGTTCATTACCGATCCCGCACTTGTAAAATCAAAATTCTTCTCGCCAATGCTGCTGAATGCCGGATTACCGTTGTACAAGCAGGAATGGAATAGTGTACTTGACTGACTCAACGTGGTCTTCAACAAACAATTCCTGAAATCGATATTGATATTCACTCCACCAGGCTGTAATGTATCAAACGCCAGCTGATCTTCTCCGTATCCGTAGATGACACAATTCCTGAACTCTCCCTGGTTGATCTGTCCGATGGTGGTAGTTCCGCTTCCGTCCGTATAGTGATTCCGGATTCCAACGGCAGGGGAAGTATAATCACCAGCTCCGTAGCCAAGGAAATCACAATGTGTGAATACGAAATCAGCTCCCTGAAGAACGATTAATGCGTGAACGCCGTTACTGTGAACAAGTGTGTTTTCGGCAGTTACTTCCGGACCATCGAAAAGAAATAAACCGTAACTGGCGGCATTCGAGATCTTGGTATTCTTTATCGTAACGTTCGGACCGGCGAAACTTTCGTCTTTTCCGAAAACATGAATTCCGGCAGTAGAGTTCTTGATGATCGCATAATCAATAGTCGATGGACGACTTTGATGGTAATAAACACCGTAATACTGACCGGATACGTTGTCGTAATCCGCTTCAAGCCTGTCGCCCTGGATCACAACTTCGTTTTGATATGCACCGTTTATATTCAGCGTTCCTTTGTAGTTGTACAGAATACTATTCTTGTGCATGTAAATTTGCGTTCCTGCCTGGATATTCAGCGTTTTCGCCGAATCTACAATGGCTGCTCCGTAAATGACATGTGGTTTGTCGTTTGGCCAGGTTCCTTCGTTCGTGTCAAGAGTTCCGGTTCCAAAGTTGGAGTAGTGGTAATACATGTCCTGTCCCCAAACCGCCAGTTTTACGTACTGATCCACGCCATTGGTTTGAAAACGGATGGAATCTTCCACAACCAGTGGTAAATTTTGTCCGTTTTGACCAAGTGTCACTTCTACAAAGCAATAAAGCGAATCACCGCCTTCCACTTTCAGGTTGGAGAATTCAGTTCCTGTTAATCCATCAAGATTCAAACGGAAAGGTGATGCGCTTCCACCAACCAATTCTACTTCATCTATAGTCAGTTCTTTATTGTCTTTATTATAGATCTTGAATTGTTTTGTGGTTGAGCCTATTGTGGTGAAAATGGTGTCAAAAACAACGGTGTCATTTGAAAACTCAAGGTTTCCCTTAGACAATCCTTTCAGCTTCTTACACGAGCTTATCAGGGTGCTTGAGCCAACAAGAGCAACTAGTATGGAGTAGAAAAGAAAGTTTTTCATCGGTCTAAAGTTAACGCTTCACTTTAAAGAATATTGGATTCAGTTCAATCATTATTTTCAAATTGATGTGTATTTCATACATTTGAGTAGAAATTTACACTATGAAGAAACTGTACTACTTCTTTTTGCTTTGCGTACCAATGGGTGCTTCCGCACAGGTAACGATAACTTCTGTCCAAAACGGGAATGCCTCGAGTCCGCTTACCTGGGATTGTTTTTGTTTCCCTTCAACCGATGATAATATCATTATCAATCACAATGTTGCAATGGACGTGGATTGGTTGGTAAATAACGGCGGTTCAATTACCGTAAACAGCGGTGGGTCATTACTTCAGAATGGAACACATGCTCTCGCTATTGATGGCGGAGGAACCGAATTGAATGTAAACGGACAATTCAAAATGCAGAACTTATCGGTTACAGGAGGTGCGGCGGTTCAAACTTCTGCAACAGGTACAATCCGGATTGTTGAAGGAATTTATGTAGGAAATACGGCTTCATATACGAATGCCGGAAGTACGCTGGAAGTTGACAGTTTGTTGACCGAAGGAGTGTTTCAACAAAACGGGATCCTGATGGCAGGCGATGTATTGAATACCGGAGATTTTAACCTGGCCGGTGAAATGATGGCAGATTCAGTTGGTAACACCGGAACAATGACTTTTTCGAGTGGTTATACTTATTGTACGGCATTCGGAACGTCGGGAACGGCAACGCTTTCCTCAGGATTTATTCATACTGATGGAAATATGTACAATTCAGGTGATTTCACGACAGCCTCAGGAACATTACTGGAATGTATAGGATCATTCTATTCCGGAGATACAATTTTGGGAACAGCCTTGCTTGATATGAATGGACTATTGACGGTTGCAACCGATCTTTATTTTTCAGAAGATGTTCAGGGTTCGGGAGATATTTGTGTAAGCGGAGACTCATACAACGCTGCAGCCGTAATTGGTACTTTGGATATTTGTGATCCGTCGGCTTCAATGAGTGGGTTTGATTTTAATATGGGAACTGTGGCCGGAACAATTACAAATTGTAGTCCCGGGTGTTCAGTAAGTGTTGATGAAGAAATTATTTCGTGGAATATTGCTCCGAATCCGGCAAATGAGAAAATCAAACTGATTGGTGTGTCGGATGTGAAACAGATCCAAATCATTGATATTTCGGGAAGTACGGCTGCATTTATCGATAATGTAAACAATACATTTGATGTTAGCGGTTTGCAAGGCGGGGCGTATTTTGTAATTCTTGTTGGTGCAAAAAACGCGCTTCCTGTAAGATTAATTGTAAACTAATCGAAAAAAAAATAGCGAAAGCATTTGTATCATTGAAAAGTTTGTCTATTTTTGCAAACCGAAATTTTCGGAGATAACATAGAATTAAAGACATGAAAGCAGGAATTCACCCAGAAGATTATAGATTGGTTGTATTTAAAGATATGACGAATGATTATGCATTTGTTTGTCATTCTTCAGCTACTTCCAGCGAAACAATTAAGTGGGAAGATGGAAACGAATATCCGTTAGTAAAATTGGATATCTCTCATAAATCTCACCCGTTCTTTACAGGAATTGTTCAATTCGTGGATACTGCCGGACGTATTGATAAATTCAACAACCGTTACGGAAAGTACAAGAAGTAATCTTCTTTACAAGATATTTGAAGAGCCTCGACAATTGTTGGGGCTTTTTGATTTATCCCACGGATGAACACAGATGTTCACAGAAGAAATAAAGAAAATATTAGTGTTTATTGCGTTGGATTTAGTTTCTATTCCTTTGTTTGATTTCTCAATTGATCAAAAATCATCCGTTTTCTTCCTGCTCGCTGATTTCACAGATTTCGCAGACTTTCGTTAAACTGATTTTAATTGCGCAGATATGTCCGCCTGGGTGGACGAAAGAAAAATCCCGCCTAATTTCAATGTTTGATTTTATTTGATAAAGAAAGTTAGGGCTGACTCGTCAAAAAGATGTGAAAAATCCTTTCCTTCCGTGGGCTTCTGTGTTCCTCCGTGAGACAAAATCGCCTTGCACTTCAGCGTTCTCAACAGGAAATCTATCCTCATTCCTAATTTGATACAGATGTTGTTCAAAACTGTTGGAAATATTCTCTAATTTTAGTTCCTCTTACTGTTACCCATACCTTAAATGAAATTATTTTTGTGCTATGATTAGGACAGTGGTCTTTTTTACTTTTTTGCTTCTCGCTTCCGTTTCTTTTGGAGGTGGAATTTCTAAGGGTTTCGATGCTTTACAGCAATTCAACTATTTCGAGGCGAAGAAGGTCTTTATCAAATACCTGAAGAAGGAACCTTGTGCGGCTAATTACGGCCTGGCAAGTATTTATTTCCGCAATGACAACCCTTTTCATTCTCTTGATTCCGCGTTGGCCTGCATTCAGGTAGCCGAAGGAACTTACAATAAAACGTCTGATAAGACCAAGTCAAAACTTCTGAAATACGGGTTTGATTATTTGCATATTGCCGACCTGCGAGCGCAAATCTCACATGAGCTTTTCCTTGTAGAGCTGAAAGCCCCGAACGAACAAAACCTCGATAAATATCAGGCTAAACATCTTTGGGCTTCAGAACGTTTCAGAGCTATTGAAATGCGTGATTCCTTAGGGTATTTGCTGGCAACGAAATTAGGTACATCCGTCGGTTTTCAGCAATTCATGGACAAGTATCCTGAATCAAAGCTCAAAACAAAAGCACAACAGGAATTCTACCGTTTACAATACAGCGAGAAAACAAATTCTGGAATGCTTTCGGCCTACATGAATTTCGAGGCATCTTTTCCGAATAATCCTTACGTTGTTGACGCCCAGGACCAGATTTATAACTTGTCGACAAAAAACAATACTCCGCTGGATTACGATGTTTTCATCAAGAAATTTCCAAAGAACCGTAATGTTGAAGACGCCTGGAGGAAATTGTACCAGTTGTACATGGTCGATTTTTCGAAAGAGCGTATAGCCTCGTTCAAGGAAAAATACCCGAACTATCCCTGGATGGCCGACCTCGAAACAGAGCAGGCTTTGTCTGAAACGATCTTTCTTCCGTATAAAACCGGCGGACTTTTCGGCTGGATGGACCAAAACGGAAATATTCTCGTAAAAGCACAGTACAATAACGCAGGCTTTTTTAAAGATGGATTGGCATGGGCTGAAAAATCCGGTAAATACGGATTCGTTAACAAAGCGAATAAAGTAATCGTCCCTTTCCAGTTTTCAAGTGTCACTGATTTTGAGAAAGGAAGATCGATAGTGGAACTGGATACACTTTACGGTTGTATTGATAGAACGGGAGCTTATACCGTTCCGCCACAATTCAAAGATCTTGGAATTTTCACGGAAGGACTGATGTATGCTCAAAAAGACAGTCTATACGGTTATTATGACGGGTTCGGGAATGTCCGGATTCAATCTCAGTTCGACGAAGCATTCTCTTTTGAGAACGGAAGGGCAAAAGTGATCTTCCAGGAAGGAACAGGAATTATTGATCAATATGGAAGTTACATCGTAAAACCGGTTTATGAAGAACTGATTCCTTTCACAGATTCCATAATGGTGATTGAAAACGGTGATTTTTATGAATTCCTGAAGTTAAAGGGTGAGCAGAAACTGAACCTGAAAGTGGATGAAGTTGGAGCGTTACACAATGATAGGGCTCTTGTTGAGTTTGACGGAAAAATAGGTTACATCAATTCGAAAGCGGAATTGGTAATACCGTTTAAATATGAGCCATTCACCAATGTACGACAGGAAGGTTCTTTTGAAGGTAACTATGCCAAAATCGCGTTAAAAGGAAAATATGGAGTTATCGACAAAACCGGGAAAGTGATCATTCCGGCTGCTTACCCGAAAATGGGAGCTGTAGGAACATTGATTGCCATAGAAAAGGCAGGAAAATGGGGATTCATCGATCTGAATAACCAATGGAAAATTCAACCGCTTTATGAATCGGCAGAATCATTTAGTGACGGATTGGGAATCGTTCAGAATATGACACTTTACGGAACAGTGAATTCTGCCGGCAAAGTAGTGATCCCGATTGAGTTCACTACCATCAATAAGATTGATAAAACACATTACAACGTTACAAAAGGCGCTAAAAACGGAATTTATTCCAGCACAGGCCAACAATTGGTTCCGGCTGAATACAACAGGATGCAACGCGTAAATGATGACTGGTACGCCTTGTTTAAAGGAACCGAATTGCATTATTTTCAATTATCAACCAATACACTTGTAATACCTAAATTGTAAAACATGAAAAACAGATTACTGCTTATTGCCGCAATGGCATTTACTTTCTTTCAAACAACAGCTCAAACCAACGGACACTTTTCTTTTACGTGGACAATGGCAGAAGATGGTGAAGAAATGCTTTCCACGGTTGATCTTTACAGCTCTGCCAAACAGTTTGTAATTGTGTCTGATGATGCGGAAATGGGCTGGGAAAAAGCGATTATTGATCGTTCTTCCAAAAAAGGATATGAATTCTTCAGTGACGTTATCGATGAAACTGAAAGAGATAACTATTACGTTTATTTTGACTGGGACGAATCCATTCAACAGGCTGCATATGTTAGTGATGTGTTTAGCGGCGTGCTTGATATGCCGAATTTCAACGATGAGTTGGAATTGTTGCCTGAAAAAGCTACGATTGCAGGGATTCCTTGTCAGAAATTTCGCATTAATCTTCCTGAAGAAGCCGGCGGAATCACCGGCTGGATTGCTTTGGGTGTACATTGTTTAATTGAAGGAGAAAATAAATATTTGGATACGGATAAGGGAATGATCCTTGAAATGACGATGGATTTTGATGGAAGTTCGTTGATCATCAAATGTACCGGCTATGACTCTAAATTCCCCGAAACAGACAAGATTTACAGCATGGAAGTTCCTGCCGGATTTGAAGAGTTGGACGACCTGGAAGATCCGGAAGAAGAAGACGAGGAATAATTACAACGTGAATCCTGAAGGATAGCTTTGATAAAAAATAGAAACAATAACAAAGACTTTAGTCTAAAATTTAGAAATAATGGCACAAAGAAATTGGTCATCAATTAAAACTTACACCGATATTAAATTCGAATTGTTCGAAGGAATTGCAAAAATTACCATTAACCGTCCGGAGGTTTACAATGCATTTCGTCCTGAAACTAATTTTGAGATCCTTGACGCTCTTGAGATCAGTAGAGAAATGCAGGAAGTTGGAGTAGTGGTGCTTACCGGAGAAGGCGATAAAGCATTTTGTTCCGGTGGAGACCAAAACGTAAAAGGAATTGGTGGATACATTTCTGAAAACGGTGTTCCAAGATTGAATGTGCTTGATGTTCATAAAGCAATCCGTGCTTTGCCTAAACCGGTTATTGCAATGGTAAATGGTTATGCGATTGGTGGTGGACATGTGCTTCATGTAGTTTGTGATTTGACAATCGCTTCTGATAATGCAAAATTCGGTCAAACCGGACCAAAAGTTGGAAGTTTTGATGCCGGTTTCGGTTCGTCTTTCCTTGCAAGCCATGTGGGACAGAAAAAAGCACGTGAGATTTGGTTCCTGTGTAATCAATACACTGCAGAAGAAGCAGAGAAAATGGGAATGGTGAACAAGGTGGTTGCGTTGAAGGATTTGGAAGACACAACTGTTGAGTGGTGTCAGACAATTATGAAGCGTTCACCTTTGGCTGTACGAATGATCAAGCGCGGATTGAATGCCGAATTGGACGGACAACGCGGTTTGATGGAGTTTGCAGGTGATGCAACCCTAATGTACTACCTCATGGAAGAAGCACAGGAAGGAAAACGCGCCTTCCTTGAAAAACGCGAGCCGAATTTTAAGCAATTCCCTAAATTCCCTTAAACAACAAAAAAATGTGGTTTCTTTTACAAGCTGTTGAAGATGTTGAGGACACGCTGAAAAATGCTGCAAAATCCGTTGAAAAAGGATTTAATGAGCGTTTTGAGGATGCCGTAGGTTTTTCGTTTGATGACGCGAAACACAAACTGGTTCATATTGCAACCAATCTTGTGATAGCGGTTGTCATTATTATTGTTGGATGGTGGCTTGCGAAAACCGCTGGAAAAGCAATTAAGAAGGTACTTACCAAAAGCAAGACAGATGCAGGTTTGATTACCTTCCTGACTTCATTGGTGGTGATTTCCCTTAAGATTCTGGTATTGCTTACTGCGATAACCCAGCTTGGGGTGCAAATGACCAGTTTTATTACCATTCTTGGTGCTGCCGGTTTGGCAATTGGTATGGCTTTCAGCGGAACGTTGGCCAATTTTGCCGGGGGAGTAATGATCCTGTTCTTCAAGCCGTTCAAGGTGGGTGATACCATTTTGGCGTTGACGCATGAGGGAAAAGTGACAGAAATCCAGATCTTTTACACTTACCTGAATACAGGAGATAACAAGGTGGTAATCCTTCCGAATGGTCCGCTGGCGAACGGAAACCTGGTCAATTTCACCAAGGAGAAAAAACGTCGGGCAGAATGGTCGTTTGTATTGGAGCCGGATGTTGATTACCTGAAAGCTCACGAAACATTGCAAAAATTGATCAAGGCCGATAAACGGGTTCTCCCTAAACCTGAACCTTCAGTTGTGCTGAACGGATTGCAACATGGAGCGCCTCATGTTTTGGTGCGTGCCTGGGTTTCAACCGATGCTGTTAGTAGTGTACAGGCAGATTACAATAAAGCCGTTTACGACGCTTTCAAAGAAATGAATATTCCATTTTTTAAAGAATTGTAGTATGAGCGACATTAAAGCACATCCTATTATTCAGGGATATATTGGCTGGAACCAATTCGGTATTTTACTCGGAATGGATTTCGAAATTCCGGAAAAAGGGAAGGTTGTGTATCGACTTAAAGTGGAAGGAAAACATTTGGCCACACCAAGAGCTGCACATGGCGGTGTTCAGGCAGCGTTAATGGACGCAACCCTGGGAGTAGCTGCTCTTTCCAATGTTTGTGAGGAAAATAGGGTAGTGTCAACCGTTTCATTGATGATCAATTACCTGAGCCCGGCATTACTTGGCGACGAAATGACAGCAACTGCTACAGTCCTCAAGCAAGGGAAAAACCTGGCATTCGTTCAAGGCGAAATCCACAATCAGAATGGGAAACTGCTGGCAACTGCAAATGCTACTATGAATGCGTACCCGGTGGATAAATTATTAATGGCGAATGACTAATTACGAATTTTTCCTGGTTGGGAACTACTAAACCGAACTAAGAAGTCCTCACTAATTTGTAATTCGTAATTAAACTTAGTGGTGGCTGAATGCTTACGCTGTAGCTTCAGCATAGGCGCAGCGTAGTCGAAGCCACAAGTTTTATCGCTTCTTTCGCCTCTTTCACATCATGCACCCTTAGAATATGTGCGCCTTTCATCAATGCTATCGTATTCAAAACAGTTGTTCCGTTTAATGCCAGGTCAGCCTCGGTTCCCAAAACTTTTGTAATCATTGATTTTCTGGAAACGCCTGCTAAAACCGGTACTTCAAGTAAATGGAAATGTTCCAGGTTTCTTAGGAGTTGGTAGTTTTGTTCTACTGTTTTCGAAAAACCAAACCCGGGATCTACAGCAAGGTCAATGATTCCGGCTTCGCGTGCTTTTCCTATTCTGAACGATAAATGCTGAACCACTTCCGCAACCAGGTTGTCATAATGCGTATCTTTCATCATACCCGTTGCTGTTCCTTTCATGTGCATCAAGGTCAACGGAACTTTCTGGTAAGCCACTTCCCTGAACATGTTTTCGTCCAGCATTCCAGCCGAAATATCGTTGATTACATTCGCGCCTTCGTTACAAGCCCGGTGTACAATTTCCGAACGGAAAGTATCAATGGAAACAATAGTGTCCGGGTATTTTGCTTTGATATAGCGGAGAGCAACAGAAATCCGGCTCCATTCGGTTTGGATATCAACATCAGAAGAACCTGGTCGGGTAGAAAAGCCGCCAATATCCAAAATATCAGCACCTTCAGCTATGTACTTGTCTATCAGGGTTGCAATTTCTTTTTCGTTAAGAACACGACTCTGGCTAAGGAATGAATCGGGCGTACAATTCACAATTGCCATCACTTTCGGAGTGTCAAAAGTGAATAACTTACCCCCGCAATTCCAACTATAGTCTGCGATAAATTGACTATTTTCAACGCTCAAAAAGTTCATCTGCATAATTATGGCTCAAACTACGGTACAATATAAGGAAATCGTTAATCAATGTCGAGAAATATTCATTAAAAAAAACAATGATTATGGTACTTCCTGGCGTATTGCAAGAGCGAGTTCCATGACCGACCAATTGTTTATTAAAGCAAACCGTATCAAGACCTTGCAGGAGACAAAAACAAACATGGTTGGCGATAGTATTGAAGGTGAGTTCGGTGCAATAGTAAACTACTGCATTATGGCTATTATCCAGGTGCGCGAAAGCAGTGCAAATCTTCCGTTGGAATTGAATGAAGAACAATCATTGAAAATGTACAACGAGGTGGCGAATGAAGCTTATGAACTAATGCTCAGAAAAAATCATGATTATGGTGAAGCGTGGCGCGATATGCGAATTACCTCACTTACAGATATGATCCTGATGAAATTGCTTCGCGTAAAGCAAATTGAGGACAACGATGGTAAAACCATTATCTCAGAAGGAATTGATGCGAATTACTTCGATATGTTCAATTACGCCGTATTTGCACTAATACTTTTATCAGAAAGCAAGTCATAGAAATGAGCCGTTACAAGAACCAGTTGGCAGGATTATCACTACCGATCAATGTTTTTTCGGTTTTACTTCATATCCTCTCCGTTTTCACCATTATTTTATCGCAGCTGAACTGTTTTGCCGGTTTCAAAGCATTAATGCTCTGGATCGGGTTGCCTTGTTTGGCCCTTTCCCTTGTTTTGATCATTCTTTTCCGTGGCTATTACCTTTTGGTTCAGCATGCGAGACTTACTGCAGGATTCCTGCTTATGATCATTTCACTAATTCATATTACCGCCCTGAATGATTTCGGAAGTTTTCTCAACACGGTTACTGAAGGGAAGGATAATTCATGGTCCTTTTTACATGCAATGAAACCACTTGCCGCAATCTTAGCTGTAATTGAATTCGTGATCGCAATTGCGCTGATCATTGGAGCGTGGATCAGGCCGGCAAGTATTTTACTCCTTCTGCTTTTCGCGTTTTACACCTTACTTTTCTGGAACCAACATCCATTTGACGGAATTGAGAATCCTGCATTGGCATTTTCATACGGAATCGATAATTATCTTGTTTCTCAATTGAATAGTGATGTGGCTTTCGTTTTCTGCTTATTTCTATCAGTAATCGCACTGGTAGGAGCAATTTTCGGAGGAAAGATCAGATCAAATTCCGTGAAATTGAACTGGGGAATTATCCCGGTTTATACCATTTTGTCAGCCGGACTGGCAATTCTACTTCACTGGTACGCCCTCATTTTCATTGTTCCGCTTTCCATTTCCGTTTGTTTGGTCACCTACAGGTCAGGAGGAAAGTTATTTGGAAATCACATCGGGTCGTTGCTTGTTGCCTTGTTAATGGCATTGACGATGGTGTTTTTTCAATCACAAATGGGTATTTCAAGAAAACAAACGAAACTGGTTCATCTCGACGAGCCATTTCGTTTTAAGCAATCCCAAAGACACAATTTCTAAAAAAAAATAAAACGAAAATAATGAGCAGACGAAAGATAGTAGCTGGAAATTGGAAAATGAATTTATCACACAAACAGGCAATTGAACTTGGTGATGCAGTGTCCAACACTCCAAAATCAGAGATTGATGTGTTCGTGTTTCCACCTGCTTGTTTTGTAACTGAACTTGCTGCAAAGAATAGCATAAACGTTGGTGCTCAGAATGCACATCCTAAAGTTTCCGGAGCTTATACCGGAGAAGTGAGCGTTCACCAATGGGCGGAATTGAACGTGAAAGCACTGTTGATCGGCCATTCTGAACGGAGAATGTATTTCGGAGAATCAAATGAATTCCTGAAAGAAAAAGTAGATGCAGCACTTTCCGTAAATGTTCAGCCTTTTTTCTGTTGTGGTGAACCTCTTGAGGTCAGAGAAGCAGGAACACATATTGCTTTTGTAAAGAACCAACTGGAGGAAAGTGTTTTCCATTTACCGGCTTCAGAATTTGAGAAAATTGTAATAGCATACGAACCGATCTGGGCTATTGGAACAGGTTTAACCGCCTCAGTAGAGCAGGCAGAAGAAATGCATGCTGCTATCCGTTCATGGATCACTGAGAAGTACGGAAATGCAACGGCAGAAAAAATTTCCATTTTGTACGGCGGAAGTTGTAACCCCGGCAATGCTCAGGCGTTATTCGCCTGTCCGAATGTAGATGGTGGACTTATCGGCGGCGCTTCATTGAAATACGAAGATTTTGCTGTACTAATTGATCCGAAAACATGGAATATTTAGAGTTAAACGTTTCGTTATCTCCCAGAAATCCCTGGGCAGATATTCTCATTGCGGAATTAGCCGAATTGGGTTATGAAAGCTTCGTAGAAACGGAAAATGGTATTTCCGCTTACGGACCTGTAACTTTGGGTTCGCCCGAAGAGCATTTAATTCAAACTTCGCTTCATGAGAATCCGGATGTGAGCTTTTCCCTCGAAGTAAAGAACATTCCGCACCAGAACTGGAACGCGGTTTGGGAAGCCGATTTCAAACCTGTGATCGTATCATCGGAACTTGCGATCATTGCTCCCTTCCATGATCAGAGTGATTTCCAGCAACCGTTGAAGATTATCATCCAACCTCAAATGAGCTTCGGAACAGGGCATCACCAAACGACTTTCCTGATGAGTGAATACCTCATGGAGTTGAATGCTATTGAAAATCCGGTATTGGATATGGGAACGGGAACAGGTGTTTTGGCTTTCCTGGCTGAAAAAAGAGGAGCGAAGGAAATTGTTGCTGTGGATATTGAACCATGGTCGGTAGAAAATACAATTGAGAATGCCCAGCGAAATAATTGCAATCACATTTTGGCACTTTGTGGCGATATTGATATTGTTCCGCAGCAGAAATATGGTCTCATTCTTGCTAACATCAACAAAAATATTTTAAAATCACATTTGGGATCTTACGCCAATCTCTCAAAACCGGGTACAAAATTATACCTGTCGGGTTTCTTTGCCAGTGATGCAGAGGAAATGATCTCGTGTGCCGAAAATGTTGGTTTCAGACATTTACAAACAAAAGAATTAGAAACTTGGGCTGCTTTGCAGTTCGAATATGCTTAGTTATGAGAAAATTAGGAATAGTAGCATTTTGCCTTTTAGCGATGAACCTGTCCTTCGGACAATCTTATCCTGCTGATAAAGAAAAGTTTGTGAAAACCCTTCAGGGTTTAACGAACGAGTACCTGACAAAGGAACAGCGGGATTTTATGAACGATAAGTTTCAGCCTGCGTTGGTAAAACTAAATACCTTTCCTGATAAATATTTTGAGATCATGGTGACCAATGCCAACGCTATGGAAGCCAAGAAATTAAAGGCTTATCCGGATATTTTCAATTACGTTTTCTCTGTTTATTCCTTCGTAGAAAGCAAACAGCCTGAAGCTTCATTTACGGCATGGCAAGCGTCCATAGATAAACTTCTCGACAATAAGAATGTCAAGAAATTCAGTGATTTTATTGAAACTTCAGCCGGATTTTTCTCAAGAAAAGCATTGATTGAAGGATCGAACGAAAGCTGGTATGCTTACGGAAATTATGTGTTCGAATTTACCGACAAACCGATCATCCGTTTTACGGATATCCGCCTGGTTTGTGGTTTTATCAATAAAGACCAGAAGAAAGGCGAACCACGTTTTCTTGACAGTATAGTTGTTTACAATACTTCCGGAGTTTTTGACCCGATCTCCAAGAAATGGGACGGAAATTCAGGTAAGGTCGACTGGATGAAAGTAGGGATTCCGAACAGCGAAACTTTCGCCGAATTGAAAAGATATGATATCAATATGAAAACGGAATTGCTGGCTTGTGATTCTGTATTGTTGACTTCACCTTATTTTCCGGGTAAAAAGATCCTTGGAAAATATACCGACAGAGCTATCCGTCCAACTCAAGGTTCTACCAAGTCTTTTCCCAATTTTATTTCTTACGATAGAAAGTTGTTGGTGAAAGAAATCCGTCCGCAAATGGATTATACCGGCGGGTTTGTAATGGAAGGAAACCGTGTTTCAGGACAAGGAACAACAAATGAACCTGCGAATCTGACGATATACCGGAATTCAAAGCCGTTCATAATCGCTTTAGCACAGAATTACACATTTACCAAAGAACATATTGTTTCTCAGGTAGCCAAAGTGTATATAAAGGTAAGCGACCAGGATACTATTTTCCATCCCGGAGTTAATTTCCGTTATGTCTCTGATACAGATGTGGTTTATCTGACACGTGGAACAAATGGGATTTCGATTGCGCCGTTTAAAGATTCTTATCATGAACTGGAGCAATATGTTCCGGTGATCGAATGGTCCAGAAAATCGAACGAGCTGGTACTTGCATATCCGCCATTCAGTAACAATGAGCAGCGTGTTGCACGTTTTGAATCAACGAATTTCTTCGATGCGCAGATGTACGACCGTTTGCAGGGTGGAGCGACTGATCACCCGCTCGCATTGATTTATAACTACTGTTATCGTCATGATGAATTTTATGTTCCCGAAGGAACAATTGCCACTGCTTTAGGAAAAACGGTAGAGCAGTGTCGTCCGTTGATTCTCGAATTGGCAACGCTTGGTTTCCTGAGTTATGATTCGGAATCGCGCATGGTGAATGTTAACCGCAAAACCGAAAACTTTGTAAAAGCACGTGCCGGAAGAATGGATTACGATAACCTGATGTTCGTTTCCGACCTTCGTCCGAAGTCACTGGATAAAACGAAAGAAGAAATTCTTGCTGATCCGAATCTTCGTTATGTGGATTCACTTTATAAGATCCAAACCAAAGAAAGAAGCCTTAAAAAGAGCTTTGGAACCATAAGTTTGACGAACCTTGATATGAAACTGAACTCGGTTGATCGTGTTTCCCTGTCGGATATTCAGTCGACGTTTGTTTTGCCTGAAAAAGGTGATGTTTTGATCAAGGCGAACAGGAATTTTGTGTTCTCGGGTTGGGTAAATTCAGGAAAACTGCAATCAATGACCAAAGTGGCATCTTACGATTATGCCGCCAACAAGGTCTTCCTCACCGAAACCGGAACCTCGACGTTAAAAGTCCGGCCGTTGAGAAAAGAAGATGGTGTGCAGTCTATTTTGATGACTTCATCTCTCGAAGGAATTACAGGTGAATTGCTAATTGACGCACCGAATAATCGTTCCGGAGCAAAAGCAGATGTGGGATTCCCTAAATTGGTTTCCTCGAAGCCAACCAAGATCTATTACAATTCGCCTTACATCTACAGAGGAGCTTATGATTCAGTACGTTTCTTCTACAAAGTAGATCCGTTCGATTTGGATAGTTTGGACAATTTTGCTGAGAAAACACTTCGCTTGAAAGGTGAACTGACTTCCGCTGGAATTTTCCCGGTAATTCGCCAGGATGTGAAGATCATGAACGATTATAGTTTCGGATTCTCCACAAAAGCACCGGAAGGTGGTTATGTTTTCTACGGAACGAAAGCGAAATACGACAATGAAATTCTTCTCTCCAACAATGGATTGCAGGGAAGAGGAAAGATTGATTACATCCAGTCGACATCAGAATCTATTAACCTGTTCACGTTTCTTCCGGATTCAACTGTTGGTTTCGCGAAGTTCGTTAACAAACCATTGGAGATCGGTGTTCAATACCCGGATGTAAAATCCGATGAAGCATACATTACTTATGTTCCGAAAGGAAACTTGTTGAAAGCCGCTTCTACATCTAAAGCTGACCTGGAAATGTTCAATGGCGAAGCAAAAATGAAAGGTGTTGCTATGATTCGTCCGACAGGTATGACGGGAATGGGAATTATTTCCATGCAGAAAGCGCAATTAGGATCCGATCTCTTCAAGTTCAAGCGCTGGGATGTAGATGCCGATACCTCGATATTCAACCTCACGAACCCGTATAAGGAAGAAGGTGAATCCGATCTGGCGATGTCAACTTCCAATTTCTCTGCCCATGTTTCCTATAAGGACAGAAAAGGGGAGTTCAAATCGAATGCCGGTGAACAGATCATGCGTTTCGACGTTAACCAGTACATCTGTAAAATGGACATGTTTACCTGGTTAATGGATCAGGACGAACTGGAAATGGAAACGAAACAAAAAGGGAAAACTTCAGACATTTCGATTAACTCGGATCTGGACCTTGTTGTTCCGAACTTCTATTCAATCCATCCGAAACAGGATTCACTTCAGTTTAGAGCGCCGAAAGCGAAATTCTCGCAAAAAGAGAAAACCATCACTTGTACAAAAACGGAATTTATTGATGTAGCGGATGCCCGAATCTTCCCTGACAGTATGAAAGTGATCATTCGTAAAAAGGCAGAAATGGATCCGCTGAAGAATTCAGTGATCGTTGCCAACTACATTACGAAATACCATACGTTTACAAAAGCTGACACGAAAATTTCAGCAAGAAGAGCATATACCGCCAGCGGAATTTATCCGTATTATGACGCCGATTCGGCCAAGACACTCATAACGATGGACAAAATTTCGGTCGATTCTTCTTACCAAACCGTTGCAATAGGTTCAATCAAACCGGATGCTAACTTCAAACTTTCATCGCAGTTTGATTACTACGGAACGGTAAATGTGAAAGCAGCGAACCCTCGAATTTCGTTCAGCGGTGCAACGCGTATCAACCACAGTTGTGAGAAGTTTGCAAGAAGCTGGATGTCGTTCTCGGCTGAAATTGATCCGAAGAATATTCAGATTCCTGTTACAAATAATATGAAATCATTGGATGGCAAGAACCTTTCTGCCGGTATCGTGTGGCATGATTCGAGAGCGAAAGACAGCATCCGATTGTATCCGACTTTCCTTTCAGAATTGGAAGCACCGACAGACCCGATTGCAATGACGGCTACAGGTTTGTTGCAGTATGATTTCAAAACGAAAGAATACCAGATCTCTACAAACGAGAAATTTGCGAACCGAGCAGTTGCCGGAAACTTCCTTGCATTGAATACGGAAACTTGTTCGTTGTACGGGGATGGTGTGATCAACCTGGGAATGGATTACGGTCCGATTACGGTTGATGCGGTTGGAACGATTGCTTACGACCAAAGTACCGGAGTAACTGATATGAATACCACAATGCGTTTCAATCTCCCGATGGACAAAGGAGCATGGCAGGGACTGGGTGACAGAATTGTAGGATACGAAGGTTCCAAGCCAATTGACCTGGATAACACTACACTTGATCTTGCATTGGTGAACTGGCAGGACCAGAAAACTGCCGATAAAGTGAAGCAGGACTACGCACTTTCCGAAGACAAAAAGTTGAAGAAAGTTCCGGATGCATTGGAGAAATCTATCGTGATAACAGGAGTTCGTTTGAAAACAATTCCATCTTCCCAGGATACAAAAGGATTGATGTCGAGTGTGGAAGGAGCCGGAATTGTGAACCTTTACGGACAAGGTGTAATGCGCCAGGTGATCTTCCGCAGTTTGTTTGAGCAGTTGTATTCAGGAATGGGTGATCATTTTGCATTCAACATGGATGTTCCTGGTGGTTCTTACTATTTACTGGATTACTCTATGGTGAAAGATGAAGGTAAATTGCAGATCTATACTTCGGATGCCGAACTTGCAGCAGCTATCAATGCAATCAAGGAAGACAAACGAAAAGAGAAGAATTTCTTATACGAGATATCAACAAATAGTGTGTTACTAGCGAAACTAAACCGTATCTTTGAATAATGTTAACGGATTATCTAGCGGCTTTACCTGCATACTTCCTTGGTTCTATCCCAACAGCAGTTTGGGTAGGTAAGGCGTGGTACGGAATGGACGTTAGGGAGCACGGAAGTAAGAATGCCGGTGCAACCAATACGTTCCGCGTTTTGGGAAAAAGGGCCGGAAAGGTGGTTCTGGGAATTGATATCTTCAAAGGAGTTGTCGCTGTAATTCTACCGTTCTTTCTTTTGGATTACGATTACCAGGCACCTGAATTGACGCATGTTCAGATTCTTGCTACTTTTTTAGCTGTTCTCGGACACGTTTTCCCGATTTTTGCCGGATTCCGTGGTGGAAAAGGAGTAGCAACTTCTCTTGGTGTGATCATAGGTTTACAGCCATTGGCAGCCCTGATTTGTCTGATTGTTTTCCTGCTTGTATTTATTATAACGAATTACGTGTCACTGGGGTCAATTTGCGCCTCAGTAGCATTTGCTTTACTACTTTGGCTGGGTTTTCCTATCAAAACTATTGCCCTGCCTATATTTGGAACACTACTTGCCGCAATTGTAATATTTGCGCATAGAAAAAATATTGTACGCCTGCTTCACGGAGAAGAAAGTAAAATGAACCTTTTCAAAAGATAGGCGTAGAATGCAGTAACTGGCAGAATTGCAACCAATTAAGAGATATATTAAAATCCTCACGCTACTGTTGTACTTTGTAACAACAACAGGAACTCTTTTGTCCCAGGAATCTGAGCAGGAATTAAAGGAAACAGCCGATAAACTCTTCTTCGACGAGAAATATATTGAAGCAAAACCGTATGTTGAACGTTTGCTTGCACTTCAGCCAAGATCATTCGATTACCAGTTTAAATACGGAACCTGTTTGCTTTATAACGGTTACAAAAAAACAGATGCGTTCAAGTATTTGCAGTACAGCGTTACCGACCCGAACATCAATGTTGCAGCTTATTTCTTTCTCGGAAAAGCGTACCATTTAACGTACAATTTCAACGAGGCAATCAAGAATTACAACCTTTATAAGCAGAAGGCCGGAAATAATATCAATCCAAAATACGAGGTGGACAGGCAGGTTGCCATGTGCCAGAACGGTAAAGCCCTGCTTTCTGGGTTAACCGAGATTGTTGTTTTGGAGAAGAAGGAATATTCTTCTGCTGAGTTTTTCCGGATTTATGACCTGAAGAATATTGGCGGACAAATTTTGGTAGGTTACGATTTCCAGTCTAAAATAGACAAGAAAAAGAATTATGTTCCGTTGATTCATTTCCCCGCAACTTCAAAAGTAATTTATTACGCTTCTTACGGAGAAACCGATAAAGGAAACAAGGACATTTATTATTGTACCCGTGAAGGAGAAGGATGGAGCAAGCCCACTTTGGTTCCAGGTGCTGTCAATACCACTTCCGACGAAGATTTTCCTTACATGCATCCCGACGGTGAACATTTGTATTTCAGTTCCAAAGGACATAATTCCATGGGAGGTTATGATATTTTCATGGCCACAAAAGGAACTGCGGGTTCTTTCGGAAGTGTCGAGAATGTTGACTTTGCTATTTCTTCGGCGGATAACGACATGTTCTATATTGTTGATTCCCTGAATCAGCGGGCATGTTTTGCTTCAGCGCGACAAGCGAACAACGGAAAAATGTTCATTTATACGGTGAAAGTTGACCGTATGACGATGAAAACTGCTGTGATCAAAGGAGATTTTGCTTCGTCTATCAAGCCGGAAAACAAGAAGATCAATATTGTAGTGAAAGATGCGAAGTCGAACAGGACAATTGGTTCTTTCAACACAGACAATAGAGGGAATTACCTCATTACACTGCCACAGGCCGGGAATTACATTTATGAAATGAAGGTGGAAGGAAGTTCCATTGTACATAAGTACGATTTTACCGTTCCTCCGAGTGAAGAATTCCGTCCGTTGAAACAGCATATCCAGGAAGACCTGGCCGATGCTTCGACAAGCTCAGCAACAAAGGAAAAAGTCACGGTTACGGATAAGTTCAATGAAGCATTTGACGATCCTTCGGCGATTTTGGCGGAAGTGATACAGCAAAAAGCGGAATTGAACGTCAACGTACAGAATTTTACGGAAGAGCAACTGAATCCTTCCAATAAAACAGGAGCTGTTGCCATTTTAGGTTTGAACGGAAAAACACCTGCACAACAGGCTGCTATTGTTGCTGATCTTTCGGAAACGCAGGAAGACAAGCTCAAAGGAACTCAGAAATTGGTTGACGGTGCAAAAGTGAATGCGCTGAAAGCACTGGAAGAGGCCGATCAAAAGCAACAGCTGGCAAAACAACTGGTTGCTAAATCTGCGAATGAAACTCCTGAGGAAAAATACAAGTTGCTAAAAGAAGCGCAATCCATTCTTGATCAGGCCAATGCTTCCAAGGACGAAGCGAAAATGCTCCTGAAGTTTGCGGATTCCATTACTCCGGCAATTGCTGTTGAGCAAAAGAAATACGACGAGCTGAAAACCTTGAGTGAAGCTGTTTCACAGGCAGGAGTGAATGGTGATGAAGCAAAAATTGCTTCTCTGGTTGAGGAAAAGGTAGAGCTGATCAAAGAAACAAAAACAGCGAATGCGGCAAATCCTATTCAACCTGTTATTGACGAAAAGAAGAAAGTGGTAGCCCAGGAAAATAAACTGGAGCAGGACATTTCGTCCTATAAAGAATCAGAAAAGCGCATTACGAAAGAGATTGCGACCCTGAAAGAAGAATTGGCTGAAGCGAAAACGAAAGATAAACCGGCAATCGAATCCAAAATTGCTTCGAAAGAGCAGGAATTGGGAATGGTGAAGGATGAAATTGCTTATCAGGAAAAGAAAATGGATGAGTTGAAAGCGGTTGAGAAAACGCTGGATGCCAAACTTAAATTCCTTCAGGACATCAACAATACAACAATTGCAAGTGCCCCGACTTCCGAAGCTGTAAAGCAAAAATTGAACGAAGTTGATTCGAAGAACAGCCGTTCTATGAGCGACTATGTTGACCAGCAAGTAACGGAACTGGAGAAAAATGCAGCGATTGCGGCTATTAAGGAAAATCCGACGAACACTGAATTGACAACTGCCATCGACAAAGAATGGAGTGAGATCCAAAAAGTACTTGACGAAAGAAAGAACGAAGAAGCTTCTTTGAATGAATCCGGAAATTTATCCGAACAAGAGAAAGCACAGGTTCGTGTGGATAATGATAAAAAAGCAATTTCCGAAATAGAAGAAACGCAGAAAGCATTAGAAGCTTTATTGGCGAAAGCTCCTGAAAATACTTCCATCAAGGCAAAAATTGCTGAGCTGGAGAAGGAAAAAACGTCAACAGAACAACATCTGAAAGAGCAGGAGAAAATTGCCGAAGGTCAGGCAACAACAGCTGTTGTAAGAACTCCTGAAACAGAAACGGCTACAATTTATCCTTCTTACCAGGCAGAAAAAAGTGCGGTTAAAGAAGCCAATCCGCTTGACCAGTTGATCGGTTTGAACAAAGTAGACAAGAAACTGCTTGACAAAACAACAGCTGAGTTGACGAAGGTAGAAGGGCAGTTGGCGGATGATCCGACAAACAAAGGACTATCAGAACGAAAAGCTGTTCTTGAAACATTGAGAAAGCAAACGGAAACCAATATTTCTTCGCGTGAAAAAGCGATTACTTCAATGTCGGGTTCTGAAACTGCAAATCTTTCCAACGAGAAGCTGATCAAACAACTTTCACCATCTTACGAAGAAAAGAAGAACGCAATTACTACCGACGACAAACGCACGGAACTGGAAGAACGCAATGAGCTTGACCAGGAATTGTTGTTCACCATTACAGCGGAAAAGAACAAGATTGCCGAGCAATTGAAGACTAATCCGACGGACAAAGGCTTGAACGATAGAAAGAATGCGCTTCAATCGTTAGAAACGAAGATCAAGAACGATATTGCGGTTCGTGAAGGGGAAATGGAAAAACTTCCTGAAGCTACTGTTCAAAGTAATCCGGACAAGGAATTGGCAATTGTTGAGCCTGATTACCAGCGTAAATTGGATGCTATCGATAAGTCGACACCGAAAACGGAATTGGAAGGAAGAATTGATTTGAATTCAGCTGTTTTGGGTTCCGCTAAGGATGAATTGGGGCAAATCAACGAAAGTTTAGCTTCACAGCCTGAAAATAAAACCTTGCTGAGCCGGAAAGAAGCAGTGAATCAGTTGATCACCAAGCTGGAGGGAGAAGTTGCTTCAGACAAAGCTGACCTTGAAAAGCTGAATGTTCCTGTTGTTGATGCTTCTGCAAACCTGAAAAAAGAAATTCGTCCGGAATACGAAGCCAACCTTGCTAAAATTGAAGTTTCCGACAAACCGGAAGAAGAAAAGCAATTGGCGAAGATCAAAGAAGAACAAGCTTTGCTAACTTCTATCAATGACGAAATCAAAGCAACGGATAAATTGCTGGTGAAAACACCGGAAGATCAAAAATTGCAGGATAAAAAAGCGGAGTTGACAGAACTTCAGGCAATCCAGGAAACAGCTCTCCAGGAGAAACAGGAAGAATTAGTTGCTATTGAACGAGCGAAGATCGAACCAATTGACCTGCAAAAAGAGATTGCTCCAAAGTTCACGATTCCTGCTGAGTCGGCGCTAGGAACTCAGAATACGGAAACGCAGAAAGAACTGGAAACAGCTGAGCAGCAATTGCGAGCAACACTTGTGAAGAAACAACAAGCGAACGAGAAAGCGTTGGCAAAAGGTTTTGACCCGAAATTGGTTGCAGAGAATCGTGTGATCAGCGTTTTGATGGAGCGCTCGGTTGAACGAGAAAATAGAATAGGTGAGATTACGCCTGAAGTGAATCCGCGTGAATTGCTGGTGAAAGAACTGACCCCGGAACAAAACGAATCCCTTACACAAAAACCGAATTCCAAAGAGCAATCCCAGGAATACAGGGCTATTCTTGAAGAATTGCAGCAGGACCTGATGAAACAGGCCGATTCTCCGCAATTGTCGGCTGAAGAAAGAGGAATTAAACGCTCACAGTCTGTTGTTATTCAACAGCGATTGAATGAATTGAATGCAATAGATCAAACATTCAACGATGTAGCATCGACGAATAAAAATCCTGAAGCTTCAACCAATCCGGCAACCAGCGAGCTGGCGAAACTGGACAATAGAGAAGAAAAAATCAAATCGCAGCTGAAAACTGCCACTCCAAAGGAGCAAAAGCAGCTTCAGAAGGAATTGACGGCGATTGAAGCAAAAAAAGAAGTGGTTCGTGATTCGTTGAATACTACGGCGATTAAGGAAATTCAGAAAGATCAGAAGGAAGTGATAGCGAATCTTCCGCAGGACAATGAAGTTGTGAAAGTATTGACCGAAAGAACAACAGATCCTACTACAGATAAAGAAACGCAACGTATTGAAGAACAGAAAAAACTGTCGTTGGCCCAAGCTGTGAGTACAGCTGCAACCGCGCAGGAGAATTTTGAGAATGAAAATGTGGTGACCGCTTCACCTGAAGCATTGGCAAAAGCGAAACGTCGATATACAATTGAGATCGGTGATTTGAGCGCTGAACGTGCCGCTTTAGGGAATTCTCCGCAGGATGAGATTCGTAAAACACAGATCGATAAAGAAGTTAGCACCTTCAACAAAGCAATTGAAGTCATCGAGGAAATGGAGAAAGCCCAATCTGCGAATGTAGTGGAAACACCGTTGGCAAAAGAAGGTTTGGATGTTGAAGTAAGCGCAGAAAAAGAGAATGAAATCCGTTCCAATCCTGATTACCAAAAGGCATTGGTGCAGCAGCAGGAATTGACACAGGTCATTCAGCAGCGCAAAGGAATCACCAAAGATATTGCGGCTGAACAGGCAAAATTTGATAACGGGGATCCGACTGCCAGCGTTGAGAAATTGAAAGAATTGAAAGCCGAAGATGAAAACCTGAAACAAGAACAGGATCGTTTGGAATCCGTTCTTCGTTCGGAATTCACAGCGAAAGGAACAGACGCCGACGCATGGAAGAATGTAGTTTCGCGCGAAATGCCGTACATCAAACCACAGGTTTCCACAGAAGAATTAGCACCTTTCGTTGCAGAAGGATTCAAGATCAACCAGCCCAACGAGAATGTGAAACCAGTTCTTAACAAAGACTTGCCGATTGGGATCAAAATGCCATCGGGATTGGTTTACCGCGTTCAGGTTGGAGCCTTTGCAAAACCGGTTCCGGAAGAATTATTCAAGGAGTTCACACCTGTAACGGGAGAGAAACTGAATAACGGAATTACGCGTTACATGGCTGGTTTCTTCGGCGACAGAACGAAAGTTTTAGATGCGCAGAAAAACATTCGTGCACTTGGATATACAGATGCATTCGTAGTTGCGTATTGTGACGGCGAGCGCATCACTTTGGCAGAAGCCCGCCGATTGGAAGACGCTGGATTGTGTGTTCCCAAAGAGCAGAACGAAATTGCAATTGAAGTCACACAAAACGTGATTGCACAATTGCCTCAGGATAGTCTTCGTCCTGCGATCAAGGAGATTAAGCCGGGAGATTACAACAAAGCCGACGGAGCAGCAGTTGCAATGGCTGTAGAAGAGAAGTTAGGATTGTTTTACACCGTTCAGGTTGGAGTTTACAACAAGCCGGTTCCTGCAACACAATTAAAGAACATTGATCCGCTGGTGACAAAACGTTTGCCTAATGGTCAGATCCGTTATTCGTCGGGAGTTTTCCAAAGTGTGAGTTCCGCTTTACCTAAGAAGAAAGAAGCCATAGCTTTGGGAATCACAGATGCGTTCGTCACAGCTTACTACAAAGGCGAGCGTATTTCACTGGAAGAAGCAAGAAGAATTTTGAAAGAGAACGGTACATCGGTTCTTGAGCCATTGGAAACTCCGGTTCAACCGGCTAAGATTGACAATCAGGTTGCGGAAGCGATCAAAGAAGAACAAAGAACCGCTTCAACGCCAGCTTCAAACGCAAAAGCAACTTTGGTTTCAACAGCAACTTATCCGACTTATCCTGAAAAAGAAATTCAATTGCTGAACACAACAGGAACGTTCTATTACGATTCGCTGGATCAGAAGATCAAATCGGCTACTTACAGTTCTGTTGGCGCATTACCAGAATTGGCAAACCTTCCGGTAAGTTTCGATACACTCCAGATTGGGAAAATAGAAGCGGCAATTACACAGAATGAAGAATTTGCGGAAATCGCGTTCAACGAAAGTGTTTCGGGGGCATTGGCAAATTACCTGTTAAGAGGAAATATTCCGTTCGAAATGATTACCGGAAGTGAGACAAATACTCCTAAATTGCGAATTTATGCTGGTAAAACAGGAAATTTCGACGTAATTTTGAACCAATTGCAGCTGCTTGGTGTATCAGCAGAAGTACAGAATGGAGAATAAGATGAATTACAGCACGCAAACACAAGGAGAAGAACTTACGCTGGTTAAGGAGCAGGTAGTAGACCAACAAAACCTGGTGGTGTTTAATGACGATTTCAATACTTTTGATCACGTTATTGAAGCACTCATCAAAGTGTGCAAGCACGAAGTGGAACAAGCCGAACAATGTACGTGGATTATCCATTTCAATGGGAAATGCCAGGTAAAAGTAGGGGAATATACCAAATTGGAACCGATGTGTACCGCCTTGTTAGAGAGAGGAATAACAGCGGAGATCCAGTAAAGAATAAAAAAATGCACACAGATTGCTTGTAGAAAAGAAAAAAGCATCTATCTTTGTGCCCGCAATCGGTCATAGATCGAAAGCAAATTAGATAAAATATTGGCTTCGTAGCTCAATCCGCCACGGCGGAAGCACTACAGAAAGCATTAGATAAAATTGGCTTCGTAGCTCAACTGAATAGAGCACTACATTACGGCTGTAGAGGTTTTAGGTTTGAATCCTAACGAGGTCACGAAAACAAAAAAAGACAACTGCCCACCATTTGGTGGGCAGTTGTCTTTTTATTAAAACCCAATTCCAGATTGGTTTACAGAGGCATTTCTTATCTTGAAAATTCTTTTAGCTGTTAAAAAAAATATTTGCCCACCTTTTAGTGGGCAGTTTGGTTTTTTCGAAACATCTTAACGTGTTGTATGTTCGCTTTTCTCCTTCAGATACATATAACTAATGTTACCTATCTTTGTTTTGATGAGTAAAGGAAAAAATTTAAGTAAATGGGGAGTACTGGGAATGTTATTGGTAGCAATTCTTTCACCTTGTTGTTTCCCTATTTTTGCACTAGCCGCTTCTGCTCTTGGTTTAGGTAGCTTTGAGGTTTTTGGAGGTTGGACAATGTGGGTCTTTCAAATAATGGTTCTTATTTCATTAGTAGGATTCTTTATTTCTTACAGGAAACACAGATGTATGTATCCATTGCTAATCGCTATACCAAGTGCTCTTTTGATCTTTTACGGTTACCATTTCAACGATAGTAAGTATTGGGTATATTTTCTCTATGCCGGAATGTTAGGACTTCTGATTTCTACCATTGTAGATTACTACCGACACAGATTACACGGTCGTTGTTGTAGTTTTGATGAAGAAGTAGAACTGAATTCTACAATCACCTGTCCAAATTGCGGATACAAGAAACATGAAATCATGCCAACGGATGCTTGCTCTTATTTTTATGAGTGTGATAATTGTAAAACTGTACTCAAACCTTTGAAGGGTGATTGTTGTGTTTATTGTAGCTACGGAACGGTGAAATGTCCACCAATTCAAAAGGGTGAAAGCTGTTGCTAAAGAATATTGATTTCCAAAGTTTCAAGTTGTAATACACGCTCTAAATCCTCCATCAAAAAGTTTGACGTTTCCCCGCTTGAGGTCACCACTAAAGTAGAAAAAGCCATTCCTTCGGGGATGGCTTTTGCACTTTGTGGTGAACCCATAGCGACGCGGGATTTGTGGGATCAATCCCAAATTCTGGGGACTAGGCATAAATTTGCTCAAGATCTACAATGTATCCAATGGACTTTGAATGTTAGAAAGCATCTTATTGGAAACTTTCGCATAAATTTCGGTTGTCTTGATATGATTGTGTCCCAGTAATTTTTGAATAAAAACCATATCCGTTCCTGCTTCAAGTAAATGTGTGGCATAGGAATGGCGCAAACCGTGAATTCCTGAGCTTTTGTTGATCCCGGCTTTTTTCATTGCATTACGAAAAACAGATTGAGCACTTCTAACAGTGTATTGTTCGGAAAACTGTCCTTCAAACAAATAAACCGATGGTTGGTAGGCTTTTAAATAATCCAGGTAAAGTGGTTTGAGACTCTCTGGAAAGTGAACGTATCGATCTTTTTTTCCTTTCGAGGAAACAATATGAACCTGCCTTCTGTCCATGTCAACATCATTTACCTTCAATGCGATTAATTCACTCACTCTAAGACCCATTCCATAAGCTGTTTTCAGGATGAGCAAGTGCTTTAAGTTTTTCGTTGCTGTAAAGAGTTTAGCAATTTCTTGTTTGCTCAATACTTTCGGTAGCTGTTTATGTGGTTTTGGTCGAATCACATTATCGAACATAGTTTCTTTATGAAGCACCAGTCGATAATATGACTTTATTGCATTCATTCTTGAATGTACTTGTGCTTCAGAGTGTTTTAATTTTTTAATACAGTACAAAAAATAGGAATTGAGACGTTCAGATGTCATGGCATCGATAGGATGGTTCTTGAGAAGAACGAGGAGCTGAGCAAATTCGCTTAGATAGGTGTTGATTGTATTGGGTGAGAATGCTTTTTGGGTGAGTGCATTTCGAAATTTAATAAATTCTGTTTTATTGTGTTCATATAGTTTAGGTAACCAGGTGTCGCCAATCTCAGGGAGAGGAAGTTTCAGTCGTGATCGGTAAAGCGTTGAATCTTTCACGTACCAAGCGTTATGCGTTCGCGACCATTTAGCCGATGGAAATTCGCTACGAAATTCCTTCAAAAGTTCGGGTTTGTATGGAAAGGTGCATAGGATCACTTTTTGATTTCTGTGCACACATTCCTTGAATGAGAGCTGATGAATTAATTCTGGCTTCATTTATCGCGCAATAAAAGTTGAAATTAAACAATTAAAAATACGCAAAATATTTTTAGGTTTATTCTTTGTAAATCAAGTTTTTTGAATCGCCGCTGAAAAACAAAAATCTTGATTATATTCGTCAATAAATAAGTTAGCCGTCATTGTAGTGCAGACACTTAAACACCGAAAGTTCCTCATTTATGAATGAAATTTTAAAGTATATTGACAATATTTCTCGGCTCGAAGAACAAGCTCAAGAAGATTTTTTGAAAGCCTTTCAAGTTAAATCCTTCAAGAAAGGTGACTATATTTTAAAGGCAGACAAGACTTGCCAAGAATACTATTTTATTAAAGAAGGACTAACGAAATCTTTTTTCTTCAAAGACGAAAAAGAATTTATTATGACATTTTTTAAGGAAAATATGTTCTTTACAGAAATCAGTAGTTATCTTATTCAACGACCTTCAAAGTATATGGTTTTGGCATTAGAAGACACGACAGTATATTCAATCAACAAAACTTCAATACAAATGTTATGTAGAGAACACCACAGCATAGAAACTCTATTTAGTAAATTATTTTCATTCGCCACATTAGGAATGATGAAACGTATAAGCGAAATGCTTGAGGAGAATGCTACTAAAAGATACCAAATATTTGTGAATGAAAATAATGGACTTCTTCAACGCATCAGTCTTGGCGACCTTGCAAACTACCTCGGCATAACACAAGTTTCTTTAAGCAGAATTAGAAGTAGCAAATGATTTTTTATCATTTGTAAAAAGAAATCTTTTTTTATTGGAATAGTTTTGCACCATTATTAATTAAAAACAAAAATATAATGGAAAAAAGAATGAACAATCCAGCCTTAGTATTAGGCGTAAACCCTGCTATTCAAACAATGATGGGTTCTATTTACCAAAGTGGTATTTCCCCAGAATTACTAGAATATGTGGGTTTGAGAGTAGGACAAATGACCAATTGCGAATTATGTATTGGAGAGGCAATTGGTAAAGCCAAAGACAATCCAATAACAAGAGACCGAATTGAATATGTATTGTCTTGGAGGGATTCAAAAAAGTTCAGCGAATCAGAACAGACTGCACTTGAACTTACCGAAACAATAACAAAATTAGAGAATAAGTACGAATCTGTTTCTGATGAACTTTGGCTTCGTGTTGAAAAACATTTTGAAGAAAAAGAAAAAGCAGCTTTAGTGCTATTCATTTCTGCAATGAATATGTTTACACGCATTAATGTAGCTACAAGACAATTAACAGCAGAATGGGCATAAACCTAATACATTTGACTGTGTTTGACTTTTAGATTCATAACCTGAAAAACAACGAACGGCTAACAGCAGTTTGGCAAAATGGCGGCTTCAGTGCTAAATTGAACATTTGGTTTTCAAATGAACATTAGTGCTAAATTGAAAGTAAGTGCTTCTAAATCCGCCACTTCGCCAAGCTGCAAAACGTTATGTGTAATTCCCCCTGCCCCCCGAAGCTGGACTGACTTCCAAAGCTAACGGGAAATTGGAGAGATAAAATGAATACAAAACAACAAGAAAATGAGAGACTATATTTTTAATTACCTCATTTTCAAAGCATTATATAACGTTAGCCAGAACCTTATGAAGACACTTCGAAACATGTTAACAATAATAATAGTTGGGCTGACTTTTCCTCTTTACGGACAAGTGAACACTAAAGACACCGTTTTTATTCAAAAAGACAGTTTACTTGGGACTGCACAATCAATTTATTTTGACAATAACAGAAACAGCAAATTCTATGACAATATAAATTATTGGAATTTTCTTCAATTTGACAACGAGAGTTACAAATATTCAACTGACTATTTGAAAGAAAATAAACAGATACTAACTAAAAAAACACCTGTAATTCCTTTGACTAAATGGGTGACACTGAAGCAATACAATGGCAATTTTTACGCATATCATCCTTGTGATTTTTATATTCATTTCAGGGCTTCAATTAATGACACAACATATATAGACTGGACGGGTGAAGGACCAGTTGCTAATAAAATTTTAGAACAAAAGAAAATAAATGACAATACCTATGAGTTTAAACTGACTGGTATTTATGACAAAGACCGAAAGCTTGTAATTCATATCATAGACAGAAATAAGGGCATTGCCATTTTTGAAGAAATAAACAATGGAGCAGACAAGAATTATTATTTAATGATATCGGCTGACAAAATAAAAAGTGTTCCACTAATAGTTAACAACTGTGAGACACAAAAACAACTCGAACTACACTTTGAAGAACCAAACTATATTGAATTACTAAAAACGAAATGACAGGAAAGGCTACACATAACAGCACATTTGCAATAGGCGGGGTTTCGTGCTTCGCAGACTGTTTTGTGGTTGCAAAAAGTTTATATCTTCGAATGAACTTTTGTGGTAAAAATCCCGCCCATCGCAAATCTGCAAAACGTTATGCCTCCAATTTCATTGAAACTTCACATTTATCAATAGTTTCTAGTTGTAATACCAGCTCCAAATCCTCCATTAAAAAGTTAGAAGTTTCCCCGCTTGAGGTCACGAAAACAAAAAAAGACAACTGCCCACCATTTGGTGGGCAGTTGTCTTTTTATTAAAACCCAATTCCAGATTGGTTTACAGAGGCATTTCTTATCTTGAAAATTCTTTTAGCTG
>Ga0307408_100000508_pt1 | contig 33808 bp, 27 predicted proteins | sample 322Cmetagenome_FD_202116 | JGI IMG/M metagenome (GOLD analysis project Ga0307408, IMG submission 202116) | Maize rhizosphere microbial communities from greenhouse at UC Davis, California, United States - 322HYB-C-3 | ecosystem: Host-associated > Plants > Roots > Rhizosphere > Soil | place...
AAGCGCAGCCCATGGCATTGCGACCGGTGGCCTTCATCGCGAAAATTTGCAAACTAAGAACGCCGCGGACGCCCGAAGCGTCGTCACCGAACTGGACAAATCCGATGCGTCGATGAAGGACTAACCTCCAGCGGCCCTGCTACTCCTGTTTCCTGGTCCGGCACCGGTCCATGCCCGTGGGAGCAACGGACATTCACACTGCGTCCAGCGCGAAGGCAAAAGCAGCATCTCCCAAACCAGGCCACTAAAATCGCACTTTTTAGCCCCCTTGACCGTAACTTTACATAATCTCTATTATCGGCGCTTCGAAAAGCCCGGAATCACGGGGGAGAAGCGTCTTTCCCAAACCTCTCGAAGGGGCGGATGCCCGACCCATCTGTTCGCCGATTCGTCTCTCGGGCCTGCGGGTTGCCTTACCAGTTCTGATGTTCGCGGGTCAGGCCGAAGGGCACGTCATCGCTAAGGTCGACCGTGAACGCGTAGTAGTCATGCCTCGTTACCAGGATTCCTTGGCGCCCTTCATGCAATGCCCGCGTCCTCGCGACAGCCGCGGCTTCGTCGAGTCCGCGTTCCATCCCGGCACGGTCGGTTGCGATCACGGTGATTGGGAGGTCAATGGTTCTTTGCATGGTCCGGCTTTCTCGGGTCTCGATTGTGAGGCGCGCTCTCGCGGGCCGCCGCTGCCTCTGACCGCCCCGCGATGGCACCTGTAGCAAGCTCATCATTGCCCTGCCAACCTGCTGGTGGCTGCCCCTCGATGAAGCTTCGTGAGCGCCTGTGCCAGCAAGGGAAACGCCTGTGCCCTTGTTTCTGGACGCAGACCGAGGTTGATCCGCACGCGGCGGGGACGCCGAAGCACGCGTTCCCCGGCGCCACAAGGAGGCCAAACTCCTCCGCGATGCTGCCGCACCACGCATCCACATCGGGAACGTCCACTTCGGGAAAAGCGGTCGTGCCGCCGTCGGGCCGGGTCGAGGCGGGCGATGGTGGTTAGTTCCCCCATTGTGAGCGGGGCTATGGCGTTTGACCCTAAGACGAGCGGAGCGAGCGATTCGTAGGGCGCTGACCATTCGGCGTGGCCGAAAGGTCGGTAAAGGTCGGTTGGCAAGGCGATCCTCGTTGAAGCCGGTGGACGGGCTCGATCGTCGGCGCAGGCGCTCTCTCCCCCACCCGGTGTGGTCGTAAGGGAGAGAGCGCGTACCCAGTGCGGGTAGAGTCAGGCGCCGGTGGGAGTCTCGGTTGTGCGCCCGGTCTTCCAGGACGGCATGAACGAACCACTGTGGCCATCCTTGGCGAAGGCGTTCACGAGCCGCCGTCCGAGCATGGTTTCATGGATTTCACTGGTGCCGTCGAAGATCTGCGTGGCTTTTGCGTCCCTGTGCAGCCGCTCAACGCGGGAGTACGCGATGAGTCCAGAGGCACCGAAAATCTGCATCGCCTGATCGGTGTGCTCACGGGCGAGATCGCTGGCGGTCATCTTGGCGATGGAGATGATGTCCTGGTCTCCGCCATTGCCGAGCATGTAGGTCTCCGTGGCGCGCATGGCCAGCTCCCTGGCCGCGTGGTAGGCCGCCCGCATGCGGCCCAGCTTGATCTGGATGCTTGGGAGGTCGCCGATGCGCTTGCCGAACGCGCTTCGTGTGGTGGCCCGTTCGACGCTCACTTCGAGAGCGGCCCGAAGGATGCCGCAGGAATAGGAGGCTGCGTCGATCCGGGCCATGTTCAAACCATCCATCATGCCGGCGAACCCGTCGACCTGCAGGGCATTGCCGACCGGAACAACCACATTGTCAAACGAGAGCTTGCCGTTGGAGAGCCCGCGGAATCCCGACAGCTCCGGTCCAGGCTCGCCCTTGGCGCCCGGGCTGGACATGTCGACGACCAAGGCCAGGGTGGGGGCATTCCGTTCGGTGGATTCCTGTTTGCACAGGACGATGGCGTAGGAGGCCACGGGCGCGAAACCGACCCAGCACTTCTGTCCGTTGAGGATGTAGTTGTCGCCTTCCCGGCGGGCTACCGTGGTCATGCCGCGGAGGTCCGTCCCGGCATGCGGTTCGGTCAGGGCGAAGGATCCATACGCTTGGCCTTCGATGGTCGGCTTCAGCCAGCGGTCCCTGACTTCCGGCCGTGCGAAGCGCGAGAGCAAGTAAGATACGAGCCGCATGACGCCAAGTTCCATGGCTACCGGGGGGCAGACGCTGGCGATGCGCTCGGTCACTTCGTGTACCAGCGGCATCCGGGACAGGTCGAGCTCCAGGTCGTCGTTGAAGATCAACTTTACGAAGCCACGGGCCGCGCCTTCGTCAAGGATCTCCTTGTCGAATTTTCCGCTCCGGTCCATGGCTTCCGCCTTGGCTGCCAGCCGGTCGGCGAATTCTTCAGCGTTGGCCAGGATGTGCTCTGCTCCGATTTGGGTTGCGATGCTCATGAGCCTGCTCCGAACTGGGCCGGTGTGGTGCGGTTGAGGGTTCCCATTTGTATCTCCTGATTTGTTGTATTTGCTTTGACAGCGGCTGTTCGGTGGCCCGAAGCCGCTGATTGGTGGTGGGTGGCGGCGGTCACGAACTTGCCGGTCCGCCTGGTCGCTCTATCTGCCGGGCGTTTGCTGGCGCATGACTCTCCTGGGTTTTGCCGGAGCGGAAGGACGTGTCCCAGTAGCGTGCGAGTTCCCCCGCAAGCTGCTGGGCCAAGGTGGTGCGGCGGATTTTGCCCACGGTGGTGGAAGGAATTTCTGTTCCGAAGATGACGACTTTGGGGCACATGTGCGGCTCGAGCCGTTCGGCGCACCAGGCCAGAAGCTCCGGCTCCGTCAGGTTTCCCTTGGCGATCACGAAAACGGCGATCTCCTCCCCTTGCCAGCGGTTGGCGAAGGGAACGGCTGCGGCACTCTGCACTAAGGGATGGTTCGCTACGACTTCATCGATCAGCTGCGGGGCGATGTTCAGGCCGCCGCGCACGATGCTTTCGCGCAGGCGCCCCTCGAGGAAGAACCAGATGTTGCCGTCGGACCCGCGTTCCCAGTAGCCGCGGTCGCCGGTGTGGAACCAGTCGCCCGCGAACGCTTCCGTGTTGGCGTTGTCATTGTTCGCGTAGCCGGTCATGAGCATCCCGCCGCGGGCCACGATTTCCCCGCGTTCACCCGGCCCGCAGGGAGCACCGTTCGGATCAAGTACCTGTACCTCGGCGTGGGGTACGGCTGTCCCAATGGACTTCCGCAGGCGGGGTTCAAGGAATCCGTCAGGCCCCCGTCGCGTAGCCGTCAGTACAGCTGTGGTCTCAGAGAGCCCATAGAGTTGCCGGACGGGCATCCCGAACCGCTGCTCGAATTCGGATGCTGCCGTAGCCCGCAACGGGCCGCTCCCGGAGATGACTTCCTTCATCACGGATTTCCCGTGGTCGCCCGGCTCCGCGGCCAGGAGGTACTCCAGAACGGTGGGCACAATGCTGCTCGTCGTCGCTTGGGTCTCGCTGGCTATGGACCAGAACGTGCTGCCGCTGAACTTGTCTACCAGTACCGTTGATCCCCCGGCGAACCACGGCAGGAAACTGTTGATCAGCAGACCGTTTGCGTGGCTGATGGGCAAAACAGTCAGGACCCTGGTTTCCGCAGTCCAGCCGAATGCCTCCTTCATCGCATCTGAGTTGAGCAGGATGCTGCGCATGGGAATGACAATCGCCTTGGGCCGCCCGCTGGTGCCGCTCGTATGCATCCGAAGGGCAGGAGCCTCAAGTGTCTGCGGCTTAGCAGGGATCCACGGCCGTCCCCTGCGCTGGGTGGACATGAGTCCACTGATGACGATCGGTTCCACCGATTCCTGGCGTCGTGCCCGAGCGATCGATTCGGGTCCTGCGTCCACACCAATCCACCGGGCCGCACAATCCTGCATGATCTCCCTGTGCCGCCCGTCGCCTTCGCGAGGATCCAGCGGAACGACGCAGGCACCCAGTAGCCACACTGCGAAGGTGAAGGCAAGAGTCTCGGGCGTGTTGTGCGCCAGGACGGCAACATTGTCCCCGGCCTTTACTCCATGGCGTGTCACCTCGTCAGCCAGGTTGTAGACGGCATTCCTCCATTGCGCCACCGTCCATTCGGACCGTGTTCCTTGAGTCCGGCTGACGGCGATGAGGTAGGTCCTGTCGTCGTCTGTCCGGCTTTCGAAGAACGATGCAAAGTCGTCCCACGGTGGCGAATATCCGTCGACATCGAGCCGTGCAACATATTCTGTTGCCTTTGTCGCACCACGCTGTTCAGTCTTCATGTCATGCCTTCTCTGATCCCAAAATGGCGGCCGCTGCCGAAGGCTCTCGGCCAAGGAAAGCGGCCACCTCCGCTACACGAGACTTGCGTTGGAGGGGCGGCCGACAAGGCCGTTTCCGACGAACTCGTCGATCTGCTCCAGCGAGTATCCGAGGTCCCCCAGGATCTGCTCCGTGTGCTGGCCCAGCAGCGGCGCGGTCTCGTACTGCCTGTCGGTGGCCGCGGACAAGCGCACGGGATTGTCGATCACCTTCGTGGGTCCAAGGACCGGGTGGTCCAGCGTGCGAACAACGTCGTTGTGAACGACCTGGGGATGGGCAAGAACCCCGTCGTAGTCCAGGACCGGCCCGCACAGGACTCCCTGGGCACTGAGCTTCTGGACTGCTTCATCCGTGGTGAAGCGGCTGAACTGCTCGTCAAGGAGTGTCCAGAGCGCAGCCCTGTTCTCCAGCTGCAGTTCCGCCGTCGAAAATTCGGGCTTGGCGGTGAGGTCTTCAATGCCGAGCCCCTTGCAAATGGCCTCCAGGGGGTCCGGACGAAACAGTCCGACGACGGTGATCCAGCCGTCTGCTGTCTTGAACGAGCCGACCAGGTTGTCCCTCTCCCAATGGTTCTCGAACCGTCGCATCATCCACTGCGTGTATTCCTGCATCTGGGCGAACAACGCGGTATCCAGGAGCGAGACATCCACTCGCTGCCCCAAGCCGGAAGTATTCCGCTCGAGCAGTGCCATGAGGATGCCCTGCACCAGCGCCATGCCTGAGCCGAAATCAACGAATGGCGTCGGGAAAATGGCCGGGCGGCCATCGGCGTCGCGGTTATGCCAGGTTGCCCCGGAGATGGACTGGAGCACCATGTCCTGTCCCCCCATTCCGTTCAGAGGGCCGGTTTCCCCAAAGCCGGTGCCGGATGCGTAGATAAGGCCCGGGTACTTCTCCTTGAGCGCGCCGTACCCGAGGCCCATGCGCTCGGCGACTCCGGCACGGAAGTTAGACACGATGACATCAGTATTCTCGAGCAGCTGGTGCACTATCCCCATGGCGTCCGGGTGCTTCATGTCCAGAACGAGGGAACGCTTGTTGCGGTTCAGTGACAGAAAGCTGGCGCTGTCGTCGATGCCATTGGACTTGGTGTCGATAGTTCGGCTGATGTCCCCGAACCTCGGGCGCTCGATCTTCGTGACCTCGGCGCCAAAATCGGCGAGGATCTGCGTCGCCATCGGCCCGAACTGAACCTGGGTAAAATCCAGGATCCGGATGCCGGCCAGCGGGAGTGATCTGTTGTTGGACATGGTGTTTGTGCTTCCTTCTTAAGAGAACCCGCCCTGAGGGCGTTTTTTGGCTAGATGCGGCCGGCCGGAACCGATCCGGAAAGGACGGCGAGGGCCTCGAACAGGTAGTAGCTGCCAAAGATGAGCTCAACGTCTGTTGCGGCATCGACACTCCTTACAGTGCTCCTGCGGGTGAAGCAGCCGCCGGTGAGGATGCCGATCGGTCGCTCATCGCCTGGCCGGCAAGGCGTGAGGTATCCCTCGATCAAGGCCTCCGCGCTCTCGCGGGCGAACGATCCATAGATGGAACCCGATGCATCGTCGCCGAGTGCATAGCTGAGCCTCAGGAGCGCCGCCGTCGCCATGGCGGTGGCAGCGGTGTCCCGGCTGGTATCGGGAATGGCCGGATCGTCAAAGTCCCAGAACGAAACCTTGTCGGCCGGGGCGTTGGCGATCCACCAGTCGGCCGTACGCGTTGCGTATTCCCGCCACAGCGGCTCGTCGGGACGAACAACAGCGGCCTGCGCACTGTAGATCATGGCCCAGGCCTGGGCTCGTCCCCAGACGCTGGTATCGCTGTACCCCTTGTGCGTGTGGGTTCTGACCACCGCACCAGACTCCGGGTCGAGCGTGGAGGATTGGATGACGCTGCCATCTGCGCGGACGTGATTCTCCAGCACCCGCCGGGTGTGGCGGACTGCGATCTCCTCCAGCCGTTGATCGGCGAGTTCTGACGCGGCCCAGAAGAGCAGCCCGCTGGCCTGCAGGGAATCGATGCTGCTTTCTGCAGGCCCTGTGGCGGCGGCTTCCTCGGCGTCCTGACCGAGGGGTATAAGCCCAAGGCGTTCGTCGAACATATCCGCCAGCGACCGGGCAGCGCTCAGGGCGGTTTCCCGAGCCTTCGGATCCTTGAGGAGAATGTTGCCGATGGCCGCCCCGTAGTAGAAGCCAAAGCCTTTGAAGGCTGTCTTCATCTCGATCCGCGGGGCCATGAGGGCCATTGCGTGGTGAACGTCTTCGAGGCTGCACCTGGACGGATCGATGAGGTGCGCCAGCCAGAGTTCGCCGACGTAGGCACCGCCTGTCCAGTCCCCGTCCGGCGTTAGGGTCCACTCGCCAGTCTCTGGATCGGCCCAGTGCGGAAGCCCGTTCACCGCGCTTTCCTTGGTAGCCGCGATCCGGGAAAGCATCCGGGCCTGGGCATTTTTGAACTGCAGGGACGACATGAAACTCCTTTGTCAATCGCTAGCCGGGTATCCGGCCCGCGTGTCCTGCCCATCAACCGCTTGCGGTTTTGTCTGATGGGTTAGACAATGTCTTATATGTATAACTCTACTGGTCCCACGCCCACATCGTCCACCCCTCGGACGGTGTCCCAGGATGCGGAGAAACCCAGCGGGCGCATTACCGCCCCTGCCCTTCGGCGGGGATTGGACATCCTCGAACTGTTCCTTGAGCACAATGACGGACTGAGGGTGCCGGAAATAACGGAAAGGCTCGGCATCCCCCGGGCCAGCGTCCATGAACTGGTCGGGACACTGGCAGAACGGGGATACCTGCAGGCAGTTTCCGAGCCACCGAGCCGATTCGCGCTTGGGGTTCGGGCTTTCCAGTTGGGTGGAGCGTATGAACGGGAACTGGACCTTGCCACCTTGGGCCGTGAAAGCGCCCGGCGGATCGCCGCGGAGTGCGGCGAAACTGTGCAAATTGTTGTTCGCGATGGCCGGTATGTTGTGTACATCGTCAAGGTCGACAGCACGCACTCGATCCGCCTGGTGTCCGACGTTGGCAGCCGCCTCCCCTCGTACTGCACCGCAGGAGGCAAGGCCCTCCTCGCGGCCCTGCCTGCCGAAGAAATCGACGTGCTGTTCCCTGACGACGAGGCCCTCAAACCCATGACCGCGAACAGCATCAGCACCAGGGAGCGGCTATTCGCAGAGCTTGACCTCACGCGGAAACGCGGCTGGTCGGAAGAGAACAGCGAGTCAAACGTCAACGTTGCCTGTGTCTCCGCACCGGTGTACGACCGATCAGGCAAATGCGTTGCAGCCATGAGCATCTCCATTCCGACCCTGCGCCTGGATGACGGCAAGAAGGCGGACTACATTGACCTGGTGGTCAAGGGGGCGGCGGAGCTTTCGACCAACTTGGGCTCGCTCTCCACCACGTAGTCTTCTCCGGTGAAGGAGGGAAGGATGATCGAACGCCCCGGGGCTCCCGACTGCAGCGCATCATAGGCCTCATTGATCTGCGAAAGGGCGTACTGCTCCCCGACCAGCTTTTCGAGGGGAAGCCTGCCGGCCATGTACAGATCCAGGATCTTAGGCAGCTGCACGAGGGTGTTCGATGAGCCATAGAGGCTCCCGATAACGCGCTTCTCCTGCTGCACAAGCGCGTTGATGGGAACCTCGAAGGTGGCGCCGACCCTGCCAAGCCCAACGGCCACCACAGTTCCCGAGATACCCACGTTTTCGACAGCCTGCGTCAGCGTTTGGCGGATGCCTACAGCGTCCATCGCCCACTTAATGCCATTGGGGCATATCTCGGCGAGGGCAGAGCCAAGGTCACGGTCGGATGAATTGATCGTGTGAGTGGCGCCCACCTCGCGCGCAAGGTCCAGCCGGGCGTCAACGGTATCGACCGCAATGATGGGATAAGCGCCGATCAGGTTCAACCCCATCATCGCGCTCAGCCCCACGCCGCCTGCTCCGATGACCACAACTGCGTCTCCTGTGGCTTCCTTCATCAGGTTCAATGCAGCGCCGACGCCGGTCACCACAGCGCAGCCGGCAATCGCAGCTATCTCGGGCGGAACATCGGGCGAGATCTTGACGACGGACCGTTCAGAGACCACGCATGCTTCCGCGAAACATGAAACGCCCATCAGGTGGTGGATCTTCTGCCCCTGCAGGCTGAGGCGTGATGTCCCGTCGGGCAGGCCGCCGGTTGCGCCTTGCACGCGGCCCAAAGCACACAGGGCGGGGCGCCCGCTGGTGCAAAATTCGCAGTCCCCGCACCGGGGACGCCATGTCAGGATGACCGAATCCCCTGGAGCGACGCGTGTCACGCCTTCGCCCACGCGCTCCACGATTCCGACGCCTTCGTGGCCCAGCACTGCCGGCAGCTTCCCCTGCAGGTCGCCGTTCATGTAGTGCAGGTCGCTGTGGCATACGCCGGCGGCCTGGATCCGTACCTTTACCTCGCCCCGCCTTGGATTCTCAAGATCTACATCTTCGATCCGCAAGGGCATTTGGGCTTCAAATAAGACTGCCGCTTTCATGGAGGCTCTTTCCTTGTGATTCCTTGCCCTTTGGATTCAGGGCGGTGACGTTGTCTATATCGGGAATTTAGGCTCCTGTGGGGAACCGTTTCGGGAGGGGTTGGTCCCTGCGGCCGGTGGGGGACATCGGCAGAACGAAGGGACTGCGGTCTAGTTCGTCCAATCCAAGGCGCGCCCTCCGGACACGCTCCCTGGTCGAGTCAAGGATCACCGAATTCAGCTGTGCCCCGGCCGGATAGACATCCGGGGCGTTGCGCAGACCGAATTTGACGTACAGGGGGGCCGCGACCCGGATGATTTCGTAGATCTCGTGGTGACGGACGAAACCGCCAATGTTGTCGGGGGCTTCAATGTAGAAGTCCAGGGTGGCATCGTTCGAGGCCCGAATTTCTGCCAGTTGCGCTATCGACAGATCCGAGGGCACGTTGATGGTGTCGGCTCCGAGCAGTTCGTTCACCCGGAACGAGGCGGGATTGGCGGGGGCGGACATGATGGACGTCTTGAACTGGACGTCAGCCGGAATGGCGCCGTCCTGGCGAAGCCCCTGAAGTGCCCAGAGCAGCCCTTCATCAGAGACCAGGAAACTGCGGACTCCCAGCGCCGCGCCGCGCTCCACTTCTGCGACGGCCGCACCGAGTTGGACTATTCCCCGCGAGCGTGCACCGATCGACCCGGCAGCGCTTCGGTGCGCTCCTCCCACATCCCAGTTTGCCCCCGGGCGTGCAAACAAGCACAGCTCGACGTCGCTGTCCTGGCACATCTTAACCATTTCCAGAATCTCAGCGTCCGTGAGCATCGTGACGCCCGAACCCTGAGAGATTCGGTGCAGGGGAACGCCCAGACGAGCGGCTTCATCAAGCGCCGCCCGCACTGACTCCGGTCCTTCAACGGACGGGATCTCTACCCTCCATGCCCCGCCGTCGGGAAAGGATTTCGCTGATGAGGCAATCGCTGCTGTCCCTGAGACGTAGCCCAGACCCGCCAAGGACGCCGTGCCGGGAGAGTATGGCCCGGCTGCCTGACTCGTATTCATCCGTAACCGTCTTTCATCACTGATTCGTTGTCGAAATATCAGACAACGTCTGTTATGACATACAACGTTAACCGGAGGGTGGCCCGGGGTCAAGGGGGCTGCTCCATCCTGACCGGCACCCGCATGCAGCAGCTTGCCCTTCTTGACGTGGGTTCCATCACATGTCAACATTGCTTATATATCGGAATGCGTCTGATATATGAGACAAGAAGTGAGATTGCTCTTATGGGTGAGTTCGTCAACGTTGAGATCCACGGTCCGGTGGGCGTGATCCGCCTGCACCGGCCGCCGCTGAACATCCTCAACCTTCAGGCCCAGGACGAACTCGCCGGTGCGGCCAAGGTCGTCGAGGCGGATCCTTCGATCCGAAGTGCCGTCATCTACGGCGGAGAAAAGACCTTTGCCGCCGGCGCCGACATCAAAGAAATGTCGCGGATGAACGTCCAGGACCTCCGGAAACGAAACGAGGGCCTGCAGCACGGCTTCAACGACCTCGCCCGGCTGTCCAAGCCGCTCATCGCCGCGGTTACGGGATATGCGCTCGGCGGCGGGTGCGAACTCGCACTCTGCGCCGACCTGCGCTACGCCGCCGACAACGCAGTCTTCGGACAACCCGAAGTCCGGCTGGGGATCATGCCCGGATGCGGCGGAACCCAGCGGCTGCCCCGGCTCATCGGACCGGCCAGGGCCAAGGATCTCATGCTCACGGGCCGTCAGATCTCGGCAGACGAGGCGTACAGGATGGGTCTGGCGGATCTGGTGGTACCTGCCGCCGAGGTGCTGGCCAGGGCCATGGAATGGGCACAGCAATTCGCCCACGGACCATCGATGGCGCTGCAGACGATCAAACAAACGGTCGACGCCGGCCTCGACACCTCACTGGAGCCGGCACTTGCCGTGGAACGGCGGCTCTTTGCCCGTCTCTTCGAAAGCCAGGACAAGACAACCGGCATGGAACACTTCCTCGACAAAACAGGACATGCCGTGCAATTCACCGGCAAATAATTCCTCTCCACCACGCAAAACACTCTTCAGAGCACAACATCAAGGAGCACCATTCATGGACACACAGCTCAGCGACGAGGCAGAGCGGACGACAGCCCGGCCAGCGCCAACAAGGAAAATGACGGCAGGGCTAGGAGGGGGTGTCCTCCTGGAATGGTACGACTGGGGCGTCTACGGCTTCATGGCCGCCTTTCTCGCACCGCATTTCTTTCCCTCAGGGGATCCCGTCGCTTCGACGCTGACGGCACTGGCCGTCTTCGGGGCCGGATTCTTTGCCCGCCCGCTCGGGGCCGCGATCCTCGGTCCCGTCGCGGACAGGTTCAGCCACAAGAAGATCATGATGCTCTCGGTGTCCGCCATGGCGATCGGGTCGCTGATTATCGCCGTGCTGCCCACATACAACCAGATCGGGATCATCGCCGGCATCACGCTGCTGATCATCCGGCTCACCCAGGGCCTGGCAACCGGCGCGGAAGCCGGCGTGGCCAACGCGATCGCCATCGAACTTGCCCCGCCGGGACAGCAGGGGCGGTACCTCGGGCTGATCAGCGGCTCCTTCATCCAGGCAGGAATCTTCGGCTCCAGCCTCATCAGTTTCTTCGTCAGCGCGGCGATGCCGTCCGCTGCCATGGCTGAATGGGGCTGGCGCATACCGTTCCTCATCGGCGGACTGATGGGCATATTCGTCATCGTCCTGCGGCGGGAGCTGCCGGAGACGCTGGTCGAAAAAGCCATGCACCACGCCAGCGAACACGACCGGATTCACGCAACCACCGGCAACCTGTGGAAGGCCCTGTGGAAAGCGCGCCTGGCCCTCCTGAGCGTTGTCCTGGTCATCGGAGCCGTCCAGATCGCCAACTACGCCTGGACCACTGCCCTGCCGAACCTGGCAAACTCAGTCCACAAGGAAAACAGCACGGCCGTCTTCGGAATTATCACCGGCATGGGCGTCCTCTGGATCATCATGGGGCCCTTCGTCGGACGCTTCGCCGACCACATCAGGCCCTCGCGGGCGTTCATCATCACCCGTCTGCTGCTGATTCCCGCTCTCTTCACGATTCTCCTCTACACCGAACCCGGCATCGGCGTATTCGCCCTGGTGGTGTTCCTCGGCGGCACGGTCGTCGGCATAAACATGAGCCTGTACAACTACATCGCAGTCACCCTGATGCCCCGGAACATCCGCACAACAGGCGTAGCCGTGGGATACGCGCTCGGAGTCTCGATCTTTGGCGGCACATCCTCCTACCTCCTGGTCTGGCTCCAGCAGCAGCACCTCCTCTGGGTGTTCCCCGTCTACGGCGGAGTGGTCTGCCTGCTCAGCGTCCTCGTGTACTGGGCTGCCAAGAAGCGCGGCCACGTCTACGTCGCAAACTAAACCAAAAGGATTCACAGCACATGGCACTGATCACCACCCTCCCCGGGCCGACCACCACCCAAGCCCTGGAAGCCATCCTCACCGATGCCGAAACCGCAGCTCCCATCTGGGCAGAAACCACAGCCGAAGAGCGCGCCTCCGCTCTCCATCACATCGCCGACCGCCTGGACGACGCTGCCGAGCGTCTGATCGAGGTCGCCCACGAGGAGACCCACCTGCCGGGGGCACGGCTCCAGGGCGAGTTGAAGCGGACGACCTTCCAGCTTCGATTGTTCGCTGAGATGGTGGCCGAAGGCAGCCACACGGATGCCCGCATCGATCATGCAGATCCGGACTGGGGAATGGGACCACGACCCGATATCCGCCGCAGGCTGGAACCGATGGGCCCCGTACTCGTATTCGCCGGGAGCAATTTTCCCTTTGCCTTCAGCGTCGCCGGCGGAGACACCAGCTCAGCACTCGCGGCAGGCTGCCCCGTAATCCTCAAGGCCCACTCCGGACATCCCCGGCTTTCGGCGATGACCGCGGCCATCGTTTCGGGCGCCCTGGAAGAAGCCGGGGCACCAGCCGGCGTTTTCGGCATTATCTTCGGCACGGACTCCGGCCGCGTGGCGCTCATGGACGAACGAGTGAAAGCCAGCTCGTTTACCGGATCCATCCCCGGCGGGCGTGCGCTGCTGGATATTGCCAACGCACGGCCCGAACCCATCCCGTTCTACGGTGAGCTGGGCAGCGTCAACCCCACGTTCGTCACCATGAAGGCAGCCAAGGCCCGCGGGGAACAGATCGCCCATGAATTCGTAGGCTCCTACACTCTCGGGGCCGGTCAGTTCTGCACAAAACCCGGCATCCTGCTTGTCCCGGCCGCTTCCGGCATAGTGGAATCCCTCGCCGACATCCAACACCCGGCACCGGCCACTCTGCTTAATGACCGCATCCAGTCAGGATACGTCGAGGCCCTCGAGCGACTCGCCCAACACCGAGACGTCACTCCGCTCGTCGCAACTTCCGGAGCGTACGATGCCCCGCCCGCGCCGACCCTGATGCACACCACTGCCGCGAGCGTTCTAGCCGCCCCCCAGGCCCTGATCGCTGAGTGCTTTGGGCCAGCCGCGCTCGTCGTCAGCTATCACAACGAGTCAGAACTCCTGGACGTGGCACGTGTCATCGACGGACAGCTGACAGCAACCATTCACGGCGAGGACGACGACGAGATCGCACCGGAACTGATCCGGCTGCTGTCCCGGAAGGCAGGCCGCCTCCTCTGGAACCAGTGGCCGACAGGCGTCTCGGTCACATACGCCCAGCACCACGGCGGACCCTATCCGGCATCAACCTCCACGTCATCGACGTCCGTTGGAACGGCAGCAATCTTCCGGTTCCTCAGGCCCGTGGCGTATCAGGGTATGCCCCAGCACCTCCTGCCCCCAGAACTCCGGGATGCCAACCCCTTGGAGATCAGCAGGCGCGTCAACGGCGTCCAGCAGTTCTGAAAAGACAGACTGCGCCCGGGACCACCACACAGGTCCCGGGCGCCGCACCATGGAGCACAACGAGATGCACACGCCATGAAATCAAAGTCCGAACCAACCCTTCACACCGGCCATCAACGTCACCTGGCCAAGATCTGGCGGCTGGGCACCACTGCCTACGCCGAATTCGCCCACAACTATGTCGTGCTCATGACATTGACAACTGGCCGACCCGCCGCACTCACCGGTCGCCGGGACGGATCCAGAAACCGCCGTCGGAAGAGTGCTGAGGTTCGTTCAGGATGCCCGTGCCGGCGCACGAGCAACGGTTCTTCGATCGACTTGCCAGGCCCGCCCACTGACCGAGGGGGCACACCCTTGCAACAGAAGATAGCTGAACGCAGCCGGTCGATGGGCGTCGCTCTGTCCTCGACCATTCGTCCCGCAGCATGCGAGTCGACGTTCACTCTTGAAGAACACGAGATGGGCAACGGAATTGGGATCCACGGCGAACCAGAGCGATTCACCAAGAAGAGCTCCCGGAATCAGTTAGTCGAATCACCCCTCGCTGTCGAAACTAAACGTATTCTGCGCGCCGGTGCAAAAGCGTTCTCAAGCGGCCAGCCCCTGGCATGAAAACTGAGGCAACCACCAGGCTGATCGATAAGGAATCCGCCGGTTCGCCGCTGACGCGGACTTCGGCCAGCCGCAACCCTGTCCTCCTCGGAATTGGGCTAATCTTTATCGCGTTGAACCTGCGAACGCTGTTCTCGAGTTTTTCTGCAGTCCTGCCTGAGATCACTGCGTACACCACACTGCCCGGGTGGGCGGTAAGTCTCCTCACAACAGTACCGGTGACGTTTCTTGGCCTATTCGCCCCTATCTGCCCCCTGCTCGCGCGAAGATTCGGGCTGGAAAGGGTGCTGACTGGGGCGCTGCTGGTGCTGACCTTCGGGCTGGCCGTGCGCGGCCTTCATCTCCCGCACCACGGACATTTGCCGGCCCTTCTGATCGGAACCGGGGCCTGCGGCGCTGCCATCGCTCTCGCCAACGTATTGATTCCCGCCCTGGTGAAGCGGGACTTCCCAAACCACCTGGGGCTGATGAGCGGTCTGACCACCGCAGCCGCATGCGCGTCGGCAGCACTCGGGGCGGGCTTCACTTATCCAATCTTCGCCACGACAGGCCTGTGGGAAGTCTCCCTCACTTTCTGGGCACTTCCCGCCGCCGCGGCCACCTTCCTCTTCGTTCCGGTCGCCGTCCGGGCACGCCATCCTCCTCGGGCAAAATCAGCAGCACCTCACAACGTCTGGAAATCTGCACTCGCCTGGAAGGTGAGTATATTCATGATGCTCCAGGCAATGATGTCATTCAGCGTCTTCGCGTGGCTGTCCCCGATTCTGCGAGAGCGGGGAATTGACGGCGCCACAGCAGGACTGATTGTCTCCGTATCGATCATGCTGCAAGTATTCGGGTCGCTCCTTGCGCCGATTCTGGCCATCAGGCTCAAAGACCAACGTCTGTTGAATTCAGTTGCGGCACTCTTGGCGGGAACAGGCTTCGCCCTCAGTATCTTCGCCCCGATTGCGATAATCGGGCTCTCAACGGCCTTGCTGGGCCTCGGCCAGGGAAGCCTCACCGCGGCGGCACTGACCATGGTGGTGTTGCGCACAAGAGACAGCCATACTGCGGCTGATCTATCCAGCATGATGCAAGGAATCGGTTATGGACTCGGATCCTCCGGCACGCTCCTCGTAGGGCAGCTTTTCCATTGGACCGGGAGTTTTGCGGCCCCTGGTTTACTCTTCCTAGTTGTGGGGGTCCTTGCAGCTCTCTTCGGATATCAGGCGGGCAAGAACAAACAGATTGGAGAACTTCACAGAGGCAACTGATCTCGACCCTTGACGTCAACCAACAATCAGTGGCTTCAAGCCACGGAACAGCCACTGTCAAGGCAGATATAACAAATCAGGAGATACAAATGGAAGCACTCAACCACACCACACCGACCCAGTTCGGAGCATGCTCATGAGTCTCGTAACCGAAATCGGAGCACAGCACATCTTGGCCGGCGCTGAAGAATTCGCCGAGCGGCTGGCAGCCAGGGCGGAAGCTATGGACCGGAGCGGAAAATTCGACAAGGAGATCCTGGACGAAGGCGCGGCTCTTGGCTTCGTAAAGTTGATCTTCAACGACGACCTGGAGCTCGACCTGTCCCGCATGCCGCTGGTACATGAAGTGACTGAGCGCATCGCTAGCGTCTGCCCCCCGGTAGCCATGGAACTTTACGTCATGCGGCTCGTATCGTACTTGCTCTCACGCTTCGCACGGCCGGAAGTCAGGGACCGCTGGCTGAAGCCCACCATCGAGGGACAGGCGTACGGGTCCTTCGCATTGACCGAGCCCGATGCCGGAACAGACCTCCGCGGCATGAGTACGGTAGCCCGCCGGGAAGGGGACAACTACATCCTCAACGGACAGAAGTGCTGGGTCGGCTTCGCGCCCGTGGCGTCCTACGCCATCGTCCTGTGCAAACAGGAGTCCACCGAACGGGATGCCCCCACCCTGGCCTTGGTGGTCGATATGTCCAGCCCGGGCGCCCAGGGCGAGCCTGGACCGGAGCTGTCGGGATTCCGCGGCCTCTCCAATGGCAAGCTCTCGTTTGACAATGTGGTTGTTCCGGTCGGCAATGCCCTGCAGGTGGACGGGTTCGCCGGAATGATGGATGGTTTGAACATGGCCAGGATCGACGCAGCGTCCATTTCCTGCGGCATCCTTCGGGCCGCTCTCGAAGTGAGCGTGGAGCGGGCCACCACACGAAGCGCGTTCGGCAAGCGCATCGGCGATCTCCCAAGCATCCAGATTAAGCTGGGCCGCATGCGCGCGGCCTATCATGCGGCCCGGGAGCTCGCAATGCGCGCTACGGAGAGCTACATGCTCGGCAATGGCGGCGACCAGGACATCATCTCCATCGCCAAGATGACAGCCAGCGATCTCGCACGTGAGCACACTGATCAGGCGATGCAGATTTTCGGTGCCTCTGGCCTCGTAGCGTACTCCCGTGTTGAGCGGCTGCACAGGGATGCCAAAGCGACCCAGATCTTCGACGGCACCAGCGAGATCCATGAAACCATGCTTGGACGGCGGCTCGTGAACGCCTACGCCAAGGATGGCCACAGTGGTTCGTTCATGCCGTTCTGGAAAACCGAGGGCACAACCGAGACTCTGACCGGCGCCTGACCCTGTCAGCGCTGGATATGCGCTCTCTCCCTTACGGCCTATCGGGTAGGGGAGAGAGCGCCTGTGCCTGACCCGCGAAAACTAAGGAAACCGGACGAGATCATAAGCTCCGAACCAGCCCACCGTCGCAGCGAAGCGCTGTGCCCGTGACATAGGAGGCAAAACCGCTGCACAGAAAAGCCGCCGTCGCTCCGAATTCCTCGGTGCTTCCGTAACGCCCCGCCGGGATGGACGCACGTGATTCTGCCTCAATCAGGTCAACCGTGACTCCGCGCCGTTGGGCTGCGGCAAGGTCAAGGCCTCGGGTCCGCTCTGTCGCGATTCGCCCCGGAAGCAGCATGTTGACTGTGACATCGTCCGAAGCCACCTCCGCCGCGAGCGTTTTCAGATACCCGGCCAGGGCGGCACGGCCGGTGTTGGACAGCGCCAGATTCGGCAATGGGGCGGCCACACCGCTTGAGCCTATTGCCAGAATCCGGCCCCAACGACGATTTCTCATGCCTGGCAGAAAGCTGCTCACGAGTCCGTGCTGGGGCCGAAGCAAGAGATCAAACGCGGAGGACATATCTGCACTGGTGAGGCCGGCCGCTGTTCCCGGGGCCGGCCCGGGTCCGTTGAGCACGAGGATGTCCACGGACCCAAAGCGAGCGTTGGCGGCGGTCACAGCCGCGGTGAGGCCGTCATGCGTGCACAGATCGGCTTCAACGCCGATCGCTGCGGATGGCAGCTCTGCTGCGATCCTTCTGGCCTCCTCGCCCCGTCGGCCCGTGATAACCAGGTTCGCTCCTTCCCTGGCCAATGCCGATGCGACGGCCAAACCCAGGCCTCCCGTAGATGCGGCCACGAAGGCTGTTTTCCCCTGAATGCCGAGATCCACTAGGAGGCCCGCCGTGCCCGAGGCAATGCAGGGAAGCGTCGTGAAGTGTTCACGTTGCTTGTCTCCTTGGTGTTAGAGGGTCAGAGCGATGTATTTCATATCCTGGTATTCCTCGATGCCTGTAGGTCCGCCTTCGCGGCCAAGACCTGATGACTTGATACCGCCGAACGGTGAGGCCGCCTCGGAAATGATCGCGCGGTTGATGCCCACCATTCCTGTCTCCAAGCGCTCGGCCGCCCGCATCGCCTTGCTGAGATTCTGGGTGTAAAGGTAGGCCACAAGCCCGTACTCGGTGTCGTTCGCCATGTCGATGGCATCGTCGTCGGAATCGGCCGCATAGAGAACAGCGACGGGACCAAAGATTTCCGCTCGCGCGATAGTGGAGCCCGGGGCAACCCCGTCGATGACGGTGGGTTCCATAAAGAAGCCTTCCCCTTCGATCGCATGGCCGCCCGCGAGAACATTTGCCCCTTCGCCCTTGGCCGTTTCCAGGAGTTTCAGCACGGAGTCCCGCTGCTTGCCGTCGACGAGCGGACCAACGGTGGTTCCGGCGGCCGTCCCAGCGCCGACACGCAGTTCGGCCACGCGCTTGAGGAAGCTTTCCCGGAAGGCAGGCAGCACGTCCTTGTGGACGATGATCCGGTTGGCCGCGACGCAGGCCTGGCCGGCATTGCGGAACTTCGCGGTGACCGCCCCCTCCGCGGCCGCGTCCACGTCGGCGTCCGAGAGGACCAGGAATGGTCCGTTGCCGCCCAGCTCCATGGAGGATGCCATGACGTTGTCCGCAGCCTGCTTCAGCAGTGCCGTGCCGACTCCGGTGGAGCCGGTAAAGCTGACCTTGCGCAGGCGACGGTCGCTCATCAGGGCCGAAGACTGAGCGCCGGACTTGCTGGTGGTGACGAGGTTGACGACGCCATCGGGGATACCGACCGAACGCAGGACCTCCACGAAGAGGTGCATGGTCAGTGGGGTCTGGGAGGCCGGCTTGATGATCACTGTGCAGCCGGCAGCCAGGGCCGCTCCGACTTTCCGGGTGCCCATGGCCAGCGGGAAGTTCCACGGTGTGATCAGCAACGACGGACCCACCGGCTGGTAAGTCGTGATTATCCGGTAATCACCATCGGGCGCGGGCCCGTAATTGCCGGTCTGGGACGGCACTTGCTCGGAAAACCAGCGGAGAAACTCTGCCGCGTAGGCTACTTCGCCTCTGGCCTCTGCCAAGGGCTTGCCCATTTCGGTGGCCATGGTCCATGCGAAGTCGTCCGTGCGGGCGATGACGGCGTCGAAGGCCTTACGCAGAAGCTCGGCCCGCACGCGCGGCTTGGTGAGCCCCCAGGGCTCCTGGGCCGCGGAGGCGGCGTCAAGGGCGTCCGCCGCGTCCTTGAGGGAGGCGTCGGAGACGGCTGCGAACTCTTCACCGGTGGCCGGATTGACCACCGGAATAACTGCCCCATCCTGCGCGGGCCGCCACTCTCCATTGAGGAAGAGGCCTGTGGGGATGCTGAATGTACCATGATCGGCGGTCAGCTTTGTGGTGCTTGGGATCTCAACCATGTGATTCCTCTGCTCCTGTTGAAGGTGTCAAGTCTGCAAATTGAAGGCGCACAGCTACGAAATATGATGCTGCGGTTGACTTACATGTTACATGCAGACATCCTGTGTGAGGTAATTAACTTCCCAGCACCCGAAAGGCAATGGAGCCTCCATGAGTACCAAGACAGGTTCGGCCAGCGCTATTCCCCGGAGAGTCGCAGCGGCTTCAATGATCGGTACCACCATTGAGTGGTACGACTACTACATCTTCGGCACCGCCGCCGTACTGGTCCTGAACAACCAGTTCTTTCCCACGCTCGATCCGGCAGCGGCCACCCTCGCCTCCCTCGCCACGTTCGCTGTAGCTTTCATTGCCCGGCCCTTCGGCGGCGTCGTCTTCGGGCATTTCGGCGACAAGTACAGTCGCAAGAAGATGCTGGTGTGGTCCCTGCTGTTGATGGGTGCATCAACGTTTATCGTCGGCCTCCTCCCCAACTACGACGCGATCGGCATCGCTGCGCCGATCATCCTCGTTGCCCTGCGCTTCCTGCAGGGCCTTGCGGTCGGCGGTGAGTGGGGCGGCGCGGTGCTCATGGCACTCGAGCACGCTCCGGCAAACCGCCGCGCCTTTTACGCCTCGTGGACCCAGTGCGGTGTACCTGCGGCCCTCGTGCTTTCCAGCGGCATCTTCTTCCTCATGCAAAAGACGCCGCCGGAGTTCTTCAACACCTGGGGCTGGCGCATCCCGTTCCTCCTCTCGGCACTGTTGATTGTGGTAGGACTCTTCATCCGGCTGCGCGTCTCCGAATCGCCGGAGTTCCTCAAGATGAAGTCGGAGGAGAAAGACGTCCGGGTGCCTGTCTTGGAAGTATTCCGGAGCGCCAAGAAGCCGCTCATCCTCGGCTCGCTGGCCATGGCCTCGCCGAACATCATCTTCTACATCTGTTCGGTCTACATGCTCAGCTACGGCCCCGGAGTTGTTGGGGTCAGCCGGGACGTCATCTTCCTCTCCGTTATCTTCGCCGCCTTTATTCAGGTCTTCACCATCCCCCTGGTGGCTACGGTGGCGGACAGGCTCGGCAAGAAGAAGATCCTCCAGTTCGGCGCTCTGGCCGTCGCCGTCTTGGCCTACCCGGTATTCCTGCTGGTGGACACCGGTGAGACACTCCTGATCGTCCTGGCCATGGTCCTTGCCCTGCCCGTGGCCCATGCCATGGCATATTCCGTCATTGCCAGCTTTATCCCCGAGCTTTTCGAGCCGGAGGTCCGCTTCACAGGTGCCTCGCTGGCCTACCAGATCGGCGGCATCATCACCTCGGCACCGGCCCCCTTCCTGGCCGCCCTGCTTTACACGGAAACAGGCGCGTCCTGGGGTATAGCGCTCTACATCGCGGGGGCTGCCCTCATCGGGCTGCTCGCGATCACCCTCGGCAAGGAACGCAAGGGCGCCACCGCCCCCAAGGTCGAAGAACTCTCGCACACCTAAAAGATCTGAAAAGGAAAATCTCGTGACCGAGCTCATCAAGGCCGCTGTCCTCACGGCTGTGAACAAGCCGCTGGAAATCCAGGAATTCCCTGCACCCGCCCCGTCTACCGGAGGCGCCGTGGTCACGGTGGCCTACGCGGGCATCTGCGGAACCGACATCCATCTAAAATCAGGGAATCTCCCTGTTCCCATGCCCATCGTCATGGGCCACGAAGCAGTCGGCACGATCGCAGCTCTCGATCCGGCACTGTCCACCGACATCAATGGCGCGCCGCTCCGCGTGGGCGACAGAGTTGTCTGGTCCAACAACATCCCCTGCGGCCGTTGCCATGAGTGCCTCGTCCTGAAAGAACGCACCCTATGCAAATCCCGCAAAATCTACGGCATCAACCGGACCAGCAGCGACGCCCCGCATTTGCTCGGCGGGATGGCTGGCCAGATCGCCCTCGAAGCCGGCACGGCGATCATCCGGATCCCCGATGAGGTTTCCTTCGAGGAAGTGATCGCTTTGGGCTGCGCCGGCCCCACCGCTCTGCACGGGATGCTGGAAAACCTCACGATCCACCCGGGAGACACCGTAGCAGTGCAAGGCAGCGGCCCCGTTGGACTAGCCGCAGCCATCTACGCCAAACAAATGGGCGCGGACCAGGTCATCCTCCTCGGCGCACCGGCGTCCCGCCTTGAACTCGCCCTTGAGATCGGCGCTTGCGACGAGGTCATCGACATGGGCATCTACACGGACTCCGCTGCGCGTCTGGAGAAGCTTCGCCAGATGACCGCGCAGGAACGGGGCGCGGACGTCGTTATCGAATGCGCAGGGGTGCCGGCGGCGGTGGCCGAAAGCCTCGACCTTGCCCGTCCCAACGGACAGGTCCTGGTTCTTGGCCAGTACACCGACCACGGGGCCACACCCATCAACCCGCACTACATCACGAAAAAGCAGCTCAAGATCTTCGGCTCCTGGGGCTTCGCCGAAGCCCACTACGTGAAATATGTGGAGTCGCTGCCCCAGCTCCGCAAGCGGCACGACCTGGGCGCTCTGTTGACCGTCTTCGCCCTCGAGGACGTCAATGAGGCAATGGACACCGTCGCTGCGGGACAGTGCACCAAGGCAGTGCTCAAGCCCTGATCCGCACAGGCGGCTCAGGAATAGTCGTTTGGCCAGCGCAGAGCCTCGGTGACGGCGTCGGCGTCGAACTCCGCGTTGTCCCCGGCCTCCTGCGCGATCAGCAGCTCTGCGGTATTGACGATGTGGCGGCGCATGGCCGCTGCAGCGGCCGGTCCGTCATGCGCTGAGATCGCTTTGACAATGTCGAGGTGGTCATCGACGACGTCCTGGCAGGACCGGGCGGCCGGAGCGGTCCCCACCCCCCTCGTCAGCACCAGATTGCGGAGGTTTTCAAGGACGTCGACCAGTTTCGTGTTGCCCGCATTCTCCATAATCTGCAGGTGGAAATCGCGGTCGGCCCGGAGGGTTGCCTCAGCGTCATCCTCGTCGGCAGCGGCCTGCATATGGGCGAAACACTCGAGGATGCGGCTCATTCCGGCCTCGGAAACCGTCCGGGCGACCTTGGCCGCGGCGGGTACTTCAAGCATCAGCCGGATCTGGAAGACCTCCACCAGATCGGTGAGCGTGGTCGCAAGGATCGTGGCCCCCTTGTTCTTGTCAATCCGGATCATCCCCGCCCGGGCGAGCTGAAGCAGGGCCTCGCGGGCCGGTGTTCTGGAGACACCGATGCGCTCACCCAGGCTGTTGGCTGAATACGTTTCACCGGCAACCAGCTCGCCGGAAGTGATCGCTTCACGAAAAAGCTCCACGGCTTGATCGGTAAGGGACGTACTACGGCTCAGTTTTTTCACTTCACCATCATTTCAGCAACGGAAGAAAAGTAATGACAACGAATCGAATTGCAGTGATCGGCGGCGGAATCATCGGCACCGCCGTGGCCCGCCAGCTCTCCCGGATGGTCGACGGCGCCCAAGTCACCCTCTTTGAGAAAGAGTCCGACCTGGCCGGACACCAGACGGGCCACAACTCCGGCGTCGTCCACGCGGGCCTCTACTACGAGCCCGGCTCTCTCAAAGCCCGGCTCTGCCGCCGCGGCGTTGAGCTGCTGGCCGAATACGCCACCGAGAACAACATCGCCTATGACGAATGCGGAAAGGTTGTCGTAGCGCACAACGGCCTTGAGCTCGACCGGTTGCACAGCATCTTCGAACGGGCCAAGGCTAACGGTGTCCCGGACGTCGCCATCATCGACCGGGACCGGCTGCGTGAGCTGGAACCTGCCTGCACCGGAGGCATTGCCGCCCTGCACTCCCCTCACACCGCCATCGTCGACTACCCCGGACTGACCCGGTCACTCGCCATGGACGTCCAAGCCGGCGGCGGCCAGATCCGTCTCGGCGCCATGGTCACGGGGCTTGAGACGACCGGATCCGAGGTCCGAGTCTCCGGAACGGGCTTCGACGCGGAGGCGTTCGACTTGGTCATCACGTGCGCAGGCCTGCAGTCTGACAGGCTAGCCGACGCCGTCATCGACCGGACGGGAACCGCCCGGAAGAAGGACGACGGGCCCCAGATCGTGCCGTTCTACGGCGACTACTTCCTGCTCCGGCCCGAGTGCTCCTCACTGGTCAACGGGCTCATTTACCCTGTCCCGGACCCCCGGTACCCCTTCCTGGGTGTACACCTGACAAAACGCGTGGACGGCGCAGTCATGCTAGGACCCAACGCCTTCCTGTCCCTTGCACGCGAAAACTACCGCAATAACGCACCCAACCTCCGCGACCTCACGGACACGCTCACCTACCCGGGCTTCTGGAAATTCGCCGCCGAAAACATCCCGGCAACCCTCCAACAGGTCCGCACCGCGGTCAGCAAGAACGCCTTCGTCGAGGAAGCCCGCAAATTCGTGCCGGCCATCGAATCAGCCGACGTGGTCAAGGGCGTGCGCGGAATCCGCGCGCAGGCCCTCAACGCGGACGGAAGCCTCGTAGACGACTTCGTCATCCGCTCCACAGGGCGACTCGTTCAAGTCCGCAACGCACCCTCCCCCGGCGCCACGGCTTCACTCGCCATCGCCGAACACATCGTTGAAGAAGCCCTCGCGCAAGCGCGATAGGAATCGGAAGCGGGGTGTACCAGTCCGCAGGCTGGTACACCCATGGCTATCGCGGACCGTGACCAAAATGACCGGGCGTCGAGTGTCTCGTCACCCGGCATTACTAGGGCTAGGTACACCCCACGTTGGCGTTTACTTTGTCTGAGGTCTTACTTAATTGCATGGCTCCGAGCAGACCTTCCGGATCGCGGAGAAGCGGCTCGAACGCCAGTTCTGACGCGCCCAGCAGGCGGTGATTCTTCATCGTTGAGCGGGCGAGGGTCACCGGAGAGATTTGCGCAATGACCGACAGATTGAGCGTTTCGGACAGCCGTTCGGGATACAGCGCGGCGAGGTCCGATAGTAGGCCCGACAAGATGACGCGGTCGGGGGCGAGAGTGTTTACCAAGCTAATGAGTCCCACTTCAAGATGGTCCATGACGCCATCCAGGCGCTTTTTGGCGGCGGATGACGGGTTCAGCAGCGAGCGGTGGAGATCCGCTGTCGGATGCGCATCCGGGAGGCCGAGTGCCCGGGCGAGGGCTCTGCCGTCCACAAAGAGCTCCAGGCATCCCTTCGCTCCACAGGTACAACGAGGCCCTGCCGGGTTGACGATCAAGTGACCCGCTTGGAGGGAATGATCGGAGCGCCCCGCGTGCTCGTCTGCGACGATAAGTGCGGAGCCGACGCCGATCCGCTGCCCGGTCAGGAACAGCAGCCGCTGAGCCCCCCGGCCCACACCGGTGTGAAGTTCAGCGAGAGCCCCCAGAGTGGCGTCGTGGGCGATCACTTGGGGTGTGTCCAGCGGGAGCAAGCGCGCCAGGATGGCCCCCATCGGAACATCGCGCCATCCGATGGGAAGGAGCGCCTGCGCCACCCCGGTCTGCTGACTGTAGAGGCCTGGTACCGAAATCCCGATGCCGACACATGGTACGGAAATTTCCCTTGCCAGGCGGGTGATGGCATCTGCCATTCGTTTCAGAGTGTCTTCAGGGGCGAGGGCGGCGGTGTCGAATGTTTCCGATCTGCGCTGGAGGATACGCCGACCCAAGTCGACCACGGCCAGCTCGATTCCTTCGCGCCCGAGAACGACCGAAATCACCACGGCGCCGGAATCACAGAGCACGAGCTTCGGTGAGGGGCGCCCCGGAGTGCCGGGGGCGAGGGGCGTGTGTGTCCTGAGCATGCCCAGCCGCTCCAAGTCTTCCACAGCCTTACCGGCAGCACTCCGGGCAAGGCCCGCAGCTTCCGTCGCGTGGGAGCGCGTCATGGGGCCGCTGGCGTACAGCGCCCCCAACAAACGTCCGGCAGCTGTTGATTTCAGAATGGGTATTGCCAATCTGTACCTCGTCCCGTAGTTTGTTCTCGAAAGAACAAACTACCACTTGGAAGGCCTCACCGGTAGGGCCGAGCATTAGGTGCCGCTCAGCTCCGAACGACGACAGCAGGCGGGACAACCGCTTCCTCAGAGGCTACAACACGGGTGGTTCTGCGCGTCCACCGAGCAGCTGGCCGGTATCAGGATTAAGGAGACATGGATGTCTGAACGCTTCGACTACGTCATCGTCGGCGGAGGTACCGCAGGTTGTGTGGCCGCCGCCCGCCTGTCCGACAACCCGCGGGTATCCGTTCTCGTGCTGGAGGCCGGACCCGACTATCGCACCCAGGAGGAAACCCCGAAGGGGGTGCTCGATGCCAAGTATGTTCCGATGCGGGGCCACTCCCCCGCTGTCGATCCTACTCACGACTGGGGCCTCACCATCGAAATGAACGGCGCATCCATTGTGGTTCCGCAGGCCAGGCTTATCGGCGGCGGCTCCGCGATCAATGGCGCCATTTCTCTCCGCGGCGCAACCACCGACTACCGTGAATGGGCGGAGGCGGGGAACCCCGACTGGGATTGGCCAAATGTGCTCGCCGCTTTCCGTGCTTTGGAGAACGACGAGGCGGCCGATGCCGATATCCACGGCACCGATGGGCCCTTCCCGCTTACACGCGCCACCGAGGACGAGCTGGCGCCACTGCAGAAAGCGTTCTTCGATGCCGCGCACAGTGTCGGGGCCCAGCATGCCCCCGACTTCAATGCCCCGGACGCCGAGGGCGTCGGCGTCGTTCCCCAGGCCCGCGAGGGTGCTGTGCGCGTTTCAACCGCCATCGCTTACCTCAACCCGGTGCGGGGTCGTTCTAACCTCACGGTCCGCGGCAACACGGACGTCGCTCGCGTGCGCTTCGACGACAGCCGCGCAGCCGGAGTTGAACTTCTCGATGGAACCTTTATCGAGGCAGGAGAAGTGATCCTGGCTGCCGGTGCAATCGTCACCCCGGCACTCCTGCAGCGTTCTGGCGTCGGACCGGCAGACCTGCTGGACTCGCTTAACATTCCCGTAGTCTCCGCACTGCCGGTCGGCGATAATCTCGCCGACCACTGCTGCGTACCCCTGCTGGCCCAGCCCCGCCAGGGTGCCTGGAAGCCGGAGGACTACAGCCTGCAAACGGCATGGCGATTCTCAACCGAGGTCCAGCCGGGTACCCTCGACGCGCAGTTGACGATGTTCAGCTACCTGGATGCCCGGACCAATGATGAGGGAGGCCGCGGCATGGCCGGAAGCGGCGGGTCCGACATCGCCAACGTTGCCGGCGTCGGCTGCGTCATTAACAAGCCGCGCTCGACCGGCTGGGTCCGCATCCGCTCGACCGACCCGTCCGAACTGCCCTACGTCGAACCCAATTACATGGCCGAACCGATCGACCTAGCCGTCATGCGGGAAACCATTCGCCTCGGCTGGAAGGTCATCACTAGCGAACCCCTCGCCAGCATGCTCGGGACCCCCCTGGGCATCGATGCGGAGACCATTGCCGACGACGACGCGCTCGACGCCGCGATCATGCGGATGGTGGCATCCGGATATCACTTCACCGGCAGCGTTAAGATGGCGGATCCCGGTCAGGGCGGGGTCGTCAACCAGGCCGGGCTCGTGTATGGCTGCAGCGGGCTGCGGGTGATTGACGCTTCGGTGATGCCGACCATTCCCGCGGCGAATCCCATGCTTCCCGTCGTTATGGTGGCCGAACGTCTCGCGGCCGCCGCAGCGGCCGGTTAATAGGGGCGTCGACAGATGACAAAGAGTCGCGTGTTCGCGCTCGATACCTGGTTCTACAACTCACTCGGCTCCTACCCGTTGGAGGCCAAGTGCGAGATGCTTTCCCAGCTAGGCTACGACGGCGTGAACATCACGCTGTGGAGCGAGCAATCGTGGGCAGACGTACCCGCCATCGCTGGCGTCCGTGACCGCTACGGCATTGACGTTACAGGCGTATACACGTCAATCGAGAATGATCACGACTCGGCCGGGATTCGAAGGACTCACGAACTGCTGAATTCCGTCCCAGCAGGAACGATTGTCGATCTCGCCGTCTTGGGGAGCACGGAAGCGGCCAGGAATTCCGACCGGGCCGGTGACGCCCGAATCGCGGACGTGCTGGCCGGTATCCTCCCCGTCGCGGAGGAGCGCGGCGTCATCATCTCGCTCTATCACCACGTCGACACCTGGCTGGAACGCCTCGACGACGCCCTGCGGCTGTGCAATATGGTGGATCATCCCAGCCTCCGGCTCACGTTCTCTACCCACCACTGGTACGTAACCGACGGCAGGAATCCGCGTAAATCCCTCAGTGACATCGCCCCGAGGATGTCCTCGGCCAATTTCTGCGGCAGTCGGCGCGTGCCAAACGACACCGGTACCGACGCCACGATCGAACTCATCGACCAGGGCGAACTGGACAACTTCCACATGCTCGGATTGCTCAAAAGCACCGGCTTCGACGGTCCTGTCGGCCTTCAAGGCTTCTCCATGGGCGGCGACGTCTATGCAAAACTCCGCCACTCGATCACGGCCTTCCGTGACATCGAAGCGCGGGTGGATGCGCACCCCGCCTGGTTCGATTTCCGGCCCGACCCCATCCCGTCCGCACGTGAGGAGAAAACAGTATGAGCACCCGAAGGGTCGGCATCATCGGCACCGGCTTCATGGCTGGCGTGCACGCCACCGCGTGGAAGGCCGTCGGACACACACCGACGGCGATACTCGGCCGTACCGCTGATTCAGCCGCGCGACTCGCCGCCGAATTCGGCGCATCGCCTTTCACGGACCTGGACGCATTCATGCACGCTGTCGACATTGTCGACATCTGCACACCGACGCACCTGCATGCGGAGTTCGCCCTCGCCGCTGCGTCCGCTCGCAAACCGACGCTGTGCGAAAAGCCGCTCTCCCTGAGTGTCGAGGAGGGGCGGAAGGTTATTGACGCATTCGAAAGTGCCGGCATCCCGCTGCAGGTGGGGCACATTCTGCGCTTCACAGCGGAGTATGTCGTCGCCCGCAACCAGGTAGTGGCAGGGGCCATAGGTCATCCCGCGGTCGTGAGGCTGTCCCGGTTGTCGTTCGCGCCGCGGCGCGAGGGCGGCAGCTGGTTCAAGGACGAGAAGAAGTCCGGAGGGATTCCGTTTGACCTGATGATCCACGACCTTGATTACGCCCGCTGGGTCGCCGGCGACGTGGCCAGTGTCTACGCCAAATCGGCGTTCAACTCCCCGGGCCACGTCGTCGCCGTTCTCAAGCACACGAGCGGGACCATCAGCCATATCGAAAGCTCCTGGTCGCTACCGGCACCCGAATTCAAAACCAAGTTCGAGATTGCCGGCGAAGCCGGTGTCCTCAGCTTCGTCTCTGAGGACACCGCGACGCTGAAGGTCCGCCTGCATGAGGAGCCGAGCGCGGGTAGCACCGGGTTGGGCGACACCGATCTGGCCGCGAACCCGTTTGAAGCGGAAATGCGCAGCTTCCTCAACGTGTTCGATGGCACAGCAGACCCGGTACTCACCAGCGGTGACGCATTGGCGGCCGTGCAGCTTGCGGCAGCTGTCATTACGTCGGCCAGCACCGGCAAGCCAGTCGATCTCACTCCGATCAGAGAGGTGCGGTAAGGAATGGAACGCATCGCAATTCTGGGCGTCGCCCACCTTCACGTCGATGCATATATCGCAAACCTGCGCGCGTCATCCGCAGAAGTCGTCGGCGTCTACGACTGGGACGCCGAGCGCGGATCCGCCTGGGCCGCTGCGCACGCCGTCCCGCACTACGCCGACCCGCAGATGCTGCTGGCCGAGGGCATCGACGGAGTCATCATCTGTTCCGAGACCGCCCATCACCGAGAACTGGTCGAACTCGCCGCTTCCGCCGGGGCGGCTGTGTTGTGTGAGAAGCCTCTCGGGGTGGGCTTCGAAGACTCCAGGGCGATTGTCCAGGCGTGCTCTGAAGCCGGGGTCAGACTTATGACAGCTTTCCCTATTCGCTTCGACCGGTCTGTCACCCGCATCCGGGACATGATCCGGCGCGGTGACATGGGCGCTGTTCATGCCTTCACCGGCACGAATCAAAGCGTCATGCCGATGCGGGAGCGCTCCTGGTTCGCAGACCAGCGCCTTGCTGGCGGAGGCGCCATGATGGATCACATCGTCCACCTCGCCGACGTCTACAGCTGGATCCTCGGTGCGCCGCCGCACGAGGTTTACGCCGTGAACAATCGTATCGTCCACAATCAAGCGGTTACCGTCGAAACCTCGGGCCTGGCCGTCCTGAGCTATCCAAACGGTGTGTTCGCCACGATCGACTGCAGCTGGAACCGGCCGCTTAACTATCCAAGCTGGGGCGGCATGGCATTTTCCGTCGTCGCCGACGCCGGAACCCTCGAGGCCGATGTCTTCCGCCAGCAGCTCACGCAGTTTGGCGGCACCCGGGACCTGAGTTGGGTGCCGTTCGGGCTCGATACCAACCAGTTGATGATTGACGAGTTCCTCGCCGCCATCCGCGAAGATCGTGAACCGCTGGTCACAGGCCTGGACGGACTCGCTGCCACCAGAGTCGCCCTCGCGGCCCTGGAGTCCGCTGCCACCGGCCATCCGGTCGCGCTCACCGCAGACCGGATCCTAGCCCCAGTACTGCCCGGCCCGACCGCCCCACTCAGCTCCGAACTCCTCAACATCTAGTTCCGCGCACCACAGCCTGAAAGGACCACCACATGAGTACTCCGGTACTTCTCGCAAGGGACATCACCAAGTCCTACGGACATGTCGTCGCACTGAGAGGTGCAAGCCTCGAATTGCACGCGGGCGAAGTAGTAGCCCTGCTCGGCGACAACGGCGCTGGCAAGTCAACCTTCATCAAGGCGCTCTCCGGCGCGATCAAACCCGACGGAGGGAAGATCGAGGTGTTGGGCCAGCCGGTCGACCTCGAGTCCGGCTACAGGGCGCAGGACTACGGGATCGACACGGTCTACCAGGACCTGGCCCTCGCACCGGATCTGTCCCTCGCGGAGAACATCTACCTCGGCCGTGAAAGCGTGCGTGCCGGTCTCCTCGGAAAACTCGGCGTCCTCGACAGAAGGACCATGGTGAAGGATGCAGGGGCTGCGTTCTCCCAGCTCTCTGTTAAGCTGCCATCCCCGCGTTCCTCCGTAGCCGGTCTGTCCGGCGGCCAGCGCCAGGCAGTAGCGATTGCCCGAAGCGTCATGTGGGCCAAGCACGCCATCTTCATGGATGAACCGACAGCCGCGCTCGGCGCCCGCCAGACCGAAATCGTCTGTGACACCATCCGTGACTACTCCAAGCGCGGACTCGGCATCCTGATCATCTCCCACGACCTTCCCCGAATGCTGACACTCGCGGACCGCTTCCTCATCATGCGGCACGGACGTGTGGAGGCGAACCTCACCCGCGAAGAAGCGACGATGCCGCGCATCCTCGGAGCCATGCTCGGCGAAGAGGCGCCAGCCGACCGCTCGTCCCAGCCGACTCGGGCGTAGCTCCCTGCCCCGACCCTCCCAGGAGAATATTCATGAATTCAGTGCTTAAGACCGCGCCTTCCCCAGCAGAATCGAACGAACTGGTCGACGGACCGCAGGTCCGCGAGCTCGGCCGGCTCGGGACGCTGTTCGGTTCAACGACCTTCTGGGTCGCCGTCGTCAATGTGCTCGTGATCGCAGTCTTTGCGGTCATGTCACCGAACTTTCTGCAGGTCAGCAATGTCCAAAACATCCTCTTCAGCGGTGCGCAGATCCTGCTCCTGACCGTTGGCATGACTCTCCTGCTCGCCGCGGGTGAGTTTGACATCTCCATCGGCGCCAACGTCATCGTGTCATCTGTCGTAAGCGCGAAGGTCATGGTCGCACTTGCCGGAACGCCGGAACAGGTGCTTGCCGGCGAGTATCCGAATGCTGGCAACGCCATCGCCATCGGCGTCGTTGCCGCCATCCTCACCGGAGCGGTTTTCGGCGCCGTGAACGGCATCCTAATCACCAAGTTTAAGATTAGTTCCTTCATCACCACGCTCGGCATGCTCGGCGTGGGGACCGGGATCGCCCGGGTTATCTCGAACGGAACCAACGTCGCGAACATCCCTCCGGCCATCCAGGAAGACTTCGGAATCAAAACCTACCTGGGAATTCCCGCGTCAGCCATCCTCGTTGCCGCAATCACCGCCGTGCTCTGGTTCGCGCTATCCAAGACACGTTTTGGCCTGCGGACCCTCGCAATCGGATCCTCACGTGAAGCTGCGCTCCGCGTCGGCATCAAGGCGGACCGCTACGTTCTGGGACTCTTCATCCTTGTCGGCGCACTCGCCGGCCTCGCCGGAGTCATTGACATCAGCCGTTTCGCCACAACGAACCTCGGCGGCCACGAGGGGACCGCGCTTGCCGCGATCGCCGGAGCCGTCATCGGTGGCGCGAGCCTGTGGGGCGGGCGGGCCTCTATTCCCGGCGCCGTTCTCGGGGCTTTGCTCGCCGTCCTCCTTCAAAACGGTCTGGTCATCGTCGGGCTCCCCGTTTTCTATCAGCAGGTCGCCGTCGGAGCGGTGCTGATCATCGCCGTGTACATCGACCAACGCAGTACCCGCCGGACGACATAGCGCGCAGCGGATGCAAAGGCCGCTCGACAACTGCACCCCGTCACCGCATAAACGCCCCACCCCCCGCAGTAATACCCCCTTGAGAGGAATACCAATGCTTACACGCACGGCCAGAATTAGCGCCAGCATGCTCCTGGCAGCATCCATGCTCGTCCTCACCGGCTGCTCGGGCAGCGGAACGGCCGCCACAGGCAACGGCGGCACCAACGTGAAAATCACCGGCGTAATGCCGCTGCAAGACAACCCATACTTCAAGTCCATGTGTCAGGGGGCAACGCTTGCTGCAAAGGAAGAAGGCGTTGAGCTGAAATGGACGGGAACCTCCACGGCGGACACGGCCGACCTTCTGAATGCCCTCAACGCGGTCGGTGTGGCTCAGCCCGACGGCATCCTCATTGATCCGTTCGACCCCGTCGCCTTCGTGCGGCCGGTGCGCGCGCTCATGGAGAAGGGCACAAACGTCATCGCCGTCGACAATGCGCTGGCGGAGCATGTCGATGTCACCAACATCCGCACCGACGGCTTTGCTGCCGCCGCCGACGCCGGCAAGCGCGTCGGCGAAATGCTCCAAGGCAAGGGCACCATCGCGATCCTCGGCATGACGCCGACCGGCTCGAGCGCCGTCGCCCGCACCAACGGATTCATCGAAGGCCTGAAGGCGTACCCCGGCATCAAGATTCTTCCGACCCAGTACGAGGAAGCCGATACCGCCAAGGCCGCCGACGTCGTGTCCGGTCTCATTCAGGCCAACCCGGAGCTATCCGCGGTGTACTCCGTCGCGGATGCCGGCGGCAGCGGTGCAGCGTCGGCGATCAAGGCGGCGGGTAAGGTCGGCAAAATCCTCAACATTACCTTCGACGCCGGCCCCGAGCTCGTCGCCGGACTGCGGTCGGGCACTTTCGACGCCCTCGTAGCCCAAGACCCATACAACATGGGCTACGAAGCCGTGAAGACCCTGGCGGCGATCGAGCGTGGCGAAGGTAAGGCCGAGTACCCCCAGCACACAGACGTCGGCTACCAGTGGTTGACACGCGACAACGTCGACGACAAGGCAGTCAGCACCTACCTGTATGCAGCCAGCTGCTAACACGCGGCACCGGCTGCTTCGTGCCGGGATCGACATCGGCGGGACCAAGACGGACGCTGTGCTGATTGACGATATCGGTACCGTCGTCGACCGGGAGCGCACGGCCAGTGGATTTGGACGGGAGGCCGTGCTCACGACAGCCCTGGGCACGGCCACCCGACTTGCGGAACGCAACGGCATCCAGGTCGACCAGTTGGCATCCGTCGGTGTCGGAATTCCAGGGATGGTCGACGCCTCCGGTGTGGTCGGCCACGCCGTCAATCTGGGCATCATGGAGCTCGACGTCCGGGCCGAACTGTCACGGCGGCTCGGCACAGACGTCCTGGTCGAGAACGACGTCAACGCGGCCGCCATCGGAGCCTATCGGCTCCTTGGCCGTGAGGCCGGAAGCAAGACCGCTTCGTTGGCGTACCTCAACCTCGGGACAGGGCTTGCCGCCGGCATCGTGTTAAACGGCCGGCTATGGCGGGGCTCGAGCGGAGTCGCTGGAGAAATCGGCCATATTCCAACGGACCCGAACGGTCCCCTCTGCCGGTGCGGACAGCGCGGCTGCCTTGAGGCCGTCACCTCCGGGTACGGGCTGTCCCAGCGATGGCCATCCGCTGACCCGGTGCCTGCAATTGCCCTGTTTTGTGCCGCAGACGCGGGCGAATCCGCTGCGGTCGCCGCCCGCGACGGGTTCCTAACAGGCGCGGCATCAGCTGTTCGCCTGCTTGTCGCGGCGTTCGACGTCGACACGGTGGTCCTGGGCGGCGGCCTCAGCGCACTCGGCGAGCCACTGCTCTCCGGGATGAGGCGGACGTTCGCCGAATGGAGCGCTT